>Ga0193751_1002320_pt1 | contig 11600 bp, 9 predicted proteins | sample L1c2metaG_FD_143050 | JGI IMG/M metagenome (GOLD analysis project Ga0193751, IMG submission 143050) | Soil microbial communities from a riparian zone of the East river system, Colorado, United States - L1c2 | ecosystem: Environmental > Terrestrial > Soil > Riparian zone | place: USA: East River... | reverse complement strand
CCCGGCCAGATGATGATGCGAGACCGCTATTTTGGACCGAACGGGGAGGAGACCCGCGGATGGTTCATGATGGATCCGGGGAAGATCGAGATCGTGATGCGGTTCTGTGCCGAGCGGCGCATCCGCCTCAATACGCTCTGCGTCGGCACGCAGGCGCATGAAGAAAATCTGTCCATGCTGGAGCGGCTGGCGCAAATTTACGATATCAAGCAGTTGCGATGGATACTCGTGCACAGCCCGTTTATCGAAGCGGAGCAGGTCAAGCGCTATCGCGCGCTCAATTTCGACGTCACCACCACCATGACCTACCTGTTCGGAATGGGCGATTTGTTTCGCAAGCGCCTCAAGCCGGAGTTGCGCGATAGCCTGATGAAGGATTTGTTGCCGCTGCGTCGTTACTTAGATGCTGGCATGATGGTAACGGGCGGCGCGGACTGGGGACCGAAGAGCGTGTTCGAGCACATCCAGCTTTCGCTCACTCACACCACACCGTCGGGCTATTGCAACCTGGGTCCGGCGCAGGCCATTTCCCGAACGGAAGCGGTTTCGATGTGGACGCGCAATGCGGCGCGACTGCTGCAATGGAACGACATCGGATCGTTGAAAGCGGGGCACCACGCCGATCTGATCGTCGTTGACCGCAATCCCCTCACTTGTCCGATCGATGAACTTGGCGGTACCCACGTCCTGCGGACAGTGTTTGCGGGCCGTACTGTTTACGATGCTGGAGTGCTCTGACCAAAAACTACCGAGCCTCTGCAATGTCTGCGTTGGGATCAATCGCTACCGAAATGGGTCGCGCGCAAAACTTCCGCTTTACCCCCGATAGCTGACTTTCGTGCGAAGGATCAGCCTGTCTCAAACGTGTCAAAGGCGGACTGCGTCAGTCGATGGCACGCATCGGAAGCGTCCTAGAGCGATAGGCTGATCAGCCGCAATTCCAGATCGGCCCGATAGGTGTCCGCGTCCAGCACGGACCAAAGCTGCCGCCATTGTAGCGGCCGCCCTCAAAGCCGGGCCGGCCGAAATAGTGCCAGTTGCCATCATACCCGTAATAACTAGGGACCGATCATCTTCGCACTCGCTACCGACCTGAACCACCCGATTTCCGACTACCAGGGAGAGCTTTACCGATGCGGTATTTTTGCAACATCCAGCCTAAATAAACCGGCCAAGGCAAAATGCGCTAAGGGACCCGAAACCCCTTGCGTTAGGTTTGGTGTCAAGCGTCCCGGTTTCATTTTCCGAGCCCATTGAGGTCAATATGCAAAAACCAAATTTGATCATTTCGGCCACTTTGGTCGTCGGCGCGGTCCTCGGGATTGGCGCGGCAACTGCTGCCGATCTTCCTGCGCGTACATATACCAAGGCGCCGACGATGGTCGCAGCCGTCTATGACTGGAGCGGTTTCTACATCGGCGCAAATGGCGGTTGGGGGTCGAGCCGCAAGTGTTGGGATATAAATGCAAACAATCCTGGCGTGGGTCCTTTCATTGGACAAGCGGAAGGTTGCCATGATGCGACCGGCGGGGCGGCCGGTGGTCAGGTCGGATACCGATGGCAGTCAAGCGCTTGGGTGTTCGGTGTTGAAGCGCAGGGTGACTGGGCCAATCTTCGCGGATCCAGCATCAGCGCGCTCAATCCAGGGGCAATCGATCAGACAAAGGTAAGCGCGTTCGGTTTGTTTACCGGTCAGGTCGGCTATGCCTGGAACAACACGTTGTTTTATCTAAAGGGCGGTGCTGCCGTCACTAGCGACCGATATGACCATTTTTTCACGGCGGGGAACGTGTTCGTCAACGGCGGAAATGAAAACCGCTGGGGTGGCGTTATCGGCGTCGGCCTTGAGTATGGGTTCACTCCGAATTGGTCGGCCGCTGTCGAATACGATCACATGTTCATGGGTGACAGGATAGTTGATTTCCGCAGTGCCCTTGGGACGATAACGGACCAAGATCGCATTCGTCAGAACGTGGACCTTATCACCGTTCGCCTGAACTACCGTTTCGGTGGCGGCGGTCCGGTCGTCGCCCGCTACTGAGCCCAACGCTCCCTAGGAGGTCCGCCCCCAATTAGCGGACATTCATGGGATCAATCGACATGTCTCAAACGTGCCAGTATGGGCAGATACAACGGGTTTATAGCCGGCATGAGATCGGCGGCCCTACCTTGGGCTTTTTGCCTTTTCAGCTACCCCACCAGCCTTAGGGTGGGGTAGCGTTGCACTGTAAAGAGAAGAAAAATCAGCATTTGCAAAGCTAGCTTTATGGCTGCTTCGAGGCTTTCCCGGAAGTCTCGTCAGGCCACTAGCTTCCAGAGGGGTTGAGCGCCGGGTCTTCGCGGCCCGGCCTAGACGGGTCAAAGCGGTCAAGCATTCGTGGGGTGGCGGCGATCGGCCCGCTCCACTGATTATAGGCTCGGCGAAGATCCGAAATGTCTCGGCCGAAATACGCTTTGTTCCCGTGATGCTCGGACGCCGTGGCCATTTGAACCGCCATTCCTGAAATCAGCAGCGCGCCGAAAATGGTGAGAGCTGTCTTCTGCATGGTCGTCTCCGTTGGTTGGGCATTCGATCGAGGCAACTGCGCCTCGATTTGTGCGTCTTGTGTTTTGATGGGGCAAAACCCCGCCTCATCAAACACGGCTCACCATTGGCCTGGACGCTCGGGAGCACGTGTGGTGCGCTTCACATTTCACGAAGTCTTGACAGCAAATCGCGTCGTTCCCCGCGTGGAGCCCGAGCGCGCTGAGATTTTACAGTTCATTAATTCTATTGGCTTTCGTGCGAAGCGACTCTGGCATGCTGGCCGCGAGCGTAGCGCCTTCGGCCATTTGCCGCTCAGTTTCGGCTTGCTGTTCCGCGAAGTGGCAACGCCGCGTGACCGTGCTGATCTCGGGAATTGTCGCGACCGCGAGATACGTCGCGCTCGCAGCACCCGGTTATTTCGGTTTGTACATCGTGCTCTGCAGCGCGAACGCGCCGCTGCCAGCGAGCACCAGGGCGGCCTGGGCCACCAGCCAGAACAGCGGATATTCCCAGCCGCCGCCCTGGTTGGAGTAACCCCAGCCGACCGGCCATTTGATCCAGACCACCACGCCTAAGAAAATCAGCAGCAACGCCGCCCATTGACGGGTGTACCAGCCGAGCAGGATGGCGACGCCGCCGATCACTTCGACACTGAAGGTCGGCCATGCCAACAGCGGGGTGATGCCATTCTTCGCCAGCAGCGCCTCGTGCGTGTACATGCCGCGCGAGATCTTGAGAAAGGCGTGGGCGATCCAGTCGATCCCGATGGCCGCGCGCAAAAGAAAAAGTCCGTATGGCGCCCAGACCGGGTCCACGGTGGCGTTACCAATGAGTACGGCGAACGCTCGGGGCGCATTGGCGCGGCTATCCCTGGCCTGGTCGATGCTCATGTCTTCTTCCCTGTTCGAACTAGCTCCAACGGAAGCGCGCCCCCTCCGCCCGCGGGAGAGGGTTGGGGTGGGGGTGCTTCCGCAAAACGTGTTGGTCGAGTGGATGGACTTTCCCCCACCCGCCGCAAGCGGGAGAGGTAAGTAAGTAAACCCGCCCGCAGGCCGATTCAATCAAAAGCCACCTCCCCTGGTCTTGCCGAGCTCTGCCCTCTACACTCTCCGCTGCCAACAACCATAATCAAAATCAGGGAGACGGTCATGTCGCGCCTTTCGATGGTTGGGAACATCGGTTGCTTGGTGGTCGCCGTTTGGCTTACGGGCACCGGCCCATTGGCGGCGCAGGCCGGCCCTGCATTGGTGGGCAAGGTCACCGCCGGGCAGAAGGCGCTGGAAGGCGTTCTGGTCAGCGCCAAAAGAAACGGCTCGACCATCACCGTGACGGTGGCGAGCGACAAGGACGGCCGCTACAGCTTCCCGGCGGCCAGGCTCGAGCCGGGCCAGTATTCCCTGCGCATCCGCGCTATCGGCTATGACCTCGATGGTCCCGACCAGGTCTTGGTCGCACCGGACAAGACCGCAACAGTCGATCTCGCCTTGCGCAAGACGGACGACCTGGCCTCGCAGCTTACCAATGCCGAATGGCTCGCCAGCATGCCGGGCAGCGACGAGCAGAAGAACCAATTGCTCAATTGCGTCGGCTGTCACACGCTGGCGCGGCCGCTGACTTCGACCTACAGCACTGAGGATTTTCTGACGACGGTTCTGCCGCGCATGCAGAGCTATGTGAACCAGAGCATTCCGGCGCATCCGCAATGGCGCCGCGCCGAACGGTTGATGGAGGAGCGCGGCGATCAGCGCGTCCAGGTCTACCGGGGCACGGCCGACTACCTCGCCAGCGTCAACCTCAGCGCGCAGCCGAAATGGAATTTCGAATTGAAAACCCTGCCGCGCCCGACGGGTGCTGCCACCCGCGTCATCTATACCGAATACGACCTGCCGCGCGAGACGATCGAGCCGCATGACGTGATCGTCGATGGCAGCGGCACCGTCTGGTTTTCCAACTTCGGCGAGCAGAATCTCGGCAGGCTCGATGCCAAAACCGGCAAGGTCAGCGAGTTTGCGATTGTCGAACACAAGCCGGGCTTCCCGACCGGATTGCTCGGCCTGCGCAGCGACCGCGAGGGCAATCTGTGGTTCGGCAATATGTACCAGGCGACGATCGCCAAATTCGACCCCAAGACCGAGACCTTCAAGTTCTGGCCGCTGGAGGGCGAAGAGAACATCGACGCCGCCCAGATCAACATGGTCAGCCCGCAAAGCTCCGGCGTCGACGGCAAGGTCTGGGCGCAGAACAACGGTTTTGCCGGCGTTCACCGGCTCGATATCGCTACCGGAAAGATTGAAACCTTCCTGCCGTTCAAGGGCGTGGGCGGCCCGCACAATGTCTACGATGTCGTTCCGGACTCCAAGAACAACGTCTACTTCACCGATTTCCGCCAGCGCCATATCGGGCGGATCGACGCCAAAACGGGTGCGATAAAGCTGTACGAGATCCCGACGCCGAATTCGGCGCCGCGCCGTGGCAGCATGGATGCGCAGGATCGGCTGTGGTTCGGCGAATATCACGCCGACCGCATCGGCATGTTCGATACCAAAACCGAGCAATTCAGGGAGTGGCAGGTCGCGCCGAAATGGTCGGCGCCCTACGACGTCATCACCGATCGCAACGGTGAAGCCTGGACCGGCTCGATGCTGAGCGATCGGGTCACCCGCCTCAACCCCACGACCGGCGAGGCGATCAACTACCTGTTGCCGCGCAGCACCAATATCCGGCGGGTGTTTGTCGACAATTCCACCACGCCGGTCAGCTTCTGGGCCGGCAACAACCACGGCGCCTCGATCGTCAAGGTCGAGCCGTTGGAGTAGGCAAATCGTGGATTAACTGGTGAGGTGGTGAGCGGCCAAGTCCAAGCTCGTCATGCCCGGGCTTGTCCCGGCCATCCACGCCTTAACAGTGTTGCAGCGAGAAAGACGTGGATGGCCGGGCATAGGCGAGCGGAAGCGACGCCGTCGTTCGGACGGCTATGCCCGGCCATGACGGTGAGGGTCTGCCCCCGCGAGCGGGAGAGGTAAGCCCAGGTTAAGCCCAGGGATGATGAGCAGGTCGGATCCGGACCAGGGAAGTTGCGCCAAAACGTTAATTTGTTGAAGGGAATCAACGCTGACCTACCTGTCCAGTCCCTTTCGAAAAAATATTTCGGTTTTTCCGAAACGCAAATCAGGCGTATGTTCGCCGCGTCCCGCCTCGATCAGAGGGGCGTACGCGTCGTCACGAACGTTGAGGCGGGATGCAGTGGACGCGGGTGGTGTCGCAAGGCGAGCGCCGCTATTGCGGACGGCAAAGTCGTGTGGTCCTGACGCCCCGACGCTGGCGTCAAGTTTCGCGGAAGTAATTTCGCGAGGCGACGGTGGCAAGAAAGCCCGGTCACCGGGGAGAGCGCGCTATAAGCTGTAAACCATTGCGCGGGGAATGCCGGGTGAAACCGGTGTGACCGTGGTGACTATGCTTGTGTGCCATCTTTGTTTTCGCACACAAGGCTGCGGGCGCATCCAGCGCCCGGCATTCCCTGCGCCCTCTGATCTCGGGGCGGAAGGTTCGAACGCAAAACTCGCGCGAAAATGCGCGGCGAGAATGCGAAGCTGTGTTTGACGTCATTGCGAGGAGCACTTGCGACGAAGCAATCCATTCTTTCTTTGTGCGGCGAAATGGATTGCTTCGCTGGCGCTCGCAATGACGGCTTGGAAGCACCGCGTATACCAGCTGTTTGAAATTCGAAATTTAGCTGTCATCACCCGCGAAAGCGGGTGATCCAGTATTCCAGAGGCAGTGATGATTGAACCGAGAAGCCGCGGCGTACTGGATACCCCGCTTTCGCCGGGACGACGGATGTTTGTGGAGCGCTCTAAGCGCCACATTACAATTCCCCCGCCTACTTCGTCGCCTTCATCAGATACGCGATCAGATCGGCGCGGTCGTCGGCGCTCGCCATGCCGGCATAGGGCATGCGGTTGGCCGGGATAAAGGCTTGTGGATCGGCGATGTATTTTTCGATCGTCTCGGGCGTCCAGGTTACCCCGCTGCGTCTCATCGCCGGCGAATAGCGGAAATCGGCGAGCTCGCCGGCCTTGCGCATGAATACGCCGTGCAGGCTCGGCCCGACCTCGTTGGCGCCGGCCTGCAGTTTGTGGCAGGCGGCGCATTCCTGGAAGCGGGCTTCGCCGCGCGCGGGATCGCCGTCGGCGCGCGCCGGCACGACGAGAAACAGCGCTAACATCGATGTCGTCGCCGCACGCATCGCGTCGATCATGCCTGCACCAGTGGACCAGGATTGTTGAGATAACGGTTCTTGATCGCGTCTGCGGTCCAATACGCCAGCGCGCCCACCGGCCCGGTCGGGTTGTACGCCGAATTGTGCGGGAATACGTTGGCGCCAACGACAAACAGGTTGTGACAATCCCAGCTCTGCAAATATTTGTTGAGCGCGCTGTCGCGCGGATTGGTGCCCATGATGGTGCCCCCGGTATTGTGGGTGCTTTGGTAGGGCACCACGGTCCAGGGATCGGTGCGCGCCGACGCCGGGTTCAATTTGGTGGGATTCATCGACTTGGCGATGGTGTTGATCGTTTGCGCGGCGTGCACGCCCATTCTGTGTTCGTTGGCCTTGTAGTCGAACGTCATGCGCATCAACGGCTGGCCGAACGCGTTGCGATAGGTCGGGTCGAGGTCGTAGCAATTATAGCGGTTGGCCATGACGCTGCCGCTGGCATTGATCACCATCGCGGTCTGGTACCACTTCGCCGTCGCCCGTTTCCACTCGCTGCCCCATTGCGGCGTGCCCGAAGGCACCGGACGGTAGCCGATCGGCAGCTGGGTATTGAAGCCGCCGGCGACGGTGTAGCCGCCGACGAAATCGAGCGGCGCGCGGTCGAAAGCCCAATTGGTGTTGAAGTCATCGATGGTGGCGTTGGAGCCGCCGGCGTTCATGAACGGGTTGAAATATTTGCCTTCGAAGAACAGTGTCGCGCCGGCGCCGGTCTGGTAGCAATAATTCTTGCCGATCACGCCCTTTTGCGCGACCGGATCGTAGGGTGCGCCGATGCCCGACAGCAGCATCAGGTGCACATTGTTGATGGCATAGGCGCACAACAACACGATGGTGGCGGGTTGCTCGAATTCCTCGCCATTGAGCAGATTGGTGTAGGTAACGCCGGTGACGCGTTTGCCATCGGAATCCTTGAGCACTTTGGTGACCCAGGAATTCGTCCGCAGCTCGAAATTCGGCCGTGCCATCGCGATCGGGATCACCGTCATGTGCGGGCTGCCCTTGGCATTGGCTTCGCAGCCGAAGCGCTGGCAATAGCCGCAATACTGGCAGGCGCCGAATTTTGTGCCGTCCGGATTGGTGTAGGGCTGTGAGGCATTCGCCGACGGCCGCGGAAACGGATGGTAACCGGCGTTGCGCGCGGCGTCGGAGAACATCTCGCTGGCCAAAATCGGCGTCAGCGGCGGCAATGGATAGTCGCGGGCGCGCGGCGCCTCGAACGGATTGCCGCCGGAGAGGATCTGTCCGCCGATATTGCCGGCCTTGCCGGAAACCGCGGCGGTGTATTCGAACTTGTCGTAATAAGGCTCGAGCTCGGCATAGCTGATGCCCCAGTCCCGGATCGTCATGTCGTCAGCAATGAATTTCTTGCCGTAGCGCTCTTGGTAGTTGGAGCGGATCTTGAACTCCATGTCGGTCCAGCGCCAGGTGTGACCGCTCCAGTGCACGCCCGAGCCGCCGACCACCTCGCCGGGCAGGAAAGAGCCGAGCCGGCGCATCGGCAGCGCGTCCTGCTGGCGATTGTTGCGCACCGTGATGGTGTCGCGCGCGGTGTTCTGCATCAGGTCGTGGCGCACCACATAGCGCAGTTCGTCGCGGATGTTGGGCAGCGAATAGTCGTTCTCGCTGGTCCGCGCGGCGCCGCGCTCAAGCGCGACCACTTGCAACCCGGCTTCGGTCAGTTCCTTGGCCAGAATGCCGCCGGTCCAACCGAGCCCGACGATGACGACGTCGACTTCCCCGAGTTTCGTGGTCATGGCCGGCGTCCTCTAGCTCATATCCGCGATGCCGACGGGCTTGGTCGGAAACGGCTTGCCGCGATATTGCGCCACATGATCGCGGTGGACCGCGATGATGCCGGGAAAGCCGATGATCGCCCATCCGGCCTTGTTGCGGTTACCGCCATAGATCGGGTCGGAATACATGCCCTCGATCACGGTCTGGTAGAGCGTCGTCCAGAACGTTCGCACCGACAGCCCGTTGTCAAAGGTGATCTTGCCGGTGGACAGGCCGATCAGGACCTCCTGGCGCTGCGCGTCGGCGATCCGGTCGAAGGTATTGCCGTAAGTCTCGCGGCAATGCGCGTTGGTCGCCGCGATGCCGGCCCGGTAGAGCTGCGCAGGGGTGAGCGGCAGCTGGTAGCCCTGGCTCGGGGTGCCGAGCTTCCAGGGTCCCTGCATATAAAGTCGCTCACCCTTGCCCCAGCCGCCGGCCAGCGCGCGATCGATGTAAATATTGACGCCGAGATCGGTGCCTTTCGGGCTGATTTCGTCGGCGGGGATCATGTGATCCACCAGCGCCTCGACGAAGGCCGCTTCATCGAGGTTGAGAAAGGCATATCCGGCAGGTCCAGCGGCTTCCGCAGCGGCGGGAGCCGCTGGCGCAGGTTGCGCGGCTTGCGCGACCTCGGGCGTCGCGATCGCGGCGGTACCGCCGGCCGCAGCGGCGCCGCCGATAACCGCAGTCTTGAGAAAATCGCGCCGGTCGAACCCTCGTTCTTTCATGATCGCTTCCCTGCCTGCGGGGATGAGAGCCCAGACGTCTCATTTTTGTGAGGGAGCATGCTGCTTTTGGCTTGGTCGGGCAAGGCGTGATTCGTCAGGTCTTTGCTATCGCGGTGCAAAGCGCCCGACTGTTTTTTGCGTTCCACCATTGGCAGGCTCTCCAGGTGGGCTGGGTTGGTGCGAGGCACGAGTTCCAGGCGTACGATCCCCGGCGTTGGCTGCGCCAGCAGTTCTGATGATCGAACGGAATAGGCCGAGGAGATTTGGACTCGCATCTACAAGGCGACTCTCAATGACTCTTTTGACAGGCCCGGTTGGGTCCGAGATGAAGAATCTCTTGTCTCAATCGTTCGTCAATCGTCGGTATTCACGAACCATTCCAAAAAAATTCCAGTGATCTAGCGCTTCAGGAATCACATGATCGGAATCATAAAGTCATTATGACTCACGTGAGCGTAATCATAAAATGAATTACAATCACATTACGGTCATCATACGATAGATCAGACTCACATGTCCGTAATCATTGTTGGCTTGTGTAGTTTCTGTTGCTGGTCGGACACAGAATTTCTTCGCTCCTTGAAGCAGAGTTGTCGCGTAAGGAGTCCTCGTCCGAGGCTCCGTGTCTTGACAGTTCGCGGCGAGTAGGTGTCGCGCTTTCTTTGGGGGACTTACGTGAAGAGGACTTTCATATCTGCAGCGGCCGTCTTGGCACTCGCGACAGCAGCTCACGCCGATGAGCTCTCGGACATCCAGGCTCAGGCCAGGCAATTGCGAGAACAGAATCAGGCGATGCAAAAGCGTCTCGCCGATCTTGAGAAGCGTCAGAAGGCTCTTGAAGCGAAGCCTGTCGTGTCGGCTGCGAATCCGGTGGACTCGATGGCCGCCGATCTGCCCTACAAGGCAGCGGTCATTGCAAAGGCTCCAGAGAACGACGACCTGTGCTGGCACGGCGTTTGTTTGTACGGCAACTTCGATATGGGCGTGACCTGGATCCAGCACAGCGCGCCGTTTAGCCCGACCGCCGGTGGTCCCCTCGATACGCTGGTCTCGAAGAATGGTGGCCAGGGTTCGTATTTCGGCGTCGGCGCCAACCAGCTTAGCACCTCGTTTGTCGGCTTGAGGGGCAAGCAGGAGATCGCGGACAATCTGTACGCGGTGTTCAACTTGCAGACGCTGTTCAACCCGGCGAGCGGCGTGAATGCCAGCGGCCCCGGCTCGATCGCGCAGAACAACGGCCTGAATATCGGGCTCCAGAACGCGTTCGGTGACTCCTCGAAGGCCGGCCAGTTGTTCAACAACGTCGCCTATTTCGGCGTCAGTTCGCCGACCTACGGCACGTTCACCATGGGCCGGCAGAGTTCGCTGAGCTCGGACCTCATCGTCAACTATGATCCGCTGTCCGGTTCGAACTCCTGGTCGGTGATCACCTTCCAGGGCGCCAACGGCGGTGGCGGCGATACCCAGAACCGCATCTACGACAACTCGTATGAGTATCGGGTCAATGTCGGTCCGGTGCGCTTTGCGGTGGAAGCGCAGCTTCGCAACGGCGGCAATAGCACCACCGGCAACGCCTTCGAAGGCAATATCGGCTTTGACTATATGGGTTTGTCGGTGGACTTCTTGGGCGGCAAAATCTATGACGCCGTTTCCGCTGCGCCTCTGGCGGTCGGAGGCGGGAATGCCGTTGTGACGAACGTTGCCGTCGGCAACGGTCAGCTTGCAGGCACGATCTCCGACAACACCGTGTTTCAGGTTGGTGCCAAATACACCATCGGGCCGTGGAAGTTGTTTGGTGGCTACGAGAACATCCGCTTCGCCAACCCGAACAACCCGATCGTGGCCGGTGCCTTTGATGCGGGCGGGTTCATTATCGCCGTCCCCAATAACACCAACTTCCCGAGCGACAGGATTCTACAAACGGCGTGGGTTGGCGCACGATATGCCATCACGCCGGCGCTCGACGTCACCGGTGCTTATTACCACGAGTGGCAGAACACTTTTGCGACTGCCTCCGCGACGCTTGTTGGCTGTTCTGTTCTAGCATCTTCATCCTCGCAGTGCTCCGGCACGCTGGATGCCGTCTCGCTGGTGGTTGACTGGCGCTTCGCCCGGCACATTGACGTGTACGCCGGTGTGATGTGGTCGCAGGTCCAGGGCGGCCTCGCTAACGGCTTTATCGTCAACAATGCCGGTACGACCGTCAACGCCATTGGTGGCAACCGGTCCTCCAACTTCGATCCCGGCATCGGTCTGCGCTACCAGTTCTGATGATTGGATAGGAGAACGACGTACG
>Ga0193751_1002319_pt1 | contig 11600 bp, 8 predicted proteins | sample L1c2metaG_FD_143050 | JGI IMG/M metagenome (GOLD analysis project Ga0193751, IMG submission 143050) | Soil microbial communities from a riparian zone of the East river system, Colorado, United States - L1c2 | ecosystem: Environmental > Terrestrial > Soil > Riparian zone | place: USA: East River... | reverse complement strand
TCCCAGCCAGGTCCTGTTCAACTTCGGTGGCGGCGGCAACCGGGCGGCCGGTCTCTACTCTCCGTCCGACGAAGGCATCGTGAGCGGCCTGCTCCGCGTACAGCGCAACTTCTGGCCATAAGCAGCCGGCATCGGCTGAATGTGGAACCCCCGGCGGCCAGTCCGCCGGGGGTTTTTCCTTTTGCAGGGTCGCGGCGCGATCGGCGGAATTGTCCGCCGTGCCACCTCAGTGGCCGCGGTCGCGGTCGCACCAGGTGGCGAACGCGGCGGTACGGCCGATGACCGCGGGTGCAGGTGTTGGCCGGCCAGCGTCGTTGAGCACGATCCAGGGCCACATCCAGGTCAACAAGGATGCCAAAACGCCGTGTCATGAGCCTGATCTGAGGTAGGTCGGCCAAGCAACCGATCGTCCGTCCCGGCAACTTTGTCGACTCGCGCCAGTCATATCCAGGCTCTTTCGCGCGTCTGTGAGCAGCGGCGCTCGGCTTGGTTAAATGCGAGCGCGGGGGAGCGTGCGGGCTAATCGCATGTTGCTCTTGGCCGGCCAAACGCAGCCGAACACGCCGCGAAAGTCGTCCTGCGCGCGGCCCCGCCTTCCTGTAACATGCGCATCACTGGTAAGGCTCCGCACCGATGTGACGGACCAACCGATAGGGCGCCTGGGAGGGTGAATCGTCATGGACGAACAACAATTGCGGCGCCTGATCGTGCTGGTGAAATCCGGAAACATGGCCCGGCGCGCCTTCGTGCGTAACATGATGGGGCTGGGGCTGACGGCCCCGCTGGCGAGCCAGATGCTGGCTTACGCCGGAGTGGCGCGGGCGCAGATCAACTCCGACTACAAGCCGACCAAGCGCGGCGGCGGCGGCGCCCTCAAGATGCTGTGGTGGCAGGGCCCGACCTTGCTCAATCCGCATTTCGCAGTGGGCACTAAGGATCAGGAGGCATCGCGCATCTTCTACGAGCCGCTCGCCGCCTGGGACCCGGACGGAAACCTGGTGCCGGTGCTCGCCGCCGAGATCCCGGATCTCGAGAATGAAGGCCTCGCTCGTGACGGCATGTCGGTGATCTGGAAGCTCAAGCCGGACGTGCTATGGCACGACGGGCAGCCGCTGACCGCCGACGACCTGGTGTTCAACTGGGAATATGCCGTCGATCCGGCGACTGCCGCTGTGACTATCGGCGTCTACAAGGACGCGAAGGTCGAGAAGGTCGACAAGCTGACGGTGCGCGTGCTGTTCAAGAAGCCGACGCCGTTCTGGGCCGATGCCTTCGTCGGCACGCGCGGCATGGTCATTCCCAAGCACCTGTTCGAACCCTTCAAGGGCGACAGATCGCGCGACGCGCCGGCAAACCTCAAGCCGGTCGGCACCGGTCCGTACCGCTTCGTCGCCTTCAGTCCGGGCGACATGGTGCGGGGAGAGCTCAATCCCCATTACCATGTGCCCGAGCGGCCATATTTCGATACCATCGAAATGAAGGGCGGGGGTGATGCCGTGTCGGCCGCCCGCGCCGTGCTTCAGACCGGAGAGTACGACTACGCGTGGAACACGCAGGTCGAGGACGAGATCCTGCTGCGGCTGGAGAAGGGTGGCAGGGGACGCGTTGAAATCATTCCCGGCGGCAACATCGAGCACATCCAGCTCAACAGCACCGATCCCTGGACCGAGGTCGACGGCGAGCGCTCGAGCGCGAAGACCAAGCATCCGCTGTTCGCCGATCCTGCCGTCAGGCGCGCGCTCGTCATGCTGGTCGACCGTGTCGCGGTGCAGAAGCACATCTATGGGCGCACTGGCATTGCGACGGACAACTTCATCAACAACCCCGAACAGTTCCGCTCCAAGAACACGAAATGGGAATTCAACATCGAGAAGGCAAACCAGTTGCTGGACCAGGCCGGTTGGAAGCGCGGGCCCGACGGCCTGCGGGCGAAGGACGGCAAGACCATGAAGCTGGTGTACCAAACATCGATCAATGCGCCGCGCCAGAAAACCCAAGCGATCGTCAAGCAGGCGTGCCAGAAGGCGGGCATCGACGTGGAGCTGAAATCGGTGACCGCGTCGGTCTACTTCTCCTCCGATGTCGGCAATCCGGATACCTACGCGAAGTTCTATTGCGATATTCAGATGTATACCACGGACATGAGAGAACCGGATCCGGAGGTGTTCATGATGCAGTTTCTCTCCTGGGAAATTGCCTCCAGGGAGAACAAGTGGCAAGGTCGCAACATCACGCGTTGGCGCAGCGATGAGTACGACAAGGCGTTTCGCGCCGCCGAGGGCGAGCTCGATCCGGTCAAGCGTGCCGCCCTGTTCATCCGCATGAACGACCTGGTGTGCGGCGGCCCAGCGACCATCCCGGTCGTCAACCGCCCGAAGGTGAGCGCCGTGTCGCATAAGCTCCATCTGTCGATCAGCGGCTGGGACAACGACCTGTGGAATCTGGCGGACTGGTACCGCGACACATGAGAATCCAGTGCACGCACACCGGACCTACGGCCGGCTCGCGGAGCACCGAACGTGCTTTGCCGGCATCATCCGGACATCGTGGCCAAAACCCTTGAGCCTGCGACATCCCGCCGAGATCGACCCGCTCAAGACCGCCCGCAAGCTGTGGAAGTGGACGCTTCCACAGCGCGAGCGTGCGATCGCGCCGACACAAAGCCGCGACGACGCAAACCCGACGACAGCCGGTATCCCGGCGCAAGCCCTCGGCCCCGAATCGAGTTCCCCCGTTCCGGCATGGCCCCCGCGGGTTCAGTGGCGGCGGCCGAGATCGCACAAGGTCGCGAACGCGGCGATACGGCCGATGACCGCCGGCTCGGCGAGCAGCGGGGCATGGCCCTGGTCGGCAACCTCGACGAGGTCGATATCGTGGTGGCGAGCCCGCATGGCCTTGACGGTCTCGGCCGACAGGATGTCGGAATTGCTCCCGCGGACCACCATCAGCGGCGTGCGCGACAATGCCTCGAACTCGCCCCACAGGGGCGGCAACGGCCGCTCGAAGTCGATGCTCTCCAGGGTCTTGGCCAGCTTCGGATCGTACGCCGTCGTCAGCCGGCCTTTGTGCTCTTTCCAGGTGCGCTTGGCCTGACGCAGCCAATCGGCCGCCTGGAGCTTGGGAAATTGGCTGCCCCCGACGCGGCGCAGAATGTCCGCGCCTTCCTCGAAGGTTCGCGGCGTGGGCAGCTTGCCGACGTAGCTTTTGATCCGCATCAGGCCTTGCGGCTCGATCACGGGCCCGACGTCGTTGAGCACCACGCCGGCGATGGCGCCGGGCCGCTGCGCCGCCAGCAGCATGGCCAGGATGCCGCCGCGCGACGTCCCGACGAGGATCGCGGGCGACAGCTCCAGGGCCGTCATCACCGCCAGCACGTCGGCGGCCTCGACCGGCAGGCTGTAATTGGCGGGATCACGGTCGTAGGCGGAGAGCCCGCGGCCGCGATAGTCGAGCGCCAGCACGCGGCGCGCATCGGTCGGATCGGCGGTGAGTCCCTGCGCCAGCTCCTCGAAATCGTCGGCCGTGCGGGCAAGTCCGGGCAGGCACAGAACCGGCAGCGCCATTCCGTCGCGCCGGCGGTGGTCGCGCACGTGCAGCTTCAGGCCGTCAGGCGCGGCAATCGTGAGATCGACGCAGCTATGGTTGGTTGATGCCGTCACTGCCGGTCACAATAGGAAACGGCACAACGAAGGCAAGCGCGTCGTGAAGGCCGCTCGACCGCGGGCCGCAGCTCAATTCCCGATGGCGCCGCGGCGCAGGTCCGCCTCGATGGTCAACCGGGGCCCGTGGCCGAAGCGCACGCGGTAGACCTGGAAATTCTCCATCACGCGCTGGACGTAGTTGCGCGTCTCCGAGAACGGAATGCGCTCGACCCAATCGATCGGGTCGACCTTGGGATCGCGCGGGTCGCCGAAGCGCTCGATCCACTCGCGCACCCGGCCGCGCCCGGCGTTGTAGCCGGCAAAGGTGAGGATGTAGGAGCCGCGATAGTCCTGCAGCAGGCCGGACAGCTCGGCCGCGCCCATCTGCGAATTGTACACCGGATCGGAGACCATCTTGTTCCAGTCATAGGAGACGCCGTAGCGCTTGGCGGTATCGCGTCCCGCCGCCGGGGTGACCTGCATCAGGCCGACCGCCTGGGCGGCCGACTTGTCGCGCTGGTTGAACTCGCTTTCCTGCCGGACGATCGCATAGGCGATGCTGCGGTCGATTTCGGGAGCGACGGAGGCGAATTGCGGGATCCCGAAATTGGGGAAGGCATAGTGCTCAAACCCGTAGCCGCGGCCGAGCGCGGCCTTGCCGAGCAGCAGGGTTGCGCGCGCGTCCTGATGGCGCGCGGTGATTTCGGCGATCCCGGACAGGACGGTTGGAGCGACCGCGCGCTCGGCGAGGTCGGCGACGATCGGGATGACCAGGTCGCGCTCGCCGATGGCGTAGATCATCTCCGTCGCCCGCACCAGCTCGAGGTTGGCGACGGCGGCGCGTTGCGCGGCATCGAGCTCGGGCGGATGGCGCAGGGCGATCTCGGTCATGCCGAGCTTCGCCCGCGCCAGCTGGCCGTAGTAGGCGGTCGGATAGCGGGCTGCCGCCTCGTAGCGCGCGCGCGCTTCCTGATGCCGCCCGAGCGCCTCGGCGGCCCGCGCCTGCCAATAGGCCGCCCGCGCCAGCGCAATCGGATTGACGATGCCGTTGCCGATGCGCTGGAAATGCGCCAGCGCGGTCGCCGGGTCGTTGAGGAAGCGCAGTGCGATCCAGCCGGCGGTGAAATGGTGGTCGGCGCGGTAGTTCTCGCTCGCCGGCACGGCGGCTTCGCGCGCCACGCGATAGGCGGTTTGCACGTCGCCGATATCGAGCAGCTTGCGCACCAGCATGCGACGCGTGCGCCACCACTCGTCGCCGTCCTCGATCTGGCCCGCGTCATGCGGGGCGGCGACCGCCACCTGCCCGGCATCGGCGATCCTGTCCTTGTGCATCAGCCACTGGGTGCGCGCGAGCGCGAACGCCGCGTCGTGGCGCGCCTCGCCGGAAACCGCGTCGAGCAGGGCCGCGGCCTTGTCGGAGCGCGTGGCAACGGCCGCGTAGGCCTTGACGATGGCGATGTCGGCGTCGCCCAGGCGATGCGCGCTGCGCATCGCCGCCGCGAAATCCTTGGCATAGAGCCGGCGATGCATGCGCGCCCGGTGGTCGGCGCGGGTCAGCACGTTGGGAAACTCCTCGAGCACCTGCCCTTCGAGATCGTCGGTGAAGTCCTCGCCGCGCCAACCTTCGCGGATCAGGGCCTCGCCGGCGGCACGCTCGCCCTGGGCGATGAGCGCGCGCCCCAACACGAAACGTCCCCGCGCGCTCGCAGGCTTTGCGTTGGCGAAGAAGGCGCGCACGGTTGCGGCATCGCGGTGCTCGTGCCACAGCGCGCCCTCGGCGCGCCGCCGGAACAGCGGGATGCTGGGCCAGCTCGGATTGTCGCGGATGAAGGCCGCGTAGCGGTTGAAGTCGACGCCGTTGTCCTCGTGGCGCAAAATCATCCATTCGACGAGCTTGCGGGCGGCCGGATCGCGCAGCGACGCTTCCAGCTCGCTCGCTTCGGACGTTTTGCCGCGGCGCACGCGGGCGAAAGCGTCGCGGACCGCCGCGACGTCCTCGGATGCGACCTCGATGGCCGGAATGTCGGGAACGATCGTGCCGGGGACCGCCGAGGCGAGCGTGGGACGGGAAGCCGCGCCTTTGGCGCCGACCTTGGCGGGGGTGGGCTTTGCCGCGTGGGATTTGGATGCGTGCGACTTCGCCGCGGTCTTTTTCGAGTCTTTGCCCTTCGACCCGCCGGCCTTGGCGGATTTTGCCTTCGCGCCGGCCGGGCTCGCGTCCGCCGCTTTCGCGCCCGTCTTTGCGGCGCCGGGTTTGGCATCGCCTGCCTTCGACGCGGTGGCTTTCGACGGGGCGGTTTTCGCAGCGCTGCTTTTCGCGGAGCCTGATTTTGCCGTGCCTGCTTTGGTCGGGGCGGCCGGCGCGTGTTTCTTGCCGCCGGCGGGGGCCGCGTCGCCGGCCGCTGCGGCCGTCGCTGCGAATCCGGCGGCGAGCATGGTTGCGACAGCGAACGGTACGAGCAGTCGAAAGCGGCAGGTCATCCGGTTCTTCGTCCGTTTGGAAGCGGTTTGCCAATCGATCTCAGGATGTGCGCGCCGCCATCCCGGAAAGGGGGCAGCGGCCGATTCGTTCCGCCACCGTTCGGCGCGGAACGCAAGTCGTTTCAATCGTTTGCGTAGAGGTCCGCAACCCCAGGCGTCCTCCTGCCGGCGCCAGCCTCCACCCGCTCGACCGTTCTCGACCGATCTCATTAACGAATTGCTAACCGGTCCCGATCGGAGGACAATTGCCGCGCAACAACGGCAAAACCGGGGCAGCCGGCTGGTGCCGCAAATCGGCACCCGGGTCTTTCTTCCGCCGCCGCGACCCGATATTGAATGCTGGGCCTTTGCCCGCCTTAACCGAGGACCGTGCCATGACAGCCAGGACGAGCTTCAAGGGCTCCTTCACCGCGCTTGTCACCCCGTTCAAGAACGGCTCGCTCGACGAGGACGCGTTCCGCGGGCTGGTCGACTGGCAGATCGCCGAGGGCACCAATGGCCTGGTGCCGGTCGGCACCACCGGCGAGAGCCCGACGCTCTCGCACGAGGAGCACAATCACGTGGTCGAGTGGTGCATCGATCAAAGCCGCGGCCGCGCTCCGGTGGTGGCCGGGGCAGGCTCGAACTCCACCGCCGAGGCGGTCGAGCTGGCGCAGGAGGCGGAAAAGGCGGGCGCCGACGCGGTGCTGGTGGTGACGCCCTATTACAACAAGCCGACCCAGGAAGGGCTTTACCAGCATTTCAAGGCGATCAACGACGCGATCGGCATTCCGATCATCGTCTACAACATCCCGGGGCGCTCGGTGATCGACATGTCGGTCGACACCATGACGCGGCTGTTCGAGCTGAAGAACATCGCCGGCGTAAAGGACGCGACCGCCAACATGGTGCGCGTGTCGCAGCAGCGCCAGGCCATGGGGCCGGGGTTCAATCAGCTGTCCGGCGAGGACGCGACCGCGCTCGGCTTCATGGCGCATGGCGGCCACGGCTGCATCTCGGTGACGGCGAACGTCGCGCCGCGCCTGTGCGCGGAGTTCCAGGGGGCTTGCCTCAAGGGGGACTATGCGGCGGCGCTGAAGCTGCAGGACAAGCTGATGCCGCTGCACCATGCTCTCTTCATCGAGACCAACCCGGCGCCGGCCAAATATGCGCTCTCCGTGCTCGGCAAGTGCGCCGACGCGGTGCGCTTGCCCCTGGTGCCGCTCGCCGAGAAGACGCGCACGGCCGTGCGCGAGGCCATGGTCCACGCCGGCCTGATCAATTGAACGCATCTTCCGGCAAAGTGCGCACCGGTTTGCCGCAGAACATGCGACCACGGCGAAAATGAGCGGCAATGGCGGCAAAGACCGAGCGCGCCTTCAAGGTGGTCGCGGACAATCGCAAGGCGCGGTTCAACTACGAGATCGGCGATACTTTCGAGGCCGGCATCGCGCTCACCGGCACCGAGGTGAAATCGCTGCGGGTCGGCAAGGCGGCCATCGCCGAGGCCTATGCGGACGCGCGCGGCGGGGAGCTCTGGCTGCTCAATTCCAACATTCCGGAATATCTTCAGGCCAGCCGCTTCAACCATGTCCCCAAGCGCCCGCGCAAGCTGCTGCTGCACAAGCGCGAGATCGCCAGGTTGATCGGCGCGGTCGAGCGCCAGGGCATGACGCTCGTGCCGCTCAAGCTCTATTTCAACGCCAAGGGACGCGCCAAGGTCGAGATCGCGCTGGCGCGCGGCAAGAAACTCCACGACAAGCGCGAGACCGAGAAAAAGCGCACCTGGGAGCGCGAGCGCGGCAGGCTGATGCGGCAGAAGGGCTGATCGATGGACAGAGGACAAGGTCCGATGGGCGGTGAACCGCTGGCGCACCCCGCGATGCCGCCCGCGGGCGTCGACCCCGCGACGATCGGGCAGATGTTCGACGCGGCCATGCAAGATCACCAGCAAGGCCGGATGGCCGAGGCGGAAAACCTCTATCGGCAGATCCTCGCCGTCGATCCGAACCACGTCGACACCCTGCACATGCTCGGCGTCCTCGCCTACCAGGCGGCGCGCCCCGAGGCGGCCATCGACCTCATCGGCCGGGCCATCGCGCTGCAGGGCGACAACGCGAGCTTTCATAACAACATCGGCGAGGCGTACCGCTATCTCGGTCGCCTGAACGAAGCGGTCGCGCACTTCACCCGGGCGACCGATCTCGACCCTTACGCGGCCGAGGGCCACATGAACCTGGGCAACGCCCTCAAGCAGCAGGGCAGGCACGAGGAGGCGATCGGCGGCTATCGGCGCGCGCTCGAGTTCAAGCCGGACTACGCCGAGGCGCACATGAACCTCGGCGTCGCGCTCATGGAGCAGGGAAAATCCCAGGAGGCGGCCGATCGGTTCCGCCAGGCGCTGTCGCTCAATGCGAATTTCCCCGAAGCGCTGATGAACCTCGGCATCGTCCTGCAGAATCGCGGGGAATTCGCGGAGGCGGTGGCGCAATATCGGCAGGCCCTGGCGCTGCGCCCGCACTACGCCGTGGCCCATTTCAACCTCGGCAACGCCTTGCTGGAGCGGGGCAATCTCGACGAGGCGTTGGCCCGCTACCAGCACGCGCTCGCGCTCTCGGCAGGTACCGCGCCACCGACCGCCGCGTTCGCGCCGATCGACAGCGTCCGTCGCGGCGTAAACCGCACTCGCCCGCTCTACCCGGCGGAAGAGCCGTGCTTCATGAACCTCGTCCGCGTCAATTGCTGGCGCAGCCCGGATCGGTACTGGCACACGCTGTGCGCGGCCGCGTTGGAGCAGGCCGGCCTGTCGCAGGCTTCGCGCTTGGAACTTCTGGTGCGCACCGGGGTGAGCCAATGGCTCGCCGGCGAGCGGACGGCCCTGGCGGACACGTTGCGGGCGGCGAGCGAGGCTTCGAGCGCGATCGGCCCTTCCCGCTCGCGGGAGGTGAAGAACTCGCGCGCCTACGCCAATTTTCTCACGAACCTGATGCGGCACGCGGAGACGGCCGGCGCACCCGCGAGCAATTCCGCGACGCCGGAGCTGGCGGTCATCGGCGACAGCCATTGCCTGTCCTTTCACGGCGTCGGCGTCGCGCTCGACGGCGCGCCCTATCGCACCGGCGCGCACCTGGTGATGGGCTGCAAGGCGTGGCATCTGGCGAGCCCGCGACCCAATCTCTACAAATCGCGGTTCGGCGCGATCCTCGACACGATTCCGGAGGGCTCGCCGATCGTCTGCTGCTTCGGGGAGATCGACTGCCGGCTCGACGAGGGCATTCTGCCGTACTACCGACGCACCGGCGGCGACCTGGAACACCTGATCGCGGATCAGACGGGCCGCTACGTCTCCTATGTTGCGGCCGCGGCGGCGCCGCGGCGGCTAAAGCCGATGTTCGTCGGCGTGCCGGCGCCGCATCTCGACGCATTGGCCGCGGAGCACCCCGACGCGAGCGCCGGCGATAAGGCGCTGCTGGTCGATATCGTCAAGGTGTTCAACATGTGCCTTGGTCGCGCCATGGCCAAGCACGGCTATCGCATGATCGACGTGTTCGCGGTCTCGGCCGGCCCGGACGGGGCGGCGAGCGGCGAGCAGCACATCGACGTTTTCCACCTCAAGCCCGACGCGCTCGCTCTTGCGCTGCAACAGCGATGACGCCATGGCGCTGTCGGTCAAGTTCGATCACTGCGTCGTGCACGTGTCCGCGTGGGAGCGCTCGAACGCGTTCTACCGCGACGTGCTGGGGGCCGAGGTGGTGCCCCGTCCGGATGGGTTCGCCTACCGGTTCGGCGACACCCAGCTCAACCTGCACGGACCGGGTCTGCAGCCGGCGGAGGTTGCCCGCCTGCCGGTGCAGCCGGGCAACAGCGATCTGTGCTTCGAATGGAAGGGCCCGATCGCCGACGCGATCACCCATCTCGATCGCCATGGCGTCCCGATCGAACGCGGCCCGATGGAACGCTTCGGCGCCAAGGGAAAGGGCACCAGCGTCTACTTTCGCGATCCCGACGGATCGCTGATGGAGTTCATCTCGTACGCGGGCTGAAACGGATCCCCGCGCCGCGGCCGGCGGAAGAGGAGGCGCGCATGCAGGAGGTTCTGCATAATCCCCTGGAGCTTCCCGACGGCCTTCCGGCTCCGGTCGACGATGGCGCGGCGCGGCATCTGACCGGCCTGGCGCTGCCGGATGTGGAGCTGGCGGCGACCGACGGCTCCGCGGTCAACCTGTCGCGCCTCGCCGGCCGCACAGTCGTCTACCTCTATCCGCGCACGGGCCGACCCGGCCAGGCCATGCCGACCGGCTGGAATGCAATCCCGGGCGCGCGCGGCTGCACGCCGCAGAGCTGCTCCTTTCGCGACCATTTCAACGCGCTGCGCGCGCTCGGCGTGGCGCAGGTTTACGGGCTGTCGACCCAGGACAGCGACTACCAGCGCGAGGCGGCCGCCCGCCTGCACCTGCCGTTTGCGATTCTGTCGGACGCGGACATGAAATTCCAGCGCGCGCTGCGGCTGCCGACCTTCGCGGTCGACGGAATGGTTTTACTCAAGCGCATGGCGCTGGTGATCGACCATGGCGCGATCACCAAGGTTTTCTACCCGGTGTTTCCGCCCGATCGCAACGCCGCGGACGTGGTCGCCTGGCTCCGGAGCGCCTCACGGTGACGGGATGACAATAAGATCTTGTTATCCGCTGCGCCGGCGCACCTCGAACAGGTACATGGCTGCGAACGTGTTGGGATGCTCCAGTTCAAACGCATGCCAGTTGGCGAGGTTGGTCATCGCCGCGTCGTCGGGAAACATCTTTCGATAACGCGCCGCTACGAAAGTTTCGACTTGCAACCCGACAAGTGCCAGGTCTTCCGCGGCGAGGAACGCCTCGATCTCCGGCAGCGTCATTCGCTGCTCGGCGACGTGGAACAAGAGATCGCGGCAGGTGCTGGTGCTGAAGAAATCCCGTGACTCCGTGACGTCCATCCGATCCGGGACCTTTTCCAGCATCATCAGGTCCTGGCGGCAGCGGCGAATGTCCTCCACCGTCGGCCGGTAGCCGCGCTGCGCGATGAAGCTGCGCGCCGCCACGACATGCCGGCGGGCGGTTTCGCTGTAGAGCCCGAGACGCAGCAGCGCTTGCGGCCGCAGCAGCTTGACGAGCACGCGCCAGCCCGCGAGCGGATCGGCGAGGTGATGCAGCACGCCGATCGCTTCGACCAGATCGAAGGTGCGGCCGATGGTACCGAGGCGCAGAATGTCGGCTTGCGCATACTCGATATTGCCGAGGCCGAGCGCGCGGGTTTTTCGTTGCGCATAAGCAAGGCTCGACAGGCTGAGGTCGACGGCGAGCACGCGCGCGTCGGGAAAAGCTTGCGCTGTTTCGATCGCCTGCTGCCCGGTTCCGCACCCGGCAATCAGGATGTCGCCGCCGGCACCCTCTTCGAGGCCAGTGTCGCGAGAGCGCGTGCGTAGCCAGGCTTGAAGCGTCGTCGGGCGTACCACCCGCCCGA
>Ga0193751_1002318_pt1 | contig 11604 bp, 15 predicted proteins | sample L1c2metaG_FD_143050 | JGI IMG/M metagenome (GOLD analysis project Ga0193751, IMG submission 143050) | Soil microbial communities from a riparian zone of the East river system, Colorado, United States - L1c2 | ecosystem: Environmental > Terrestrial > Soil > Riparian zone | place: USA: East River... | reverse complement strand
AATTGTGTTCTTGTGGTTGTTTGACATTATTTTCAAATCGGTATCGCGTTCTTCACAGCGGTTGAGCAAGGCTTAAGAGCCGCCGTGCGTGATCGGTGTGGCGTTGGTGGCGATGCAGATCCATGAGCCGTTTTTGTTGATCCAGGTATCAATGAAGCGTTCGCGGTGAACTACGGACTTGCCGCCCTTCGTTCCCTTGACGGCGATTACTCCGATCGCGATGGCGGTGTTTCCGAAGACACGCACTGTGAGCGATTCGGGTGCGACCTGCTCCTCGTTGCCGCTGGACGACTTGACGCTCGCGAGGAACTCGGACTTGGTTTTGAGGGAGCCGTCGTCTTCGACCAGGATGAGCGAATTGTCGAGGATCGCGGCGAGGGCCTTGGTGTCGCCGGCTTTATAGGCCTGGTTCCATGCCTTTTCCAGAGCAATGACTTGATCGCGGGCGGCGGCATCGTAGTCTTGCGCCTGAACGAGCACGGCGGGTGCGAGAGTCCAAAGAGTGACGATCGAAAGAGCGGCGATCGAACGAGCGGCAATTCTACGATCTACGATCCAACAGCGAATCGATTTCATTTTGCAAGCCTCCATAGAGCGGTTCATCGGCGATCCGTCCTTTTGACTTGAACCAGCCAGCCGTTTCATTCGGAACATAGCAGAAAAGAGCGCTCGGGATTAGTCCCAGCGCTGGTGCGGGAGGCGCTCTATTGTTAAGCTTGGTGGCTATGAAACCCAAGATTTCGCTTCGCCGGATAGAGATTTGTTTTGTCTCGGTCGCGATGTTGGCCGCATTCGTGACCTTCGGGCTGCAGCTCGCCTCGGCGCAGAAGAAAGAAGTTGTTTGGAGCGCGGACGAGAAGCCGCTCGCGGACCAGATCCACGGGCTGCGCGCGCTCGCGGACGACGTCCGGGCTGGAACAACTAAAGATCTGGCGCTGAAGATCCGGAAACTGCCCGCGACCGAGAACAAGCTGCGGCTGGCGGTGAATTTGGCGGGGCTTTCCACCGAAGGCGATTTCGGACACGACACGCTGCAGGAAGTGGCGACGACGCTGGCCGAGACTTTACGCGAGCGGCCGGTGCCGTGGGCGAAGGCGGTCGAGAAGAAGAGTTCCGACGCGGGCAGCAAGGTCGCTGCCCCGCGCGCGCCGGCATATCCATATATTGAGCTTGCCACGCTGGTGCGTTACGAACATGTCGAGGCGCCGGTCGATCTTACTAATGATGAGCAGTTTCGGGCGGCCATGGCCGGGCTGGAGGCGGATGACCGCAAGCGGGAGCATCCGGAGTTTGCGCTGAAAGATCTTTCCGGCAAGACCTGGACATTCGCGGAACTGCGCGGCAAAGTCGTGCTGGTAAATTTCTGGGCGACCTGGTGTCCGCCCTGCCGCAAGGAAATGCCGGATCTGGAGACGCTTTACGGGCGCTTCGGATCGAAGGGGCTGGTGGTGCTCGGCATTTCCGATGAAGCGGCGGCGAAGGTTGAGCCGTTTGTCCGCGAGCGCAGGGTTTCGTTTCCTGTGTTGCTGGATCCCGGGCGGAAGGTAAACGAAATGTTTGTGGTGGATGGGATTCCGAAAAGCTTTGTGTACGACCGCGAAGGGAAGCTGGTGGCGCAGTCGATCGATATGCGCACCCAGAAGCAGTTTCTGGAGATGCTGGGAAAGGCTGGACTGGAGTAGAGATGGGGCTTTCCCGTCTCCGAAGACGCGGCAAGCCGCGTCTCTACGGGAAACTGCGATTATTGGAGGAATTGCGAAATGAAGAACGGAATCGTTAGTGTAGTTCTTGTGGTAGGGATTCTTGCGGCGCTCGCCGTGGCGCAAGAGACGACGAAGAAAGACGCGTCGCCGAAGGCAGCGGTTGGGCCGTCGCAGGCTCTGCTGGACAACTGGAATGATGTCGGACGGAAGTTGATTGCGATGGCGGAGGATTTTCCCGAGGACAAGTACGACTTCAAACCGGTGCCGGCGCAGCGGAGTTTTGCCGAGCAACTGTTGCACGCCGCGAATGCAAATTATTTTTTTACGAACCCGGTAATGGGACTGAAGCCGCCGGCCGGAGAAGATCCCAAGCGCGACCAGTACAAAACGAAAGCCGCTGTGGTCACGTTTGTGAAGGGAGCGTTTGCCGACGGCGCGGCAGCGATCAGACTGAAGGGCGATAGCGGGATGAACGACCTAATCGTCGATCCCTTCGCGAATCAGCAAACGCGGGTTTCCGATATGGCGTGGGGCCTCCTCGAGCACTCCGGAGAGCACTACGGGCAACTCGTCGTGTATTACCGCGTTGCCGGGTTGGTGCCGCCGGAATCGCGCCCGAAGAAGTAGTCTCGGCGCTGATAACATACTCTTCGTGCGCCCGTTGCTTGACGTCCGCGGCCTGACCATCGAGTTCCCGCAATCCCGTGCTGGGCGGGCATTTTCGTCCACTCGGCCGGGGGGGACTGCTGCACCCGTGGCCGCCGTTCGCAGCCTGTCATTCTCCATCGCACCCGGCGAAGTGCTTGGACTAGTCGGCGAATCCGGCTCAGGAAAATCCATCACGTCGCTCGCTATCATGGGGCTGCTTCCTCCCGCCGCCATCGTCACGGGTGAAGTCACTTTTCAGAATGGCGACGGCCCGCCCACGCATCTGACCAAACTCCCCTCCGATCAGCTGCGCCAACTGCGCGGATCGCGCATCGCCATGATTTTCCAGGAACCGATGACCGCCCTCAATCCGGTCATGCGCGTCGGCGACCAGATCGCCGAAGCCGTCCTCGCTCACCACCGCGTCTCCAAATCAGAGGCATCGCATCGAGCGGTCGAAGGCATGCGCGACGTTGCCATCTCCGACGCCGAACAGCGCGCCCGCAGCTATCCGCACCAGCTCTCGGGAGGCATGCGCCAACGCGTCATGATCGCCATGGCCATCGTCAACCGCCCGCAACTGCTTATCGCGGACGAGCCGACCACCGCGCTCGATGTCACAATTCAGCAGCAGATCCTTGACCTGCTCAATGACCTGCGCCACAAATTCGGATTGGCGATGCTCTTCATCTCGCACGATCTCGCCGTCGTCTCGCATGTCGCCGATCGCGTCGCCGTCATGTACGCCGGCAACCTGGTCGAGCTCGGCACGAAGGCCGATATTTTCCACGCGCCCGCGCATCCCTATACTCAAGGCCTGTTGCGCGCCATTCCTACGCTGGCGACTGACCGCTCCATTCCGCTCGCAACCATCGAAGGCACTGTGCCGCCAGTTGCGCAACTTCCTCCCGGATGCCCGTTTGAACCGCGCTGCCCGCACTGCGTTGCCGCCTGCGCAGTACAACTTCCGCCGCTGGTCGAAGTCCATCCGGGACATTGGGCCCGCTGCCCGGTCGTGAATCCGCCTCGAATCTGATAAACATATTCTGATAAAAACGTTCTAGCCGTAGAGACGGGGCTTGCCCCATCTCCAGAGACGCGGCAAACCGCGTCTCTACGGGAAAGTAGACGCGCCTCGTCGTTCCCCTCCAGAAAAGCTATAATCCTCCCTTTGTGCGTATCCTTCTTCTCAGCGACATTCACAGCAACCTCGAAGCGCTGGACTCCTGTCTGGCCGCCGCTCCCGCCTACGACCTCGTCGTCAATCTCGGAGATACCGTTGGCTACGGCGGCAATCCCAACGAAGTCATTGCCCGCTCGCAAGCTCTCGGACAGGTCTTCGTCCGCGGCAATCACGACAAAGCCGTCTGCGGCCTCATGAACCTGGAGGACTTCAACCCCGTCGCCGGCCTCGCCACTCTCTGGACCCGCGGCCAGCTCACCCCCAAAAATCTCGAATGGCTCCGCGGGCTCCCTCAGGGTCCCATCCACGTCGACGAGCTTCCCGGCATCCAGTTCGTCCACGGCTCCCCGCTCGACGAAGATGAATACATGGTCAGCGCCCGCGACGCCATCGAACCGCTCATCACCATTCCCGTCCCCATCACGTTCTTCGGACACACCCACCTCCAGGGTGGCTTCGTGCTCACGGGCGAAATCAGCGAAGCCTACCATCCCGGATATCGCACCGTAGGCCAACCCGAGTCGTCCGACTGGCCGCTAAGAAAAGATCGCCGCTATCTCATCAACCCGGGCTCCGTAGGCCAGCCGCGCGATGGCGACTGGCGGGCTGCGTTTGCCGTGTTCGACACCGAAGCCTGGATCGTTACGTACTATCGCGTGCCTTACAATCTGCGCGTGGCGCAGGAAAAAATTCTGGCGGCGAATTTGCCGCAGCGGTTAGCTACGCGACTTGCCACAGGAAGATAGAACACTGAGGTGTTCCGTGCGCGGGGGCGTGGCCCAGGGTTACAATAAGAAACGCTCGTAATAGGGAGGCTGGTATGCGTTCTTGCCTGGTTGATCCCTGTAAGCCTTTCCCCTTGGTACGCATTGCCTTCATTGCGGCCCTGACCCTGCTCTTAGCTGGTTGGACCACTTGCAGTGCGATGGTTGATTTCAATAGCTGTGAAAGCTCGGTTCCGCAGCCCCAAATTAATTCACTCTCACCGGGCGCCATTCCAGGCGGCGCGGCGTCAGTTCTACTGACAGTGAACGGAAGCGGCTTTGCTCCCCAATCGCAGATCATGTGGAACGGAAGCGCCTTGCCGACCGCGTTCATGGATTCACGACACCTTCAGACCACGATTACTCAGCAGACCTTTGACTCCTTTGGCGGCGCAGCGGGGAGCAGTGTGCAGATTTCGGTAAGGTCTCAGGGATCGGTCGCTGTCTCGGGATGTCCTAATGGCGGAAACTCGGCCACGCTGGATCTAGTCATCAACTAGGGTGGATTTCTAGGGGGACATCCGATTCCAAGGTCGCTTCCCGACAACCGGCAGGCGCATGCTTCGGAGGAAGCCCGCCCGCGTTGTAAACTCGCTGCATGCCTTCGCGGTCCTCCGATTCCAGCAATCTTTTCTCTTCGCCGAAATCCGTGCCTGTCGCGCACACCGCGCATGTCGATGGCGGAGCCCGCGGCAATCCCGGGCCTGCCGGATATGGTGTTGCCATCAACGACGCCTCCGGCCACCCGGTCGCCGCACTCAGCGAATATCTCGGCCATCACACCAACAACTACGCCGAGTATCAGGGACTACTCGCCGCTCTCCGCTACGCCGCCGAAAATCAAATCAAAGCGCTCAAGGTAATCAGCGATTCCGAACTGATGGTCCGGCAGATGAAAGGAATCTACAAGGTGCGTCATCCCGAACTTCGAAAGCTGTATGAGCAGGCGCAGCAACTGGTCCGGCGGCTCGAGCACTTCGAAATCCGGCATGCGCTGCGCGAACACAATCAGATTGCCGATCGGCTGGCGAACGAGGCTATGGATCGAGGAAGATGAAGCCAGGTGTCAATTCAAGGTACCGCGCGCCCTCCATGGTATTTAGCGCGACCTTGAAACCCTGAAACCTTGCAACTTTGAAACCTTGAATTTTCCCCTTCCCTACACCCAGCCCGCAGGATTACCATTGCGCGGTCATCGCCACCCTCAGGAGGACGACACGATGATCGGAGCTCACTCATTTGCTGGAATCAATTTCTGGGCGGTGCTGGTATCGGCCGTCGCGACCATGGTGATCGGATTTCTATGGTATTCCCCCATGCTTTTCGCGAATCCCTGGATGCGCCTGATGGGAATCGATCCCAACGACAAAGCCAAACTCGCCGAGCTGCAAAAAGGCGCAGGCAAAACCTACGGCCTGGCGTTCGTCGCCAGCATTGCGTCCGCCGTAGTGCTCGCGAAGATCATCGGCGTCACCAGCGTCATCACCATTCCCTACGGAATGAAAATCGGCTTTGCCGTCTGGCTGGGATTCGTAACCACAGTTCAACTCACCGGCGCACTATTCGGCAAGCAGCCCACCAAGCTCTACCTGATCAATACGGGATACCAACTAGTCTGCTACCTCGTCGTGGGAGCGATTTTGGCGAAGTGGCCGCACTGACATTGATACGGTGGAGCGACGGGCGTCTCGCCCGTCCAGCCGGGGACACCCGGCTCTCCACTTACTCTCCCGCCGAGTGATCGTGGACAATCTTCCATCCCTCGGGAAACTTGCGGAAGACGAGCGTAAACAATCCGTGCGGCGTTTTGCCGTCCGACATCGTCAGATGAAACTCGCCGCGCACAAATGCCGCCTCCGCCCCCAGCATCTCGATCCGCAGATTCGCGAATTCGAGCTTTCCCATCTCGTGACCCGCGCCTTGATAATTTCTCTTATAGCGATCGAGCGCCGCCTGCCAGCCCTTCGATTCATGCGCGCCCGAGAAAAAAGTCAGCTCCGGCGAATTCCAGTAGCCGGACATGAAGCCTTCCAGATCCCGCCGATTCCAGGCGGCCTGCTGCTCGTCGATCACCTTCCGAATCGCCGTGCGCCCAGCCTCCCCAGCGTCCTGCCCCATACTGGAGACGGCAAGCGTGGCAATCACTCCCACCAGCAGCACAAAATCCCGCATATGCCCTCCGTGAGCGTCAGCTTCGCATCATACTGTTTTAGAATACTGTTCTAGATTTCTTGAAGCGGAAAGAAAAAAAGAAAAGAGGAGACGCAAACGAGCAGCGAAGCTCAGCGAGTGTGTTGTTCGGCAGAAGCCGATAGCTGAGAGCTGACGGCTGATGGCTAAGCGCGCAGCGCTCCTACGCCCGGCTCTTTTTCGTCGCCGTGGCTGCCTTCACCTTCACCGTCTCCCACGGCCGCTTCGGACGCTCAACCTCAGGCTGGTCACGGTCTTTGATGCGATCGTACTGGTACGACTCGCTCACGGTTCCCAGCGACTCATTGTAGAGGCTGGGAAGACCCAGCGCTTCTTTCATTTCTTCGGAGAACTGCTGCAGCGCTTTCAGGTGGTCGGCAGTCGCCGGCACTTCGGTTTTCGACGTTTTCAGAAACTGCTGGTAGCCGCGATTGACCAGCTTCGAAATCTCGCTGCCAATCAGGTATCCCGGATACGCGAAAATCTTCACGCCGCCGTCGTCCGTCTTCTGGATCGCCGCCGAGCAGTTATACTTCCTCAGGAACACGCGCCCTTGCGTGCCCGGAGCCTCAATCAGATCAAAGCCATGTTCGCGCAGCCAGCTGACTGCGTCTTCGTAGGTTCGCTCTTCGACTTTTGCTGTCATTTTATGAACTCAATTCTCGTTTGTCTTTTATCATCGCATCAAGTTAGATGCGCTTTGAACGGTTTGGGAACCAAAACCGGCCGCCGCGAATCTAATGACGAAGGAGTACAGTGACGCTAGTATTGATATACCTTTTTAGGATTGCGGGCACATTACCGTAGTCACTGGGGCATTCCACGCAATGACATCATCAGCTTCCGGCTCCGCGCCACGGCAGTGGCCTTCCCCGGCCGAAGCCGCGTCAAGTCAAACTTCAAGCCGGCGAGGAGAGGCTCTGCTCGCGGGCATCGGCAACACACCACTGCTGCCGCTCGACGCGCTCATCCGCGATCTTCCCGATGCGCAACCTGCCAATGCACAACTTTCCAACATACACCTTTTGGGCAAGGCCGAATGGTATAACCCCGGCGGATCCGTCAAAGATCGCGCCGCCGCCCGCATTGTGGCCGAAGCACGCGCCGCGGGCAAACTCTCTCCCGGAAAGATTCTGCTCGATTCCACCAGCGGCAACACCGGCATCTCCTACGCCATGCTCGGCGCCGCTCTCGGATTCCCGGTCACGCTCTGCGTGCCGGAGAATGTTTCTCCCGAGCGAAAACGGATTCTACAGGCATACGGCGCAAGTATCATCTACACCGATCCCGCCGAAGGCTCCGACGGCGCCATCAAGGTCGCGCGCCAGTATGCCGAGCGCGATCCCGATCTTTACTTCTATGCCGATCAGTATTCGAACGACGCCAACTGGCGCGCGCATTACGAAACCACCGCGAATGAAATCTGGCAGCAAACCGAAGGACGCATCACGCACTTCGTCGCTATGCTCGGCACCACCGGAACCTTCATCGGCACCACGCGCCGGTTGAAAGAGTTAAATCCGAAGATTCACTGCATCTCGTTGCAGCCGGACTCGGCCTTCCATGGCATCGAGGGCGCGAAACACTTACCCTCGGCAATCGTGCCGCGCATTTACGATTCGTCCCTCGCCGACGAAAATCTGGAGATCGCGACCGAAGACGCGCACGCCATGGCCCGGCGCCTGGCGCGCGAACAAGGGCTGCTCGTCGGAGTCTCCGCCGCCGCGGCCGTGGTTGGCTGCCTGCAAGTCATTGATCGTCTAAAAATGGATCGTCTAAAAGCGGAGCGCGTGAAAATAGATCAACGCGCCACCATCGTCACCATCCTCTGCGACTCTGGCGAAAAATATTTGAGCGAGAGATTCTGGAATGAAGAATAATTGCAAAGGTAAGAGGTCAGATTGCAGAGGTGAAAACTTCGTCCTTCCCGACGGTAAAGCCTTTGGGTTTTAACCTTTGCAATCTGACCTCTAACCTCTGCAATTGACCCATGCTCAAGCTTTCCCAATCTAACTACCTCGCGCTTCGCCAACACGGGGAGGAAACCTATCCTCACGAGTGCTGTGGCGTGTTGCTCGGGCACTTCGACGACGACGGCGCCGAGTCCGTCTCAAAGTCCGTCTCGCGCATAGCCCGCTGCGGCAACACGCGCGCGGACTCGCCACACAACCGCTATCAAATCGATCCCAGGGAACTCATCCGCATTCAGCGCGAAGGCCGCGAGCGCGGCGAGGACATCGTCGGCTTCTATCACTCCCATCCCGACCATCCCGCGCAATGGTCGCCCACCGATCTCGCGGAAGCCCACTGGTTCGGCTGTTCCTACGTGATCACGAGCGTGGAGAAGGGCGTGGCGACGATTACGAATGCGTTCGAACTGGTTGGCAGCGACGAGGCCGACAAGAATTTCGTGGACGAGAAGACGGAAGTGGTCTGATGAGCGACTAGCCTGAAGCCGCTACGCCAGCACTTTCAGCACCACGACACTAATATCATCGTGCGGCACGCTGCCATCGGAGAAGGCCACCTGGCGGTCGAAAACGAAGTCCGCCGATTCGGTTGCCGATTTGTGCCGGCATTGTGCCCAAGCCTCCTCCATGTGGGCGGAGCAGAATTCGACTCCCTCCCCGTTGCGCAATTCATGAAGACCATCGGTCGCAAACAGAACGCAATCTCCTGGGACAAGCTGCACCACGTGCCGTCCGTAAGTGGAACCCGGGAACATTCCCGAAGGTAATCCACCCTCGCCTAGCTGCCGGCACGCGCTTCCGGAGACCAGCAGTGGCAATGGCATCCCGGCATTGGAGAAGATGAGTTCCCGCGTGACAGGGTTGAAAAGAGCGTACAAGGTCGAGCAAAAGCGGCCCCTGATGGGTCGCTGCACCAGGCGCTCGTTCAACAGGAAAAGAACCCGCGCTGTATCCGTTCCGGACTTGTGAATCCCGCGCAGGGTTCCCATCACGAGCGCGGAAAACATGGCTGCCGACAAGCCCTTCCCGACCACGTCCCCGAGGTAGATGCCGATGAGACCGTCCGGTAAACGGAAGAAGTCGACAAAGTCGCCCCCCACGTCGGAGAACGGTATGAAGCGGAACGCGATGTCCACGAAGTCGTTCCGGAAACCCTGGGTGGGCAGCAGCGAGGTCTGGATGAGTTTCGCTTCCCGTATAGTCTCGGCGCAATCGGGGCAAGTGCGTCCGGGCGTAAAAATCTCTTTCCCGGACTGCCGTTCCATTTCGCGGGCCAGTTCAGACATGCGGGAGCACCGCCTGCTGGTCAGATCGGCAAAGCGGCGGTTCAGCATTAGTGCCTATGGGACGTGGCTTCGGTGGCCGGGAATCCTTCTGTACTTGTGGCTGTTCTATTTCATTTCCGTACCGAAGTAATTCCGCACCCCCGGCCGAGTCATGTAGAACAGCAGCAAGCCCGCGATGGCAACTCCGACGGCTCCTTTCAGCCACTCTCCCATCACGGCGTTGATGAGATCGCCCGCCGCGTTGATCGCAATGATCGTCGTTCCCAGAACCCATCCCCAGTAGCGGCGCCGGAACCAGCCGACGGCCGCAGCACACAAGAGCGCCGAGAGCACAGCGAAACCAGGCGCAACACCCGTGCCCAGCGACGCGAGCTGAGCATGACCCGTTTTGTTCAGCACCCACAACCGATCGAGCACGGTCCCCGGTTTGAGTAGAGAGGCCGCGGCGTAGGGGGCCATGGTTGCGCCAAACACGAAGAACACGCCGATCGCCATAAAGCCGCGCGGGCGGTCGTGCTCGTCATTGCTCATCGTCTTCTCCGTTTAAGCGCCGGACGATCGAGGGCGGTCGGCGCTCCATTTCGACTTGCACCTTTGGCCAGTACCATAGCATCTTTATCTATATGCCCCAGATCCAGATTCCCTCTCCACTTCGCCAATACTCCGGGAAACAGGCCTCGGTCGAGATCCCTGGAAAAACTGTGGGAGAAGCCCTCACTGGCCTGGTCGCGCAACATCCCGACCTGAAGCGCCACCTTTATACTGAGGACGGCAAGCTGCGGGCGTTCGTGAACGTCTACGTCAATGACGAAGACATGCGTTACCTACAGAAGGAAGCCACCGCGCTTAAGGACGGTGATACCATTTCCATCGTGCCGTCGATTGCCGGCGGGTGTTGAGTTATGATTTCGAGATGACTTGCGGAATGACACATCGCCGAATGTCCCGTCCCGCGTGCTGCCGCCGCTGTCTCAATTTCGCAATTTAGTTCGCCCTCGACCTGACCAGAATTGAAAAGGAATTTATGCCCACTCTGACAGAAGCCAAACCCGAAGCCGCTTTAAGCAACGACGAAATCCTGCGCTACTCGCGCCATCTCATCATGCCCGAGGTGGGCATGGAGGGGCAGCAGAAGCTGAAGGCGGCGAAGGTCCTGTGCATTGGAGCGGGCGGCCTCGGTTCGCCGCTCGCACTCTACCTGACGGCCGCGGGCGTCGGCACGCTCGGCATCGTGGACTTCGATGTCGTGGACTACACGAACCTGCAGCGCCAGATCATCCACACCACCGCCGACGTCGGCCGCAAGAAGCTCGACTCCGCCGCAGACAAACTGAAGGCGATTAATCCTTTCCTCAACCTGCGGACCTTCGATACGAAACTGACCAGCGCCAACGCCCTTGAGTTATTTCGCGAGTTCGACATCGTCGCCGACGGCACCGATAATTTTCCTACGCGCTACCTGGTCAACGACGCCTGCGTGCTCACCGGCAAGCCCAACATTTACGGATCGATTTTTCGTTTTGAAGGGCAGGCGAGTGTGTTCGCGACCGAAGAGGGACCATGCTATCGCTGTCTCTATCCCGAGCCGCCGCCGCCGGGTCTGGTTCCTTCATGTGCCGAAGGCGGAGTGCTGGGAATTCTGCCTGGATTGGTCGGCGTGATTCAGGCAACCGAGACCATCAAGCTGATTCTTGGGCAAGGCGATTCGCTCGTCGGACGATTGCTGCTGGTCGATGCGCTCGGCATGAAGTTCCGCGAACTGAAGCTGCGCAAGAATCCCGATTGCCCAGTCTGCGGCACGCACCGGACGATCACCAAGCTGATCGACTACGAAGAGTTCTGCGGAATCCGCGGCGTGGA
>Ga0193751_1002317_pt1 | contig 11606 bp, 11 predicted proteins | sample L1c2metaG_FD_143050 | JGI IMG/M metagenome (GOLD analysis project Ga0193751, IMG submission 143050) | Soil microbial communities from a riparian zone of the East river system, Colorado, United States - L1c2 | ecosystem: Environmental > Terrestrial > Soil > Riparian zone | place: USA: East River... | reverse complement strand
TTCGGCAAGCTGACGGCTTCTTTCCGGGCCACGCGTCGTCGGAACGATGCAGTAGGTGCACTTGTAATCGCATCCGCGCTGCACGGGAATCCACGCCTTTACTCCGTCGAAGCGGCGCGGCGTGAAATCTTCATAGTGTTCCTCGAGATCGAAGTCGGTCGCGCTGGCGCGAACGCCCGCGCGGGCTCCCTCGATCAGCGCAGGCAAGTCACGGTAGCCATCGGGCCCGATCACCAGGCTCACGTGCCGGGCACGATCCAGCAGCTTCGATCCGAGTCGTTGCGCCATGCAGCCGGTGACGCCGAGCACGGCATCGCGTTTCATCCGGCTCTTCATCTCGCCGATCCGGCCGATCACGCGCTGCTCCGCATGGTCGCGGATCGCGCACGTGTTGATGAGGATTACATCCGCTCCGTCCGGTTGATCAACGGATTCATAGCCGCATTCGGCCAGCTTGCCGAGCATGAGCTCGGAGTCGCTGACATTCATCTGGCAACCGTAGGTCTCTATGTAGACGGTGGGGCGGGGGTTTTGGAGCATGCACGTAAAGTTAAGGTGCAAACTAGAACTACGCTGCGTCGGCTGCGAACTACGCTGCTGCCCGCTGCCCGCTCTTCGCTGCCCGCTGTTCGCTAAATCCACCGGACAGTTCGATTTGGCAGTTCTTGAACAAAACGGTTGAGGCGCAAATGTTACGACGGTGCACAAAGAACTGTCCCGTCGTCCTTAGCGGACAGCGGGAAGCAATCAGCGGGCAGCGGGCAGCAGCGTAGTTCTCGTTCTGCAGAGGTCGGTCCCTGAAGTCAGCCTCAAGTCGCACCCGTCATCGGCCTGCTCCGCTCACTGCTGTCGGCGCGGCGCTCTGTTGCGTGTCCATTGCCGCGGGATCCACCGGCAGCTCGATGTAGAAGGAGCTACCCTTGCCCTCGGCACTCTTCACCCAGATGCGCCCCCGATGTCTCTCGACTACGAGCTTGCAGAAAGTGAGACCAAGGCCGGAGCTGCGCGTGCGTGGAGTTCGGGGCATCTCGACCTGTCCGAACTTCCGGAAAATGACTTCATGGTATTCCGGCGGAATCCCCGGGCCGTTGTCGGTCACGGTAAAAAGAACTCCATGGCCGGCTCGCCGGGCGGCGAGCTCGAGATGAACCGGACTGGAGGAGTGAGTCACGGCGTTCTGAATCAAGTTCGAGAATACGCGCTTGATCAGCCCCTTGTCGCCCGTAAAGACGGGAGCGTCGTCGGCCACGGACACAGAAACCGTCGTTTGCTCCTGCTGAAATCGGTGCCCCCATTCATGAACCAGCTCGGCGAGGAGCGCACCGGGGGCCATCGGTGCGAGCGTGAGCGTTATGTTCGTCTCCTCGATCCTCGCGACCTCGAGAATGTCGTCGATCAGGGCGAGCAAATCCTCCGACTTCGACTCGACGTCACCGATCGCGACCTTCTGCGGAGTCGTCACCACACCGAAGTCACCGTCGGAGAGCATCTCGAGCGTCGCCAGCACCGATGTGAGCGGTGTCTTGAGATCGTGCACGATCATCTTCATCAGATCGTCGCGGACTCGCTCGAGCTCGCGCAGCTTCCGCAGGCTGTCTTCGAGCGCGTCGGTGGCAGCCTTGAGCTTGAGCAGACTCCGCACGCGCGCTCCAAGCACCAGGCGATTATGCGGCTTGGTCAGAAAATCGTCGCCACCCGCCTCGATGCCGCGTACACGGTCGCTCGTATCGTTGAGCGCGGTGACGAAGATGACCGGAATGCGCGCTGTGCGCGGGTCCCGCTTGATGCGACGACACACTTCGAAGCCCGTCGAGCGATCATCGACACCCAAATCTCCCGCCGGCATCGACACATCGAGAATGCAGAGGTCGGGATGCTGCTCGAAAGCGGCGGCGACCGCCGAGGGCCCGTCCACCGCGGTGATGGTGTCGTAACCCAGGCTGTTCAGCTGGTCCAGCAGGAGCTCGACGTTGGCGGAAATGTCGTCGGCGACGAGAATTACTTCGGACTTTCGGTTGCCCGCGTCCGCCATATCAGGGGGAGACTCTCAGCCCAATACTGAGAATGAAGCCGCGCTCCTTGATATCCGTGCCGGCGCTTCTGCTGGCGCGCTGGATCGCGACATCGAGGCTCGCGCGGTCGCGCGTGAGGGGCGCCCCAAAGCCGGCGGCGAAGCTTTTCTCAGATACTTTCTCGCCGTTCAGCCCGAAAGGCAGCGTCCGGAATCTTGCACCAGCCCGGAGAGTGATGATTCGCTGGAGAATGCGCGGCCCGCTCGCTTCCAGGCCCGCTCCGGTATCCCATCCATCGAATGCCTGAATCCCGGGAGAGGAGAGCGAGTTGAGAGAGCTCCAGTTGTCGTGCGCGACCCGCGCCGAAACGGTGGCCCCGGGAATTCCCTCAAAGGTCGCGGAGGCCGAGTAGTGATCAGGAAGCCGTCCACTGCCGATGGCAGTGTCTCCTGATTGAGCGCGGAGATCCCCGCCTTTGCGACCGGAGAGCGCGAACCCGATCACACGAGATGGATGCCACTCGATGCCGAGCGAGCCGGCGAACCCGGCGTAACTGATGCGACCGGCTTGCGCCGAGCTGATGAACTTCGCGCTGTCAGGGAAGAGCTGCGAGAACGTGATTCGGTTGCTGCCGGCGAACGCATGCGCGCCAACTCCGATCCGAAACGCCGGGCTCGTCGACCACGCCAGGCCCAGTCTGAAATCGTCGATCGCTCCAAGCACCTTGTTCCGCTCCGTGAGAGAGACCGTGTCCGTTGGCCCTCCGACAATTTGCGCCCGCTTGAGATTCGTTTCCGAGGAACGATCCAGAAAAGTCGAGGAGCTGAGCCCCAGGGTCCACGACTCGCCGATTGGGAGCACACCCTCAATGAGCGGGAAGCGGGCCGTCGTCGTGTTGGCGCTTCCGGACGCCGTGGTCACGCGTCGGAATTCAGGGGAATACTGCAAGAAAAGCGCGGATGATCCGACACCCGCAAGCGCGGCAGGAGACACAGAACTGAAAGCGTCGAAATCTGCTATCCCGCCGCCCGTCCCTTCCGCCCGCGCGCTGAACCCACCGGCGGGATATCCAAGACCCTGAAGACTGAGTGCGCCCTGGGCTTCGATGCGCGACGCGAAGGAGATCGTGACGAATACGGTTGCGACAAAGTACGGTTTGCGCATCAGGGGAGCCCCAATGGAACCTTGGAAGTGTAACTGATCCTCAGCCGCGGCCGCAGAGCGACCACGTCCTCGCTTGATGAGAAGCGAAGCTCAAGCGGCGAGTTGCCCTCGATAACAGATTTAAGTACGATCGCGCGCGGAAGCGTATCGGGCTTCTGCGTGTGCCAGAGCGTAAATGCGCTCGCAAGCTCGACGTTCGTAGAGCCCGAGCCCCCCGGTTTCAATTTGAGAGTGTCAACGGTAATACCGCCGATGATCTGAGCCGCCTTGGCAGGATCGGTAACAGCTTTGCCCGCCAGAACAATCTGAGGCAGAACAAACACGGTGTCGGTGGGGTCGATCGCCATGTTCGGCAACTGATTCAGCAGCAGCGTCGCGCGCACGACTGTGGACGAGTCGATGATGTTGGACGGAATATTGAAAAGGATATAGACCCTGCGCGCAGGAAGTCCGCCCACCGCGAGAACGCTCGGCGGCGCCGGCGGCGGACCCTTCGCGATAACAGTGTAGTCAATAAGATTGGCCGCCAGGATCGATTCTCCAATTGGAGTCTTCGAAAGGAGTGAGACCGTCAGGGGCTTCGTAGTAGTGTCCGGTGTCGCGCGGAAGAACATCTCTGGCGGGAATCCGCCTTCCGAGGAGATGATGCGCATCTGCGACGACCCCGGCCCGGTGGCGCGAAGTCCGATCCGGAGCCGTGTGCTGCTTTGAATCTTGGCGAGGACCGCGGAATCTGAGATGAAGTACTTCAGCGTGTCCGTCAGCTCAGCTCGCGCAAACGTCTGCGACGAGATGAATCGATCGGGTCGAAAGAGAGAGAGCAGCGCGGCCGTAGACGTGTCGTTCGCCGTCGTATCGACATCATACGCTTCGATCGTGACCGGCTCCGCGCCTTTGATCGACAGTGTATCGAGAATGAACTGGACATACGCGCTGTCGACGCTGGTGATCGGCCGCGCGGTGTCACCCTTAGGTATGAAGGTCGCCGGCAGCGAGTCGAAGCGGACGACGACGCGGGTATCGAGTGTGTCTCCGCGAGACGCGAGGAGAAGTCCGGGCTCGGTTCCCAGCCCCGAGAGCGCCGGCACCGTCGTGTCGACAACCACAGCATCGATCGTGATGTTCTGGACGTCGCCGCCGATTTGCGGGCAGAGCACGGGACAAGCTCCCGAACTATCCAGATTCTCCGAGCACGACAATATCGAAGCAAATAAAGCCGCGGTCGCGAACATTCGCGGCATGAATGACGGAAGCTTCACTACACTCTTCCACGTGAAGGGTTCAGCACGAAGGCGTTGGGAAGCAGCTCGTTGAGGGTCCACGTTGCTTCCTTTCCTTCGCGCGTGTAACTCGAAATCTTGATGTTCGGGGCGAACTCGTTCAGGACCTGTCTGCACGCGCCACACGGGGGCGTGGGCTCGCTGTCGTCCGATACAATGGCAATCTCGTCGAAATCAGTGAGTCCTTGTGAGACAGCAGAAGCCACTGCAAGGGTTTCCGCACACATGGCGAGGCCATTCACGGAGTTCTCCACGTTGCACCCCGTGATCACCTCGCCGCTCCGGGCGCGCAAAGCAGCTCCGACGCGGAAGTTCGAATAAGGTGCGTACGCGTTGTCCAGCGCGCGCAGCGCGGCCTCCCGAAGGGAGGCATCTTGCCTCGATTCCCCTTTCATCAGACGACCAGCTCTGACAGAAACGATTTGCCGCGACCCCTGAATGAGAGGCCAAACCATTCCGCAACGGTCGCGCCGAGGTCCGAGAATGTGTCGCGCTCCCCAAGATCGCGCGGTACTACCCGCATTCCTCCGGCGAGCAAAGGCACCCGCTCCCGCGCGTGATCAGTCGAAGGCGTTGTAGGATCATTGCCGTGGTCGGCCGTTATGAACAGCAGATCGTCCTCTTTCAGTCGCGATGTAATGGAAGGCAGTGCCGCGTCGAATTCACGGAGCGCAGCATAGAACCCCGCAACGTCGTTGCGGTGCCCGTACAATTGGTCGAAATCTACTAGGTTGGCGAAAAGGAACCCACTTTCAGCGGTCGACAGCCAGTCCTTGATACCGCCGATGCCTTCCGCGTTCGATGCTGTGTGGTGAGAGTTGAGTGAGCGTCCCGCGAACAGGTCATCGACTTTGCCAACGCCGGCGCGCTGGATTCCTGCCTTCGACATCGCATCGAGCAGAGTCTCTGCCGGCGGCTCGATCGAGTAGTCGCGACGGTTCGTCGTCCGTCTGTATCCGTCCGTGGTTTTCTCGAACGGACGCGCGATGACGCGCGAAACATCATAAGGCGGTGTGAGCATTTTGCGCGCGATCCCGCAAGCGCGATAAAGCTCGTCGAGAGTGATGACCTGCTCGTCGGCGGCGATCTGAAAAACGGAATCCGCTGATGTGTAAACAATCCAGCTGCCCGTCGCGCTCTGCTCCGCTCCGTAGCGCTCGATCACATCCGTCCCGCTTCCCACCACATTTGCGATCACGCTCCGGCCGGTCTCGCGCGAAAATCTTTCTATCACCTCGGGCGGGAATCCCGCGGGAAACGTCGGGAAGGGACGGTCGAGGTGGACCCCCGCGATCTCCCAGTGTCCGGCGGTGCTGTCCTTCCCCGCCGAGGCGGGTCGCATCGTGCCCCACGCCCCGGAAGCGTCACCTCGCCTGCGCATTCCTTCGAGGGGGCGAATGTTCCCCAACCCTAGAAGCTCCAGACGCGGAAGGTCGAGACCCCCGCAAGCTCGCGCGACGTGTCCAAGTGTGTCGCTCCCCGCATCTCCGTAATGTGCAGCGTCCGGAGCTTCTCCGATGCCCACACCGTCGAGGATGATGATGGCGGCTCGTTTCAACGACGCGCCTCCGTGTATGCGCGCTCGACCCTGGAACGCAACCCTGTGAGCAGCTCGTATGGAGACATGCCCGCGTCGTCCGCCACACGCTCGACCGTGAGGACTGTGTCCCCGGCTCTGCCAATCAAGGTGGCGATGTCTCCGACGTCGCATCGAACCGTCGTGACATCGATCATCGTCATGTCCATGGTGACTGTGCCCGCAATCGGAGCCAACGTTCCTCCTACGAGCACGGACCCGCGTTCGCTGAGAGACCTGGGGTATCCATCGGCATAACCGACGGCGAGCGTAGCTATTCGCGCCGCACGCTCCACGCGAAGCGTCGCGCCGTAACTCACGGTGTCTCCGGGTTCGAGATTTCGAATCTCGACGACTGGAGCCCGAAGGTTGACCACCGGCTCCGGCTGGATCCCCGCACGCCTACCACTGCCGACGCCGTAGAGGAATATTCCCGGACGCACCAGATCCCAGTCGCTCCTGCCCGTCCGTGCAATGGCGGCGCTGTTGGCGGTGTGCAGCAGTCTCGGCCGGGATGGCAGTGACGCCACCGCGTCGCGAAACAGCCGCTCCTGCGCCGCCAGCGTTCCATCATCGAGCTCGGCGGAATGAAAGTGCGTGAAGGCGCCCTCTGGTGGGTGCATCTCCACCAGGTGCCCGATCTCGGCGACTTGACGCCAGGGAATGCCGGCGCGACTCATCCCGGTGTCGATCGAGAGATGCCACGCGCCACCTCCAGCGCGGCGCCACGCCTCGATTTCCGCGGGGAATCCGAGCGTGGGAGTCAGTCGCGCGGATCGGGCGCGCGTGAGCTCCTGCTCGAGCAATGGTGTGAAGACAACAACCGGACGTACAATGCCCAGATTGCGCAGCTCCTCACCCTCTGCGACGGTCGCCACACCATATCCCCACGGTTCCAGAACATCGAGTGCCCGCAATGCCGCCGCGGCACCCAACCCATAGGCGTCCGCCTTGATCATCGGCAGCAGCGGAACGCCCGCCCGACGGGCGACGGCTGCTCCATTACGCTGCAACGCGCCAAGATCGATCTCGACCCGGGCGCGAGCTAAAGAGTGCTTCATTACCGCTTAGTTTATGTTGCGCGTAGTATACCCGCGACCACTAGTGCCTTCAAGAAATCGTCTGCGTTTACAAATCGTATGAAAAAAACAAGCGCTCACTCACTCGACGACACGCTGGAACTTATGCGCGATCTGCGCGCCCGCTGCGAATGGGACGCCGCCCAGACGCACGAGTCGCTTCGCCCGTACCTCATCGAGGAGGCGCATGAGCTCGATGAGGCGATCCGTCTCGAGGACGACAAGCTCGTGCGAGAGGAGCTCGGTGACGTGCTGCTGCAAGTGCTGTTTCATGCCGTGATGGCGGAAGAGCGTGACGCTTTCTCGTTTGCCGACGTGGCGGAGGGCCTGATCACCAAGATGAAGGGCAGGCATCCCCACCTATACGGTGACGCCGCCAAGGAACCTTGGGAGCGAATGAAATCGAGGCAGCGAAAGAGCATCTCGGAGGGACTCCCCGCCGGACTGCCGGCTTTGCACCGTGCGCACCGACTTCAGGACCGCGCGGCAGGTTTGGGGTTCGACTGGCCTGACGTCGAGGGACCGGCCAAGAAGGTCGAGGAGGAGTTGGCGGAAGTTCGCTCCGAGCTCAATGCATCGCCGCCGAAGAAGCCGGGCACTCCCCCTGTATTCGACGAGCGTCACAATGCCGTCGAGGCGGAGCTTGGTGACCTTCTGTTCGCGGTCGTCAATCTCTGCCGAAAAGCTGGCGTCCACGCCTCCATTGCCCTCGACAAGGCGAACGCGAAGTTCGAGCGCCGATTTCAGCAGATGGAAAAAATGGCGGGTGAGCGAGGAATCGACGTTCCGCACGCCGGACTCGACAAGCTCGACGCACTCTGGGACGAGGCCAAGCGCGCCGAGCTTTCTACCGGATCGACCAACGGCGAATGAAGCAAGTTACTGACCCGTCAGGCGACCTTTGAATGAGTCAGGCTGGCAGCTTCGCGATCTTTCCGACAAAGAGAATCGTTCCGGAAAACCGCTCGCGAATCACGACAAGAAACGGGTGGTCGGCCCGAAACGAAGGAGGAAGGGAAGTGAGGCCGATGCCCACGATCGTAGCCGCCGCTGCCTCAGTCCCCTGCTCGTCAACGTCGACGAAAGTCTTTTGCAGAACCTGCGTGATCACCAGCTGGAGACCGAGTGGCGACATCCGCGTGAAATCAGCGTTGGTGAAGGCGAGCCGCATGCCAAGCTGGTTGAGATCGTCATTCAGCGTGCGACTCCATTCGATCCTGAAGCGAGGCAAATAGACTTCCAGGTCGCTGTCGTGCAGCGAGCTCACGAGCGAATTCCATTTCGGCTGGTCGAACGATTCCGCGAACGCGTCGATGTCCGCGTCTTGCCTGTTCGGTAGGACCACCGTCATCGTGAAGGCTGAGTTGCCGTATGGAAGGTCCGCCGCCGAGTACTCGGGTGTAGCGGTGTACTGAACTCCTTTCCCTCTAGCCATCATCGGAACCAGCGCCGTCGTGCCATCGGCGGCGTAGAAAGGCGCATCGACCGTCTTCGACTTGTCGAACTGCTTTTGCCAGATCCCTTTGAAGTAGATGGCATTCACGAGGAACATGACCTCCTCTTGCCTAATGCTGTCCAGGATTTTGGGGATCCTGTCTTTCGTCTGCGCGCTCACCCATGAGTTGATGGTCGTGACCGCCGCTGGGCTCCTGAAGTCGAGACCCTGAACCTGCGCGTCAAAATACAGCTTGCTTTCGTCGAGGAACGACGCGTTGAATGGGAATGTCTGCTCGAACCATATCGAGTTGGCAATGCTGAAGTCCGTCCCTGGATCGAGCCCTTTCAGCAACGCGATGAGCGATTTGTACCCGCCGCCAACGTCCTCCCTCGTCGCTCCATTCAATCGGAGTGCCGCGCGCATCTCGTCGTACGTTGCCCCGTTTGCTCCGTTTGCGGTCATCCCCAGCGCCATCGATGCGCTGAGTGGCGAGATGAATACGTTGGCTTTGTGCTGCGCCAGATTCCCAGTGCGGAACAGAGCGAATGCGAAATCGTTGCTGCCCGCGATGATTTTACTCTCAGACTCGGTGAGAACACGCGGCAACGCGGTGATCGGTGCTCCCGGAGCGGTCGCCTCGGTGCATGCGGATCCAGCCAGAGCCACTCCGACCAACATCGGACCAAAGAGTTTCATGATTCTTCCTCCTGAAATGGGTAGAAGTGCATCGACGATTCTCTCGTCCGCATATGCCGCGCCTTTATTGAAGGCTCTCGTTTGCTCCGCGCGCTCGCGTTGTGGCCGAGTCGAGGACTCTCGGAGTGGCAGCGATGACCTCAAGCCCCGACTAGCTGATCCAGGTGCCGAGGGCAATCGCCCACAGCGCGAGCAGGACTCCCGCGGCTGCCAATACTCCAAGGGTAGCGCTGAGGACACAAAGCGCGTTGAATAACCTGGCAGTTCTCAGCCAGCCACGATTCGAGAGACGAGAGCCGGCGCGATCGAGCAGTCCCCAGGCCCCATATGAAAAGAGAAGCGTCGCCGCACTTGCGATCAAAGGCTGCGCAGCCGGGTTCCACCGAAGTGCGGCGGCCAGCACCGCCGCCCCACCTACCGCATCGATTCCGAGGCGTCGCGCGGGCGCCGTCCGCGCTCTGTGGGCCAGAAACTCAAAGAGTCCGGCATCGGGCCGGAGGGCCGAGAGAACCATCATGAGAAGAACATTCTACATTGGGCGAGATTACGCCAGATGGACCGCTACTCGGCGGTGTCGTGCTCTGCCTCTTCCCCGTGCTCGACGATATCGCCTGGCTTGAAAAGAATGTCCTGCAGAGTCGCGCGCCACTTCGGACTCCTGCGCAACAGAAACTCGAGGTCCATGCCGAAGTGCTTGAACTCCTCGTGCTGGGCGTTGCGCATAATGTCGCGCGCAGCCCGATCCTTCTCGAGCGAGAGACGCTGCTCGTACCAGCCAATCGCTTCGGCCTCTTCGATCATTGAAGTAATCATCCGCGCGAAGGTGCGGGTCTTCGCCGACAGCTCGCTCGCCGGCTCATGATACTGTTCGAATCCCATCGGAATGCCCTCAGGTTGCAGATGTGCGCAGCAGGACGACGCCCATAATTACGGACGCAGACGATTCATCGTTCGTGGAAAGGCAATCGCTTCGCGAATGTGATGGATTCCACAAATCCAACCCACGGTTCTCTCGAGCCCGAGACCAAAGCCCGAGTGGACGAATGTGCCGTACTTCCTCAGATCCAGATACCAGTTGTAAGCCTCGACTGGCAGGCCTTCTTCCTTTATCCGGGCGAGGAGCTTGTCGTGATCGTCCTCGCGCTGTGATCCGCCGATGATCTCACCATGACCTTCCGGCGCCAACAGATCGTTGCACAGCACGGTGCGCGGGTCGGCCGGATTTTCCTTCATGTAAAACGCTTTCGCCTGCTTGGGATAATTGTAGATGAAGACGGGACGGTCCTGACCTTCGACCAGCAGTGTCTCATCCTCTGCGCCTAGATCGTCACCCCACGTCACGGAACTTCCCTTCGCTTGCAGGATCTTTACCGCATCGCTGTAGTCGATGCGAGGAAACGGCGCCTTGATGTTCTCGAGTTTCGAAAGGTCGCGCTCCAACTCCTTCAGCTCCGGCTGCCGGCGCTCGAGAGCCCGCGCTACGATGTACGAAACGAATTCCTCCTGAAGCCGCATGTTGTCGTCTGAGTCGTTGAAGGCGACTTCGGGCTCCACCATCCAGAATTCGGTCAGGTGGCGCCGCGTTTTCGATTTCTCCGCGCGGAACGTCGGGCCGAAGCAGTAGATCTTTCCGAGCGCCGCAGCCGCCGCCTCTCCGTAGAGCTGGCCCGTTTGCGCCAGGTATGCGGTACCCAGGTCGAAATACTCGGTGCCGAACAGCCCGCTTCGCTCGCCGATCGCCGCGGTAAGAATCGGAGTATCCACCAGCGTGAAATCCCGCTCGTAGAAAAAATCGCGGATTGCCTGCTCGATTTCACTCCTCACGCGCGCGATCGCGCGCTGCCTCGGTGTGCGCAGCCAGAAGTGTCGGTTGTCCAGAAGGAAGTCGATGCCGTGCTCTTTCGGCTGAATGGGATAGTCGATCGGGCTCTCGCCATAGATCGAGAGATCCTTGACACCAAGCTCGAAGCCACCGGGCGCGCGCGCATCGGGGCGCACTTCGCCCTCGACCTCGATCGAAGTCTCCTGCGTCAACTTTCCAAACCGTTCCCACACTTCGGGCGACACCGCATTCTTGACGAGCACGGCCTGGAGCATGCCGGTCCCATCGCGCGTCACGATGAACGCCACCTTACCGGATGATCGGACGTGCGTGACCCAGCCGCGCACGCGCACAGTCTGGCCGGAGTGTGAGGATAGCTCTGATATTCGTGAATAAGGGACAGCAGTCATCATCTCGTAGTGGGGATTAGCGCTCGGGCGGCAAGGTAGAGGGCTCTAATAGGCCCGTCAACGCTAGCGCGTCAAACGATAGATGAGTATCGCCGCCCTTTCCGTTGCTGGTCCGATGGACCGGAGGTT
>Ga0193751_1002316_pt1 | contig 11609 bp, 9 predicted proteins | sample L1c2metaG_FD_143050 | JGI IMG/M metagenome (GOLD analysis project Ga0193751, IMG submission 143050) | Soil microbial communities from a riparian zone of the East river system, Colorado, United States - L1c2 | ecosystem: Environmental > Terrestrial > Soil > Riparian zone | place: USA: East River... | reverse complement strand
CGTAGATCTTGTAATCCTGCATCCGCGCCTCGGTGGCGAGAAACGCATCCGGCCAGCGTATCGACACGCCGTCGGGAGGAAAGGGGAAATCCTCGGGAACGACGATATTGACGCGTTCAGGATCGATATAGACCGACGCCGAGCTTTCCACCGTGTCGGACACGCACTTGAAGCCCACCCACAGGCCCGAAAAGCGGCTCATCGCCCAGCCGTGCAGTCCGAGGTCGATGATCTCCTGGACCGACGAGGGATAAAGCACCGGCATCATCGCCGCGGAAAACTGATGATCGGACTGGTGCGGAATGGTCGACGACTTCGCCGCATGATCGTCGCCCGCAAGCACCAGGACGCCCCCGTGCTTGGACGTTCCGGCGAAATTGGCGTGCTTGAACACATCGCCGCAACGATCGACACCCGGCCCCTTGCCGTACCACATCGAGAAAACGCCGTCGTATCTGGCGCCGGGATGCAGATTGACCTGCTGGCTGCCCCAGATCGCCGTCGCGGCGAGGTCTTCGTTCAAACCGGGCTGGAACCGGATGTGCGCGCGCGACAGGAATTTTTCGGCGCTCCACAGCGCGAGGTCGAGGCCCCCCAGCGGCGAGCCGCGGTAGCCGGAAACGAAGCCCGCCGTATTGAGTCCCGCGAGCACATCGCGCTGGCGCTGGAGCATCAGCAGGCGCACGAGCGCCTGGACGCCGGTCACATAAACCCTGCCCGTCTCGAGCTCGTATTTGTCGTCCAGGGAGACATCGCGCAGGACAGCCGCACTGCCTGAAACAGGGGACATCGAAGACTCCAAAAATTTTGTTTCTGGATTGCGCGGTCACCGGGTGAGGGCCGCCACCACTGGCAGGGCGATTGTGTCGCCGCTGTCGTCCGAGGCCGCGGATTCTACGCTTTAGACCAATGTGCAGCAAATGCGTTGCCACGCCTTTGCCGCTCGGCCGTCGCGGACGTATGGACGCCCCGGCCCGAACGCAAAAGCTTGAATCGCCTGGATTTGCCCTCATACTTCGCTTGTGGAGATTTCCCCCGCATTCCGGAGCCAAATCCCGTACCCGACGCCCATACTTTGCGCACGGGGCACAGCCTTGATATTGAACGTTCATGTCATCGCGTAATCCCACCGACTGGATGTGGGCAGAGGCTTGCGAGCTGCTCGAACAGGCCGAGCGCATGCACCGGCAGTTCTTCCGCCTGACCACCTCGGAGCGCACGCGGGCGGTCTGGGAGCCGCCGGTCGACGTGTTCGAGGACGAACGCGAGGTCATCGTCGTGGTCGCCTTGCCGGGGGTGCCAGCGGATCGCGTCGAGGTGACCATCGAGCCGCGGGTGCTGGTCGTGCGCGCCGACAGCCCGCTGCGCTTTGCCGGTTCGCGCCGCGCCGTGCGACGGCTGGAGATTCCCTATGGCTATTTCGAGCGGCGCATCGCGTTGCCTGACGTGCGACTGGAAAACGGCACGCCCGAGCTCGTCGATGGCTGCCTGATCCTGAGGATGCGCAAGCTCGACTGACCTGAACAGTCATGAACGAAGAAACCATCACCCCCTCCGCGCCGGTCAGCGCCGACGCATCCACGCACGCCGAAATCCCGACGGCTTCCGAGCAAGCTCGGGGCGAAAAGGCGGCGCGCGCGCTCCCCGACGATGCCCTGATTATCATCCCGGTGCGCAATGTCGTGCTGTTTCCCGGCATGGTGTACCCCCTCACCATCGGCCGGGAGCGCTCACGCGCCGCGGCGCAGGAGGCGGTGCGGCTGGAGCGTCCACTCGGCGTGCTGCTTCAGAGCAAGCCCGAGATCGACGAGCCGGGGCCCAACGAGCTGCATTGGGTCGGCACGACGGCGAGCGTCCTGCGCTATATCACCGGACCCGACGGCACGCATCATGCGATCTGCAAGGGGCTGCAGCGATTCCGCGTCCTGCAGTTTCTGGAAGGCTACCCGTTCACCGTCGCGCGCGTCGAGCGTATCGCGGAGCCCGAAAAGGTGGATGCCGACATCGAAGGTCGCGCGCACAACCTGAAGCAGCGCGCGATCGAAATTCTGCAGCTGCTTCCGCAGGTTCCGCAGGAAATGGTCGCCGCGCTGGAAAGCGTGGAGGGTCCCGCGCGCCTCGCGGACTTCATCGCCGGCCTGATGGACATCGGCGCGGAGGAAAAACAGGCGCTGCTGGAGACCTTCGACCTGAAAGCCCGGCTCGACAAGCTGCTCGAGCTGCTGTCACGCCGCATCGAAGTGCTGAAGGTGTCGCGCGAGATCGACGAGCGCACCAAGGAATCGATCGGCGACATGAATCGCAAGCATCTTCTGCGCGAGCAGATGCGCACGATTCAGAAGGAGCTCGGCGAGGGCGACGAAACCGCCGCGGAAATCGCCGAGCTCGACAAGGCGATCACCGAAGCGAAGATGCCCGAGGAGGTGGAGAAGCACGCGCGCAAGGAGCTCAAGCGCCTCGAGCGCATGCCGGAAGGCGCCGGCGAGTATTCGATGGTCCGGACCTATCTTGAGTGGCTGATCGAGCTGCCATGGGCGGCCGACGCCGAACCCGAGATCGACATCGCGGAGGCGCGGCGCATCCTCGACGCCGACCACTATGGTCTCGAAAAGGTCAAGAAGCGCATCCTCGAGTATCTCGCCGTGCGCAAGCTCAATCCGTCGGGCAAGAGCCCGATCCTGTGCTTCGTCGGCCCGCCCGGCGTCGGCAAGACCTCGCTCGGGCAGAGCATCGCGAGGGCCACTCGGCGCAAGTTCGTGCGCTTGAGCCTGGGGGGCGTGCACGACGAGGCGGAGATCCGCGGTCACCGGCGCACGTATATCGGCGCGCTCCCGGGCACCATCATCCAGAACCTGCGCAAGGCCGGGACCCGTAATTGCGTGATGATGCTCGATGAAGTCGACAAGCTCGGCGCGGGCGGCTTTCACGGCGACCCGTCGTCGGCATTGCTCGAGGTGCTCGACCCCGAGCAGAACTCGACCTTCCGCGACAACTATCTGGGCGTGCCGTTCGACCTGTCGGGCGTGATGTTCATCTGCACCGCGAACGTCCTCGACACGATCCCTGGACCGCTGCGCGACCGCATGGAAATCATCCAGCTGCCGGGCTATACCGCGCAGGAAAAGCTGCAGATCGCGCGCCGCTACCTGGTGCCACGCCAGCTCGAGGCAACAGGGCTCAAGCCGGCGCAGTGCGACATAAGCGATGAAGCGTTGATGGCGGTCATCGACGACTACACGCGCGAAGCGGGGGTGCGCAATCTCGAGCGCGAGATCGGGCACGTGTTCCGGCACGTCGCGGTGCGGATCGCCGAGGGCAGCGTGCAGCAAGTAAAAATCGGGCCCGATGATCTCGCCGCGATTCTCGGACCGCGCAAGTTCGAAGCCGAGGTCGCCATGCGCACCGGCGTGCCGGGTGTCGCCACGGGGCTGGCATGGACGCCGGTCGGCGGTGACATCCTGTTTGTCGAGGCCGCGCGCATGCCCGGCGCGGGCAAGCTGATACTGACCGGCCAGCTCGGGGACGTGATGAAGGAGAGCGCGCAGGCCGCGCTGTCGCTGATCAAGGCCCGCGCGCGCGAGCTCGGCATCGATCCCGACGTGCTGGAGAAATCGGACATCCACGTCCATGTTCCGGCGGGCGCAACGCCGAAGGACGGTCCGAGTGCGGGCGTGGCGATGTTTGTCGCGCTCGCATCGCTGCTGACGGGTCGGCCGGTGCGCAGCGATGTCGCGATGACGGGCGAGATCAGCTTGCGCGGACTGGTGCTGCCGATCGGTGGAGTGAAGGAAAAGGTGCTCGCGGCGCTGCGCGCCGGCATAAGCATGGTGATCCTTCCGGAACGCAACCGCCGCGATCTCGAAGATATTCCGGCCGACGCACGCGAGCGGATCCGCTTCGTGTGGGTGACGACGGTCGACGAAGCGCTCGCCACCGCAATCGCACCTGCGCCGGTGGAAGCGACCTAGCGAAACAAACGGCTATCCGTTCGCCCTGAGCTTGTCGAAAAGGGCAAAAAGGATTGCTGTACGCGGTTTTCGTGGTTCGACAGGCTCACCACGAACGCGCGCGGGTAGGCTCGCCGACCGCAAGCGACCTAGCGAAACAAACGGCTATCCGTTCGCACCTGATGTCGAAAGGCTCGCCGGGCCTGCGTTCGAATCTACAGGTTGACCGTGCGCCCGAATTCGGACGATTCGCGCACCGCGTCGAGCACTTCCTGACAGCGCAGTCCGTCGGTGAAATTCGGCGCCGGCGACTTGCCCTGCTCGATGCCCCGAGTAAAGTCCCGGACCAGCATGCGAAACGCCATCAGGCGGTGATCGCGCGCGTCGTTAAGCGGCAGATATTTGTCGGGCGTCTTGAGTGGCTCGAGCGGAGCGCCGCCGCGACTCGCGACGACGATTCCGTTCTCCTCGGGGTTGGGCCCGGGTTGCTCCGCGATCAGCGTACCGTTGTCGCCCATGACCACGATCTTCGTGCCGCGCGCAGGCGTGGCGGCAAAAGACGCGATCATCGTAGCCGCGCCGCCGTTTTTGAAGACGAGGCTGAACAGGAACGTGTCATCGGTTTCGGACTCGGCGGTCAAGCCGGTCGCGGTATCCGCCAGCTCGGGACGCAACGTGGACAGCTGGCCGCTGACCGATGCTATCTCGCCAAACCAGTGGCGCAGTCCGTCGATATAGTGCGAGCCGAGCGCGCCGAGAACGCCTCCGCCCTCGGACTTCGACGCCATCCATGTCAGCGGACGCGGCTTCGCCGACACGTATCGGTCCAGGAACAATTCCACGGTGCAGAGCTGGAACCTGCCGATGTAGCCGTCGCTCAAGAGCTCTTTGATATACGCGCGCTGCGGCGTGTGACGAAACTCGTGGTTGACCATCGCCGTTCGCCCGGTCTTCTCGGCTAAGTCGCGCATCTCTGCGGCCTGCTTCGCGTCGATCGCGAACGGTTTTTCACAGAGGACATGCTTCCCGGCCTGGAGCGCTGCGATGCAGAGCTCGTGGTGCGAACCGGGCGGGGTGGTGATCGCCACGGCGGCGAGGTCATCGCGGCGGATCAGCTCCATCGGATCGGTGTGCACGTCCGGGACACCGGCTGCATGCGCGGCTTTTTCCGCTTTTTCACGGTGGCGGCTGCAAAAGGCGGCGACCTCCCAGCCTTCGGAGCGAAAGCCGGGCGCATGAACCTGTGCGCCGAAACCGGTGCCGATGATGCCGATCCGGGGTTGGAACGAGGGCATGAGCTTCTCCGTGAGTTGGCTTTTACTGTACTGAAGTCTTGCGGAAATGGTTGACGACCGCTGTTGTCACGACGCACCCCTCGCCCTACGTGCATGCGCGAGATGCTCTTCCGCCGCATCGTGCCGCGATATGCGTTCATCGACGATCGCGAGGCCACGTGGCTTGTGCTGACAGGGTCAAGCCGCGACATCGGCGACGCATCGCGGTTAAAATGCGCGGCGCTTCTTTCGAGTACATCATGCCATCCAACACGCTTCCTTGCATTGAAATCGAAACCGCGCCCGATCCGGTCGCCAGCGTCATCTGGCTGCATGGGCTCGGCGCCGACGGCAACGATTTCGTGCCGATCGTCCCTGAGCTAAAGCTTTCGCCCACGCTGGCCGTACGCTTCATCTTTCCGCACGCTCCCGTGCGCAGGGTGACGATCAACAACGGCATGGCGATGCGCGCGTGGTATGACATCGCCGCCGCCGACTTGAGCAGCCGCGCCGACATCGATGGCGTGCTGCAATCGCAGGCGCAACTCGAAGCGCTGATCGCGCGGGAGAATGAGCGCGGCATCGCTTCATCGCGTATCGTGCTCGCCGGATTCTCGCAGGGCGGGGTGGTCGCTCTTCATACGGGCTTGCGGCATCCCGCGCGCCTGGCAGGCATCGCCGCATTGTCGACGTACCTGGTGCTCGCGGACCGGCTGACGCAGGACGCATCGAGCGCGAATAAAGACGTGCCGATTTTCATGGCGCACGGCACCGCCGATCCGGTCGTTCGCTTCGAATGGGGCGAGGCGTCACGCCGCGCTCTGGAGGCCGCCGGATACCGTGTCGAAGGGCACACCTACCGCATGGAGCACTCGGTGTGCCTGGAGGAGATCGTCGATCTCGGGGCGTGGTTGCGCCGGGTCCTGGCGTCGTAAGGCTCGCGCGACGGACCGCCACACGATCTCGCTGAGAGAATCGCCGGGTGTCAGTACTTTTTCGGAATCTGTGGCGTGGATGACGCGTCGCCAGGAATCGCGACCGGACGGGTGCCATGGGCGCTGGCGTAGCGGATCGCAAGCAGCCACGTGTCGCCGGCGCGTTTCCAGACATCGACGACGAAGATGTCTCTCGACGGGTCGCGCTTGCCTGCAGGGATCGCGGTTTCGAGAAAACTGACGACCGCTACGTCACCCATATCGTGCACGGCCATTTGCTCGATCCGCGTCGGCGCGAGCGGCTTGGCGAGCAAGGACCGAACCCACTCCTCGCGCGGCGTCGGCGTGCCGGGCTGTGCGCCTACGCGCAGCTCGAAATCGTCGCTGAGCGCCTTTTGCAGGGCCGCCGCATCGCCTCGTTGGATGCTCGCCGAGATCGCTGACTCCAGCTCGGTGAAAATCTTGACCGTACGCGTAACCGTTGGAATCCGCTCTTCCGCGCTCCAACAAACGGAACTCACGGTTCCCACGGCGAGCAAAAGGCCAAGCGTTACGGAAAGGTTCTTCATCACGGCACTGGAAGGAACGCCGACGGCTGCGCCAAAACGTCGAAGACGACCACGACGTTGAGACGGCGCAGCAAGCGCGGCGTCCTTACGCATCAGAACGCGAGCCCTGTCCCGAGTTCACCATGCTCGCGGCTGCCGCCGGCGTGAAGCGATAGCGTGAATCGCTAGCGTATCAGTAGCTAACCGAGCAGTAGCCACCCGACGCGTTGACCCAGTTGCGCTGTATCAGGTAATCACGCGTGCCCAGCTTCATGTTGGCCAACGCACCGTTTGCAACCGTGTACGTTGTCCCGAAGGTCCACGCGCACTTGTCCGCATTTTCCTCGCCACGGCGATCGTACCAGGCGTTCAGGTCGGGATCGGTAACGGCTTCCTCGAGTTCGTGCGAAACGATGCTGGCCATCCCGTCGGCGCCGGCATTGCCGTTGGGTCCTGTCGGTTGGGCCTCGCAGGCGCTGGGACAGCGGTCGGGATTGCCCACGAATGAGTACTTGATGTCGGAGCCATTTATCGTGCCGTGGGTATGCCAGCCGCAGTACTGCGTACAAAAGCCGGATGTTTCGTTGACATCTCTCGACGTCAACACGAAGTAAACCGCGTTGGTGTCCTTCGGCAGCCTGCCGGAGGTGATCGCGTCGGACACAACGCCTTGCACACCCGAGTCGCTGAGAGCGGTACCGTGCGAATAACTGTCGGTCGTCGACCCCGCGTAATGAACCGAGTTGCTGACGCTTATATTATTGGCGTCGTAGTAGCTGGTATTGATATTGAAGTAGGGCGATCCGCCGATGCTGCCGGCGAGATCGGTAAGAATGGTGGTCGCGTTGTTGCCCGACCAGTTTCCATACCAGATGTAGTAAACGTTGCTCGTGCCCAGTATCAGCGGCCCGCCGTGGTAGTTGATTCCGTTGCTACTGGGCTTGGCGTGGGGATTGGCGTGGCCCGGCTGCGCTCGCTCGCCCCAGCCCTTGCCGGTGGGCAGCAGCTCTTCGTCGGAGTCGGGGCCCAGGACGGCGCCGGCGTAGGCGCCGGACGCAAAGATTACGGCAGCGGCGGATGCTGCCAGCGTTTTGAAAGCGAATTTTCGCATTACGACTTCTCCTTGGTCGGAAATAGATCTTGGCGTTTACGCCTTATTGCAGCACCCACGTTCTCGCGACCGTTCTCGCTGCGTATGGGTGCTGCATATTCTCCTCGGCAAATGGAGAAGTCAACTGCTCGGCGGCACTTTATTCGCTGCATGTTTCGCAACAATATGAAACATCGGCGAGGAGCGAAACAGTTCGTGCATCCGTACAGATGAACGCATCGTAGATCACAACGAGTGCCGGGCCAGCGAGCGCTGGAAACAAGCGATTCATTCCGCGCGCATGCGCAGGCGCGCCCCGTCGTCGGCGACCACTTTGAAACCCAGCCTCGCATAGAGGCGCTGCGCGGGATTTCGATGCAGGACCAGCAGTTCGACGCGACGTCCCTCGGCGCGTGAAATCTGCTGCACGGCCGCGACGATCGCCGACCCGAGCCCGTGGTTGCGCGCGTGCGCGACGATCTCGATGTCGCGCAGAAAGATTTTGCGCCAATGCCGCGTCAGGCTGATGCGGCCTATGTCCTGCGCCGGTGTTCCGCAACGGACGATAATCGCGTTGCGACCCGGTGCGTAATACGCGGCGAAATGCCCGCGCTGCCATGCCTCGTTCCAGCCCCAAATCGCATCGACATGCGCGCGCATGGCGTCGCGATGCAGTGCGTACATGGCATCTTCGTCGACGCGCTCGGCAGGGCGCAGCGCGTGGTGGCGAAACGCCGGCGAAGACGCCAGCGCCGCGGCCAGCGGATCAATCCAGCTTGCGGCCACGCGTGATAGTCCCGCCGGCAGGCGCACGACCCGCCGCCTCCCTTGGCTTGATGCCGCGACGCGCGAGTGCGTCGCGCAGGAGGAATTCGATTTGCGAGTTAACGCTGCGCAACTCGCTTTGCGCGAGGCGCTCCATGGCCGCCCATACGGCGGGATCGAGCCGAAGAAGAAAAGCCTTTCGCTCAGCCAAGCCTGAAGAGCCTCGTGAAAAAGCGACTATCCCGAGAAAAAATCGGGAGGAGCGTCGCTAACAACCGCGCTTGCCGGGCCTCGCCGCAAACATCGCAACTACCACGCCCAATGCCGCGCCGAGCGCAAGGCCGACCGGACTATTGCCGAGGGCAGTGCCTACCGCCGTGCCGACGCTCGCGCCAAGTGCGGTCCACAAACCGGGTTTTCTCGCTCGCATGATCATCGCTCGCTCCTTTCGAAGGATTGGGTTGTACCACTCGATTCGCTCTCTCCGCTGCAATAGCAACCGGTCGCCAGCGTGTTGGACGTTGTGGCCGGACGATTCCGAAACGGGCACGGGGAGGTCGATATTGGTATGATATCACTACAATATCGTAAATTGTCAACGGGCAAAAAAAAAGCGGACGGGGATGAGCCCGTCCGCTGGGGGAACCGCCGGAAGTCCGGCGTTCAAGAGAATGACTTAGCCCAAGGGAACCGGAATGAACACCCGCGCGTCCTGGCGCTGGACGAGAAGGGCAACCGCCTTGCCCGATTTCGAGACCAGCTCCTTGAAGTGCTCGGGGCTTTTCACCGGCGTGTTGTTCACCGCGACGATGACGTCGCCTGGACGCACGCCGGCGCGTGCCGCAGCGCCCGCGACGTCCTCGACCACCAGCCCGCCCGGCACATCGGCCTCGCGCTTCTCTGCTTCGGACAACGGCCGCACCGCGACGCCGAGGCGTCCCTTGCCGATATCCGCTTTGCTAGCGGCGGAGGCGAGCGTCGCCTTGTCGTCGAGCGCGCCGACCGTCGCGGTGATCTGCTTCGACTTGCCGTCGCGCCAGACTTCCAGCGTGACGCGGGAATCCGGCTTGACGCTGGCGACCAACGGCGGCAAATCGGCGGAGCGGTTGATGTCCCTGCCGTTGAACTTGGTGATCACGTCACCCGGTTCGATGCCTGCCTTGGCAGCCGCCCCATCTTTCTGCACCGAGCTTACCAGCGCGCCGGTCGGCGACTTCAGGCCGAAGTTCTGCGCCAGCGCCTGATTGACTTCCTGGATGGTCACGCCGAGCTTGCCGTGGCTCACCTTGCCGTGATGCTGGATCTGATCTTCCACTTGCATCGCGATATCGATCGGCACCGCGAAGGCCAGTCCCTGGAATCCGCCCGAGCGGCTGAAGATCTGCGAGTTCACGCCGATGACTTCGCCCTTGAGGTTGAACAGCGGGCCGCCCGAATTGCCGGGATTGACCGCCGCGTCGGTCTGGATGAACGGAACGTACGAATCTTCAGGCAGCGTGCGCGCCTTCGCGCTGACGATGCCCGAGGTCACCGTATTCTCGAAACCGTAGGGCTGACCGATTGCCACGACCCATTCGCCGACGCGAGTCTGCGCGGGATCGCCGATCTTCACCGAAGGCAGGTTGCTCGCGTCGATCTTCAACACCGCGATGTCGGTGGTCTTGTCGCTGCCAAGAACCTTGGCCTTGAACTCGCGGCGGTCGGTAAGCTTGACCATCACTTCATCCGCGTTCGCGACCACGTGGGCGTTAGTCAGGATCACGCCATCGGGACTGAGGATGAATCCCGAGCCGACGCCACGCATCATCGGACCTTGACCCCGAGGCATCTGCGGGAGGTTTCGGAAGAAGGGTCGCAGCTGCGGAGGCAGGTCGCCCAGATCGAAACCATTGTCGTCTTCGCCGGCCGAAACCCTCCGCGCGTCTGCGGTTACGCTGATGTTGACGACCGCGGGGCCGTATTTCTCCACTAATCCGCTGAAGTCGGGCAGCGCCGCGACGGGGGCCACATTCGCCGGGGCCGATACCGCCGGCGTGGCGACCGTGGGCGGCGACACCGCGGCATTGGCCTGGTGCAGCGACATCCGGTCGGCTGTCATGACGCCCACCGAAAACGCGCCGGCTATGGCCAGCGCAACGGCACTGCGTCGGAAATTTCTCGCTTGCATCGCTAGCTCCTAAGAAGGGTCCCGGGATTACCCGGCATGTCGGCCAAGATACGGACGCAAACTTAAGGGAGACTTAAGTCGAGGAGGCGTCAGCGAGCGAACGCTGCGGGGCCGGATGAAGCCGGCTCCGGCGGGAATGCGACCGTGACGCCGAGCCCCGCGCCGTCGATGCCGGGACCGAGCTCGATCGTGGCGCCATGCCGCTCGGCGATGCGCTTGGCGATGGCAAGGCCGAGGCCGCTGCCTCCGACGCTCTCGGCGCCGCTTCCACGATAAAAGCGATCGAACACGCGTCCGCGATCCTCGGCAGCAATGCCGGGGCCGCTGTCGCGCACGGCGAGCGACGGCCGTCCGGCAGCATTCCTCACCACCACGTCGACCCGTCCGCCGGAAGGGGTATAGCGAAGCGCGTTGTCGACCAGGTTGGAAACGAGCGTGCGCAGCGCCTGCGCATCGCCTTGCACGCCCGCTGTCCCCGTATCGGCGACGGACAGTCCCAGGTCGATGCGCTTGGCACCCGCCAGCGGAGCGAGATCGCCGATCACCTCGCGTGCGACAGACGCAAGGTCGACGATCGTGGTCGACGAGTCGGTGACGCCCGGCTCTTCGCGCGCCAGCGTGAGGAGCTGCTCGACCAATCGGGTCGCTCGCTCGACTCCACCCTTGAGCTCGGAGAGCGCCGCGCTCCGCTCGACGTCGGTGGTCGCACGCTCGGCCAACTGCGCCTGAAGATGTACCGCGGTCAACGGCGTGCGCAACTCGTGCGCTGCGTCGGCGACGAACGCGCGTTGGGCGTCGAGCGCGCTGCCCAGACGCCCCAAGAGACCATTGAGCGCGTGCACCAGCGGGTGAACTTCGCGCGGCAGCCCGCGCTCGTCGACCG
>Ga0193751_1002315_pt1 | contig 11610 bp, 7 predicted proteins | sample L1c2metaG_FD_143050 | JGI IMG/M metagenome (GOLD analysis project Ga0193751, IMG submission 143050) | Soil microbial communities from a riparian zone of the East river system, Colorado, United States - L1c2 | ecosystem: Environmental > Terrestrial > Soil > Riparian zone | place: USA: East River... | reverse complement strand
GTGTGCCATCCCGACGCGATGACGCCGGACGGGAACCCGCTGCTCGGGCCAATGCCCGGCGTCGAGGGCTTCTGGATGGCGGCCGGCCTGTCGCTGAACGGCTTCGGCGGCGCGGGCGGGCTCGGCAAGGCGCTCGCGGAGCTCGTCACCGAGGGCGCGGCCGAGGTGGACGTGCAGCCGTACCGGCCGTGGCGCTTCGGCGGGCCGTATCGCGATTCGTCCTTCGCGGCCGCGGGCGCGCGCGAGGTCTACAAGTACTACTACCGGCTGAAGTACCCATACGACGTGTCCGAAGCGGGCAGGCCGAAGCGCCTGTCGCCGCTGTACGCACGGACGGAGGCGCTCGGCGCCGTCTTCGGGACGAAGAACGGGTGGGAGCGGCCGGACTGGTTCCGTCCCGGGGAGCCGGCGCGGCGGGCGGGGGAGGACCAGCGGCCCGTCGGCTGGGCGAAGCCGATCTGGTTCGACCGGGTCGCTGTCGAGCACGCGGCCATCCGCGAGCGGGCGGGGATCATCGACATGACCTCGTTCGGGAAGATCGAGCTGTCCGAGCTCGACGTGCTCGAGCGGGTGTGCGGCGCGCGCGTCGACCGGCCGGTCGGGTCGGTCGCGTACACGCAGCTCCTGGATGAGCGCGGCCGCATCGTCGGCGACGTGACGGTGACGCGGCTCGCGGAGGACCACTTCCGCGTCGTCACCGGTGCGGGCGCGGTCGATAGCGATCACGGCTTCCTCGAGCTCCACGGCGCGCGCGTGACGGACGTGAGCGACGACTACGCCGTCATCGGGCTGTGGGGCCCGGCGGTGCGCGGCGTCCTCGAGGACTTCCCGTTTCGCACGGCGAAGGAGATCGACGTCGGCGGTGTGCGCGTGCTCGCGCAGCGGATGACGTACGTCGGCGAGTACGGGTACGAGCTGTATGCGCGGCCGGACGACGCCGGACGCGTGTGGGACTTCCTCATGGAGACGCTGAATCCGGAGCCGGTCGGCTACGTCGCCCTCGACTCGTTGCGCATCGAGAAGGGCTACCGCTACTTCGGCACCGACCTGACCGCGTCCGATACCCCGTTCGACTCCGGGCTCGGCTTCGCGTTGGCGAAGGACAAGTGGCCCCAGCTCGACCGCAATCCCCCGACGATGTTGCGCACGCTGCTCGTCGGCGGGGAGGACTACCTGACGCTGTACGGCGGCGAAGCCGTCCACCGCGACGGCGAGATGATCGGCCGCGTGCGCAGCGCTGCGTACGGGTTCACGGTGCGCCGTAACGTCGCGCTGGCCAAGCTCCCGTCCGACCTCGCCGAAGGCGACGAGCTCGAGGTCGACGTCATGGGCGACCTCGTGACAGCCACGGTGGCCCAAACGGACCTGCCGGCCTAAGACACGACCGGTACCAGGTACCGATACGGCTCCGTCACGGAAGCCTCACGTTCTCGTGTGGGGGAGTGTCCCCGTAGTGTCTCGAAGAGGCGGGTGTCGTCTCTCGGCGACAGACCTCGTTTCTCGATAGCCTCCAGCCGGGGTCTGGATGCGGCGTTCGCTCAGCGAGTCATACATGCAGGTTTTCGACGCGGCGATGACCGCGGCCGTCGACCGCGTCCGTCAACTGCCGGATGAAGAGATCGCGCGTCTGACGCGTTACTCCGGGATCGTCGGCCTCGCCGCCGAGCACGTGCAGGCGGCGCGCACCGAGCAGAACCGCAAGACGGGCTGACGCGCCGGTAGGAGATGATCGCCGCTGTGGCCGAGCGCCGAGACTTCGCCGTGCTCCTCACGCTGGCCGCCGTCGACGCGGCGTCGTACAGCGTGATCGCCCCGGTGCTGCCGCAGATCTCGAGACAGCTCCATGCCGCGCCCGGAAAGATCGGCATCCTCGCGGCAGCGTTCGCGGCGGCGTCGATCCTCGGCTTCGCCGTCGCGGGCAGGTTCATTCGCCGGACGACGACCCTCCGCATCCTCGGGGTCTCGCTCCTCGTCATGGCCGTCGGCTCCCTCGGCTTCATCGTGGCATCCGGGTGGGCGGCGTATCTGATCGCACGCGCTGCGATGGGCTTCGCCTCAGGCGGACTCTGGATCGGAATCGCGTTCGCGACGCTCGAACGGTGGCCGGGCCAGGAGTACGTGCGCCTGAGCCGTGTGCTCGCCGCGTACTCGGTGGGCGGCCTCGCCGGGCCGGCGCTCGGCGCGATCGGCGGCATCCACGGGCCGTTCGCGGCATATCTCGTGCTCGCCCTGCTGGGCGTCGTCGCGGTATCGACCGTGTCGCCGGCGCGAACCGACCGCCGCTTCGAGGGAGACTTCGCCGCGCTCCGCGAGTGCGGCTTCTGGCTCGCCGCGGGCGGAATCGTCTTCGCGATGCTCGCGCTCGGCGTCGTCGAGGGCGTCCTTCCCTTGCACCTCGCGGCGCATCTCTCGCAGACCGAGATCGGCGGCCTCTACGTCGGGGTGTCGCTCGTCGTCGCAGTGAGCGCCGGAGCGTCGGGATCGCTGCGACCGGTGCCGATCCTGCTCGCGTCGACCGTGCCGGTCGTGGTCGGCCTCGGCCTCGTCGGAGCGACGTCGAGCGTGCTGATCTGGGTGCTCGCGCTCGCGGTCGCCGGGATCGGAGTCGGGGCCGCGTACACCGGCTCACTCGGGGTTCTGATCGCAACGGTCGAGCCCCAGCGCATCGTCACCGCCATGGTGATCTGGTCGCAGCTCGCGCTGATCGGATATCTCGTCGGCCCGCTCGGCGGCGGCGGGCTCGCACAGGCATTCGGCTTCCGGACGATCGGGCTCGTCCCGCTCGCCGCGGCGCTCCTGCTCGTCGTCGCGTACGCAGGAGTGGCGCGTGGCCCCCGAGACCGGGGGCCACGCACGCAACTTCCTTAGGTTCCCGGAGCGGGCGGCGACACCTTGGTCGACGAGCCCGAGAGCCAGGACTTGACGAGCGACTGGTGCGAGTTCACGAACAGCGCCGCTGCCGCGGAGTTGCTCATGTGCTTCACGGCGAGGTTGTACGACACCGAGTTCTGGTCGTCGGACGTCCAGTTGAACCGCTGGATGAACTTCGCCACGGTCGGGGCCTGCTTCGCGAGGCCCGCCGCCATCACCTTGTACAGGTGGTAGGGCGGATACGCGCAGTTGATCGCGGCCGGCTTCAACTTGCCGCACGCCGGAGACCATGCCGGAAGCGCGACCTGCGAGAACTTGTAGATCGCGTTCTGATACTGCGGCGTGTACCAGTAGAAGAGCACCGGCTTCTTCGCCTTGTAGTCGGACTCGATCTCGGTCAGCTGCGCGGCCTCGGTGCCCGCGAAGACGACCTTGAGATTGATCCCGAGGTTCTTCACCAGCGCCTGATCATTGGTCACGTAGCTCGGCGAGCCGTCGAGGAACTGACCCTGCGGCGAGGACTGGGGCGTGACGAACATCTTCCAGTCCTTCTTCACGCCCTGCCACGTCTTGAGCTCGGGATGCTGCTGCACGAGGTACGTCGGCACGTACCAGCCGATGTTGCCGTTGGGCCCTTCGAGGCCCGCGTCGACGACCTTGTGGTTGCCCTTGACGTACTGGGCGTAGAGCGGCGAGTGGCCCCACACTTCCATGACCGCCGAGACCTTGCCCTGGACCATTGCGGGCCACGCGGGGATCTCGTCGATCGTCAGCAGGTTGACGTTGTAGCCGAGGTTCTTCTCGATCACGTACTGGGCCACGACGTTGTTCGCGACAGAGCCCTCCCACGAGTTGTTCGCGAGAACGATCGTCGGCTTGCTCGAGCGGCCGCTGCCGTTCGCGGCGCCGGCGGTGATCGCGACAGCGACCAACCCGATCACTGCGACGACGACCGCAATCCTCCGGGCTTGCTTCATTGCACCCTCCTCGTTGTGTCCCTCATGACGTTGCCACCCGCCCACGATCCGGATTCGACTGGCTCAGCCGGTCGAGCACGATTCCCATCAACACCATCGCCAGCCCCGCGGCCGCGCCCAGCCCGACCTCCGACCGGGAGAAGCCCGTGACCACGTCGAGCCCGAGGCCACCGGCGCCGACGAGCCCTGCCACGACCACTTCGGCCATAACGAGAAGGATCGTCTGATTGACGGCCAACATCAAGTACGGGCGCGCGATCGGCAGCTCGACCTTGAACAGGAGCTGCCAGCGCGTCGATCCGAACGACTGCCCCGCTTCGAGGACGTCGTGCTGGACCGCCCGCAGGCCGAGCGTCGTCGCTCGCACCGCTGCGGGGAGCGCGTAGATGAACGAGGCGCTGACGCCCGCGACGTTCCCGACACCGAAGAGCGTCACCACCGGGATCAGGTAGACGAACGCCGGCAGCGTCTGCAGGAAGTCGAGGATCGGGCGCAAGATGCGGTCGACCGTCCGCCACCGGTAGGCGGCGATGCCGAGGGGGATCCCGATGACGAGGTCGAGCACGAGGGAGACGACCACGAGGCTCAGCGTCTCCATCGCGTCGTTCCAGGCGACGAAGTTGTACGACGTCGTGCCCTGGAACGTGTAGCCGGCCGGCGCCTGCATGAGGCCGAGGAGGACGACGCACCCGGCGAGGAGCACGCCGCGCCGCCAGCCGCCGCGCACCCAGCCGACCGTCCCGACAAAGGCAGCGACCAAGAACCACGGCACGTCGCCGAACCAGCGCTGCAGCGGGTTGAGCACGTGCAGCGTCAGGAAGCTCGAGACAGGCCCGGCGATGCCCGTGAACTCGTTCGTGACCCAGTTGAGCGCACTCGTCGCCTGGTCGACGAACGAGAAGCCCCAGCCCGACGGCCAGTCGCCGAGCGAAAGGCCGTACCGCGCGACGAGGATCGCAACGAGGACTGCGCCCCACAGGCCGACGTGCTGCCGCCGCGTCAGGTTGCGCAAGGACGCCGTACGGTCTCGTGTCGCGCGCTGCCCGAACGCTGCCGAGCTGCGGTCGAGCCACATCGCCATCAAGACGATCAGCAGCCCGGCGACGGCGCCCTCCCCGATCTGCTGCGTCTGGAGCGCGTTCAGGACGGGGTCGCCGAGCCCGCCGGCGCCGATCAGCGAGGCGATCACGACGATCGACAGCGCCATCATGATCACCTGGTTCAGCCCAAGCATGATCGCCTGAGCAGCGAGCGGCAGCTGCACGTTGCGCAGGATCTGCCCGCGCGTCGAGCCGAAGGATTCCGCCGCCTCGATCACGTCCTTCTTGACGGATCGGATGCCGAGCTCCGTGAAGCGCACGAGCGGAGGCACCGCATAGATGAACGTCGCGATGATGCCGGCCGGGTTGCCGATCGAGAAGAGCACGACGATCGGCACGAGATACGCGAAGGCCGGCAGGATCTGCATAAGGTCGAGCACCGGCCGTAGCGCCCTGCTCACTCTCGGCCAGATCGCGGACGCGATGCCGAGGGGGATGCCGACGATCGTCGAGAGGATGATCGCGACCGTCATCAACGCGAGCGTCGTCATGGCGCTCGGCCACATCTGCGAGATCCCGTTCGGGCCGCCGTTCGGGATCTGCAGGACGCCGAACGAGGAGATGACGAGCGCGGAGAAGAGCGCGGTGCGCCACGTGCCGACGATCCAGGCGAAGACGGTGGCGGCACCGAGGACGCCGACCCACGTCATCCAGTGGAGAAGGTTGACGACGTCGTTCGTCGCGCTGTTCAGGAGGTTGCCGAAGCCGGTGACGATGTGGTGCAGGAAGAAATTGGTGCTGTCGTTGTTCGTCACCCAATTGCTGAGGCTGTCGAACCAGCGCGGGACACCGAGGTACCAGCCGGCCGGGAAGCCCGAGTGGAACCCCTCGACGGCGACGGCGACGATGCATAGCGGGACTGCGACGAGGAGCGGCGGCGCCCACCGGGAGACGCGGACTGCGCTCGGCCGATGAAGCGTCGTCGCGGTCGGCGTGGACACGCTTACGCGGGCAGCTCTTCGGGGACCGACGGCTCCTCGCGGCCGGCGAGGACGTGAATGACCATGCGGCGGTCGAGGATGCCGACGAGCTCGCCGCTTCCGTCCACGACGCCGATCGGCCCCTTGGCGCCGAACACGACCGGGAGCAGCTCGCCGAGCCGCTGGTCGTGCCGGACGACTTCTTCCGGTGTCTCGCCCCGTTGTGGCTGCGTCGCGAACGCGGCCGTCAGCACCTTGCCGCGGGGAACGTCGCGGACGAACTCGCGGACGTAGTCGTCCGCGGGCGCTCCGACGATGTCGGCCGGCGTCCCGACCTGGACGAAGCGGCCGTCCTTCATAATCGCGATCCGGTCGCCGAGCTTCAGCGCCTCGTCGAGGTCGTGCGTGACGAAGATGACCGTCTTCTGCAGGCGCTCCTGGAGGCGCAGCACCTCGTCCTGCATCTCGCGCCGGATCAGCGGGTCGAGCGCCGAGAACGCCTCGTCGAAGATCAGCACTTCGGGGTCGACCGCGAGCGCACGGGCGAGGCCGACGCGCTGCTGCATGCCGCCGCTCAACTGGTCGGGGTACGACGCCTCGACGGGGGCGAGCCCGACGACGGCGAGCAGCTCGCGTGCGCGCTCGTAGCGCTTCTCCTTGTCGATGCCCTGCACTTCGAGGCCGTACGCGACGTTGTCGATCACCTTGCGATGCGGGAAGAGCCCGAAGTGCTGGAAGACCATCGCGACCTTCGTGCGGCGGAGCTCCCGCAGCTCCTTCGGCTGCGCGCCGAGCACGTCGTGGCCGCACAGGTCGATCGCGCCGGACGTCGGCTCGATCAGGCGCGTGATGCAGCGGACGAGCGTCGACTTTCCGCTTCCCGACAGACCCATGACGACGAAGACCTCGCCGCGGTGGACGTCGAACGTGATCTCGCGCGAAGCGACCGTGCAGCCCGTCTTCGCCATCAGCTCGGCGCGAGGCAGATTGACGTCGCCGCTCTCGATCGCCTTCGCGGCGTTGGGGCCGAAGACCTTCCAGACGTCGCGGCAGGAGACCTGGACCTCCTCAGAAGAGGCCAATCGTCCTCCCTTCGTCGTCGATGTCGACGTTCTGGGCGGCCGGGGTGCGGCCGTAGCCGGGCATCGTCTGCATGTCGCCGCACAGCGCGACGAGCCAGCCGGCGCCCGTGTACGCGCGGATGTCGCGCACGGTGACCGTGAAACCGGTGGGCGCGTTCGCGAGCGTCGGGTCGTGCGAGAGCGAGAGGTGCGTCTTCGCCATGCAGATGGGGAGCTTGTCGAAGCCGACGCGCTCGTACTCCTCGATCTTCTTGCGGGCGGCGGGCTGGAGCAGGATCCCGTCCGCGCCGTAGACGCGCGTCGCGATCGCCTCGATCTTCCGTTCGATCGAATCGTCGAGCGGGTACACCGGCGCGAAGTTGGACGGCTCGTCCGTTGCCGCGACGACCGCCTCCGCGAGCGCGGCCGCGCCCTCGCCGCCCTTCACGACCGCCTCGTTCGCCTCGGCGGCGAACGCGCCGTTCGCGAGCGCGATGCGGCGGATCTGCTCGATCTCCTCGTCCGTGTCGTTCGGGAAGCGGTTGACGGCGACGACCGCGTTGAGCCCGAATTCGCGGATGGTCGAGAGGTGGCGGATCATGTTCGCCGAGCCGGCCTCGATCGCCTCCGCGCCGCCGTCGGGATCGCCGCCGTGGTGCTTGAGCGCCTTCACGGTGGCGACGAGCACGACCGCGCTCGGCGTGAGGTTGCCGATGCGGCACACGATGTCGAAGAACTTCTCCATGCCCATGTCGGCGCCGAAGCCGGACTCGGTGACGACGATGTCGCCGAGCTTGAGACCGATGCGGTCGGCGACGAGCGAGCTGTTGCCATGCGCGATGTTCGCGAACGGGCCGCAGTGCACGAACGCGGGCTGGCCCTCGAGCGTCTGCACGAGGTTCGGCTTGATCGTCTCCTTCAGGAGGACGGTCATCGCGCCCGCCGCCTTCAGCTGCTCGGCGGTGACGGGCTCGCCTTCGTACGTCGAGCCGACGGTGATCGCGCCGAGCCGCGCGCGCAGGTCGAAGAGGTCACGTGCGACGGCGACGATCGCCATCACCTCGGAGGCGGCGGTGATGTCCCAGCCGGTCTGGCGCGGGTAGCCGTTCGCGCGGCCGCCGAGGCCGACGACGGTGTCGCGCAGCGCGCGGTCGTTGATGTCGACGCAGCGCCGCCAGCTGATCGAGAGGGGGTCGATACCGAGCTCGTTCCCGTGCAACAGGTGCGCCTCGAGCATCGCGGCGAGCAGGTTGTTCGCGGCGCCGATCGCGTGGATGTCGCCGGTGAAGTGGAGGTTCATGTCCTCCATCGGGACGACCTGCGCGTAGCCGGCGCCGGCCGCGCCGCCCTTGATCCCGAACACCGGGCCGAGCGACGCCTCGCGCAGGCAGAGCACCGGGTTGCGGCCGATCGCGCCCAGCCCCTGCGTGAGCGACACCGACGTCGTCGTCTTGCCCTCGCCGAACTTCGTCGGCGTGATCGCGGTGACGCAGACGAGCTTCGCGTCCGGCCGGTCGGCGAGCCGCTCGAGCACGGACAGCGAGATCTTCGCCTTGTACTTGCCGTACAGATCGACCTCGTCGGGCTCGAGGCCGGCCGCGGCGGCGATCTCCGCGATCGGCCGGAGCGTTGCCTCCTGCGCGATCTCGAGAGAGGAAGGTGTCTTCGTCGCCACCGAACTCCTTTCTACAGCCGGTCCTCGGATATGAGTAATATATCTCTTGTGGATCTGGCCGCAGACCGTGCGTATTTCGCGATCCGCGGGCTCATTGTCTCACTCGAGCTGCCGCCGGAAGCGGTGATCGACGAGCGGGCGCTCATGGAGCGGCTCAAGATCGGCCGGACGCCGGTGCGGGAGGCTTTGCGCAGGCTGGCGCACGAGCAGCTCGTCGAGGTGTTTCCGCGCCGCGGCATGTTCGTGACGGGCGTCGACGTCCGCGATCTCGCGCGCATCTCGGAGGTGCGCGAGGCGCTCGAGCCGGAGGCGGCGCGCCTTGCCGCGGAGCGCGCCACTGAGGCCGAGCGCGAGCAGCTGACTGCGCTCGCGGAGGAGATCGGCGGCGGCACCGAGCTGATGGCCCTGGACGAGCGCGTTCACCGCGCGATCTATGCGGCGGCGCACAACGACCTGCTGGAGAAGACCCTGAGCGAGTACTACGTGCTCGCGCTGCGCATCTGGATGATCGCGCTCGATCGCGCGGAGGATCTCGAAGACGCGGTGGAAGCGCATCGCGACGTCCTGTACGCGGTCGTCCACGGCAAGGGTGACGACGCGGGCGTGCTCATGCGCGCGCACGTCCAGGACTTCGAGCAGGCGATGCGCCGCGTCCTGGTGGCCGTATGAAGGTCGTCGTCATCGGCGGCGGCATCGTCGGCAACAGCCTCACCGGCTGGCTCGCCGAGCTCGGCGTCACCGATCTCGTCCAGCTCGACAAAGGCCCGTTCCCGAACCCGGGCGGCTCGACCGGCCACGCGTCCAACTTCATCTTCCCGGTCGACCACTCGAAGGAGATGACGCAGCTCACGCTCGAGTCGATGCGCCAGTACGGCGACGCGGGGACGCTGCACGAGTGCGGCGGCATCGAGGTCGCGCGCACGGAGGAGCGGATGGAGGAGCTACGCCGCCGGATGGCGTCCGCGAAGTCGTGGGGCATCGACGGCTGCCGCCTCGTCACGCCGGCGGAGATCAAGGAGCTCGTCCCGTACGTCGACGAGTCGATCCTGCTCGGCGGCTTCTACTCGCCGACCGTCGCCGTCGTCGACTCGCTCCGCTTCGGGACGCTCATGCGCGAGCAGGCGCAGGCGAAAGGCGCACAGGTCTTTGCGAACACCGAGGTGACGGGCATCGACGTCGAGGGCGGCCGCGTGCGCCGCGTGCGCACGACGCGCGGCGACTTCGAGGCCGACGTCGTCGTGATCGCGTGCGGCGTGTGGTCACCGCGCATCGCGCGCATGGCGGGCGCGTCGATCCCGCTCACGCCGGCGGTGCACCAGATGATCGACGTCGGCCCGGTGCCGCGTTTCCTCACCTCGAAGACCGCGGTCGACTATCCGATCGTCCGCGACATGGACACGAACATGTACGAGCGCCAGGACGGGCAGGGCCTCGAGGTCGGCTCGTATGCGCACCGGGCGATCCTCCACGAGCCCGACGACATCCCCTCGATCGAGGAGTCGGCGACGACGCCGACCGAGCTGCCGTTCACGCAGGAGGACTTCGAGCTCCAGCTCGAGCACGCGCTCCAGCTCGTGCCGGAGGTGCTCGGCGACGAGTCGGTTGGGATCAAGTACGCGATCAACGGCCTGCTTTCGCTCACGCCGGACGGGCTCCCGCTCCTCGGCGAGACACCCGAGGTGAAGGGCCTGTGGGCCGCGTCCGCCGTCTGGGTGAAGGAAGGCCCCGGCGTCGGCAAGTCGGTGGCCGAGTGGCTCGTGCATGGCGAGCCCGAGATCGACCTGCAGTCGTCCGACGTCGCGCGCTTCTATCCCGAGCAGCGCACGCCGGAGCACATCAAGGGGCGCACGTCGGAGGGCTTCAACAAGACGTACGGGATCATTCACCCCGCGGAGCAGTGGGAGTCGAACCGCGGCGTGCGCGTGTCGCCGTTCTACGAGCGGGAGAAGGATCTCGGCGCCGTCTTCTACGAGGCGGCGGCCTGGGAGCGCCCGCACTGGTACGAGTCGAACGCCGGCCTCGTCGAGGAGTACGGCGTGCAGGGCCGCGAGCACGAGTGGGACGCGCGCTGGTGGTCGCCGATCATCAACGCCGAGCACCTCGCCATGCGCGAGCGCGCGGCGATGTTCGACCTGACCGCATTCTGCGTCTTCGACGTCGTCGGCCCGAACGCGCTGGACGCGGTGCAGGTTGTGGCCGCCCGCCAGATGAACGTGCCGAACGGCCGCGTCATCTATACGCCCGTGCTCGCCCCGCGCGGCGGGTTCAAGTCCGACCTGACGATCATGAAGATGGAGGACGACCGCTTCCGCGTCGTCACCGGCGGCGCGCACGGGATGGCGGACATGAAGTGGTTCCGCGACCACTGTCCCGACGGCACGCGCATCGAGGACCACACCTCGTCCGTCTGCACGGTCGGCATCTGGGGCCCGCGCGCGCGCGACATCCTCAGCTCGATCACCGGCACGGACGTCTCGAACGAGGCGTTCCCGTTCTCGACGTGGCAGGAGCTGGACACCGGCGTGATCGCGTCGCGCATCTCGTACGTCGGCGACCTCGGCTGGGAGCTGTATACGATGATGGAGCGCGGCGCCGAGCTCTGGGACGCACTGTGGGAGGCGGGCCGTCCGCACGGCGTCGTCCCCGCCGGCATCGGCGTGTACGGAACGACGGGCCGGCTCGAGAAGGCGTACCGCGCGTTCGGCGCCGAGCTCGACCAGGACTACGACGTCGTCGAGGCCGACATGGCGTGGTGGAAGGTGAAGGACGAGGACTTCGTCGGCAAGGCCGCGCACGTCGCGGCGCGCGAGCGCGAGCCGGCGGCGACGCTGTGCACGCTGACGATCGACGAGCTGTCGCGCACGCCGCTCGGGCGCGAGCCGATCGTGCGCGCGGACGGCACGCCGCTCGTCGACGCGAAGGGCCGCCGCTCGTACGTCACTTCCGCCGGGATGGGGCCGTCGCTCGGCAAGTACATCCTCATGTCGTACCTCCCGCCCGGCGACC
>Ga0193751_1002314_pt1 | contig 11612 bp, 10 predicted proteins | sample L1c2metaG_FD_143050 | JGI IMG/M metagenome (GOLD analysis project Ga0193751, IMG submission 143050) | Soil microbial communities from a riparian zone of the East river system, Colorado, United States - L1c2 | ecosystem: Environmental > Terrestrial > Soil > Riparian zone | place: USA: East River... | reverse complement strand
AAAAGTTCACTCTACCGCCGCCGGTCAGTAGAACAGAGAGAGAGGTAATCAGGGTCCCGGCTCACGTCTTCACCAGCGACCGCTGCACGCGGGCTTCTCTTTTCCTGCGGCAAAGGGTGGTTGACGTTTGGCTTCCGACGAAGTTGAAAATTCAGGCGGATCGTTCCGCGAATTCACGACATTTGCAGCGCTATCGCTGGCCTTGGGTCAGCGCAGGATTCTCCTCTGCGGAAACAGGAGGGCGCGCATCGACTTCCTCGCTTTGTGGAGCTGTGATTTCGAGTTTCCGATGGAGCATTGCAACTGGTCGGCAATCTCATGATGCTGGTATCCCTCAACCTCGTGCAGTTCGAAGATCTGCCGGCATCCCCTGGGCAGTTCTTCGAGGGCGCGGCGCAACGCAATACGGTCAATCGCCCCGCAGAGGCTCAGATCGTCTTTCCCAACCTCGCGTTTTAGAGATGGCGAGTCGCTCGACAGAGCCTCATCCAGCGACAGCAGCGGCGGCGATTTACGACGACGCAACTTCATCAGCACGGTGTTCACAGCAACCCGGTATAGCCAAGTGGAGAAAGCCGAATCGCCTCGAAACGAGTTGAGGTTGCGAAACACCTGAATGAAAGCCTCTTGCGCCAGATCCTCTGCCTCGGCCACATCTTTCGTCATCCGCAGGCACACCGAATACACACGTTTACTATGCAAACGGTAGAGTGCGGCAAAGGCCTGCTCGTCGCCGCGCTGTGCGCGCTGAACGAGAGTGCTTTCGGAATCGTCTCGCTGATCTTCAGCCCCTAGCGGAATCACACTTACTGGGGGCACATTCATTGGTGTCGCGGATATCGAACAAGTCGCCACTGTGGTCTCCCTGGGTCATTACGCATGTATTCGGGCTCTCAGACAGCAACCCATGACCGCGTTTTCAACTTCAAGAAACACACAGTACCTATTAAAGGTTTCAATAACTGGTCAATATTGCACAGTGCCCAGAAACCTGAGCACGGCTCAGCATAGATTTCCTCACCCACGACGCAAGTGAAACGCCGATCAACTCGGTCAATTTGATGGAACTGGAGCATTTGGAGGATCGCAGTCAATAAGTGGATGCATGTGTTGCCGGGTTCCGCTCCTCTTCAGCAGTCGCTTTTCTTAGTGCTGCTTAGCCGAGGAACTGGCGGCCAGTTCGCGGAAGAGGCCGAGCAATGCGGCTGCGGCTTTCTGATCGGAGAGGTTTTCGAGCGCTACCGTGGCGGTGAAGTGCGGCGAGGTGGAGTTGAAGCGGACGCCGACAAAATTCTTGTCGCGCCAGGAGGCGAGCGCATTCACCACCGGGCTGAGTTCGACGGGCCAGTCTTCCTTGGTGGTCAGTATGACAGGGCCGGGGCGGCTGATGGTCCAGGCGCGAGTACCGGTCGAGTCTTTCGACCCTGCGTCTTTCAAACCTCGACCTTTCGCCTCCGAACTCTTTGCTCCGGTGCGTCCTGACCAGCGATGCCGGATGACGTCGAGATGGAAGCCTGGGGGGAATCCCATGTTGGCTTCGAAAGTGAGCGTTTCCTGCTGCTGGCGCCAGCGGCTCATAGCCCATTGCACCGGGAGCGGGCGCGGCAACAGCCGAATGGTGAGATGGGCATCCTCAAACCAGCGCGAGGAAAGATGAAGAGTGGCCTTCAGCCGGGAGCTGTTTGCCTGCCATCGCAGATCGGCGACGCGGCCTTTTCCGAGGCATGCCGCCTGTACCCACTGCAGCACGTCGGCTGCCCTCCGCCGGTTGTAGTGGATAAACCAGGCATACCAGAGGACGAGGAGCGTGCTCGCCACAATCACGTTGATGAGAATGAAACGCCCCACGGTGCAGGTGCCTCTTGGCAGAAATCGTACTTCTTATAGATGCAACTGCGCAAGGGGCGGAAACGGGAAAAAAAGGCTGTAGACGGTTGGCCGTCTTTTCTGCCGCTCTCCCGCTACAATGGCGGCGTGCTGTTTCGAATCCGGCAATTCGAGAAAGCCGATTTCGACACGCTGTGGCGGATTGACCAGGCGTGCTTCGATCCGCACTTGGCGTATTCGCGACCGGAAATGGCGTTCTACATGCGCCGGCCCGGATCGTTTACTCTGGTGGCCGAAGCGGACGGCGGCGAGGTTCCGGGCAACGGCATTCTAGGTTTCATCGTGGCGGAGACTCGCCGCAAGAGCGGCCACATCATTACCATCGATGTGGTCGCGGAGGCGAGGCGCGCGGGCGTCGGCTCGGCTTTGCTGCGAGCGGCGGAAGATCAATTACTCCGAGCGGGTGCGGTCGCGGTAGCGTTGGAGACGCCGGTGAATAACGCAGCCGCGATCCGCTTCTACAAGCGGAAAGGATACTTCGTCGAAAAGACGGTTGCGGGATACTATTCCGGTCAAATGGACGCGCTGGTCATGACGAAGGAGCTAGCGCGGTCGCCGGTCGGATGAATTCGCCGCCACATCAAATTTCCGGTAGAGACGCGGCTTGCCGCGTCTCCTGCCGCGTGGGGATCTGGTGCCGCTAGCAAGACGGGGCAAGCCCCGTCTCTACCAGGGAATGGTTTGACGATGAAAATTGCGATCCAGGGAGAACTTGGTTCTTTCAGCCACGAGGCGGCCGAAGCGATGTTGCCGCGGGCGAAGGTGGTGCCGTGCGCGCGTTCGCTCGAGGTCTTTGACCGAGTCAAGCGGGGAACGGTGGACGGGGCGGTGATTCCGATTGAAAACTCTTTGGCGGGTTCGGTCGCCGAACATTTTGATTTGCTGCTGGGCCGCGACGTTCACATCGTCCGCGAGTTTCGCCTGCGCATTGTGCATAACCTGATCGCGCTGCCAGGCACCAGGCTTGGAGATGTCCGCCGCGTGTTCTCGCATCCCGTGGCGCTCGATCAGTGCCGCGACCTGTTTGCGAAAAATCCGAAACTGGAGCCGGTGCCGTTCTACGACACGGCGGGTAGTGTGAAGCATGTTGTCGCCGAGGGCTTGCGCGATGCGGCGGGCATTGCCAGCCGGCGTGCCGCAAAAGTTTATGCCGGAAAAATCCTGAAGGCCGGCATCGAAGATGACAAGAAGAACTTTACCCGCTTCTTTCTGATCCGCCGAGGAAAAGCGCGGCCGGCGCACAATGACAAGGCGAATAAGACGTCGCTCGCATTCAGTGTGAAGAATATTCCCGGAGCGTTGTTCAAGGCGCTCAGCGTGTTCGCGCTTCGCGACATTAGCCTGAGCAAGATCGAGTCGCGGCCCATGCGCGGACGTCCGTGGGAATACGTTTTTTTTGTGGATCTGCTGCGTGGCGATGACGAAGATTCACGCAATGCCCTGCGGCATCTAAGCGAGGTCTCCGACCTGGTGAAGGTGCTGGGAATTTATCCGGAGGCGTGAAGCCAGTGGCCAGTAACCCAAAGTACGTTTGGAGACTCATGATTCCGGAAGACGACGCCGATGAAAGCGTCAGGGGAAATCGTTGCCAGGCCTTTCGTCACAACCTGATGTGAGGGGATGCACTGCGCCCTCGTCCGCGTTCGCGTAGCGTGGAACTCGTAGCCTGGAAGTGAAGAGGGACCTGCCCCGAGCCAGGTTACCAGAGAGGGGCTGAAACCCTTCCGAGTCTTGCAAAAGGCTGGAAAAGGTCTAGAATTCAACAACCTAGCACGCAGGGTTGCATCTTTTTGCCAGTTCGCGTCATCCAAGGTTGAGTGAAAGTCACTCAAGGACAAATCATGAGCGATCCTATTATTACTTCTACAGACGAAACTTCGTACGAAACCACCGAGCGGTCGCTGCCCATTCTGCCAGTGCGCGACACGGTGCTCTTCCCCCACGCGGTGCTACCGCTGACTGTCGGGCGGGACAGTTCTGTCCAGCTGATTAACTCGTTGGGCGAAGACAAAACCATCGTCGTCGTGGCGCAGCGCGAGGCGCGTGTGGACACGCCGCAGCCAACCGATCTGTACTCCATCGGAACGCTGGCGGTGGTGCACAAAGTTGTCAAGATGCCAAACCAGAGCCTGTTCGTTTTTGCGGAAGGACTGGAGCGGGTGCGGCTCGAGGATTTCGCGCAGCTTTCGCCGTTTATGCGGGCGCGGGTAACCACGATTCCGGAGACGATACCGCCAAAGGATTCCGAGGTCGAAGCGCTGCAGCGCAACGTGCTGACTTTGTTCCAGCAGATCGTGGCCGGTTCGCCGACGCTGTCTGACGAGCTTTCTACGGTTGCGATGAACATCGAAGAACCGGGACGGCTGGTGGACTTTATCGCCTCGTCGCTGCCATCGCTTTCGACCTCAGACAAGCAGGAGACGCTGGAGACGAGCGACGTCCGCGTGCGGCTGGGAAAAATCAATCAGCACCTGGCCAAGGAACTGGAAGTGCAGCAACTGCGGAACAAGATCCAGTCGGAAGTGCAGGATCGTGTGCAGCAGACGCAGCGTGAGTACTACTTGCGCGAGCAGATGAAGGCGATCCAAAAAGAACTGGGCGAGCAGGACGAGGGCCAGCGTGACACCGAAGAACTGAAGCAAAAGATCGAGTCCGCGGGCATGCCCGACGAAGTCAAGAAAGAAGCGCTGAAAGAACTTGGACGCCTGGCGCGCATGTCGCCGATGGCGGCGGATTATTCGGTCACGCGAAATTACATCGAGTGGCTGGCCGTGCTGCCCTGGGCGAAGACCTCGGGTGGAGAAATTGAAATCCCGAAGGCGAAAGAGATTCTCGACGCTGACCACTACGACTTGCAGAAAGTAAAAGACCGCATCCTCGACTACCTTTCCGTGCGGCGGCTAAAGCCCAACATGAAAGGACCGATTCTGTGTTTCGTCGGACCTCCGGGTGTGGGCAAAACTTCCTTGGGTAAATCCATTGCGCGCGCGCTGGGACGCAAGTTCACGCGGCTGTCGCTTGGCGGAGTGCACGACGAAGCGGAAATTCGTGGTCATCGCCGCACCTACATCGGAGCCTTGCCGGGGCAAATCATTCAAGGAATACGGCGCGCGGAGACGAAAGATCCAGTCTTCATGCTCGACGAGATTGACAAGGTCGGACGCGACTTCCGTGGCGATCCGGCGTCGGCGCTGCTCGAAGCGCTCGATCCGGAGCAGAACGCGACGTTCCGCGACAACTATCTGGACGTGACTTTCGATCTCTCCAAAGTCTTGTTCATTACCACGGCGAACATGCTCGATCCGATTGCCGAGCCGCTGCGCGACCGCATGGAGATTATCGAGCTTCAGGGCTACACCGAGGAAGAGAAAGTTCACATCGCCTTCCAATACCTGATTCCGCGGCAGATCGAGGAAAACGGAATCACGGCGGAGCAGATCGAATTTCCGGAACAGGCCGTCAGCTACATCATCCGCCACTACACGCGCGAGGCGGGAGTGCGGAACCTGGAACGCACCATCGGCACCATCTGCCGTAAGCAGGCGCGCCGGCTGGCGGAAGGGAAGAGCCAGAAACTGGTCATCACCAAAGAGGTTGTGCAGGAGTTTCTCGGCGGCATCAAGGTTCGCAGCGAAGGCGAAATTGCTGAGCGCACCAAGCGCGCGGGCGTGGTCGTCGGTTTAGCGTGGACGCCCTCTGGAGGCGACGTGTTGTTTGTCGAAGCCAATCAGATGAAGGGCAAAGGCGGCTTGACCATTACCGGGCAGATTCAGGACGTGATGCGCGAATCGATGCAGGCCGGATTGAGCTGGGTGCGTTCGAACGCGAAGCAGTTGGGCATCGACGAAGATTTCTTCGCGAATCATGACATCCACATTCACGTGCCCGCGGGAGCGATCCCGAAAGACGGTCCTTCGGCGGGCGTCACCATCGTGACTGCTCTGGTGTCGTTGCTGTCGGGCAAGCAGGTTCGTCCGCTGACGGCGATGACGGGCGAGATCACGCTGAGTGGCAACGTGCTGCCGGTCGGCGGCATAAAAGAAAAAGTGCTCGCCGCGAAACGTGCCGGTGTGCATGACGTAATCCTTCCCGCGGACAACAAAACCAACGTCGAGGAGGATCTGACGCCGGAGCAGTTGACGGGATTAACTCCCCACTACGTCAAGACCATCGACGAGGTGCTGGAGATTGCGCTGCCGACTTCGCCGCGCGAAGAACTCCAGGATGCCGAGGAGCGCGAGAAAGTGCTGAGCACGTAAGGCAGTTCAGCCACTACCCAGCTTTCAGCCCCTTATCAAGGCTGTCATCCTGAGCGCGGCAGAGACTTCACGAAGTGAAGTCTCTGCGGAGTCGCAGAGCCTGCCCTGAGCGAAGCCGAAGGGACCCCTACACCCTCAACGAACACTCCTTTCACACCGCGCGCGTGCGAAACGATCGCTGCGCCGCTTCAAACCGCGCAACCGAAACATCGCACACAATCAATCCCACGAAGGTGTAATCGCACCTACTCGATGGTGGTGAATATTCTCCTGTATTCCAGAGGCGCGATTTGTTTGGCATCCTACAGCCCTTCCTCCCCCAATGGAGATCGATATCAAAGACCGAATTGCTGCCCTGTGTGCGAAAGTGATTGCGGCGCCCGACCGCTCCGAAGAATTCGTGTGTGCTATGGAGGAACTAAATTCTGCGTTAAGTGAACACGCAGAAAACTTGCGAAGTCAGATTGCGAATCTGCGGCAGAAAGGCTTTCCGCATTCGAGCGATACCCGTGAGCGTTGAGTCTGGCGGGTGCCGCCGCCTTCCGCTGTTACAGCCAATTAGGATTTCGGCAAGATGCAGTCAAGGAGCCAAAAGCAGGTCCTTCGCTTTGCTCAAGATGACAAGCGGGCATGGGAAGAGTGCCGGCGCGGATGGGACACGAGAAGATACGATGGCGCTCACACCCGCCCCTTGCGATGGGGCAGCAAGGGACGGGCCACCCCTTAAGAGTGTCAGGGGACCACACGGCTGAAAACCACCATCCTGGTGGAACCGGGCCACCGTAGCCCACGAATTGCCGCGCGTTCAAGCTGCCCTGTCCCCTCTTAACTTGCTAAAAACAATGCAATAAAAGGAATCGCCGCTCGTCGCTCGACATTGGCACCCTGCCTGCATTCCTTCAGGCGGACTCTTGTGTCCTGAGTAGGGTGGAGATACCAATGAAATTCAAGATGATGCAATCAGGCTGTACGCCGCTACGAAACGAGCCGTCAATGGCGAACCAGAAGGTTTCGTCCCTGGACAGCAAGCGGGTACTCGTTGGGGCACCGCGACACAGGCGGCAATGAGCCGGAACCTGTTATGGATTGAGGAAAAGCGTTTTCAGGGTTTTGGTTGCTCCGAATGTGGCTGGCGGTTCCAGCCCTCTAGTGCGCCCACCGGCAAATCTTTCGATGAAATGATGGGCAACTTCGAGTTGCAGCGCGACAAAGAGTTTATATCCCATGTTTGCGCCGATCACCCGAAAACCATGGGCGCAAAACACGCAATTTAATTCAAACTTGAGCAGTTCACCTCACTGCGCGTGAGGGATGTGCCACTCTATTACGCACGTTGCGGAGTACTTCGATCTGCGCGGGGAGAATTCCCTGACGCGTCCTTGCCACCGAAAAAGTGTAGGGGTCCCTTCGGCTTCGCTCAGGGCAAGCTTTTCGACTCCGCGGGGACTTCACTTCGTGAAGTCCCCGCTCCGCTCAAGATGACAACGTGGATAGGGTGGCTGAGGACTGAGAACTGAGAACTGCTCCGCTCTCGAAGACAGCGCAGCAAGCAAATCGGCCTATACCCTATTCCCTGTATAGACGGCTTCACGGGATTACCGTACAGTCAGGGCCGCCCCTCGTCTAGAAAGAAAATCAGGAGGTAAATCATGTCTCACAGGATCGCAAAGTTGGCTTTTTGGTTAATCCCCATTTTTTGCTTGAGCCTTTGTCCGGTTGCTCTGATTGCTCAGACTGCCGCACCGGAGAAAAAGGCGGAGAAGTCGCAGACTGTGACCGGTTGTCTGCAAAAGGGTGACGAAGCCGGCGAGTTTTCCATCAAGGGCGAAGACGGCAAGACTTGGGGGCTGCGCAGCACCAGCGTCAAGTTGGATCAGCATATCGGCCACCAAGTGACCGTCACTGGTTCCACAACCCATGAGACGAAGGCAGAAGAGAAGAAAGAAGGACAGGTGGAGAATGCAGGCAGCAAAACGGAGTACGCTGACCTGACTGTCACCAGCCTGAAGATGGTCAGCGAGAGCTGTAGCAAGTAACGGCTATCGCTCGGTAAGCAGATCTAGCTGCCGTCTGCCCGAATCCGAAAACGAACAAGGGGGCACAGCCCTCCCTCCTTTTGGCCTGCCACTAAGCTCAAACCTAGCGGGCCCCCTTAGTTCGTGTCGGGCCACCCTACTTCGTTTGTGGGGGCGGGTTTCTATACCCTGGAAGAATCGCAGCAAAGAGGCGACAATGGTTCCCGTCAAACGATGGGAGCTAGGGTGGGAGCCAGTCCAGTTTCAAAGCTCAGTCTGAAGCCTTCGAATCCGAAGATTATCGGAATCACGTCTGCTGGAAACACGTCTGCTCGAACCATGTCAGCCAGGCCCAAGCCGAAGCTTGGGCTGCGGGCTTGGATGGATCGCGTGCTGGTGGAGTGCGATCGGGCGGCGGCGGGGTTCGAGGCCGATCCCGTACATGATCTTCGCGTTGCTTTGCGGCGCTGCCGGTCGCTGGCCGATGGATTGATGGCGCTCGATCCGGATTCTTCGTGGAAGGACATGAAGAAGGCGGGGAGGAAACTTTTCCAGGCGCTCGGCGAGCTGCGCGACATGCAGGTGATGCAGGAGTGGATCGAGAAGCTGAGCGACGCCAATGACAATGATCCAAGCGCCCCCAACGCCTCCAATGATCCGGTAGCGGTCAAACTGCTCGATCATGTCCACGTGCGCGAAGCTGTGTGCAAGCAGCTTGCGCTCAAAGATCTCAATCAGTTTGATCGCAAGCAGTGGCGGCAGTGGGCGAGGGCTCTGCCGCGGCGTGCTGCGCGGGTGCGTCCGGGGAGCGTGGTGTATCTGCATCTGGCGCTGGAAAAGTGGACAGCCGCTTACGATCTGCACAAGCACGCTTTGCGGACGCGGTCGCAGGTTGCTTTGCATCAGCTGCGTATTGGCATCAAACGCTTCCGTTACACGGTGGAAAATTTTCTGCCGCGGCAGCATGCGGTGTGGGGCGACGATCTCAAAGAACTTCAGGATCTGTTGGGAGAGGTACACGATCTGGATGTGCTGTGGGCGACAGCCATCGAGATACAGGCGTTCCCCGATGCGGAGAGCAGGAGCCGCTGGCGGGAGAAGTTGAATGTGGAGCGCGGCAAGAGGATCGAGCGCTATCGCGAGAAGATGGTGGGGCGGCAGTCGCTGTGGCGCGTCTGGCGGGCGGAGTTGCCTGCGGGTCCGCAACTGCGCGTGGCGGCGATGAGCCGGCTGCGAGTGTGGGCGGGATATCTCGATCCCGATTTTTCGCATTCGCAGCGCGTGGCCCAGTTGGCGCTTCTCTTGTACGACGGGCTGAAGGATGCGGGGCTGGTGGCGACGGGTGCTGGGGCGGGAAGCGTCGGGGAGCCAAGTCTGGATTACGATTCGCGAGCGGTGCTGCAGGCGGCGGCGCTCATGCATGACGTTGGCAAAGCCAAGGGCGAGGAAAAACATCAGAAAAAATCGTACCGGATGATCCGCGGGATGGAGCGGCCTTTGGGTTGGAGCGCGCGCGAGATGGAGATGGCGGCGGTGGTGGCGCGGTATCACCGTGGGGCGTTGCCTCGTCCGCGGGGAAAGAGCTTGCAGGTGCTGGAGCTGCCGGATCGGCCAATCGCCATGGAGTTGGCCGGAGTGTTGCGTCTGGCGAACGCGCTGGATGTCCGCCATGGGCGCAGGGGGGACGGCGGCGAAGATTCTCCACGGCTTGAGGTTAGTTTGCAGGACCGCGTCGTGGTGGTGCGGGCGGCGGGATACTCGTCCCTGGACGGTTCGGCGGAGGGCGTGGCGGCGGCGCGACATTTGTTGGAGACGGTGCTGCGGCGGCCCGTGCTGGTGCGGAGTTTGCGTGCTTCCGCGGGACCGGCGCTGGTGGCTGGAAGCTAGAAGCCCGCTCATGGAAGTGAGCAGGCGTTCTTCAACTCTGAATTTCACAGGTTTCGTCGTTCCGATCCAAGTGAGTGTGCTGCCGTCTGCCGCAAAGAGCAGGTCCTTCGCTTCGCTCAGGATGACAATTCTTGAAAGGCTTCGAAGGTAGGAGCCAAGAGCTAAGAGCCAAGAGTTAACAGCTAACAGCGCAGAAGCTACTCTGACACTTCTCAGAACGAGGATCTGCTTCCAAACTTCCTTTGTGACACATGCAAAATTAGTTTCGATGGCGGTGCGGTGGTTGCGGCGGTATCGCTGCGGAGTGGTGCTTAGCGAGCAGGCCTGCGTCAGTGGCGAGATGCCGGATGCCATCGGGTGGAAAAAGGCTTGCCATTCGGTGCTGGTCGAGAGCAAGGTATCGCGCGGCGATTTCCTGGCGGATCGTGCTAAGCGCTTTCGGCAAAAGCCGCAGACCGGCGTCGGCTGTGAGCGGTATTATCTGGTGCCGCGGGGTCTGATACGGACCGAGGAACTGCCCATGGGATGGGGGCTGCTTGAAATTTGGGGGCGCGAGATTGAGCGGGTCAAGGCGTCGGCGAAGAATCTGCGTTCTGAGATCGGGTTCCAGAACGAGATGAATCTTCTGCTCGCGAGTTTGCGGCGGGTGGAAATCCGCATTGAACCCGAGAGCATCACCGACTTTCTGAAGTGGAAGAATCGCATGGCGGAATACAACCGGGGCACGCTGCCTGAAGGACTGGTTGCCGAGGAAGAGGAAGCCAACGGATTTTTGCTGGGAACGGCGGGCGACTAAGAGTGGGGAGCGGCCGCGATGCAGAGCCCTTAAAGGGGAATCTGATTTCGAAGAACTTGCGGCATCGCTAAGCGATGCCCTGATACGAAACCCACGTTTTTCCGCGGCATTCTGATAAAGCGGCATTCTGATAAAAAAGAAACCGGGCGGTGGGCCCGGTTTCCGGAGCGTCGGTTGAGATGCGGTTACATCGCAGCCTGGCGCCGCTGACTCAGACAAAAGTGACGCGGTTCACGTCCGCGGGTGCATCTCGCGCCAGCAAGGGCTCAGAAGGAGCGAGGCAGACGTTACCGAAATAGCAACTGTGAGGCCAGTTTCAGAATTCCGTGCAATGGTTCCAATTGTTTTTCGGGTGCAGGCGCGCAGAGGCCGCGCTCCACGGGAAAAGCCGGCGCTACATTTCCCGCCGGCCTTCCATGGCTTTGAGCATGGTGACTTCGTCGGTGTATTCGATGTCGCTGCCTACCGGAATTCCCATGGCGATCCGGGTTACGCGCAGTCCTTGGCGCTTCAGTTGCTGGGCCAAATAGGTGGCGGTGGCTTCTCCCTCGACCGTGGGATTGGTGGCTAGGATGACTTCTTCGATATCGCCGCGGCCGACCCGGCTGATCAGGTTTGAGATGCGCAACTGTTCGGGGCCGACGCCGTGCAATGGCGAAATCGAGCCGTGGAGCACGTGGTAGACACCGTTAAAGTGCCGCGTCTTTTCGACGGCGGCAATGTTGGTCGGTTCTTCGACTACGCAAACGAGTTTTTGATTCCGGGTAG
>Ga0193751_1002313_pt1 | contig 11614 bp, 10 predicted proteins | sample L1c2metaG_FD_143050 | JGI IMG/M metagenome (GOLD analysis project Ga0193751, IMG submission 143050) | Soil microbial communities from a riparian zone of the East river system, Colorado, United States - L1c2 | ecosystem: Environmental > Terrestrial > Soil > Riparian zone | place: USA: East River... | reverse complement strand
TCCATCAGCACAGCGCCGGGGCGCGCGGCGAGCGCACGCGCGAGCGCCGCGCGCTGCCGCTGTCCGCCCGAGAGCTCATGCGGAAAGCGGGCTCCGAATTTCTCCGCCGGGAGGCCCACCAGCGCGAGCGTCTCCGTCGCGACGGCGGTCGCATTCGGCAGGCCGAGCAGCATCGGCACGAGCGCGACGTTCCGCAAGATCCGCCAGTGCGGCATCAGTCCCCCGTCCTGCGGCACGTAGCCGATCATCCGGCGCAGCTCCACGCTCGGCATCTCGCGAACGTTCCGCTCGCCAACCGAGATCGTGCCGCTCGTGGGCTCGACGAGTCGATTGAAGCAACGAAGCAGCGTGGTCTTCCCCGATCCACTCTCGCCCACGAGGGCGACGCTCTTTCCCGCCTCGACATCGAGGCTCACGCCGTCGAGCGCGGTCACCGCGCCGAAGCGCTGCACCACGTCGCGGGCGGCGAGCGAGAGTGGCTCGCGGCGCGGCTGGGACTCCGAGGGACGATGCACTGTTCGTTAAGCTGCGTCGCCACGGGCGGTGCCGCAACGATCGGCGCGAGGTAACATGCAGGCTCGAGGAGCCGCACGCGCGATCCTCGGCGCCTTCTCACTTCGGGATTCCGATGGACGCCCCCGGTACTCTCTGGACGGTCGGCCACTCGACACATTCGATCGACGACTTCCTCGAGATGCTCGCCGCACACGGCATCACGCGAATCGCCGACGTGCGCCGCTTCCCGGGCTCGCGCGCGCATCCGCAGTTCAACCCCGATGCACTCCGCGAATCACTCGCCGGGCGAGGCATCGCGTACACACCGATGCTCGAGCTCGGCGGTCGCCGCAAGCCGCGCTCCGATTCTCCGCACGTCGCATGGCGCAACGATTCCTTCCGCGGCTACGCCGACTACATGGACACACCGGAGTTCGCGGCCGCGGCGAACGATCTCGCGACGCTCGCGCGCGGCGATCGAGTCGCCGTCATGTGCTCGGAAGCCGTCTGGTGGCGCTGCCACCGCTCGATGATCGCCGACTACTTCAAGGCGGGCGGCTGGGAGGTTCTCCACATCCTCGGAGCCGGCAAGGCGACCGAGCACCCCTACACGTCTGTGGCAAAGGTGGTCGACGGCACACTGACGTACTGACGCGTTCTCCCCCCGGCGTCGCCTGCGTGATAGCTTCAATCCCTCGCAGTCGTGGCTTGCCCCAGTCTCCTCCCCCGCGTCCTCCCCCGCGCGCACCCGCCCCCGATGACCTTTCAGCGCAAGATGCTCTTCGGCTTCTCGCTCATGGTCCTCCCCGCGCTGCTCATCGGGATCGAGGCGATCCGCACGAACGTGCTCGAGCGCGACGCGCTCAAAATGCTCGGCCAGAACATGGCACGCACGCGCACGTACGCCGAGCTGGAGACGGCGATGTTCAACCAGAGCGAGATCATCTGGCGGTACCTCAGCGGGCTGGATCCACACGCGCGTGCTGAGTTTCGCGCAACCGGAGAGGTCATCAAGTACTGGCAGCAGCGTTGGCGATCGGAGCTCAGGCCCAACGAGGCGGGGCTCGCCAACAGCACCGAGGAAATTCAGCGCCGCATCGACAACGTCGCCGACAGCGTGTTCAAGCTCTACGATTCGGGGCAGCACGAGGCGTCGTACCGAATGGCGCAGCGCGATCTCCGCGACGGACTCCTCCCGGCGCTGACGCAGCTGAATCGCGACATCTACCGGCAGGCGCGCGAGTCGAGCGTGCGCGGCGCGTATTCGCGCCTCGAGGAGATCGTCACCGGCGAGCGCGACGCGCTGATCGCGATTCTCATTTTCGCGGTGGGCGCGGGGCTCCTCGCGTCGTGGCTCATCTCGCGCGGGCTCGCGCGCCCGATAAGCCAGCTGCGCTTGGCCATGGCGCGCGTGGGCGCCGGCGAGGTCGAGCTCCCGATCGACGTCAGCTCGCCGGACGAGATCGGCGACCTCGCGCGCTCGTTCGCGCAGATGACCGAGAGCCTCCAGCAGTCGCGAGCCCGCACCACGGGGCTCAACTCGGAGCTGCAGCGCAAGATCTCGCAGCTCGAGTCGACGCAGGCGCAGCTCGTTCAATCCGAGAAGCTCGCGTCGATCGGCGAGATGGCCGCCGCGGTGGCGCACGGGATTCGGAATCCGCTCGCGAGCCTCCGCGCCGCGGCGCAGGTCGCGCTGCATCACCCGGAGTCGGCGTCGTCGCGCGAGCATCTCACCGTCATCATCGAGGAAGTCGACCGGCTCGACCGTCGCGTGAGCCACCTCCTGAGCTTCTCCAAGCCAGCGCCCTATCATCCGCTGCGCGAAAGCGTTGGACGCCTCGTGGACGAGCTGCTTCCGCCGTTCGCCGAGCTTCTGCGCGAGCGAGGAGTATCACTCGCGCTCGATATCGCGACGGACGTTCCGGATGTGCGCGCCGATCCGATGCAGCTCGAGCAGGCGCTCGTCGAGATCGTCTCGAATGCGCTCGACGCGCTGCCGAACGGCGGCTCACTCAGGATCTCCACCCGCGCCGATCACTCGCAGGGCGATCACACCACGGTCGTCGTCGAGATCGCGGACACGGGGGTCGGAATCCCCGAGCGCGTCCTCGCATCCGTCTTCGAGCCGTTCTTCACCACGCGCAGCGAGGGCACGGGGTTGGGCCTCGCGATCGCCAAGCGGTACGTCGAGCAGAACGGCGGCACGATCGAGATCGAGAGCGTGCCCGGCGCGGGGACGACCGTTCGCATTCGCCTTCCGGGGATCGAGCCCGATGTGATGTCTGGCGCCGCGGGCGCGTCACCGCCGTCCCGATCGACCGTGAAACGAACATGAGCGGCCCGACGGTGCTCATCGTCGACGACGAGCGCACGCTCGCGCGCTCGATCAAGACGTTTCTCACCGAGAGCGGATACGAGGCGGAGGTCGCCGGCGATGCGGAGAAGGCGCTCGAGCTGCTCGAGAGCTTTCGTCCCGACGTCATCTTCGCCGACGTGCGCCTGCCGGGAATGGGCGGGATCGAGCTTCTGCAGCGCATCCGTGAATTCGATTCGTCGATACCCGTCATCATCATGACCGCGTACGGAAGCATCGAGGGCGCCGTGGAGGCGGTGAAGCTCGGCGCCTTCGACTATCTCAAGAAGCCGATCGATCTCGAGGAGCTCAAGCTGCTGGCCGACCGCGCGCGCGAGACCTCGCTGCTCAAGCAGGAGCTCTCGTACTATCGCGGCCGCGACGCGAGGACACTTCCGTTCGCGGGCATGATCGGCGAGTCGCCGGCGATTCGTGCGGTCATGCAGCAGGCGCTCCAGATCGCCGCGCTCGATGATACACCACCCGTGCTCATCACGGGTGAGACGGGAACGGGCAAGGGACTCATCGCGCACACGATCCACGCCTCGGGCCCGCGCGCATCGAAACCGTTCATCGAGGTCAACTGCACCGCGCTCCCGGCGAGCCTGATGGAGGCCGAGCTGTTCGGACACGAGCGCGGTGCGTTCACTGACGCGAAGCAGTCGAAGATCGGGCTGTTCGAGGCGGCCGAGCGCGGCTTCATCTTCCTCGACGAGATCGGAGACACTGAGCTCGCGCTCCAGGGCAAGCTCCTGCGCGCGATCGAGGAGCGGATGGTGCGACGCGTCGGCGGCATACGCGACCGCAAGATCGACGTGCGCATCCTCGCGGCGACGAACCGCGATCTCGAACGCGAGGCGCAGGCCGGGACTTTCCGCAAGGATCTCTATTTTCGCCTGGCCGTGATCCTCCTTCGGCTCCCGCCGCTGCGCGAGCGCGGCGAAGACGTGCTGCTGCTCGCGGCCGACTTCGCGCGTCGCTACAGCGCCAAGTACGGCAAGGATGTGAAGCGGATGAGCCCAGCGGCGCGCGACGCGCTGCTCGCGTACTCGTGGCCCGGCAACGTGCGCGAGCTGAGCCACGTCATGGAGCGCGCCGTGCTGTGGAGTCAGGGCGGCGTGCTCGAGGCCGAGCAGCTCTCGCTGACGAAGGCCGACGACGCGCAGTCGCGCGCGGGCGTGTCATTCGCGGACGCCGATGCGCTCGCCGATGCGACGCCTCTCTCGCTCCCCGGCGCGCTCCCGCCGCGCGGGACCGATCTCGCGCAGTGGGAGAAGTCGATGATCGAACAGGCGCTGCGCGAGGCAAACGGAAATCAGACACGGGCCGCGCATCGACTCGGCGTCAGCCGCGACACGCTTCGGTATCGTCTCAAGAAGTTCGGGATTCAGTAGCCGTCATGCACGTCATCCTGCTCGGGACGGCCGCGGGTGGAGGATTCCCGCAGTGGAACTGCTGGTGCCCGACCTGCTGCGTAGCTCGCGACGATCCTGCGCGCGCGCGTCCGCGCACCCAATCGTCGATCGCCTTCAGCGCCGATGGTGAGCGATGGTTCCTCGGCAACGCCTCGCCCGATGTGCGCGAACAGATCGCCTGTCTTCCCCACGCCGCGGTGACTGGGGTGCGCCACGTGCCCGTGGAAGGGATCGTGCTCACCGACGCGGAGCTCGACCACACGCTCGGTGTCACGCTGCTGCGCGAGGGGAGACACCTCCAGCTCATCGCGACGTCTGCCGTCGTGCACACGATCGCCGAGGATTCGCGGGTGCTGCCGGTGACGCAGGCGTTCGCGATGGTCAAGACGGTGGAGGTCGACCTCGGCGAAGTCGTGTCGCTCGACTATCGCGACGGGAGCGCGAGCGGCCTCACTGTCGAGATGAAGGCGGTGCGCGGCGATCCGCCGCGCTTCGCGCGCCGCGAGGAAGTCGGCCACACGGTGGGGGTGTTCATTCGCGAGACGCGCACGGGAAAGTCGTGCGCGTTCGTTCCCGGCTGCGGCGGCCTCGGGCCGAAGCTGCTCTTACGCCTCGATGAAGCCGAGCTGCTCCTGTTCGACGGAACGTTCTGGACGAACGACGAGCTCGATCGACTGGATATCTCCGACCGGCCGGCGCTGTCGATGGGGCACGTGCCGATCTCCGGCGCGGAAGGAAGCCTCGCCTCGTTGTCGCAACTCTCGTGTCGTCACAAGGTGTACACGCACGTCAACAACACGAATCCGATACTCGTCGAGTCGTCGCCGGAGCGCGCGACCGTGGAGGCCGCAGGGATGATCGTGGGCATGGATGGGATGCGCTTCGAGATCTGAGGCGCGCGTTTTGCGCGCTGTCGCGCGTCACCCCCACTGCGCGGTATGCTTTGACCTACCTCCCTCCTGTCCGCACCGACGATCGCGGCCCCGCCGGCGCCGCCGATCCCTGCACTCGACCGGCCGCTCGCACCCGACGAGCTGATCGCGGCGCTTCGCGGCTTTCACGGATCGTACTACGTCGAGCATCCGTTTCATCGGCTGATGCACGGGGGAAAGCTCACCCAGCGGCAGATGCAGGGGTGGGTGGCGAATCGGCTCGCGTACCAGCGCGCGATTCCGCGAAAGGACGGCGCGATCATCTCGAACTGCCCCGTGCCCGAGGTGCGTCGCAAGTGGATCCAGCGGATCGTCGATCACGACGGGCTCAAGGAAGGCGAGGGCGGCATCGAGAAGTGGATTCAGCTCGGCGTGGCGTTCGGTGTTCCTCGCGAGGAGATGGACGACGAGCGCCACGTGCTCCCCGGCGTGCGCTTTGCGGCCGAGATGTACGTCACCTTCTGCAAAACCAAGCCGTGGGTGGAGGCGGCGGCATCTTCGCTGACGGAGCTGTTCGCCCCCGACATCATGCGGCGCAGGCTCGAGTCGCTGCCCAAACACTATCCGTGGATTCGCGCCGACGCGTACGACTACTTCAACAGTCGACTCACTCAGGCGCCGCGCGACAGCAATCATGGGCTCGAGATCGTCACGACGTATTGCACCACCGTCGAAACGCAGCAGCGCGCGTTCGAAGCGCTCGCGTTCAAGATCGAGATGCTCTGGGTGATGATCGACACTATCCACAACGCGTACCGCGAGGAGTGACTCGCATGGCGTTGTCCGGCACATCGCGTCCCAAGCTCTGGAAGTTCGCGCGCGTGCAGTTCGACGAGGCGCGACAGCGGAGCGTGCTCCAGTATCCCGAGGGCGCGGTGCTGTTGAACGACACGGCGGCGGAGATTCTGGCGCTGTGCGATGGCAGGCGGACGGTCGCCGACATCGCGGCGACGCTGGAGCAGCGGTACGGATCAAACGTGCTGGACGACGTGCAGTCGTATCTGTCGCAGCTCGCGGAACGGGAGCTGGTGCGGGACGAAACGCCGTCATCGGAGGCAGGGAGATGAGGCGTGCGAGCCGTCGAGCTCGCTGCGTCAAATGCCCCAACAGTGGGTCATCTCGCGCCCGGTTGGGGGCGATTCCGAGCCGGGCACCGGTCGGCGAGCGAACATCTAACTCATTGTAAATGTTGGTGTTATGCCGCGCTGGCAGTTTCGTTTCGGCGCGGCATGGTCGATGCTTTAGTCACGGTAGTCGCGCGCCAGTGAGAAGTCCCATTTTGGGCGAACTATCTCTCCCGGTGGGTGCGGGCCGCGAGCATACACTTACCGCCAACAGGAGTACAACATGTCCTGGACCAAACCGGAATTCGAAGTCGTGGAAGTGACGATGGAAGTCACAGCGTACGTCGCGCGCCGCTAACCAGCGAGCAGCGAAGCACAGGGGGCCCGCTTCGGCGGGTCCCTTCTCTTTTCTACTGACGGTGCGCGATGGATCGTAGACCCACGACCTTGCTCGCGGAGCTCACGCACCGCTGTCCGCTGCACTGCCCGTACTGCTCCAATCCTATCGACCTCGCGCGTTCCCAGGCCGAGCTGTCGACCGATGATTGGAAGCGCGTCTTCACGCAGGCGCGCGAGCTCGGCGCCCTGCAACTCGGACTCTCCGGCGGCGAGCCGCTCATTCGCCGCGACCTCGAGGAGCTCGCCGACCACGCCCACACGCTCGGCTTCTATCAGACGCTCGTCACCTCCGCGGTCGGACTCACGCGCGAGCGCGCGGTGCGGCTGAACGACGCGGGGCTCGAGCACGTCCAGATCTCGATTCAGGATTCGGAGAAGGAGATCGCGGAAAAGATCGCGGGCACGCGCAGCTGGGACACGAAGCTGCAAGCCGCCGCATGGATCAAGGAGCTCGACTTCGCGTTCACGGTGAACGTCGTCCTCCATCGGGCCAATCTCGATCATCTCGCCGAAATCATCGACATGGCCGGCGCGCTCGGCGCCGACCGCATCGAGCTCGCGAATACGCAGTACTACGGCTGGGCGGTGCTGAACCGCGAATCGCTGATGCCCACGCGCGCGCAGATCGAGCGCTCGGAAGCGATCGTGGACCGCGCGGTGGAGAAGTACCGTGGGACGATGCAGATCATCTATGTGCTCCCCGACTACTACAGCGAGTTTCCGAAGCCGTGTCAGGGCGGGTGGGGAAATTTCTATCTCGTCGTGGCGCCGGATGGACGCACGATGCCGTGCCACGCGGCGTCGCAGATCACGACGCTTTCATTCGACAACGTGCGCGATCGCAGCATGCGCTGGATCTGGGAGGAGTCGAGCGCGTTCCGCGCGTTCCGCGGCGACGAGTGGATGAAGGAGCCGTGCCGCGGTTGTCCGCGCAAGCACGTGGACTTCGGCGGCTGCCGCTGCCAGGCCTTCGCGCTCACGGGCGATGCCACGCGCACCGATCCCGTGTGCACGCTCACCTCCGATCGCGCGATCATCGACGCGATGCTGGATGGCGAGCCACCGCCAGCGCACTACACCTATCGCGAGATGGGGCGCACGCGCGAATCGGCGTCCGCGCTCGCGGGAACGGGCGTGACCGGCGCGGCGCCCGAGTAGCGCCGCAGCATTACTCGCGCTCGAGCACCAGGCGCACTTTTTCCGCGAGCTCGTAGGGCAGAAACGGCTTCTGGAGCATCTCGACCTCCGCATTCGCCAGCTTGCGGAGCATCACATCGTCGTCGTGATACCCGGACATGAACAGCACGCGAACGGCCGGCCACCGGTTGCGGATCCGATCGACCATCACGCGGGCATTGAGTCCCGGCATGACGACATCCGTAATGACGAGGTGAATCGGGTTCGTCGACGCCATGGCGAACCGAACGCCCTCGTCTCCGTCGCGCGCATCGATCACGCTGTACCCCTTTTGCTGCAGAACCTTTCGCACGAGGTCGCGGAGCGACGGCTGATCCTCTACCACGAGGATGGTCTCCGATCCCGCCACGCTGCGGGTCGAGAGCGAGTCCGATGCGGCGACGTCGGCGGTCGCGACCTGTGGAAAGAAGATCGTGAACGCGCTGCCGACACCGGGAGTGCTGGAGAGATGCATCTCGCCTCCCGACTGCCTGACGATTCCGTGCACCGTCGACAATCCGAGACCGGTACCGCGTCCGATCGCCTTCGTGGTAAAGAACGGCTCGAAGATGCGCTCGCGCGTGGCCTTGTCCATGCCGGTGCCCGTATCAGTCACCGTCAGACTCTCGCAGACGCCCTTCGCGCACCCGTCAACCCAGTCCGGCGTTTTCTCGTGATGAGGGACGGTCTGCGTCCTGATCGTTATGCGACCTCCATCGGGCATCGCATCTCGCGCATTGACCGCGAGATTCACGATCACCTGCTCGATTTGCCCCGGATCGGCGAGCACGTAGCCGCACTCCGAATCCAGCTCCATCACGAGCTCGATGTTGTCGCCGATGAGCCGACTCAACATGCTCTCGATCGCGAACGGAACCGCTCGCAGCTCGATAGGGCGCGGCAACAGCACCTGTCGCCGGCTGAACGCCAGTAACTGCCTCGTGAGCGCCGCCGCGGACACCGCTGCTCGTTTGATTTCGCCGATGTCGGCGTACGACGCGGACGACGGATCGAGCTCGCTGAGCGCGAGGTCGCTGTTTCCCTGGATCACCGTCAACAGGTTATTGAAATCGTGCGCGATCCCGCCCGCGAGCTGCCCAATCCCTTCCATTTTTTGCGCTTGCCGCAGCTCCTGCTCCAGCTGCGTGCGCTCGGTGATGTCGCGAACGAGGCCGCTCATGTGCGCCTTGCCGCTCACCTCGTCGCGAAAAATGGAGCCGGTATTCGCCACGAGACGCACCGAACCATTCTGATGGATGACACGGAATTCCTCGTCGAAGTGCGCGACCCGCCCGTCCTCGCACGCATCCCATGCGGCACGAACGCGCGGCAGGTCTGCCGGCTCGATCGAGCTCCACCAGATCGCTGGATCCTCGTAGAAACGAGCGGCGGGGTGTCCCCAGATGGTCTCGACCGCGGGGCTCGCGTACAGCACGCACTCCGGCTGGAGGCCGAAGAACCAGAACACATCCCTGCTGTGACGCGCGAGCAGGCGGAATCGTTCCTCGCTCGCGCGCAATTCTGATTCCGCCTGCCGTCGCTTCTGCTGCGCATCCGCCGCGATGATCGCGCGACGCACGGCGGCCGGCAGTCGCTCGAGGCGCTCTTTGAGCAGATAGTCGGTCGCGCCAAGATGAAGGCACTTCACGGCCTCTTCTTCCCCCAGCGAGCCGGAGATGATGATCACCGGCACGTCGGGCTGCTTTATCCTTGCCAAGTTCAGTGCCGAAATCCCGTCGTAGTCGGGGATGTTGTAGTCGCAGAGGATGAGATGATAGGAGCCGTTCTCGAGCGCCGCCTCGTAGCCCAGGCGATTATGCACCAGCGTGATGTCACTCCCCAGCCCCGCTATCTCGAGTCTGTCACGAATCAACTCGGCATCCCTCGAATTGTCCTCGAGGTGAAGCAAGCGCGCGGGTCCCATGATGGCAGCTGCATCGCCTGATGCGACTTCCGGCGGTCGCTGGATGGTCTCGCCGTTCTCGTAGCTCTCGCGATGGCGCATTATTGCCTCTTCGATGCTCGATTCAGGCGGCGGGTGCCGGCTGCAGCGTGAAATAGAAGGTCGCCCCACCATTCACGACGCCCTCCGCCCACGTACGACCGCCGTGCCGCTCGATGATCCGGCGGACGGTAGCGAGTCCAATTCCAGTACCTTCGAATTCTTCCGCTCGATGAAGCCGGTGAAACACGCCGAACAGCTTGTGATAGTGTCTCATGTCGAATCCGGCACCATTGTCCCGCACGAAGAACACGGAGCGCCCCTTCTCATTGCCGGCGATACCGACCTCGATCACGGAGTGCTCGCGGTTCTTCGAATACTTGACGGCGTTGTCGACGAGATTTGCCAGTACCTGACGGAGCATCGAGGGATCGCCGAGGATCTCCGTCAACGGCGCGATTTTCCAGTCGATGCGCCTGTCAGGCGTCGCGATCTGCAGCCTGGCAACGACTTCGCCGAGTAGCGCCGCGAGGTCGACTCGGAATTCGTTCATGGGCCCGGCGCCCATGCGTGAGAAGGTCAGAAGGCCGTCGATCAGCTGCCCCATCTCCTCGGTTGCCGCTTTGATCGTCTCCAGACAATGCTGAGCCTCTTCCGGCAGTGTGCCGTTCGTCGCGCGCTCCAGCATGTCGACGTATCCGTCGATGTGTCTGAGGGGAGCCCTCAAGTCGTGCGACACGGAATACGAGAACGACTCGAGCTCCTTGTTCGCGGCGAGCAGCTGGGCCGTTCGCTCCGCCACCCGGCTCTCCAGCTCCCGATTGAGCGTTCTGATATCTTCCTCGGCGCGCTTGCGCTCCACCGCATAGCGAATCGCGCGCTTGAGCAGGAAGCTGTTGATTCGCCCTTTCACGAGATAATCCTGGGCGCCGCACGACACCGCTTCCGACGCGAGCTGCTCATCATCTGCGCCGCTGAAAATCACGATGGGGAGCCCGGGCGCTCGATGGTTGATCCGATGGAACGTGTCCATCCCCTGACTGTCCGGAAGACCGAGGTCGAGGAGGAGCACGTCGATCGGCTCGCGATCGAGGCTCTCGAGCAGTTGGTCCATGCGCGAGGAGAGTGTGAACCGGTACTCCGTGACCGGTGGCTCGCGCAGCATCTCCTCGATGAGCCGGGCATCGCCAGGGTTGTCTTCCAGAAGACCGATTCGCAGCATCGTCGTGCTCACGTCATTACCTCGGGGGAAGTTTGACGATCGTGAACCAGAAGCTCTCGATTGCCTGCACCACCGTGATGAACTGCTCGATCGCAAGTGGCTTCGTGACGTAGCAGTTCGCGTGGAGGGAGTATGACTTCACGATGTCCTCCTCCGCCTTCGAGGTGGTGAGAATGACTACCGGAATGCTCTTCAGCTCCTCATCCTCCTTGATTTCCTTCAGAACTTCGCGACCATCCTTTCGAGGGAGGTTGAGGTCGAGCATGATGAGGTCGGGGCGTGGGGCGTGTGCGTGCTCGCCCTCGCGGCGCAGGAACGCCATCGCCTTCATCCCATCGGTGGCAACGCTCAGGTTGTTGAGCAGCTTGCATTCGCGCAGTCCCTCGCGCGCCAGCCGCACGTCGCCGGCATTGTCTTCGACGAGCAGGATCTCCACAGCGCGACCTTCGAACGCATTTGTCATGAGGTTTTACTGTTCTCTCGTTTGGGGATCGTGAAGTAGAACGTCGAGCCCTCGTGGGGTTTCGACTCGACCCAGATCGTTCCGCCGTGGCGCTCCACGATGCGCCGGCAGAGCGCGAGTCCGATGCCCGTGCCCGGATACTCGTCCTTGGTG
>Ga0193751_1002312_pt1 | contig 11615 bp, 14 predicted proteins | sample L1c2metaG_FD_143050 | JGI IMG/M metagenome (GOLD analysis project Ga0193751, IMG submission 143050) | Soil microbial communities from a riparian zone of the East river system, Colorado, United States - L1c2 | ecosystem: Environmental > Terrestrial > Soil > Riparian zone | place: USA: East River... | reverse complement strand
TGGGATGCAGTAGGAAGGCAGAATCAATAAGCGGAATTCTCTTTACACCTACAGCGGCGCACCCCCATCGCGATACTATTGACAACGCCCCCCCATCGCTATTTCGATACCTCCAACAAGCAAAAATTGCGACCATCGGGTGAGGTCACGGTGCCGCGCAAGCTCGCATTGCTTTGCGTCCTGCCGCTCGTTCTGAGTAACATGTTGCTCTGTGGTTCTGGTGCGAATGCTCAATCATCTGACTGGAAAAAGTGTGTAGACATCGCAAAGGACAATGTCGAAAGATCTCACTGTGGCGTCGCGGAGATCAATCGAGAGGAGGAGCGCTTGAATGAGGCATGGAAGAAAGCCCTTGCTTGCTTCGCCGATCCATTCATGAAAGGCGCAAAACAGAAATTCTTGGATGAGCAGCGTCTCTGGATAAAATGGAAGGACGCATCGTGTACCTTTTACGGCGAGCAAGAAGCGTTTGGACGAGACGGTTCAGTACTGGATTTTCCTCTGTGCCGTGCTTCGGTAATTATCGAAAGAGCAAAGTTTCTAGAGACCTTTGCGAAAGACTGCCGATAAGAATGGCGAACGAGCTTGCTGGCGGCGTCGCGCTCAAAGGGCTGCCAATGCGATAGTTACGACCATCGCGTTTCGGAGATGGCGATGCTGAAACGGCTCGTTTTCAAGAACAAAAGATGCCGATATGTTTATCTGAAATGGACGCGGAAACCGCTCGCCGTCGCATACTTCGATTTATTGATGGCATTACAGGGGGTCATCCGGCGAATAATGCAGACGCACGTGACTGGATAGCATTTATGGCCATCACCGCTGGAGCCACGGGAGCTAATTGCAAGCAGTAAGGGAGTTTTCGAATGCGTCGACTCATACGCGTGACCCTTTCTGCATTGGCGTTGTTTCTTATATTCTTATTCAATCCCAAGCATTTTCTGATGAGGTGTTGCTCGCTCAGTTATCAGGCGCTCGAATCGACTCGAACGGGTTTCGTTACATCAATTCTCGGTTCGGTCTTGCCATAGACATACCAACGCGAGGCTATCGTTATGAGGTGCCTGAGAACGGGAGCGGTTTGACTTTGAAATCGACTAACGGTGCGGTCGTCATCACAGTGTATGCTCACTGGCTCGTAAATATACTTGATGGGGCTGACAACGACGTACCTAAATCAATCAGCCAGTTGTTTGATAGTGCGGTTGCTGACACAATCCAAAAGAACGGCACGATTTCCTATAGCGTGAAGAAGGGTGAGTTCTATGTGATTTCTGGAAACTTCGATGATAATATCTACTATGAGCGCATGACGATTTCGGCGCAGTGCCCCGCTATATTTAATTCCTTCAGAATATTTTATCCTAGGGCGCTTGAGCGTAAGCTTGATGATCTGGTGACCAGAATGTCAATTTCTCTGCGAGCCACATGTCACGGAGAAGAGGGTGCTGTGAGAATTAATTGAGTGGTGCTGTTATCCGATGACAAAGAAAAATCTCTGTGCGCTGTCGTCGTGCCTCTTAGCACTCTCCATTGCTACCCCAATCTGCGCCAACGACTCCTCAGCCGAATTGGCGACCGGCGGCTTGGTACTCACTAAGTCGAACGATATCGAGATGCAGTCCGAAGACCTCTTCATCTCAATGAAAGAGATTCGGGTGCAATATCATTTCTACAACGACTCAAGCCGAGATATCACCACGCAAATTGCTTTTCCGATGCCTGATATTCCTTATGACGCCGTTATCGACTACGTGATTCCAACAAACGACCCGGAAAATATTCTTGGCTTTACGACACTCGTGAATAACAGACTCATTGCAACTTTGGTTGAGCGGAAAGCATTTCTCAATGGAAAGGATGAAACCGAAGTTCTTCGAAGTCTAGATGTTCCTCCGGCTCCCGAGTTAGACCAGAAATACGATTACCTTTCACAAGAAACTTGGGGTCGGCGGAGGTGAGCGCAATCGAAAAACAAAAATCGCCAGCCTCAAGATTGGCAGGGGCTTGGCGCGGACCTCGCCCCACCAAAAACGGTTTTGTAATTGAGAAAGTGAATTCTGTTGCTAGGAACTAGGCACGTGCTCCGCACGATCAGCTTTCGGCGAAGGAGAAAGTCAATGAAAGTCGTTGGGACGATCATTGTTGCATGTACCGCTTTGGCGACCTACACAACGAACTTAAATGCCTATAATTATATCTTTCTGAAGGGAAAAGACGTAGGTGGAGAAATGATGTGTGCCGATTGGAACCGCGCCACCAATCGCAGTGAAAGAGCAGCAATGACTCAGTGGGTTTTCGGATTTATTACTGGATATGATGCTGCTACTCGTCCGGACCCCAGCGATGGCGACTTCAATGGTCAACCTCTCGCCAACCACATCGTTGAGTTATGCAAGAAAAATCCAAAGGCAGATCTAGTCAGTGTGGCAAAGTACATTGCAACATACATACAGAAAGAGATTAACGGCGAGGTAAGCCCGCCAATCATTTGGAATAGAGGTTCAGGGGTCGCACCAAAACCAGATCCAGACAGGTGGTTGATCGTTAAGGACGTGAACAGGAATACCTGTACGGTTTCGGCGAGCAAGCCCACTAACGACGACCTGGTTATTCTCACGAGCTTTAAAGCCTATGTGATGGGTGGAAAAGCCATGACGGACATGGTGGGGGCAGAATGCGGGTGTGAGACGGGCTGCAGCTTTAAATTGCCCCCCTAAAGGGTAGCGGCCCAACAGGGGCGGTCACCCATACGTTTTTGGAATGTCGCGCTGGCGGCCTCTGCGGCTCAAAATGCGTTCCGGCGACATCACCGACCGCTAAGGCGTCGCGCCGAAGCCTTCATTCAGACAAGCAACGCCGTTGGTCGGAACAGGCGAGATCATGCCGGTGCCGAGTTTCGACTTTCCATGCCTTGCGAACGTCGCGCCACCATTTCTGCCTGATGTCAATACGCACCACGGCAAAAACCTTCTCGAATACGTTCGTGCGCGGTGGCTCGCAGTCAAACGTGAGGCCAAGCCCTTTTTCGACCCGCGGGATTACTAGCACATCGGTGATACGGAAGGGCGTAAGCGTTGCGCCGGGTTTGCGCGGCAAGGCCCATTCTATCAGCACCAGTTGGGCGTCGTCGCTACGGGTATAATGGTGATACCAGACGGGTTCAGACATTAATCCGCCGCCCTCGTTCTCCCAGCCCGGAATGTCGAGCCCGCCGTCGTATTCGGTTCCGATCAAGTTGAGGTTCTGGATCTCACCCCAAGCGTCGTTCGCAACTACGGTCGTGTTGAGAATGACGGCCACGACGCGAAGAAACACAAATCGTTTTATCATTACCGGTGCTTTGGGTCGTCATCGCTTTTTGCAAAGTAATACGGTCGCGGGTGTTTAATATTAGGCTGGACGCCAAGATAGCAGCAAATATGGAAGCTGGTATTGGTGCGTGCTGACGCCATTATCGGACGACGGCGTGATCTACTTAATGGCTGATCGGATTGAAATCGACAATGGCGCATTGTTCTTCAGTGATTAGCGGTTTCGGCTTGATCGTATTATTATTGACAGAGATGCAGTGGCGATGAATTGCGATTACATTTGGGTAGGATTTTAGTGATTTCGAACTGACGCATCAAGATTTGTAATAGGCCTTCAACTTTGTCTCCATCGTCGCCGCCTGCCGCAGCAAAAAAGACTGATTTGGCTTCTGTTTCGCAACGAATGACGAAATTAATCTCCGAAGATTGACCGTAGACACTCAATTGAGTCGTTCTGATATGCTCAAGTTCGAGAACACGCATGACCTTTGCAGAATAATCAAGGCATTCTGCATGTGATCGATTGTCACGAAGTGAACCCGTTGCCATGCTTGGACCAGAAGCTGCCCCTGCCGCGTTGTTATGAATGACAAAGAACACTATTACGAATACAACTACGTTTCTTATTCGCACGACTCGCCTCTATCTGTTAATTTTGCTTATCTCTATCTGTGCCGACTCACATCTCACACGTTACGCAGAATGCACCCCCACTGTGCGTCCATGCCAAGTGTCTATTTGCAAAGATTTCCCGTAGCGATACCCATAAAAGCCATCCAGTCGCCGCCGTCTTTGTTGTTCGAGGGATTTCCTCCTGTTATTCCGTTGATAAAGTCCAATATACGTAGCCGAGCTGCTTCGGCGGTCATCCCCGAAGTACATACTGGCGTGCCGTTTCGTTGCATCGACCTTCCGATGTCTAATCCGTAAAGCAGTCCTTGAAGATACAAATTGCATTTTTCCCTTGAGGCTGTGTCACTCTGTGAGCACATCGAGTATAAGAATTCCGTAGAAAACGAGCCAACATAATCCTTGGGACTGTCATCGGGCTTTGCAAACGTATTTTGCGCTTTGTCCAACAACGTGACCTGAATAAACGGTCCTGCATTACTACGATAAACGTCAACGCGTACCAGTGGCGTTCCAGTCACAACGCGCGAAATAACCCCTGGCTCAGCTCGTCCACGTTCGAGCATTTTCTCCAGAGTTGCTCGATTATTTTCGTCAGCAAAAAATGCATCATCTTGATCTTCCGGGTCCCTGATGTTGTATCGATGAAAATTAGCTCGATCTTGCCTTATTATAGCGGCAGCTGAAGTGAGCCGTTGCCCCTGTGAATTGAAGTGATCTGCCTCACTCAAGCGTGCGACATAGCTTCCTATCGGTTGTTGGGCTCGGCAAAGTGTGGGTACGCAGGCTACACACCCAATTGCTGCAGCCAGGATGAGCTTCTTAAGCATCGACTTCCTCCCGATCACTGATTATTTTCGAGTTTTCGGTCAAAGCAGTTCTGGTCTGTACTCAAAGTGCATCGTGTCAAAGTGGTACCAGTAGCCACCCCAGATAAAGCCGTGTTTTTCAAAGACGCGGACGATCTCGATAGGGATTTGGTTTTTCCACACTGGATCGGCTGCGCCTTTCGTCGACCAACGCCAGTAATCAGAATACCGTGAATTTAGATCTATCGCGGCAGCATAGGCGTGCATTGATCGCACACTCGAACCCGCGACTGTTCGACAGTTGTATGTTCCCGCAGAGGGCATAAGAAATTTGACGAAAGCGACTGGGAGCGCGTCAAGTTCCTTCGAAACGAGTGAAAGAGCCTTATCGACTCCGTTCACTGTTGTGATAGCCACATGTCCGCCACCGTGTGCCGAGATCCACTCGATAGTTCGAAGCTTGGGGTCGACCTCATTTCTCCTGCAATCGCCGTACATCGCTTTAAAGAGCGGCTCAAATCTAACTCTGCCTGGATCATAATTTTTGGCAGGTTGTTTTGGCGTGGTCCCTGCGGGATACTGTGCGTAAAACATGTCGTCGATATCGGGATGTTCGAGAAGCTCCTCGAAAGTTTTGTCAGTTCTATGATCAGAGAGGCGAAATTTTGATCCATTCTTGAGCACCACAAACTCATCGTCGTGGCCTTGTATCCAGTCTGGATAGGAGGTTACAAGTTTATCGATATAAGCTTTGATGTTGGATGGCGGAGCGCCATAGAAATCTTCAGCGATTCCGGGCCAAACTGATGCAAATAGAAATATTCCGATCAAAACGTAGCGGGCTAACATTGAGCACACCGCCTCATACATGGAAGTCCCGTGCGTCCGGTTGCAAAAAAACCGATCACATTAAACAAATAGCGACTTCGCCGTTTGTATTGCCAAATGTAGCATTCTCCTAACTTTTGAGCACAGGCTACTGCAGCGGCTAAGGACACTAAACGCTAAGGGGGTTCATTGCTGGCAAATGAAACGGCCAAGTAAGGCGCGCTCACAAGTTCTTCTGGAGTGTTATCGATGATAAACCGTCATCGTTTTTGGTGTTGATCTGTATGGTCGCGATTGCAATATGCAGACTCAATCGCACAAGATGGCAAAGGCATAAACATTGTCGGCATAGCAAGGGGCGCGAGTTTATTTTTCGAAACTACACAAGCAATGTTCTGATATTTTCAAGATAGATGACGATTCAGCGAAGAAACACTTCGAAACGTTTTTAAGGATCGGATTTGAGACTTTTGGGGTTAACGGGCAAGTTCAGCGGTGGTTTCGTCGTTGCCTTTCGTAAATAAAAGCGCTGGCTAAAAGATAATTAGGCCGACACCCATTGCGACCTTGTCGTTTGTTGCCTTTTGCTCCTGCACGCCTGCGGCTTGCGCAGCCCGACTAGAGACCCGTTGAGCTTCCTGGGCCAATTGCGGGCAGGTATAGGTCTCGTACGTGACCGGCGAGATGTATGTTGGCCCGCGAGCTGCACCTGCGGGTAGCTTGCCTCGCAAAGGGCCATTCGGGAAAGCACGCAGGTCGTGCGTGCCGCTTACCGTGCACATAACGCTGCTACGAGCAGTTCCAGCTAGCTCCAACACGAGGGCGGCGCTGAGTAAGTATTTTGCTACAGTACTCATGGGCTCTAATCGCCGCCGGATGAAACTTCAGTGGCACTAGGAATCCATCACTATTCCGTTTTCAAATTATGGCCGTTCTCCAAATTCACCTTATATTCAGCGTCAACCAAGTTGACTGCACCCGTATCTAATCGACAGTTTCGTCCTTAGTGCTATTCTCCTTCCGTCAGGTGGCAGTCGGAGAGCATGCCGTAAGTCTGGCGACCGTTCTGGAACAACCGCTCGGAGTACATCCACCCGTCACGTTCGTTGTGGTAAAGCTTCGACAAATACTGATGATCTGAGCTTCACCAATCACATTCATCGATGTTCACTTAGCCATTGACGTACTGCGGCGTCTGCTTTGCTTAACTGAGTCTTCGACAACCTGCTCGCGACTTGCCTGAGTGCGTTTTCAGCATGTGAACGCGATTCATCATCCTCATATCGAATGAGTGCGAGGGCAAACCAGAGGTACGCTTGCACCAAATCACGACTAACTCCATCTCCATTCCAATTAGCAACACCCATGTTGAATTGGGCAGGGGCATAGCCCGCGTCCGCAGCCCGACGTGTCCACGCCGCTGCTTCGCGGTGGTCCTGTTGAACACCTTTGCCTTCTGCATACATCATCCCGATTTCGTAAAAAGCGGAGACTTGATCTTGAGCTGCCGCCTTTTTTAACCATTCCATGGCTTGTGCGTAGTCTTGCTGGACGCCTTGTCCAAATTTGTAACGATAGCCGAGGCTCAGTTGAGCAAATGAATCGCCTTGCATCGCTGCCCGTCGGAACCAATAGACAGCACGCACAAAATCTTGCTTGACGCCATCGCCATTGACATACATGACTGCAATGTTCTGCTCCGCGTTCATAATGTTTTTGTCGGCTGCAAGCTCATACAAGCTTGCAGCTTTTGGGTGATCACGCACTACCCCAATGCCCTTGAAATACAATTCGGCCAGCGTGTACGCAGCGACACCATCGCCCTGCGTCGAAAGCTTTTCTAAGATGCTGACTGCCCGGTCATAAAGACCAGCGTTCAAGAATGCGTTCGCAGCGGCAAGGTCATTTGTCTGAGCAACTGTAGATGCAGCTAAACTAGCGCATCCGAGACAGACAGTCGCCGCTAGCAAAAAAATCTTTGGTCTCGCTTTCCACACTCCCGCACCTATGCTGCCCAAAGACAAGAGCACCGCAATACCACCTAGAAGCTTTTTCATAACGGGGTTCCTTGTCATGGTGATCGACAGAGATACCTTGGGACGACAATACTACGACCGCCTCGGCCAAGAGCTGATCGCGCTCGGCCGCGCCACCGGGCGACCGCAGGCTGGGGGCGCGCATGACCTTCAACTGCCGCCTGAATAGCATTAAGGACGGCCCTTCGGAGCCGTCTCCCGAGAGTCGCTGGGCGGACTCATTGGTCCAACTCTATTTTTCCTTCGTAAGCTGGGCATAGTGTCTTGAACGCGGCGACTGCCGCCGCGTTGTCACCCCCGCACGATGGAAACACCGGAAACTTATAGTGATCGACGTGCTTCCTGCCCGGACCCGCGTAGTAGGTGGAGGCAGGAACAGGCGAATACTCGACCGCCAGCGTGCCCTTATCGCAATCCGCCACGGTCGTGACTGGCCCTTTGTTTGAGTCCCCATCCCGCATGAGCCTACCGGCGCACGCTGTTAGGGCGGCACCGTTCAGCTCTTTGTTGCGGTGGCACGCCTCCATTGCATCGGGGAGCGTCATCTCGGAAGTCATCTTCGCTGCGCGCGTATCGAAACCCGAGATGCTGGTCACGGTCGTTCCGGCGGCGTGGCAAGTAGAAAACCCCTCGAGTGCGGCCGCCGGAGTGATCAGGGATACGCCGAGGGCGATCACGGCAGATGTGCGCTTCATCTGCTTAGCCTTTCATGGTGAAGGAGCGCCCAGCGGACTTTTTGTTTTTCGATTGCGCTCACCTCCGCCCAAGCCCCCATGCCATTTATGTACCGTTTTTCAATGTATCAACAATCTTGCTCCCGCCGGGGGCAGTTCGAACATTCAACGGTGTCCCTGTTGGATCAGCTACATGACAAATCAAAGTTTCCCCACGCGCTGGTAGCAACAGTAGGTCAAGAATTAAAATAACAAAGATCAAACTTTTCAAGTCTTACGGCCCTGCGCCTTATACCTGACTATCTTCTCCAAACTATGCAGCGATGATTTCGCTTGATCTCAAATTATGACTGCCGTCTTCTGGATTACCGAAGGCGCTTCCATACAAACCCCGCACCTCGCCACGTCAACTCAAAAATGCATGTCGATTGCCGATTACGATTACAAGGTGGCACGCTGCCTTTTACATTGATTACAACCTGCAAAGAACTCGAACCGTGCCCTTCCTCCACCGTGAAGTCGCCTACAATAGTTTGTTTCAATGCAATCTTCCAGAATCCTGGTGACTGCTCAGAATAGATGTAGACATCACACCCATCAGTTGAGCATACGGCATTCCCTTTGTATTCACATATCCTTTTAGGATCAAAAACCGCCAAACGCTTACCACGACCACTCTCATACACCTCAATAGTGTTATCTAGGTCAGCATTTGCTTCACCTATGTTTTTACATTCAGCGAGAAGTTCCTCAGCTATTTGTCCTGCGTCACGAGGTAGGTTGTTGATATGAACTTGTGAATCTGCAATCGCGTTGCTCCAAGAAAGCGAAAGACTAATACTCACAGCCAGCGACGTGTTTTTGCTCATCGATTGTAAGGTCAGCATCCGTTCAGCGCTTTGACCCCCCAAATGAGTTCAGAGTTGTCGCGCTCCATCGTCGTAACAATTGACCGCCCATCACAAAACCGCCCCGACTTATCAATAAAGCTGTAGCCTGCACAACGTCCTGGTCGCTCACACTCGTGGGGGCTTGGTGCGCCACGCGTTCGTGAGATCACCCAAATATTCCGCATATGCGGTTTCCAGGGCATCGTTGACGGAGGCATCGGCGAGCATGCGCCAGCCAGGTCGGGAGAAAGCCAGTTTGCTGCTATCCCCGTTGCCGTCTGTGATGCGGGCGCGTTTGGTCGCAATTTCGCGCTGCAATGGGGTCATTGCGTCTCGCATTGTCAACGGCACCCGAATTTTGTGGCCGTCGCGTAACAAGCCGTTCTCGTCGAACGCATCGTCTTCATGGAAGTCTTCGTAGCGTCTGGTCATTTGTTTGGTCCTTTTTTGTTGTCGCATAAAGAAATCTTGGCAGACAGTCGAGTTGCGCGTAGAGCGCAGCGATGACTGCCTCGTCGGTAGCTTCGGCAGTGAGACGGCGGGCCACACTTTGTAAGAACAGTTCGCCTCGCACTTGGCAGCAACGTTTTGGCCGCCGCTCTGAGCTGCTGCATCTGATAATCGCTGAGTGAAAGTGCACGCATGTTTGCTCTCATCGCCAGTGATAAGGCACACCGACAGCATTGAAATAATTATTTAAGCGCCAGCGAAAATTTGCGTCGCTTTCGGCTTGGGCTTTAGTTTGGTTGGTCTCGTCGCGGCCGTCGATCCAGTTCGCCCAATTAGTGTCAAAATTTGTTTCACCTTGCCCAGCAATGCAGGCCTGGCAGGCCATCATCAGCGCAATCACGATGTCAATCTTAAACGCTTGTCGATCTTTGCCGATGCGCCACCCACGTGGACTTTCAACAGCAACACATCTGGAGACCGCGAGCCTCATCTCGGCATCGGGATAAACTGAGAGCGATTGAGCTTCGATCAAATCAAACAAATTTTGTGCGGCTTGCGTGAGCTTTGGCACAGATTGGACAAATTCCTCGCAGGGTAGTCCCGCCCTGATCATGCGTTGCATTGTCGCTTGCAGCTGGTTTGGGTCGTATACGATTTTTTTGACGTAGTATTTCCTGCCCAACTCGATCAACGTTTTTTCGACGGTGGCTTCAAAATCCAGCGGCTGCTCCGGTGTCGGTTGAAAAATTCGATGAAAGACCAGTCTCACGAGCTTGTAGGCTTCGTCATAGTACACGACAGCAATCGCAGTGGCGTCGTGCTTCACGCTCCCATCGACAGCAACAAAAACTGGCAAGTGCGGTGCGGACAGCAGCGGCGTGGCGACCGCATCAGTGCACCGGTCCCACTTGCCCATATCGATAAATTGCGAGCTTGAGCTAGCAAACTCATTGAGAAATTCTCTTTGATAAGCGGAGGCGCGCTCACGCCGCATAGATTTTTCCCAGTCCGCATCTTGCCAACTGGCAACAGGTCGATGTGTCCAATACATCAAAAGTCCATCGCCACCATAAAGGTCCTCGCCGATCTGTGGCTGCTGTAGGCCACGGCGATACAGTTCTTGAAGCAGAAGACTTTGGCCATCATATCCTGCATATGTCGTCGTGATACGCATGGCGATTTTTCTTGTTGGTGGTGGCGTTGTTTCATCCCACAGCCTGCGACCGGACTCGTTATCCACCGCCCACAACTCATCGAATCCACAACAGCCTGCGTTGGTTCCTGCTGCACTACCTGCGTCACACGGCAAAACGCGGATCGTGGCATTAAACGCAGCAAACTTTATTACGTCGGCCAAAATATCAGCTTCGTCCTTGAGCAATGGACTGGCCTTGATGATGCGGCAACAGATTTCGAAAACTCTTCCTTTGCCTTGCTCTAAACTGTTCGCCAAAATTAGGCTCTCTGGAAAAGCTCCACCAAACAGCAGCGTCATTGTTAGTTGGATGATCGCTTGGAAGGTTGTTTTGCCGCCTTTCTTTGGACAACTGTAAATCCATTCGTTGTAGAGCAGCTTACCGTTTGGTTTGAGCTTAAGCGCGTATTCGAGGAATTGCAGTTCGGCAGGCAGCAGCTCGAACGGACGGCCGGTCTCGGGGTTGTAGAGACAAGTTTCGATCCACTCGACGGGATGCTCTCTCCAGTAGGTGAGTGCTTTCGCGGTGATATGTTTGCTTGATGCGGTCATGGCTGCATACTCTATCGATGAATTGTGAGCCGAGAATTCCGGGCTTCACGAGCGAGGGTTTTCAGTTCGATGAGCGCGCCATCGCATTGCCTGCAGTACAGATCGGCGAGCTTGATATCGCCTCGCGCCAACATAGTACCGGCGTTCTCGAACAGCTTGCGTAGACGCAGCGTGGCCTTGGCGATTGGCTCGTTGACGAAAGGCGCGAGCGCCTTCTCGGTGCGGGCCGCGATGCCG
>Ga0193751_1002311_pt1 | contig 11621 bp, 10 predicted proteins | sample L1c2metaG_FD_143050 | JGI IMG/M metagenome (GOLD analysis project Ga0193751, IMG submission 143050) | Soil microbial communities from a riparian zone of the East river system, Colorado, United States - L1c2 | ecosystem: Environmental > Terrestrial > Soil > Riparian zone | place: USA: East River... | reverse complement strand
GGCGCGACCGTCGCCGAGGCGTCTGCTGGTTGCCGCGTGCGATTCATCCGCGGCTGGTAAGACCCTGGCCCCTTGGATGCTTGCGAGGGCCGTGCGAGACTCGCCTGATGGCTCGTTTCGTGCTGATCCGAAAGGACGGGGCCGAGTACACGGTTCCGGAGACGCCGTTGCGCCTGGAAGCCGATCTCCACGACTCGCTCACAAATCATCCCAAGCTTCTGCCAGCCGAGGATATGGGTCTGGGACGAACGGTCGTAGTCGGGCGTGAGTCAGGGCTGGCGTCAGGTTCTTCCGATCTCATCCTGGTTGATGATCGAGGCCAGATCTGTGTCGTCGAGGTCAAGAAGGAAGGCAATCCCGACGTGCGTCAGGTGGTCGCTCAGCTTCTCGACTACGCCTGCGCACTTCGGGGGAAGACGCTGGCCGAGTTCGAGCGCGACGTGTTCCTCCCCTACGCTGGACGGCACGGAGCCGCTCCTAGCAGCCTGAGCGAGTATCTGGTCGCCGCGTTCGATCTCACCGAGGAAGAGGCGACTGACGCCGATTCTCCATCGCCATCGATAGACACGATCGAGACGGCACTGTCGGGCTCCCTCCGTACCGGGCGCTTCGTGCTCGTCGTGGCAGCCCCAAAGATCCCCGAGAGGGTTCGCTGCGTCCTCGAATATGAGAACGCCCAAGGCCATCGCTTCTATGGGCTTGAGGTGAGCTACTTCAAGCTCTCCGACGAGACCCTTGCGACCACGGAGATCGAGTGCTTTGTGCCACGACTCGCGGTGCAGCCATCACCCCTCGAACGGACAGCAACGCGGCGCGATGGCCATATACACAACCAAGCCTCGATCCTCCAGCGGCTAAGAGACCAGGAGGACGGCATCAGAAAGGCTGAGGTCGCCGCGGCACTCTTCGACTGGGCCGATCAGCGAGATGTGGAACTCTTCTTTGGCGCCGGTCACAAGGAAGCGACCTGTTACTTCGGTCGTGAAGACGACCGCGGCTACCTCCGGCCCCTGGCGCTTGTTGCTTACGAACGTACCGCCGCGCTCTACATCCCGTTTATCGAGATGGCACGCAGCAGGCATCCCTCGTTCGCATCTGAGACGATGCGCAAGGAGCTTCAACACCGGCTCAACGAGATCCCCGGCGTCTCGATTCGCGATGATCAGTTGCGTCGTTACCCCCGCGTGGAACTGTTGAAGCTCATCGATCCACACGTTCGAGACAAGTTCCTGGGCGTTATTCAATGGGCTCTAGACCAAATGAACACCTAGTCACGCTCCTGCCTCTTTCCGTGACCGCATCACTCCACTCCGCGCGGGCCGTGCAAGAACGTGACTAGATGGTGTCTCGCCGATGGCCTGCGGCCCGGCGGCGAGGGACTTCGCGAATACGCTCCCTGTGAGATTGTGAGGGGGAGCGCGAGTGCGCGATTGGGATGAGATTCTCGGTGAGGCTGTCCGCGAAGTCCAGCCGGGCGTGAGAAAGCCCCGGCCGATCGAATCGTCCGCCGGCGCTGGACCTACCGGCACAGACGACCGGGTCGGCCTCCCCTAGGGCAACTGAATCCCGTTGAACGTGCCTCCGTAGGCCGACGCACCGTCGCCGTTGATGCCCCCCGGCGTGTTAAACGGGGGCGGGAGGGTCCCGATATAGGCGTCCCCCTTGTACAGGTACAGGGGCTTGCCCTTGTAGGTCACCTGGTGGGTGCCGTCGGGTCTCACGATCGTCCCGAGCGCGTGCTGGTCGACGGCGTACCCGATGGCTTCGGGCTTCCCGGAGGTGAGGACCGGCGGCCAGTCCAGGGCACACTGCCCCGTGCAGGCGCTCTTGTGGCCGCTGTCCTTGCTGAAGGTGTAGACGGGGAAGGGCTGGTCGGGGAAGACCCGGAAGCCGTCGTTCATCGATACGGCCAGCCAAGTCTTCTGCTGGGTGGTCCCACCGTCGAAGGTCTCGAGCTGCAACTGAGCCGTACCCGGTGCGATACGGCCCCGGCTCGGCTCGACGAGGTACCAGATGCCCGTGGGACTGACCACGTTGTCGAACAGGTTGGCCCCGTCCGTCTCCCCCGGCTTCTCGTCCTGGAAGAAGAAGTACAACGGTTGACCGGCGTACGTCACCTGCTGCACCGACCGGCCAGAGACCACGTCTGTGCGGGTCACCGTCCCCAGGAGGGTGCGATTGACCCCCCGCCCTGAGATGGGGGCACCGTCGGTGAGGAGCGCCGGCCACAAGTCGTTGGCGCACGTCGCACCCCCCAGCGCAGAGATCGGCGTAGCGGGACACGCGAAGACCGCGCCAGACTGCGCATAGCGCGGGTCGGACGTGAGCACGTACAGAGAGCAACCGGCCTTGGGGCCCGAACCGCCGAGGACCAGCACGCTCCCGTAGGACGTCGAGGCAGCCGACACGGTCGCAGGACCGGTCGGGGCGCTGGTCACGGCGGTGTTACAAGAAACAACGTCCTGGGTTCGCGCGCCCGCGGGTGAGCTGACCACAAGGGCCACGGCAACGAGGCCCAGGGTGAGCATGGCGAGCAGGATTCTCAATTTCGTCATCGTCCCTCTCCCTTCGATTGGAGAACGTCATGTACCTCGGTCGAGGAGCTCATGTGCCGCACCTGTCTCAGCGGTAGAAGTGCGGGTCGAGGACGCGCACCTGTGTGATTCGGTCGACGGGCAGGTCGTTGCGCCGCGCGGTTTTGCGGATCGCCTCGGGGCTCGGTGCGTCGTAGACGCAGAACGTCTTCGTCTCGTCCTGGCTCACGTAGGAGTGCAGCCAGGTGACGCCGTCGTCGGCGTTGCGCGCGACGATGGCGGTGCAGAGTTCTGCTCCTTCGGCTCCGGCCGGGATCACCGAGCGGTCGGGAAACGACCGCTCGACGATGTAGCGTGGCAAGGTCACGCCTCCTTCAGTGGTGTCTGCGTCACGGGCTCGAAGCTACGGGCGCGTGCCGCAGCCGGCATCGGGAGGGGCTCCCCATGTTGGCGGTGCGGGCTCCCTATCTTGGCGGCGGGTCGGGCGGCAGATCAGCCGGCCAGGCCGAGCCGGACGGCTTCGTCGCCGGCCTCGCGGCGGGTGCGCACGTTCAGCTTGCGGAGGATCGCCGAGACGTGGTGCTCGGCCGTTTTCTCGGACACGAAGAGCAGTGCCGCGATGTCCGCGTTGCGGAGACCCTCGGCGACGTGGCCGAGCACTTCGAGCTCTCGCGCCGTGAGGCCCGCGGGGTTCTTGCGGGTCGAGGGCCGCGGACCGCGCTTGAGGCCACGCTCACCGCGCTGGCGCAACCGCCGGGTCAAGAGCGCGGCCGCCGGTCGGGCACCGAGCTGGTCGAGCTCCTGGACTGCGGCGCGAAGCAGACCGGCGTCGTCGGCGTCGCCGAGCGCGAGCGCCGCCTCGTAGCGGCAGCCGCTCTCCCGCCAGCAGTCAGCGGCGCGCTTCCATTCGCCGGCGAGCTGGAGACGGAAGGGCTCGGCGACCTCGGCGGGCGGATCCTCGGCGACGCCGCCTCGCCGGCGCCAGCACGCCAGGTCGCCGGCGGCCCAGGGGGAGCGCAGGCGGAGCGCGAGGCGATAGGCGTCCTCAGTGACCGCCGGGATCTCGCCCGCACGACCCTCGAGCCAGAGGGCCTCCGCCGTCGCCGCGGCGACCTGCCACAGCCACCAGAGCTGGCCGGTTCTCTGGGCGACGCGGTCGGCTTCGGCGAGAGGCGTCCACAGGTCGGGGTCGCCTCGCCGGGCGCGGAGCAGGGCCAGCACGATCTGCGCCTGAAGGGACGAGAGGGTGCAGCGGTGGGCGAGCACTAGCGACGCCGTGTCGGCCGCCGCGTCCCACTCGCCGCGCTCGAGCTCGACCCAGCTTCGCATCGCCAAGAGGTAGCGCCCCCAGATGGAGAGGTCGCGCTCCTCGCAGAAGGCGAGCCCGGGGTAGACGTGGGCGACCATTCGGTCGAGCGAGCGCTCCCGACAGGCGGCCATGCCGAGGACGACGTACAGCCGACCGATGTGATTGTCCGGGTCGCGGCGCTCGAGCGCGCCCGCCAGGGCATCCTTGAGGCTCCGCCGTCCGTCCTCCGAGCCGCGCAGCCCCGCCAAGACGGCGAGCGTCACGAGCGAGCTCACGTGCGACTCGGAATCGCCGATCCGCTGGGCGAGGGCGATCGCCTTCTCCGCCCAGCGGGCGGACTCCTCCGCGTCCTCGGCGAGGATCTCGAAGCCCGCGCGGGCTGCGTAGGCAAGCGCGAGCTCCTGCCCGTGCGGCAGCGCTTCCAGCACGGCTACCGCTTCTTCGGCCGTGCGCCTGGCCGCGGGCACGAGCGCCATGTTCGCGAGCACCCGTGCCAGGCAGCGCAGGGCGTCGCCCTCCTTCAGCCTGTCGCCGAGCTCGCGGTGGAGGGCGATCGCCGTCTCGGTCGCGGCCTTCGCCTCCTCGTCCTGGGTCGTGAGATAGCACTCGAAGGAGCGCCGTTCGAGGAGCCCCGCCCGCTCGGCTGGGAGAACCGCGTCCGCGAAACGCAGCGCACGCGCGAACTGGGCTGCGGCTTCGCGGTGCGCTCCGACCGCAGCTGCCGCCTCGGCGGCGGCGGGCGCGAGCTCAAGCACCGCCTCGGCGTCGACCGCCGCCTCTGCATGGTGGGCGAGCCGGGCGAGGTCGTGCGACGCCGCCGCCCGTAGCGCGTGCAGAGCGGCCCGGTGCAGCTCGACGCGCCGGAGGGGATTGATCGAGTCCTCGACGGCGATGCGCGCGAGCTCGTGCCTGAACGCGATCGCGTGGTCTTCGGCCTGGAGCATGCCCGAGGCGAGGCACTCGTCGAGCGCCGCCGACAACTCGTCTGCCACCGCTTCGAGCAGCCAGAGCTCGGTGCGCTGAGCCACGATCGCGACAGCGTCGAGCAGGTCGCGGGCCGGGGCGGTCAACCGGGCGGCGCGGGCCAGGACGGCGTCGCGGATCGTTCCCGGCACGTCGGAGCTGCCGCTCGCCAGCACCTCGGTGACGAAGAACGGGTTGCCGCCCGTCTTTGCGTGCAGCTCGTCCGCGTCGATCACGTACGGCTCGGCGAGCTGGGCGACCGCCGCCGGCGAGAGCGGGTCGAGCTGCACGCGGAGCACGCCGGCGGCGGTGGCGAGGTCGCCGAGGACGATCCGGAGCGGATGCGTGTGCGGCAGCTCGTCGGTGCGATACGTGCCGATCACGAGCGCGCCCAGCTGCTCGATGCGCCGGCCGAGCAGGCCGAGCGTGTCGAGGGTCGCCTCATCGGCCCAGTGCAAGTCCTCGAGCACGACGACCGTCTGGCCGGGACCGCGCAGCTCGTCGGCGAGCGCGTCGAAAACCGACCCGCAAGCCGCGCCCTCCGAGACGAGCTGACGCAGGCGCCCGCTCGTCGCCCGCGCGATGTCGGCGAACGGTCCGAGCGGCCGCGGCGTGCGCAGACCATCGCAAGCGCCAACGAGCACCCGTGCCTCCATCTCCCGAGACGAAGACCAGACACCCGCCACCGGCACGCGTCGCCGCCAGCGCCTGCTCGAGCGCCGCCACCGCCCCCTCGCGCTCCAGCAGATCGCCGGCCGCCATCGGCAAGCTCAGACCCACCCCGCAATGGTGCAACCGGCCAAGCTCAGGCGCAAGTCCCGGCGCAATCTGGGTGGTCGACCGATGTGCCGGCACTTAGGTCGATCGGCCCATCGCCGCTGCCGACGAGGTACGCGCACTTGTGTCGGGTAGTGACGGCACCCGCGTCTTCGCGAGTGTTTCCGTCCCCAAACCGACCGCTCGCCGCCAGCGAGCCGAAGAACGAATGGCCGTTCACACAGCCCGTCGACCAGCGAGTGACGCAGCCCACCGCGAAGCGCTCCCGCGTCGGTCAGCCACGACGGGCGAAGAACGAGCCGCCGTTTACCCGTCTCGCATCGGCACCCAAGACCCCGAACCGCGAGGTAGAGGAACGCGAGAAGACCATGCAGCCGATCCTCGAAACCCTCGTCCCATGGAGAGGCGACACCTATTTGGGCGCCCTTCAGGCGCCGATCTGACCTCCGCCGCTGGCTTGATCAGGAGCTTGTCCGTCTGTGGGCGTGACTCACCTTCCTGCCGCTGCGGTTTCGCTGCACTCAGACCGGAGCCGTCAATCGGCGGGTGCCCGGCGACGTACCCGATTCCTGCGTGTACGTTGACCAGCTCGAAGTTGCTCGGAGGATTCTCGACCAGCTCGAAATTGCTCGGAGGATTCGGTGCAGGCAACGCTGTCCAAGCCGGGCCTCGATGCTCACCGACCGACGTTAAGGCCGGCCCCCCGCACCGCAAGTAGCCCCTGGTGCTGACGAAATCGCTCGAGGATACTGACGGGCTTCGGCCGGCCACCCCCAGACAAGCGCGCTCTGATGTCTGGGATTCCCGCGGCGCGAGCGTCGGCAGCTAGTGCGTGGGTGAGAGCCGCCGCTACTCTGCGGCTGTTGCGCCCGTCGGCGACCGCAAGGCTGACGTCCGCCGATAAGCCGTCGCGAACGAGCCGGGCCATTCCCGAGGGGCAAGGGTCGCCGTCGATGTAGGCGATCAAGACGTGGTGATCACCGTCGACGCGAGCGAGTTCGGTCAACTCCAACTTCGGCGAGGGCATCTTGAGCCGTGCGAGCAGAGCAGCGACCGGGGCGGCCTCGCCGTTGCGCAAGTGCCGAATCGTGACGCCGTCGATGTAGCGTGTTTGCATGAGAACCAAGGCAGGCGCCACCGACATCGGGTGCATCGGGACCGCCACCTAGGTTGGGAGAGGTGCCTACCTATCTTGGCCGACCGCCGGCTTGGCAGGCGTGCCAGCAAATGTGACCGAGGGGATCACGCCTGCAGCGCTCTCGGTCAGGGTGGCAGCGGGCGAAACTGCGACGCCGAACGAGATGCAGACGACGCCGAGCAGCGACAACAGGCGGCGAGCGTTCACGATCTTCCCTCCTCCCCCCGCTTGTGAGTAGCGATCGATTATCTCAACCAATCGCACGACCAGCAACGCCCTCCCGGAGAAAAGCAGTCCGGGCCTCGTAGTCTTCAAGCATGCCGCGCCGGGACAGAACAATCCCGCGTGCGCCAGTATCCGTAAATGTCCCTTGAGCGCACGTTGGTCTGACGCCCGCCAAGGTGCAGACGGTCGCAAGCGACAGCTTCAGCGGTTGACTGGCGGGAGTTGCGTGAGCGGGTCGAGCGCGAGTTCGACGGCTTGGTCGGTTGCGAGTGTCTTTCCCGTTGCCCAGGTTGTGGTCGCCGCCGCGTTGTCCGGGTGCAGAGCGAGTGCGGCTAGGCCGCGCTTGTGGAGGGCGAGTTCCGTTCCCTCGAGCGTTCCGCCGAGGCGTTCGCGGAGCGCTTCGGCGGCGCCGAGGAGCTGAGGGGCGCGCTGGTCCTGGAGTTCGGCTAGCGCGACCCCGAGGAGTTCGAGCGCCCAGGCAATGTCGTCGAGGTCGGCCAGTGTGCGAGAGAGGCGGAGACTCTGTTGTAGGAGTGGGATGGCCCTGTCGGAGCGTTCTTGGTGTAGTGCCAGGGAACCCAAGGCTGCGAGTGAGCGCGTTTCGCCGTTGCGGTTGCCGGCCGCGGCAAAGCCGTCTCGTGCGGCTTCAAGTTCGGTCTGTGCTGCCGGGTAGTTGCCGGTGGCGAGCTCGAGGTAGCCGAGGTTGAACCTTGACATCCCGAGGATGCGGTTGTCCTTGATCTCGCGGCCGGTTTCACCGGCTTCTCGGAAGAAGGCGGTAGCGTGGTCGGCGTCGCCTTCGGCGAGTGTCGCTCGCCCCAGCGTGAGAAGCGATTGAGCGGCGAGCCTCGATTCACCGATGGCGAGACTGAAATCGCGGCATTCAATCGACCACCGCTTTGCCGCCGACCAGTCAGTCTGGTGCGCCGCGAGCAGCGCGGCTCCGAACAGGCACCGCGCGCGAGCAGGGCCGTCCTCCCTTTGCGCCAACACTTGGTCGAGCCACCGGCGACCTTCGCCGAAGTATCCGCGCCTCGACCAGAAGGGGCATAGCGCGGCGGCGATTCGGAGCGCGAGCGCGGGAGCGGCGTCTAGCCCGTGCTCGAGGGCCGCCTGGAGGTTCGCGTGTTCCTGCTCGAATTGCTCAAGCAGGTCGACCTCGAGCTCGCTGGCGAGCCTCCGCTCCGCAGCCTCGGCAAGGGATGCGAAATGCTCGGCGTGACGCCGACGGAGCGCCGCCGCCTCATTGGCTTCCTCCAGTCTCTCGGCTGCGTACTCGCGGATTGTCTCGAGCATCCAGAAGCGGTCACCTTCGCGGACGCGGATTAGGCTCTTGTCCACGAGCGATTGGAGCGTGTCCAGGTCGGCGTCGCATACTGCTTCGGCGGTTTCGAGTGTGCAGCCTCCGCGGAAGACGGCGAGTTGGGCAAACAGTCGTTGCTCGTCGCTGTCGAGGAGCTCGTGGCTCCATTCGATTGTCGCGCGCAGCGTCTGCTGGCGTGGGTCGGCGCCGCGGCCTGCTTTGAGCAGGTCGAGCCGGCCTGAGAGGCGCTCAAGCAGCTGCTCGGGGGAGAGGACGCGGACGCGCGCCGCCGCCAGCTCGAGCGCGAGCGGCAGGTTGTCCAGGCGAGCGCAGAGCTCAGGCACCGCGTTAGTCAAGAGAAAGTCTGGTATGACGGCGCGCGCCTGCGCAAGGAAAAGGTCCATGCCGTCTTGCGGCTGGAGTGGCGGCACCGGGTATGCGTGCTCGCCCGGGACGCGTAGTAGTTCGCGGCTGGTCACCAGAATGTGAAGTTTGGGACACGCGGCGAGCAGCTCGGGAAGTGAGACGGCGGCCTCGACGACGTGCTCGAAGTTGTCGAACAGGATAAGCAGTGACTTGTCCGCCACGTGTTCGGCGAGGCCGTGTTTGGCACCCAGCGCCTGCGCCGCCGTCTCCAACACGAGCTCGGTGTCGCGCAGTGGCGCAAGCGGGACCCAGAACACTCCGTCCGGGAACCGATCAGCCATCTCTGCGGCTGCTTGCAGACCGAGCCTCGTCTTGCCCGTTCCACCTGGCCCGGTCAATGTCAGCAGGCGAACCGTGGGCTGCGACAAAAGCGCGAGCACCTCTGCAAGCTCCCGTTCGCGGCCGAGAAACGACGTCGCCGCGACTGGCAGATTAGTCCGATACAGGCTCCTTAGCGGCGGGAACTCGCGGTCGCCGAGCTGGTAGATCCGCTCCGGCCCGGACAGGTCCTTCAATCGGTGCTCGCCGAGGTCGCGCAGCCCTTCCCCGTCGAGTAGCGCAGCCGTGGAGGCGGAGACGAGCACCTGGCTGCCGTGCGCGATCGCTGCGATCCGCGCTGCCCGGTGAACATCGACACCGACGTAACCCTCCTCGGTCAGGTATGGCGTCCCCGTGTGCAAACCCATTCGCACCCTGATCGGCCCCACAGCCAACGTTGTCTGAGCCCCAACGGCGGCCGCGAGTGCGCCCGGCGCGGTCGGGAAAGCGACAAAAAACGCGTCGCCCTGTGTATCGACCTCGACACCGCCGCAAGATGCAAACGCCTCACGCAGCGCTCGACGATGCACAGCAAGCGCCTCCGAATACGCCTCGGGGCCAAGCTCATACAACAGCTCCGTAGAACCCTCAATATCGGTGAAAAGAAACGTCACAGTGCCCGACGGCAGGCGACCCATGCTGCAAGTCAACCGATTTCGCCTGCCACCGTCCAGCGCCCCGATTCCAACCAGCCAACGCCCCTCACAGACAGACGTCGCGCGAGAACGCGTCGCGGCTCCCGAAGTCGAACAGCCCGGACCAGCCCTCGCACCTCGACATGACAGAGAGGACTTGGTTGCGCGAGCGTCCTCTCGCCAGATAGCCCATTCGCTCCCGTCTCTAGCGTCTGCAAGCGCCTCTGGTCACGCTTCTCCTCCAAGGTGCGACAGCTCGCATGTGGGCGCCGGGGCAGAACGGGCGAAAGTTGTCTGCACCGCTGCGGCGCGGCTAGGTGTAGGACCCAAGCAGGTTGGTTCTGCTGACCGGGGGTTGGCGGCCGAGGGCTGAGTGTTTTCGTCGATGGTTGTAGTGCCAGAGCCAGCCGTCAAGTGCGGTGGTGCGTTCGTGGCTTGAGCGGTAGAGCGCGCCGTAGGCCCAGCCGTTGAGCATGGTGCGGATGAAGCGTTCGGCTTTCCCGTTTGTCTGGGGGCGGCGTGGCCGGGTGCGTAGGTGGCGGATGCCGAGCGCGCGGCATGCGAGTGCGTGCATGGTCGCGACGTAGGCGCTGCCGTTGTCGGTGAGGATGCCTTCGACGTGGATGCCGTGGCGGGCAAAGAAGGCGACCGCTCGCTGCACGATCGCGGTTGCGGCTTTCTCGTCGGTGAGTACTTCGGCGTAGGCGAGGCGGCTGTAGTCGTCGACGGCGACGTGGACGAACTCCCAGCCAATCGTGCCGCGCCGGCTGCCGCTGCCGTCGGCGCGCCGTGGCCGGTAGCGGCCGGGAGGGCGGCCTCCGACGCGTTTGCCGGCACCGCCCTCGATCCGGCCGAGCTTTTTGATGTCGATGTGGACGAGCTCGCCGGGGCGGGAGCGCTCATAGCGCACCGGCTGCTCGAGTCCGATCCGGCCGAGCTTGCCCATGCCGTTGCGCCTTGAGCACCACTGACACCGTTGAGAGCGGCATCGCGAGCGTTTCGGCGATCTCGGCCGCCGTCATGCGCAGCTGCCGCAGTGAGACGATGACAGCGACACGATCGGCCGAGGTGCGGTTGGCGACACGGCGTGGCGCCGAGGAGCGATCGAGAAGGCCCTGCTCGCCGTCGATCCTGTACCGGCTGACCCACTTGCGGGCACAGCGCACGCTGACCCCGGCGGCCTCGGCCGCCGCTGTCAGCGTCCAACCTTTGCCAAGCACCCGCTCACACAGCAACCGGCGGCCACTCCAACTGAGCGCCGCGTTAGCGTGAAGCCTCATCCGGTCTCCTCCTTGGGACTGAGATGCCTTCGACAGCACTCAGCCTCCAAGGAGGCCCGGATGAACCAACGTGCTTAGGAACTACAGCGAAGTGCTGCGGCACTTGTGTTGCGTGCATGCCGAGTACGAGTGCGGCTGCGAGGCCGAAGTAGAGCAGCCCGACGATCGCACGTTGGGCGGGCTTGACGCGATAGTAGTTCTGCATGTGCGGGTGGTGTCGCAACGTCCATCGCCGACGCAGCTCGGACGCGGCGAACAGGAGGATGATGATCAGCAGCGGATTCGGCCGGTAGATCACGAGCGCGATCAGGGCGAGGAAACCGAGGAGCCACATCGCGGGGTGCAGCGCGGCGCTGATCCGTCCGCCATCGAGCGGGACCACAGGCAAAAGGTTGAAGAGGTTGATCAGGAAACCGAGGAACGCCAGCCCCTTCAGGTGAGGCGAGTTGTCTGCGACGCCGGCGATGTAGAGCGCGAGCGCGCCGAGTGAGCTCCACTCTGCGACCATCACTGCATCGCTGGCTCTTGTTCGCGATCACGGTGGGCGCGGTTTTCGTCCCTGCGCGCGGCTGCCCGCGCACGCCACCGAGGACCGTCAGGGGAACAGCCCTCGCCTTAGACTGTGACGCCGTATGAATGTTGTTGTTTCGAATGTCAAAGGCGGCGTTGGGAAAACGACTACCGCGGTGTACCTGGCGGCGGCCGCGGTCGCG
>Ga0193751_1002310_pt1 | contig 11621 bp, 15 predicted proteins | sample L1c2metaG_FD_143050 | JGI IMG/M metagenome (GOLD analysis project Ga0193751, IMG submission 143050) | Soil microbial communities from a riparian zone of the East river system, Colorado, United States - L1c2 | ecosystem: Environmental > Terrestrial > Soil > Riparian zone | place: USA: East River... | reverse complement strand
GAAGGCCCCTTCTCCTAACAGAGCGATAGTAGCCTCCTTGCCTTGCGTGGATAGGACCGTGAGTTTTGCGCGGCCTTTCTGAATATAGAAGACGGCATCACTAGGAGCCTGTCCGAGAAACACGATTTTGCTGGATGAATAGAAAGAAGTCTGGCAATAATGTTTCTCATGGGGAAAAGCTACCGTCCGTACGTTCCGGATCAAGAGTTTCTGCTTCCTCCCAGCCTGCGAGAGTGGCTGCCGGAAGATCATCTAATTTATTTCGTCAGCGACGTGATCGACAATGTGGATCTGACGGCGATGGATGCGGTCTACGGCGAGGAACAGAGGGGGCAGCCGCCGTACGATCCGCGGATGATGACCAAGGTGCTGGTCTACGGGTATTGCGTTGGGGTGTTCAGTTCCCGACGCATCCAGTTGCGATTATCGGAAGACATCGGATTTCGAGTGCTGGCGGCGGGCAATGCTCCGAACTTCCGCACCATCTCGGATTTTCGCAAGATCCATCTGGGGACGCTGGAAGGGTTATTTGAAGAGGTTCTGAAGATTGCTCTGGAAGCGGGGGCGATCAAACTGGGGCGAGTGGCGTTGGATGGCACGAAGGTGAAAGCCAATGCCAGCAAGCACAAAGCCATGAGCTATGAGCGGATGAAGGAGAAGGAGCGGGCCATTCGAGCTGAGGTTCGGGCCCTGCTGGCGCAGGCGGAAGCGACAGACGCCGCCGAAGACGCGTTGTATGGAGCCGATCAGCGAGGCGACGAGTTGCCGGAAGAGTTGCAGCGACGCGAAAGCCGCCTGAAGAAGATTCGCGAAGCCAAACGGGCGTTGGAAGAACGGGCTCGGCAAGAGGCGAAGGACAAGGGGAAATCGTATCAGGAAGTACAACAGAGTCGCCCGGCGGGCAAAGACCAATACAACTTTACCGACCCGGAATCGCGCATCATGAAGGGGGGCGATGGGTTTGTGCAAGGCTACAATGCCCAGGCGGCGGTTGAATCGACGTTGCAGTTAATCGTGGGGCAGGATGTAACCCAGGCCGCCAACGATAAAGAGCAAATCAAGCCGATGCTGCAAGTGATCGAAAAACAGAGCGGACAACGACCGGATGAGGCCTTGGCCGATAGCGGATACTGTTCGGAGAAGAATCTGGAGTATCTGGGGGCGGGCAACGAATCCGGACCCATCATTGATGCCTATATCGCAACCGGCAAACAGAAGCATAGCGAGTCTCGCCAACCCTGCCCTCGCGGACCGTTACCTCAGGATGCGACGCGGGTGGAGCGCATGAAACGCAAGCTGCAGACCAAGGCGGGGCGCAGGGTGTACGCGGCGCGAAAAACGATTGTGGAACCGGTGTTTGGACAAATCAAACAGGCACGCGGGTTTCGTCAGTTTCTCCTGCGAGGACTCGACAAAGTGCGAGGCGAGTGGTCTCTGGTATGTCTTACCCACAACATTTTGAAACTATACGGGCTATGCTATCCATAGAAATCATCAACCTACCCGGCCCAAGCCCGCACCCACGGTGTACGACGACGATTTCGACCCACAGCGACTGAACCAAGCCACTCACGAAACCATTTCATGCCCTTGGCCTATAACAGAAACGACAGACCTACTCTATGCACGACATTTCTCGGACGGGCTCCTAGAACAGCTAGCATTCAATTCGATAAGCCATATTAATAAATTGACGTTACCAGGCGTTCTCACAACTTTGCGCTATTTCTTCGCCTCGCGGTAAAAGGTTTCGCCAAGGTCAAAGAGTGACATGCCGATTTTTCGCCAATTGACGCAGTGGAGCTAACTAAACCCGGCCTAACAAAACCGTTAAAATCGAAGCGGTTCTCCGATCATGACCATTCAGAACGCAATCAAATTGATTCATTCGGAATCCGATTCTTGGGTGCGGCTAGAGCAGACTCGCAAGGTACCCCGTGGTTTAGAACTTCGTTTCGGCATACACCGGGGAAAGCGCGGAGCAAGAATAGACTCCTGGTCTGTCAGATGTCTTGGAGTCCGCGAGGCCACAATTACCGCTCTTGATGGCGGCGGTCTGCGCCTCTATCCCGGTACGCACCCAGCAGCACTTCGTTATACGGCACGCAGGGCTGAACTTCGCTGGCGTGGTATCCGCGACAAGGATGCGATCATCGGGGCGCTATACGAGGCACACATCACTGTGATGGACGACTGGCTTCCCTTTGATGAAGTTGTATCCGCCGAAGCGATTTTAAAGAAAACGGCCAGCTGTCGTGGGCCAGATTTTCTAATGCGTGCGTATGCCAAGGCCTTTCGGGCCAAAGGCGAGCGGGTGCAACTGGTATTACGCGGAAGTAGCAGGGCAAAGTCGATTGGTCTGAAGGTTCTTCACTTCGGTGATTCGTATGTCATCGCCGCCGCATTCACTGCTCAGCGTGAAACGTAGTGCCTAGTTGGTGTAATCGCGATTTAACGCTAGTTGGCCCGGGACGGGTCAAATCCGGTTACGGAGAAGAGGCTCCCGGAGCAGATAAACGGTACATCGCAATCTTTCCCGCGTTCAATACTGTCAATGCAGAACCGTCGGCGGAGATTGCGGCCTCAGGTCTCTCCGAATATGGGATCTCTGTCTTCAGGACGACATCGTTTCGTGGCCTCTCCCAAACGTACGCGATGCGTTGGTATTTTCGCAGGAAACGGCCGCCGGTTATGCGATCAACGATTGTACCGAACCGTTGGCCGTCAGCCGCCACAATCGGTGGTATAGCGCCCTCCATCCGATCGTGAATGCCAAGGTCTATCGAAGCAACTTCCTCGCCGTTGATGCTCGTGATCGTCGCGCTGCCCGAGGGGCTCAGGGTCGGCGGTGTTACTGTCAGAATCAAATCGCCTGACAGGAATTGCGCGTGGCCGCGTGGGAGGGGCACTTGTCTCGATTCGCTGCTGAACCTTTCAATCAGGGATGCCTTGCCTGCCGAAAACAACACGTATTCATCCGAAATTGCTAAAGGCTTCAGGCCCCCTGCGTCGGCTGCGCTCCACGCGGCACGTTGCTCGAATGTATCGGCATCCAGCAGCCTAAATTGGATCGACTTGTCGAATTCGTACGCCAGCAGTATGGATTTCCCTGATGGGGAAACCGAAATCTGCCACCCCCTGCCGCCTGTTGCAAGGTCCACGTGCTTCACTTCGTCGCCGGTCGATGAGAGTAGAAATAGCGTGGCAGGATGGGGCCTTGCAGCTTCGATTCGCCGCGTTTCCTGAGTTCCGGGAACCTCAATCGGCTCAGGGAATTTCGTTAGCAGGAAAACGAAATTTCCGTCCGCAGTAGGAATGAGCCGCCGCCGCCAATCGAGATCCCCAATCCATGATCGTTTAGCGGCAACATCTCCTGTCGCAGGATTTAGGAAAACAATCGAGAGGCGCCACCCGTACCAGACTTTCTTGTCAGTGCTTTGATCTTCTTCGGCCTTCTCGTCAAAAATGACCGCAATAGTGCTCTTCGAAAATGCGATGTTGGCTAATGACCCCGGATCATTGACCAAACCACGGTGCGGTCCACGATAACCATACCTTTTCAGGCTTACAGTCCAGCTTGGCCGGGCGTTCGATTCCGACTTCTGCGCGTAGACTCCAATCACTGTGAAGCACACAAGCGCGAGTATCAGCGCTATTACGTATCTTCTCATCTGCTTGGAATTATGCCCCGCCAGTGGCCTGAAAGCCAACACAACTAATGAAAACAGATGGGATGAGAATGCCGGTCTCCGGCGGGATGCGCACGATCGGGCTGGATCTGGGAGATCGGTTCAGTTGGTACTGCGTTCTGAATGAAGCGGGAGAAGTAGTTCTGGAACAGAAGGTGGCGACCACGCCGAAGGCCATGAAGGAAGTCTTCGGCGGGATGCCGCGCAGCCGGATGGCGTTGGAAACCGGGACGCACTCCCCGTGGGTAAGCCGGATATTGAGTGAACTGGGGCACGAAGTAATCATAACTTCACTGTCTCCCAGCAAGCGCCTTGGAGTACCCTGTTTGAGATCGGCTATGTTGGAAGTTCGACGATCAATGAAGTTTTTAGGCCCAACGGGCTCTGGAACATCAATTTTGTGCCAGAGGGGTATCTGCTTCACTCAGGTGACCCCAACAGAATGTGGTTTCGTTTTCGCTTGGCTTCGGGGTGAAGAATCCGATCCAGGGGAACGGGCTCGACAGCCACGGCTTGCTGTACGAGGCGGAAGAAGAGCTTGCCACGGCTCTTTGATCGCCGCCGGTTAAAACGGAACGTGAACTCATCCAGATAGTAGTCGAGATGCTTATGGCTGACCGCGCCCTGGTGGGTTCCCATCAGCCACCGTTTGAGAAGCGAGATCACCCGATGGACTCGCGGCATTAATTCCGACGGAGTCTTCTTCTTGCCGCGCAGGAATGTGATCTCATGCTCGTAGCCTTTTTTCTCCAAAGGCAGGTAGCCGAGCCACCCGTCGGTGTGGATGACGCTTCCTGGTTCCACCGAGTCCTGCACAAAGGGCACTAAGCTTTGGGCGGAAGCATCCACAATCTGGCGCATGCGAATCCTGCCGATCCGCGGCCCATCCTCTTGAGCGGCAACAATAACCAATGCCTTCTCTAAGTTGAGCCGACCGGGCAGGCCTTCCTCCAGCCCACCCACATAACATTCATCCACCTCGACTCTGCCGGTGAGCAAATCACGTCCCGGTCTCACCATGGCGCGGCGCAATTTATGCAGCCACGTCCACGCCGTCTCATAGCTCTTCAAGCCGAGCACTCGTTGCAACCCCAACGCGCTGGCACCGTTCTTCTGGGTCGTCATCCACCACATGGCACGAAACCAAACTGGCAACGGGGTCCGCGTGTCCTGGAAGATTGTTCCGGCTGTCACCGAAGTTTGGCAACCACAAGCCGCACACTCGAGCAACACACCTCGCACCGTCCATGACCTACCGCCGCCACAGCGTGGACACCGAAAGCCCTCCGGCCATCGCAGCCGGGCCAGGTACGCTCGGCAGGCCTCCTCAGTAGCAAAAGCGGCCTCCAATTCCGTCAAGTTTCGCGGGTACTCCTCCACCATGCCTGCACACTACCCATTGTGGTCACCTGAGTCAAGCAGATACCCCTCTGCCGTCATTCTTGAACTATTGCGGTGGAGGAGGGGGCGCTAACAAACGCCTCTGGATCATGAACGGCCCGGCCCTTTCATCCACGACCTTGTAATCACTAGGCACACTAAACATTGATGAATCTGGCTCGGATGTGTTCACATTTGTAAACTGTGTTTTCAACTCGCCCGCCCATGGATCGCTGTGCTTCGTCATTATTGTTGCCTTCAACTCCGGTGAATACCAGCGCTCCGAGGTCACAAGGATCGGCTGCTCATTTCCCATCTTTCCCGCGGAAATCGTGGTGGTCATGCGAGTGCCGGTCGCGTGAATTCCGTCAATCGTTTGGTCGCCGAGATTTTCAGTTGCGGGAGCCGGCTCGTCTGAGGTCTGTCCACCTTTCTTGAAAAAGACGTTGTCATCAACAACCATGTTCGGTCCCGCCGTACCGACATGTTGATAGATCATCAGCTGTTCACCCTTTCCAGGAGCCCCACCCGGCCCCGCCACTTTCGTCCGGGCCGTATCGGGACTTGATCCGATCGCCATCCTGTGTGCTGTCTTGCTCACACTATCGAGCATGTAGCGGAAACCGGCAACGGGATCCATGATGGTAATCAACTTCGGCGCTGAGGTTTGAGGGGCAGCTCCGAGCAAGTTAAGGCTGGCCTCTCGACGAGTGCGGCCTTCGCCGTCCCGGCACAGAGTAGAGTTGTCGCTGGTATGAATGCGGTTGCCGTCGGCGAAAGCTTGCGTGTGCTCTGTCGTGATCGTGGCACAGAACGGCGCACCTTTCACCGATTCTGCGTCCATGTCCTCCACATGCATCGTAACCATGCCTGCCTTCGGAGCAAGTGGGGATAATTCAGCATTGCTACCGCTTATAGCTATCGCCCCAGCAGGTGGTGTCTGGGCAATGGCCATGCCGGCGGCCAGAGCAGCAAATAAAATCGATGCAACGAACATTCTTGAATGCATGGTATGTTGTCCTCCAAAGATCAAAAGTCTCTATTCGACTACTCGAATGCCACGGGCGATGCCGTCCGGGCCTACCAGAATATCCGCGGAAACGGCGCCACCCATTCGTGCTGAGGTTGGTGTTAGCCCCATCACCGGCGATGGCAGCTGTACGCGAATGACCTCCATAGCGCCAGGGCAGCTAATTTGATCGCAATACATTAAGCTTTGAAACCGAGTCGGAAACGAGTTGTCCCCTTCTGCAAGTAGCGCCGGATTGTCTGTGCGTTTGCCTGAATCTCCATGAGACTTTGGCGCGTTGGGGGTGATCTTGTGTGCTCGAGCCGTTTCCTTATTCTCTGTTCTTTGCACTGGAGGCACCATTGGTTGCTGCGCGGTACCTTGTCGATCTACCCAGACATGTGGACGTGGGATAAATAGACGCATTCCTCCGTAAGCCACAACCACCGCGAACGCCACAGCTGCGGCCCAACCGAGCGCTGCGCGGGGGGAGATTCGGCGTGTTAGAGGAGTCGATTTAGCCAAGCACGACCGCTCCAACACGAAGCTTCGATAGTTAGCGACTACAGCGTTATCCAAAGAAGCCGGAACTGGAGGAGCAGCGTCGCGCACGACGCGTAGGTGTTCCTCCAGTTCTCTCTGTTCTTCGACAAAGCGGTTGCAAGGAAAGCAAGTGGCAATGTGTTCAGCTAGTTCGAGGTCCGACAGACGATCGGTATCGGCGCGCAGATCGCCGTCGAAATAGTTGTGAAGTTCTTGGCAGGTCATATGAGGCATTCCTCCGTGCCCGCGGCTGGCAATTCGGTTTGTGGCTTTTTCGATTGCTTCAGCTTTTGTACAAGCAAGGCGCGGGCGCGATTCAGACGCGAGCGGACGGTGCCCACTGCGCATGCCAAACGGCAGGCAGCTTCCGCATAGGAGAGTTCGCACAGATCGCAGAGCACGATCACCTGACGATAGTGATCAGGAAGGGATGCGATAGCCGTCCGAATCCTTTCGATTCCTTGATTGCGCATTACCTGTGCTGACAACCCTTCTGTTCCAGCTTGGCTCGCTGATATTTTTTCCAGCACTTCGTCGGTCGGAAGCCCCTGATAGACGCGTTCGCGTTTCTGTAAGCGTCGAACGAAATTGCGGGCGATACCAAAGGCAAACGCAGCGACATCGCCTCGTGCTTTCCGGTAACGTCCCCCGTCTTTGAGGAGAGAAATGAAGACTTCTTGGGTTACTTCCTCGGCTGCTGGCTTCGAATTCGTCATATAGAACGCATAGCGGAAAATCGAGGTTTTCAGACGCTCATATAGCAAGAGAAACGCACTTTCCTCTCCTGCAACTGAGAGTTCGAGGAGTTCGGCATCCGATCGGCCTTCGAGTCTATCTGTCATCAGGACCCTGTTCCCAGTTTGGACGTCTGATCCTTCTGAATGTCTTCGCTGCAGGCGATCAAAAGGTTCCAATAAATTTCGGGTGCAATCTCACTAGCAATGCAGCACAACTTTTTTGCCATTCTGCCAGCGGAGGAGCAATATTTGATGCCCCACTTGTTTCCCGCTCTGAGTGTCGATACGAAAGCTGCCATAAAACGTATGGCAGTCCAGCTCGGAAGCAGTAGTGCGCAGCTTATCGCTGTCCAGGGAAGCAGCCTGGCGAATGCACTCCGTCACGATTAGTCCGGTCGCAAAACTTCCGGCCGCAACGTAATCCGGCCTCATTCCGAACCGTGTCTGGAAACTTTTCATGAACCAATCGGAAGGTGGCCCTACAATTTTTGGGAAACCCACCACAGGTTCCCACTGGCTCGGCCCGAACACTCCATCGGCCATTTGCCCCAGCTCAGCGGCGAAATCTGGAATTCCAGCCGCTACGGCTGCTACAGCCCCCACCGTTCTAGGCCAGCGCGGTCGAGTTCGCATTATTGCCAACTCGTCTTGAAAACTCCCTGCCAGGACGACAGCTTCGGGCCTGTTATCGAGAAGCATCGAAAGCGCGAACTCGATGTTCTTGAGCGGAGTAAAGAACGGGACGAGTTCAACTGACTGGCCAGTCTTTCGAGCTGATTCCTCGACTCCGCGAGCAACCTGCAATCCGAAAGTTCCTTGTGATGAATAGAGAACGCAAATACGACGGAGTTCGGGGTATTGCTTCGCGAGCCAGTGCGGAAATGCTCGCATGTAGTCGCTTGCAGGACTGGAGATCCCGATCACGTGTCGCCAGCCACGGCCGAAGATCTCATCCGACGAGCCGCCACAGTTCCACAGAATCGTCTTGTACTGTTCCGCAATCTCTACGGCAGCCAATGTCAGATTGCTGGAATAGGGTCCCAGGAGAATATCTACGCTGTCGTTCCGGATGAGCCGGAGCACGTTTTCCCGAGCGCGACTGACTCGGCTGCCGTCGTCATACCAGATCAGCCGCACGGTACGCCGCATATCGCCATCGGTCGAAATACCACCCTGAGCATTTGCATAGGATTCCCAGAGCAAGACGCCGTCGAGAGCTTGTTGGCCTTGAAGTTGAAACTTGCCGGAAAGTGAAACAGAGAGTCCGACCCTGATTTGCTCATTACTCACAATGGTGCCAGCACGCTCACTTTACGCTCTGCTTGGCGTACTCTTCGGATGTGAATTTGCCGCCTTGCACATAGCTTGCGTTCAGTTCGGCGTACTGGTTCCACTTTTCGGGCAGATCCTCTAGCGGAAAAATGGCTGACACGGGGCAAACCGGAACACAGGCGCCACAGTCAATGCACTCCACCGGATCGATATAGAGTTGCGATACCTCACCGAATCCCGGGCGGCCATCCTCATAGGTGGTGTTCTTCTTCGGATGGATGCAATCTACCGGACAAGCATCGACGCAGGAGGCATCTTTCACCCCAATACAGGGCTCAGCAATCACATAAGCCATAGGCCGCCTCCTCACGCTATGCCTTTCAGAAAACGAATTCAACCAAGACCAAGCACGATAAACTGCCGCCGCTATGAAGGCGAAAATTGAAAGGGTCTCCGCTATCACCCTGAATGTCGTTGATATGCAACGTTCCTTGCGGTTCTATCGCGATTTGCTGGGTATGGAACTCCTCGATGGTGGGCCGAACGCAGGTTTCTCTTCTCTGCGCATTCCAGGTACCGAGTTCCCGATCATCAACTTGCAACAGGGCCAGGCAACTGCTGGTTGGGGGCGAATGATATTTCACGTCGCGGATGTGGATGCATTCTGGACTCATCTCAAAGAGAAAGGATTTGATCCGGATATTGCTCAGAACGCTTCCTGGGAAGAACGGTACTTCCACATGCATGATCCAGACGGTCATGAGCTGTCGTTTGCGCGACCGCTCTGATGCGATGCATTGGTTGTCGCGATCCGACCCTACACACGAGGGAGGACGTCTTGGCACAGCCGATCCATTTGTGCCTCTTCGTCGAAAACTGGATTGAGCAACACATGGTTCACCCCGGCGTTCCTGAGACGTAAGATCTGGTCGGCAATCCGCTGTGGTGATCCCCATACCGCCACTTGATCCGCCATTTCCGGCTTGCCGTAGAACGCCCCAAACCATTGCCGCATTCGCGGCAGATTATCCCCCAGTGCCAGGTAGAGGCGCTTTGCCTTCGGAAAGTGTGGAGGCAGTTGCTTGATGTCCTCCAGGAAAACGTCCATCGGTGTCGAGCCGGCGCCAATGTAACCATCGCCCAACTCCACGGCGCGCCGTAAGGCTGCTTCCGCATGCCCGCCGAACCAGATTGGCGGACACGGCTTACTGATGTGCATCTGCGGTTCGCTGTGCACGGAGTTTCTGCGCACCTATTCCTCCAGCACTCCCGCCACTCAAAGCTAGGCAAGTCTCACCTTCCAAATATTGGCTTACCGGAACTTCGTCGCCGTTGGCTTCGTATCAGCTTTGGGACTTCTGAGACTCAATGCCCAGGAGAAACGAAATGCAAGGGCTTGCGCAGGGAACATTTGCTGTCTGCTTTATCGCATTATTTACCGCCTTCGGTTTTGCAGCGGCTCCCTCGGGCGATACGCACGCGCAAAACGCGTCCGGCAAGTGGTCGGGCAGTTTTGATATCACCCTTCCCGATGGCACCGTCAAGAAGGACACGGCATGGCTGAACCTCAAGGAGGACGGAAATGTGCTCACCGGGAGCCGGGCCCAATGAAGAGCAACAGTCGGAAATCAAAGAAGGCAAGGCAAATGGTCCAGGTGTTCAATTTAGCGTTGAAAGACAGGGCGGAATGCGGCTGATCTTCGATCTCCACTTGGATGGTGACCATCTGAAAGGCGTAGCCAATGGGGACATGCAGGAAGGCCGGGTTAAGGTCATGGTTGATACGACACGCTTGAATGCTCCAACCGACCAGAGGCGGCCTGAATCGCCAGAGCTATACGACGACATTTCTCACATGGACACCGTTTTGTTCGACGCTTTCAACGCACATGACCTTGCCAAATTACGAACGCTATTCACCGAAGATCTTGAGTTCTATCATGATCGGGACGGATTAACTTTCTACCAGCAAAATATGGAATCTTTCAAAAGCAATTTCGAAAGCGGTGCCCGAGTGCGACGGGCGCTTAGAGAAGGCAGCCTTGAGGTCTATCCCATCCCAGGATACGGTGCGGTGGAGATTGGTGTTCACCACTTCTACACAACGGAGAAAGGGCGACAGGAACACCTGACCGGAACAGCAAAATTCGTCCACGTGTGGAAGAAGGACAATGGTGAGTGGAAAATCTCACGGGTTGTTAGCTATGACCACAGGTGATTAGGTTAGCCATCAGCTGTTTTACGTTCGGTTGAAATGTCTGGCTTCCGAGAGCCAGACATGCACTGTGCAAGCTCCGTCTTGGAGAATTTCAAAGAGATCTTCATCAGTGCGGTCGCCCATTAGCGGCAGACAGAAAATGGGACTGTTATAGCCCTGCCAGGATGCCATGGGCGAACGCGCAGAATGGGCGGCGGGCCATCGCCCTTGTTCGGGTTACGAAATCAAGCCGGATATTTTCCCGTAATGTAGTGCTCCAGTTGCCGGATTGTGACTTCCTGCTCCGATATGATCCACTTCACAAGGTCGCCGATTGAGACAACCCCGAGCACCTGCTCGTCTTCCATGACTGGCAGATGGCGTATGCGGTGGGTTGTCATAATGCTCATACATTCGTCCACAGTATGGCGCCGGTTCACATAGACGACCGGGCTCGTCATGATCTCCTTCACTGGTGTGTCCTTCGAGGACCTTCCCTTTAGGATGACCTTCCGGGCGTAATCGCGCTCCGAGACTATACCCACGAGTACGCCGTCGGACATCACCAGTAATGCCCCCGCTCCCTTGTCTGCCATCTCCTTTATTGCCTCATAGACGGACTGATTAGGAGAAACCGACCAGATGTTGCGGCCCTTCTCCTTCAGTATCAAGTCAACCGTGTCACTGAGTTTCATGAACGACATCCTCCTCAATGCGAAGTAGCGATTCGGCGCAACACCGAGAGTGGCGACCTAAATGCCTCCTTGTCTGATGCCAGAATTCGGGTGATGGCA
>Ga0193751_1002309_pt1 | contig 11622 bp, 12 predicted proteins | sample L1c2metaG_FD_143050 | JGI IMG/M metagenome (GOLD analysis project Ga0193751, IMG submission 143050) | Soil microbial communities from a riparian zone of the East river system, Colorado, United States - L1c2 | ecosystem: Environmental > Terrestrial > Soil > Riparian zone | place: USA: East River... | reverse complement strand
GCCAGGACGCCGACGACGTAGGCGGTCAGCCTCAGACGGACGGTCTGGAACATGCCTCGCCAACGTTGCGCTGGTCGCGCACGATGTAGCCCACGCCGCGCAGGGTGTCGATGAGCCGGGGTCCGTGCTGCTCGGTCTTGGCGCGCAGATAATAGATGTACTGGTCGACCACGTTACCGTAAGGCTCCGCCTGCTCGCCCCAGAGGGCATCGAGGATCTCGGAGCGGGAGACCACCTCGCCGGAGCGGCGGACGAGCATTGCCAGTAGCTGAAACTCGCGTGCCGTGAGGTCCAATCGATGTCCGGCACGCGTGGCCTCATATCGAAGCGGATTCAGGACGAGATCGCCGATGCGCAACTCGGGTCCGCGCAGTCCAAACGGCCGACGCGAAAGCGCCCGAACCCTCGCCCGAAGCTCGTCCATTGCGAACGGCTTGACGAGGTAGTCATCGGCTCCGGCATCGAGACCCAGGACTCGATCCTCTATCTCGCCCAGCGCAGTGAGCATCAGCACCGGCGCCTGCAGATGCTGCAGCCGCAGGCGCCGGCAGAGCGTGAAGCCGTCCATCTCGGGGAGCATCACATCGAGGAGCAGGAGCTCGAACGCCGAGCTTCCGGCCAGCGCCAGCGCCGCCGTGCCGCTGCCGGCGACCTCGACGGAGTGGCCGTCGCCGACGAGCGCTCCCGCGATCAACTCCGCCATCCGCGGTTCGTCCTCAGCGATCAGGATTCGCATGCAACGTTTCGCATCGATCCGGGCTCCCTCCGCGCCGCTACTACCATGCCCATCATGATCGTACCGATCATTTGCGGCGGGTTTGCCCGGCATGCAAGATTCGTTAAATATGCGTTGGGCGAAGACGGTTTCGGTGGCTCGTGGTCAAGTGAGTAGCAAGCAGGCGTTCACTGTATGAGCGTCGAGCCCTTCGGCCTCAGCGGCCTCGGCCTGCCGCCGATCGGCGGTGCAGAAACGAAGAGGGCCGGCTAGATCGGCGACCAGCGGCGCGGCGCGGAGTGCAGTGGCCAAGTGGATCGCGTCGTATGCACGAAGTGCGCGACGAAAGGTCAGCAGTTCGGCCTCGGCGAGGGTGGCCGCGTCGAGAAGCTGATTTCTGTACTGTCGATGCCGATGCGAAAGGAAGACTGTCCATAGCTCGTCGCGCCTGTGGGCGTCAATGGTGCCCATACGAAGCTTGCCATTGAGCGCCGATGCCATCTCGACGCTATCGATGCGCGACACGAGAATGCGGTTGGCTGCCGAAGTATCGCAAAGTGCCTCCCACCCTGCCGGTTCAGTCTGATCGTAGCGGCGTACGAGCGCCGAGGTGTCGAAGTAGACCGCCGCCAATTAGCGGCGATCCTCCAGGACGGCCTCGGACAGGCCGAGCGGTTCTTTTCGCGTCCGGGTCCAGGCGCGAAGATCTTCTTCGAGCCCAGCGATCTCCTCAGGGTCGGGGAGGTTAGGGTCCTCGGGTTCCTCCTGGAGCAATCCTGCTCTTCGGAGGGCTTCATCCACCGCATCCCCTGGATCGCTAAGCCGTTCAAGCGCCGTGCGGACGACCTCGGCCTCTGTGCACTGCCACTGGGCGGCGAGCTCCCTCAGCTTCCGCTGCTGTTTCTCCTGAATGTAGAACTGTTTCCGAATCAAGATGAGACTCTCTGGCCATGGCTTATACATCGCAAGCATATCAAGCCACAGGCCGAGCGCCACGCTGTCATATCCGGGCTCCCTCGGCATCTCCTGTCTTGAACTGTACCGATCGGGGTATTCCGACACGTGGCGCGTCATGGCAGAATCGCGCCGATATCAGCACGAGGAGGCCACTTGATGCATCGTCCACTATTCGTCGCGCTCGCGTTGCTCATCGTCGGTGCGGCCATGCCGGCTGCAGTCTGGCCGGCAGAAAGAAGCTCAGCCGCCGGCGTTTCTGTGTCCCAAACGCTCGGCTCGCCGGCGGCGATTGTCGGTCTCTGGCTCGTCTCGCCATATCCCGACCGGCCGAGCGACCGGGAGGTCGCAATCTTTGACACCGACGGCTTCATGTTCGCCAGTAACAGCCCGTCGATGCCGGCAACGCCGGGCGAAGCTCCACCGGGGGTTACGCAGCTCTTCAGCAGTCAGGGTTACGGGCTGTGGCAGTCACAGCCGGACGGCACGGTCGCGTTTAGGTTCCTGTCAATCGCGTACGACCAGAACGGCGGCTACCAGGGATACGCCAGCATCCGCGGCAATCTCACGTTGGATCCATCCGTGGCCACTTTCAGCGGAACGTATACCGTTACGATTACATCTCCTGATGGCACAAGCATGGAGGTGCAAGGGCCAACGGCGTTGACCGGGATGCGAGCTGGGCTTTAGACAGGCCTTGCCTCGTCTGCTGACTGACCGTTGCGAACGCCGAGGTCGTGCCGGCGCTGAACCGGGCCCCTGAGCGATTACAGCACAGCGCCGTCTCGCAGAGCGGTGATCTCGTCCCAGGTGTAACCAGCCTCCAGCAGTACCTCCTCGGTGTGCTGGCCGATCTCAGGAGCAGGACCTCGGGCGGTAACTCGGCTTCGGCTGAAGCGGAAGGGCGCGTCGACCGTCTCGTACGAGCCGTGGGTGGGATGCTCGACGGTTGTGAAGTAGTGGTTGGCGCGGGCCTGTGGGTCCTCCACCACCTCCTCCATGGTCTGCACCGGCGCCCAAATGAGGCCGTGTGCGTCCAGCCGCCGGCCCCACTCGTCCCGCGATTCGGAGGAAAACGCCTTCTCCAAAATTGCGACGAGTTCACGGCTGTGCTGGGACCTGCCCTCCAGCGAGCTGTAACGCGGGTCCGCAGCCATGTCGGGCCGCCCGATGGCAGCGCAGACCCTCGGCCAATATCGGTCCGGAGCGACCATCACGAGCATCATCCAGGCGCCATCGCCGCACTGATATGTGTTCCAGATTGGGTTGGGTGGAGCGGCAGGGTCGTGCTTAACTGGGTTCTTCCGGCTCACAAGCGCAGCCTGAACGTCTGCCCCAAGCACCCAGAGGCCGCTGTTGAGCAGCGAGAACTCGATCTTCTGTCCCAAGCCGCTACGCTCGCGCTCGTACAGCGCCGTCATGATGCCGCAGGCGATCATCGTTGAGGTCGCGTGGTCGCCCATGCCGCCGCGCTGCAACGGCGGCTGCCGGCCCTCTTCGCCCAGCAGACCCATGATCCCCGACCGCGCCCAGAAGGCAGCGTAGTCGAAGCCGAGGCGGTCCCGCTCGGGTCCCTCGACGCCGTAGCCGGTAAAATGGGCGAATATCAGTCGTGGGTTGGACGCTGATAGTTCGGTGTACGAGAGGCCGTAGCGCTGAGCGCGCGATGGAGTCAGGTTTGTGAGGAGCACATCCGACTGACCAGTAAGGCGACGGAGCACGGACTGCCCCTCGGTCGAGGCGAGGTGGAGGGTGATGCTGCGTTTGCCGCGGTTGTCCAGCTCAAAGGCGTAGTTCGTCGCGAAATCGAAGCTGTACCCGGCGTATGCGCTGAGCCGAAAGCCACGCCATGCGTCCCCCTCAGGCGCCTCGACCTTAAGCACGTCGGCTCCCATGTCGGCCAGGAGCGCGGCGGCCGCCGGAGCCGCAAGCCAGTTCGCGACCTCCAGGACGCGGATGCCATCGAGCGGCCCGTCCATAATCGACCTCCTGCAATCTCGAAGGCACAATAGCGCAAGCGGCAGCCAAACCGACGGCCCGTCCGCTGCAGCGGACGGGCCGTCGTTGAATTATCAGGCTCGCAGGACCTACTGGTTTCTGATCGTAATCTGGGCGCCGGTCCACGACCACGCCCATGCTCCCTGTCCTGGATTCAGTATCGTCGCAGCCTGGTAGCCGGGTCCCACGCTGTAGGTGTAGGCGATGTCGGCGCCACTCACGGTTGCTGACGTATTCCCCGGATTGCCGATCATGAACCACGCGCCCACCGGCGCGGATACCACGAGACTCTGGGACGACACTGTAGCTAATGTGGACGTGGTCGCGCTGTTGAAGTACGCCCAATAGCCCCTGGGCGCGGTGAGCGGCGATCCAGATGGCACCTGCTCGTAGTTGGTGTCGCCCGCCTGATACGTGTACAGCGGACCGTTATTCCCCGTGACGACGGTCCCTGACGGGCCGCCGACGATATTCCAGCCGGTGTTATAGGTCACGGAGATGCCCGTCCCGGTGCTTCCGCCACCGATCGTGCTGCTGAACGTGAAACTCAGCGGGTTGCTGGTGCCGCCCGAGCCTACGGCCGTGACGCTCGCCGTCGTGCCCAGGCTGAACGAGGGCGCGGTCACGGTGCAACTCGTCCCAGTGGATATGCAGGAGAGGTTGCTACCCGGGGTGCCGTTGAAATTGATCGCGGACACGCTTGCGAGATCCAAACCTGTGACCGTGACGATCGTTCCTTGAGGCCCGCTAGTGGGGGTGACGCTCGTAATGGACGGCAGGCCTGCCGCCACAGTCACGGATTGGTTCGTCGGTGCCGGAATTAAACCTGTGGCAGGCACGGGAGCGTTAGCATTGCTGCTCGCGGATACAGTTGGGGTACCGATGGCGCCGCCAGTAGAGACAAGGACGCTATTAGAAATGCCGGTCCCCGATGGAATCGACTGTCCCGCGGCGCATGTATAGGTGACCGAAACCGTCCCAGCAGGAGCCGAGACGGCCGTCGGCGGTGGGGTCGTTAGCGGGCAGGTGCCGAGGGGAGGAGCCCCTGTGATCTGCACGGTCTGGCCCGCGGCCCCGGTCACTGTTAGGACAAATGTGCCGCCCGGGATCGTCGCCGCGGTGGTTGTTATGCCGCCGCAGGTGGACGTTCCTGGCGGCCCCGCGGCGGCAGTGCAGTTGCCGGTATTAGTTGTGGCAGCGGTTGCGCCGGGGAATCCGGTAATTGGACCATTCGCGTTGTAGGTGACCGTTTCAGTGGCGGCCCCGCTCGTGGTCGAGAAGTTCTGATTGATAATCGTGCCGGCGTTCAGACCGCTGCTGCACATATATGTCACCGATGCAGCTGGGGGAGGCGTCGTAGCGCTGCACGTGGTGATCGACGTGCCCGTGATGAGCGGACCGCCCGTGACCGCAAGGGTCAGGGTGCCACCCGGCGCTACGGCGGTAGTTGTTGTGAAGGTGCTGGCCTGCGCCCGAACCACGGCTGTTCCGAAGGCGAGCCCGGCGAACAGCGCGGCGAGCAGCGCAAGGGTGAGCGTTAGCGGACGTACGGCGCGGACGCCAGGTCCCGCCGGCCCAACCGGCGGTTTAATCAAGTTCCCAAGCGATTCTCTGTGCACGCGCATAAGACTAACCCTCCTGTTGGATGGTCCGAGCTTGCCAGATTTCCATCTGCGAGCAGTCTGAGTCTGGACTGCTAATCCCGCTCATAATACCGCGTTCGACTTCATGCGCGATCTACCACCTCGGGGAATAGATTTCTCCTTAGTAAGACGCCCAGGTAGCGCAGTCAGTTCCGGCCATCGTGAGTGCATGGTCCTGCGCCTGATATTTGCCGCTCCGCTGGCACTGTTCGCTCGTCGGCGTCTCGGGCCTGCGGCGGCGGATGCGGCGGTAACCGCCATGGCGACAGGACAATAGGCAGCCGCTAGTGGCGTAGTTAACGCGCCGTTCACAGATCGCAACTACACTGGGTGGCGGTCGAGTGGTTGTAAGCAGTCTGCCGGCCGGCCGCGGGTTGTCGCGGTCGGGCGAAGCATCGAGTTGGAGGGGCGCGGTATGGATTTCGGGTATTGGCAGCAGCGGAACCGGCTGAGTCGAAGACGACTGCTCAAGAGCGCCGGCACGCTCGCGGGCGCATCGGCGCTCGGCGCGCTCGCCGCAGCATGCGGGGGCGGGAGCATCAAACCGTCGAGCAGCGGTGCGGCGGCGCCGGCGGCGAAGGCAAATCCGGTCGATGGCGTCGACCTCACCGGTAAAAAGGTCCAACTGACCTTCTGGCATGCGAAGTCCGGCGCCAAGGGCGACAAGCTCAACTCGATAATCGACACCTTCAACAGCTCGCAGAACATCATTACCGTCCAGCCGCAGTTCCAGAGCAGTTACACAGACCTGTACAAGAAGCTCCTTACCAGCGTTGCGGGCGGCCAGCTTCCCGACCTCGCCGATGCCTATCCGAGTCAGGTATCGGAATATCAGAGTGCCAACGTGGTTGTCGTGCTCGACGACTACGTCTCCAGCGCAAAGTACGGATTGAGCAAGGCGGAGCAGGACGATTTCATCAAGGCCTACTGGGATGAGAGCGTCTATCCCGAGTACGGCAATAAGCACCTCTCGTTCCCGTTCAGCAAGAGCTTTCTTGTCCTGTTCTTCAACGCGGACAAATTGAAGGCGGCCAACGTTTCGAAGTCACCGGATCAGTGGACGTGGGACGACTTCGCTGCCGCCGGCAAAGCGATGACGAACGGCAACACGAAAGGCTGGGCGATCGCGATCGACGCATCGACATTCGACGGCATGGTCTTCTCCCGCGGTGGCAAGCTGATCTCGGACGACCAGAAGCACTGGCTGCTCAACCAGCAGCCGGGTGTCGATAGCCTGCAGGTCTACGTGTCGTCGATCCGAGACGGCTGGGGCTATAAGACCACGCAGTCCGGCTCCGATCAGGTCGATTTCGGCGCCGGGCGCGCGGCGCTGCTCCTTGCAACCAGCTCCAACTTTGCCAATCAGACCAAGGAGGTCAATGGCAATGGGAAGTTCAGCTGGAGCATCGCCAACATCCCACACTCGGCCGGCGTCTCCCCTGCCACGGTCCTCTACGGTGGCAGCGTCGCCGTGTTCAAGTCGACTCCGGAGCGGCAGCTCGCCGCCTGGCAATTCATCAAGTATTTCACGAGCCCGGAGGTGACGGCCGACTGGAGTGTCTCGACCGGCTACGCCCCTGTGCGACAATCGGCGGTCCTGTCATCCAAGGTTCAGGCGGAGATGAAGAACACGCCGCCCTATGGCGTGCTGCTGACGCAGATCGTCCAGTACGGGCACGCTGAGACAACGGTCCGCGGTACGCAGGATACGCGCACCTTCATCGAGGACGCCGAGACGAAGGCCTCCACCGACCCTGCCACAAACGCGAAGCAGGTCCTGGACACCGTTGTGCAGAAGGGAGATCAGGCGCTGGCCCAAGGGTGAACGGAGCACTGAGCCACAAGGACTGGGGACTGAGGTTTTTGCAACGGCGCCCACTCAGTCTTCAGTCCATAATCCTCAGCACTCGGTGGATGGTTGGGGTATTCGCGAGTGGTTGATACGGCGAAGATGAATTGGTCCCGTGACGACTGGTACTGCCGCGGCGTGCTTGACGGCACGCTGCCGGTGGAGCATATCTACGAGAACGACGAAGCGCTGGCGTTCTACTCCCCGCCCGGCCACCGGCTCAGCGACCAGTACGAGACGCACGTCTACGTCATCCCCAAGCGCCACGTCACGACGCTGCTCGACCTAACGCCCGAAGACGCGGCGCTGGTTCAGGGCCTGCTCGATGCCATCAGGGCCGTCGCGCGGATGCTGGGACTCGACGAGCGTGGCTTCTTCGTCCGCTGGAACGTGATGCCGCCCTACCAGCACACCGGCCACATTCACCTGCACCTGCTGTCAGGGGAGCGCGTCTAACATTCGTCAGACATTCTGTATTACCATATGTCTGGCAAGATGTCGGGGACGGACAGAGCTGTGAACAGGCGATCAGCGGAGCGCCGCCGCGCGAAGGTGAGCATCACCGTAGCCCCTGAACTGCTCCGTGCGGTCGACGCATTTGTACGCGAACATGCGGACACCGACCGGAGCAGGGTGTTCGAGGACGCGCTATTCCTTGGTACGCGAAGCGGCAGGAACAGTCGATGGAGGTGCAGTTCGCGTCACCGGAGTCTGATGAGGTTGCCGCTGAGCGTGCGGATTGGCGCGAACTCGGACGCGCTGCTGCTGCGAGGATATTCGCGAGAAGCTCAGACTGAGCCATGCCTGACCCTCGTCGCGGGGAGATCTGGTACATCTACACGCCTGGGCTGCCCAGGGACCCGCATCAACTGCGCCCGGGTCTGGTGATCTCCGACGATACTCGCAACCGCCGAAGAGACGATCTTCTTGTCATCCCCGTGTTCTCGACCGCGCGATTGGGTCCCACCCGCGTAGCCTTGAGGGCAGGGACCGGAGGCATCGATCACGACAGCGCCCTCTTCTGTGAGGAGATTTCGACCATCGATAGAGATTTCTTCGTCGACGGTCCGTTGGGGCCGCCGGTACCGGAGAGCATTCTCCAGTCGACTCTGCGCGCCGTCCGACGCGCGCTTGGCGAGGTTATCCCCGAGCCGTAATTGCGGTTTCGTGAAACGCCCCACCTGACGCCCGATCCAGGGCTTGCAAAAAGAGGGGCCGGCATGACGGAGCCATCTAGCAAGGGCGCGAGCACGCGCGTTTCGAGGATTATTCATGCGCCGCCCAAAGCCATTTATGAGGCCTTTCTTGACCGCGATGCCATGGCGACCTGGCTTCCGCCGGACGGCATGACGGCTGAAGTACATGCCTTCAACGCGCACGAAGGTGGAACATTCCGAATGTCGCTCACATACCAGGATCCTGACCATTCGCCGCGCGGCAAGACGTCCGACGACAGGGACACCGTCCAGGGGCGATTCGTCAAATTGGTTCCCGAAACGGGCTCGAGGTCGTCTCTACAGAAGTTGGCCGCCTTCGTCGAGTGAAACGTCGAGACACCTACGGCAGTAGGCGAAGCGCATCGACGTGACGCGGGCGGATGATGCCGAAGTGGCGGTGGTCGAGCGTCGCCAGCTTCGGCTCGTTGAGGCGCTCCACGATCGCGAGCACCGCGGCGTCGACGAAGCCGATGTCGGAGTCGGCGTAGCGATCGCAAAGACCGCTCGCGCGAGCGTAGTCAGCGGCGACAAGATCCTCGACGCGGTAGGCCCCTGAAGCAATGTCGTCCAAGAACGAGACTAAATTGTGTGGCAAGAGCCTTTGCTCAGCCCAATAGGCGACCTCGACGAGGACGGGTGCAGGTACGACGAGCGGTTCAATGCTCGTCTCAATTAGCAGGCGACTATCCTGATATCTCGCATCATGCTGGTCGAGCGAGGCATACAGCGGCCCCGTGTCGAGGATCAGCGCCAATCGCGCGGCTTGTACAGGTGCCAGTCGCTCGCGAGCTCGGACGTGTCTGTGTAGCCAGAGTCACCTATACCAAGGCTCCTCGGCTTCGGTTGCTCGCGGGCCGCGCGCTCCTCCAGCGCCTCCCGGATTACCGAAGCCAGCGAAACATGGCGATCTGCGGCGATGCGCCGAAGCTTATCGATCAAGTGCTCAGGGGCCATAATTGTCGTCCGTTGCATGGGCCTATTATGCCATGTAACGCATAATTATGCTACTCGCGCCATAATTAGCCCTTTTGTGAGCTCGGCCGGTCCACCGCCGTCACCTCCAGCAGCTCGGCGATGTCGAAGGCTTTGATGCGCTTCGACTCGTCCGGTTGCGTGGCCGCAATGCCCTCTTCAAACATCTGGATACAGAACGGGCAGGCCGAGGCGACGGCGTCGGCGCCGGTCGCGGCGGCCTCTTCGGCGCGAACGTGGTTCACCCGCCGGCCGCCGCGCTCCTCCAGGAAGATCATGCCGCCGCCGGCGCCGCAACAATAGCCGCGGCTGCGATTGCGCGGCATCTCAACAAGCTCGATACCGGGAATCGAACCCAACAGCTCACGCGGCGCCTCATAGATCCCGTTCATCCTGCCCAGGTAACACGAATCGTGATAGGTCACTCGTTGCGCAAGGCCGTTCTTGGGCTTGAGCTTCCCGTCGGTGACAAGTTGGGCGAGTAGCTGCGAATGGTGGATGACCTCGAAGCTACCGCCGAAGTCCCTGTACTCGTTGGCGAACGTGTTGAAGCAGTGCGGACACTGCGTAATGACCTTGTGGACCTTCGCCTCTTTGAACAGCTCCACCACTTGCTGCGCCTGCGTCTGGAAGAGGAACTCGTTCCCAAGCCGCCGGGCCGGGTCGCCGTTGCAGGTCTCGGCCGGCCCGAGGACTCCGAATGAGACTTTCGCCTCGAGCAGCAGCCGCACGACCGCCTGGGTGACCGGAACGTTCCGCTCCACGAGCGCGCCGGTGCACCCGACCCAGTAGAGATACTCCTGCTCGCCGGTGTACTCAGGAACGTCGACGCCGATCGTCTCCATCCACGTCGTGCGCTGCAGCGCCGTGCCGTGCCAGGGATGGCCGCGCTGCTCGATGTTTTGCAGCGCGGCCTGCGCCGTGGCCGGCACGCGCGCCTCGTCCATCACCAGCCAGCGGCGCATATCGACTATCGTCGGGACATGTTCGATGTACACGGGGCACTCCTGCATGCAGGCGCCGCAGGTGCGGCAGGACCAGAGCGCATCCTCGCCGATCGCATCCACAAGTCCGGCGCCCGCCGTGTCGGACCCCGCGAGCAGCAGCGGGCCGGTGGCGCTCATGTGCGCTTTCACGCCCTGGATAATCGCCATCGGCGACAGTGGTTGGCCCGCGATGTTTGCGGGGCAGGCGTCGGTGCAGCGGCCGCAGCGCACGCAGACGTCCGATTCGAACAGTTGCTTCCAGCTCAGGTCCTGCAGGCGCCCGGCACCGAAGCTCTCGACCGCGGACAGGCTCTGCTCGTTCGTGAGGTCGTGCGGGTAGGTCAGCCGGCCGTATGGCTCGGTGCTACGGAGGAAGGCATTTGCCGGCGCGAGATAGATGTGGCCGAGCTTGGTGAAAGCAATCAGTCCGAGCCATGCGAAGGCCACCGGCATATGCAGGGCCCAGAATACGTTGTGCAGGCCGCTCATCAGCTCTGTGCTTGCGCCCAGGCCGATGAAGATGCGCGCGACAACCCAGGCGACCGGTGCGAAGTAGGACCAGGTTGGATGGGTGACGATCTCATCGGCGCCGACGCGCAGGCCCTCGACGAGGAACCCGGAGATCAGCAACCAGGCCAGCCCGGCGAGGATCGCCTGATCCTCCCAGCGCACGTCCCATTCCAGCCGGGGATATTGGGACACATAGCGCCGCCAGCCCGCCATGGCCACCCCAGCCAGTCCAACGAGGCCGAAGAGAGTGCTGAACGCCTTGTAGCCCAAGAAGACCGGCCCGCGCAGAAAGGGCTCACCGGTCAAGGGCTCCCAGATCTCGTGGTCGATCGCGAGCAGCAGGGTGACGAGCGTCAGCGCGAGGATGCTGCTGTAGATGCAGAGGTGGTAGAGCCCGGCGTAGCGATCCCGCGGGACACGATGCTGAGCGGCCCCCAGCGCCAGATTGCGCAGGCGCTTCCCGAGCCCGCCGGTCCGCTCGCTCGGCCGTCCCAGGCGCCAGAGCGCAGCGCGCCGGAACGGCACGTACAGCAGCGTGGCGACGAGCACGGCGAGAAGAGGGTAGACCGTCCAGCCAATCCGCTCAACGCCCCAGAAGACAAGCCGGTGAGGGGTATTCGGGCTCAGCCTGGCGGCAGCGGCGGATCCGGCACCGCTGGCGGCGAGGATCAGCGCCCAGACGAGGACAGCATTTGCGGTTAGGCGGGAGCCGGCGGGACGTTTGTTCATCACATCGCAACCCGTAGGGCAGGGTCTTGGAGCCTGTCTCAGGGTGTAT
>Ga0193751_1002308_pt1 | contig 11624 bp, 10 predicted proteins | sample L1c2metaG_FD_143050 | JGI IMG/M metagenome (GOLD analysis project Ga0193751, IMG submission 143050) | Soil microbial communities from a riparian zone of the East river system, Colorado, United States - L1c2 | ecosystem: Environmental > Terrestrial > Soil > Riparian zone | place: USA: East River... | reverse complement strand
AAAAATTGCCAGCAGGTAATAGACGAGGGGAAAAGTGGCGACTACCAAGACCGCAACGACCCATCCGTGGTGGAGATGAATCATTGTGGCGGGCTCATATTGGAATTATCCGGCCGCGACGATAGCCACGCCTACGCAAACGAGAAGCACACCGGCCCAGCGGAGGCCGTTCACGTCTTCTTTCAAAATATATTTTGCTCCCAGCGTGCCGACCACATAACTCAACGCCGACGCGGGAATCACGAAACTGATGGGCTCCCACGACAGCAGCACCATTAACAAATAAAAGGATAAGGCCATCAGTGGGACGCCCACCCAAAACCAGCCAGTGCGAAAAGCGCGGCCCAGAAAACTAATTAGTTCTTTGATTCGCAAACGGTTCGGGGCGCCAGCCTCTTTCATGCCGTGAGTGACCGCCAGTTCGCCTGCGGAGCCGGAGAGCACAAAAATCGCGAGAGTAATGGCGGTACGAATCATTGCACGGCCTGCGCGACAGCGCTGGTGCTGGGCTTGGTTTGCCCGACGAGAACTACGCCGATACAGATGAGCGCGACGCCTATCCAACGGCGCGGCGAAACGGTCTCGCCCAGTAGCGTCATGCCTACAAAAGTCACGGCTACGTAGCCAATCGCCGAAGCGGGCATGACGTAACTATAGTCCGCCCAGCTGAGCACGGTCATATTGGTAAGCGTGAAACCGATGAGAAAAAGGATTGCGAGCCAAATCGTTCTGCTGGTCATGGCCATGCGAAGGGCCTCGAATAGAGCGCCGTGGGTCAAGCTGACGGGGCCGATCTCGGTCATGCCGTGCTTCAGGAGTGAATCGCCAGTGGTGGCGCACACCATCATGGCGAAGACCATTAGCAGCGTCTTCAAACGGAGCTTTCGCTCGTGGGACATTTTTTATTGGTTAGTCGTTGCCGGAGGCCGAAGAAGCGTGCGAAACGGCGATCAGAGGCTTCTCGCCTTCGCCACCTTCGCGCGCCCACTTCAAACGTTCCGCGCGCAACTTCAAAAATTCCGTCGCTTCGTGGTACAAGCGCTTGCGCTCGTGACTATCCCACAGCGCTTCTTTCACGATGCGCCATACGACCTTGGGACGGAAATAATATTCGTCGTAGAAACGGTTTACGCCAGCCATCATTTCCGATTTAGAAAGATGGGGATACTCGATATGAGGCAACTGGTGTCCGCCGATGTCCGCCAAAGCTTCGACCTTGAGGAAGCCTTCCTTAGCCATGGAGTCATATAGTTCGGTGCCGGGCATGGCGTGGGCAAGGGAGACCTGAATAGTTTCAGGATCGAGCTCCTTGGCGAAATCGATGGTCTTCTGAATAGTTTCGCGCGTTTCACCGGGCAGGCCGATAATGAAGTCGCCGTGAACGCGGATGCCGACTTTGCGGCAATTCTTCATGAAGGTGCGGGCCATTTCTACGGTCGCGCCCTTTTTGATGTTCTTGAGAATTTGCGGATCGCCGGATTCGAATCCGACGATGAATAAGCGCGCGCCAGCATCGGCCATAGCTTTCAGCGTGTCGTAATCGCTGTGCACGCGGGCAGTGGAGGACCACTGAAATTTCAGAGGCTTGAACTTGGTACAAAGATCCAGCACGCGGTCCTTGCGGATGTTGAAGGTGTCGTCGTCGAAGAAAATTTCTTTCATCTGCGGGAAATATTCGATGGCCTGTTTTACTTCGCGGGCCACGTTTTCCGTGGAACGGGTGCGCCAGGCGTGTCCAGAAATTGTTTGCGGCCACATGCAGAAAGTGCACAACGCCGGGCAGCCGCGCGTGGTGTAAAACGACACGTAGGGATTCAAGAGGAACGGTACGTTGTAACGCTCGATTTCCAGATCGCGCTTGTAAATATCTGTGGCGAAGGGCAACGCGTCGAGTTCCGCGGTGTGCAACTGTGCGCGAGGCGCGTTCTGTACGATCTTGCCATCTTTGCGATAGCTGACGCCCATGATTTCGCTTATGGGTTTGCCGTGCGCGTATTCCACGACGGAATGATCGAATTCGCCGCGTGTCACAAAATCGATATCTTCGCTGGCGGTCAGCGTCTCATCAGGCTTGATGTGGCCATGAGGGCCGACGAAGGCAATCTTCATGCTGGGATTGGATTCTTTAATCTTGCGAATGAGCTTGATGTCACTCTCGAATCCAACCGTCGAGGTAAACAAAATCAGGAATTCGTAGTCTTTGCAAATCTGCACGGTCTGCTGCCAGTTGACCTTGTGCGGCGAGGCGTCGAGCAAGCGGCTACCCGGAATCATGCCGGCGGGATAGGTGAGCCAAACGGGATACCAATAGGATTCGATCTCGCGGGTTGCGGGCCAACGAGAGCTTGCGCCGCCGTCAAAATTTTCAAAACTCGGCGGGTTTAACAGCAATGTTTTCATTACATCAGGCATTCTTAACCCTCAGCTTCGTTGATCTCTGGTTAGTTAGTGCGCGAAGTTCAGCATCACTGCGTTCCGAGATAACTCGGTCAGGACGCAGGCCAAAACAGTAGCTACCAGTTTAACTGAATTAGAGTGAGAGCCTCAAACCTTTCTGCAATTGGGTGCTATGGCACATCAAGCGGTTAAATACAGCAGCGAGCGGGACTTGCGGGCGTGGGAGCGGAGGGCATAAGGACTAACTGCTGCGGCGTGAAATTCCTGTTTTTGCATTTTGCACGTCGGCGACGGATGCCAAGATTCGCTGCCAAATCTGGTCCACCCAGTCTAAATGAGCGGGCTTCATCAAAACCGAACGCAGACAGGTGATGGTGTCACGATCCCGCTTCATGTTGGGGGGTAAGTTCTGAAACAGTGCGACCGGGAGATCCGCTAAGGCCAAATGTAGATCTCGCTGGGCTGCGGCGTCGAAAATGGGGCGCGAGAGCAGTGACGTGGCACTCACAGTTTCGGCGCGCAATGCAAAAATCAGGATGTCCAACTCTGGAGCGAATGGGGTGATGAAGCGGGCATCGCGCGTTAGGCGCTCATACAACGCGCGGGCCGCTTCCCTGCTCTTGGTTAAGCCTTGAGCGAACTCCCCGCGCTTGGTAAGCGGCAACAGCTTTTGCGTAGCCCACAGAGCCGCGGCCGCAGCACCGGGACGTGAGCATTCTAGACTGATCTCGCCGAGATGCAAGTCTGTCGAAGTGAAATAGGTGTAAGGAGAATTGTGTTTGTACCAGCGGCCTACTTCCGGGTCCTTGAACAAAATGCAACCGCAACCATAAGGCTGCAAACCGTGCTTATGGGGATCAATGGCGATGGAGTCAGCTTCACCCAGCGCGGCGGAAGCTTTTTGAGTATCGGGTTCCAGATTTTCCAGCAGGGTAAAATATCCGCCGTAGGCGGCGTCGGCGTGAATGCGGAAATTGTATTTTTTGCGCAGGGCTAGAATTTCATGGAGTGGATCGACGGCGCCTGTCGCGGTCGTTCCCATGGTGACTACCACGGTGCCGACGCCTCGGCGTCTTAATCTTTTTTCAAGAAGCTTCAAATCGATACGGCCGCGCGGGTCGGACGGAATTGTTTCGAAAGGCAACTGCAAAACTTTGCTGATGCGTTCGTGGGTGTAGTGCGATTGCGAACTGGCCACAATTGTTTTTCCCGGCGCCGATTGCGCGGCGACCCACAAAGCCTCCAGGTTGGCCATTGTTCCACCGCTACACAAATGGCCGAGGAATTTCTTCCAGCCAAACATGGCGGCCAGTTGCGCGACGGCCTCCTTTTCCATGGCTGAGGTGGCGCGGCCGCCATCGAAGGCATGATTGTTGGGATTGATGGTCATAGCCAAGGCATACGCAAGTTGAGCTACCGGGTGCGGGGGCTTCAACATCTGTCCGGCATACAAGGGATGAAAATAGGGGTAATTGTCGCGCAGACGATCCGCGGTCGCGGTGAGTACGTCAGCCAGCTGCTCGAGGCCCGGGACATCGTTTTTAAATTCGGGCAGATTTTCGAAACTCTTGTTCAAGGTCAGCAGGGCGTGCGAGAGAAATTTAAAATGCTCGCTGTTCAGCGGATGCGATTTTTTCTTGGTGTTCGATTTGTAAGAGGCCTCCGATTTAGACAGTGATTTACTCTCCGAGGCCTTAGGCATACTGATTTTTCTTATTGGCACACTTTTTTTTTCTTACTGCCAGACTTTGTTGAGTTGCCCGGCCACGCGCAACAACTCGAGTTGCGCCTGTTGGCGCGCGAAGTTGGCATCCAGATAAGCCATCCAACGCTCGTTCTCGCTGAGACGCGCCTTTTCCACTTCGCGCAGATTTAATTTTCCTTCAGCGTATTGCGATTGAAATACGGCAACGTCTTGCTGCGCCAACTTCAATTCGAGCCGCGCCACTTCTTTTGCGGCATCTTTTTCTCGCACGCTTCGCGTTTTCTGTCGTACATCGGCGGTAACCTCGATTTTTTTATTGCTTAAGCTGGCCTTGGATGCTTCCAGATTTACGTCCGCGAGACCTACATTCGCTTTGGTCTTCGCGCTGAAGAGCGGCACGTTCACCTGAACACCGGCGTTGTAATTGTTTCTCTGAAAGGTCTTGAAGAATTGATCGTAATTGTTGAACCTCCCAAGCAAACTGTACACGCTTACCAGCTCCAAGGTCGGGAAATAACCGCGTTTCTCGCCTTTCAAGCGGAATTCCTTGGCGCGCACATCCGATTCGGCGAGCCGCACACTGGTGTTATCCTGCAGGGCCATGGCGACCAGATTCGCGCCCTCTTGTTCTGCTTGTCCCGGCAAGTCTTCGGGCAAAACCTCTATCGGCGAATCCGGCGCAAGCCCGATTTGCGCACGGAGAAATACTTCCAATTCATCTTGCCGCCCCTCCAACTGCAAAATCCGCTGGACTACTTGAGCTTTAGTAAGCTGCGCGCGGGTGACTTCGATGGACAATTCTAATCCTTCGGTTTCTCTGCCGGTCGTAACTTGCAAAATCTTCTCGGCGCTTTCCTGTTCCGCTCGCAGCAGTTCCAGCGAGTGGCGCACTTTGCCGAGTTCCAGAAAGGCCATGGCAGTGCGCACGATGACGCTATCTCTAACCTCTTCGAGGGCAATTTTCTGCGATCTGGCTTGCTCCTGAAGCTCTTTCGCGTAGCCGCGTAAAGGCTCGTTCAACACTTGCTGCGTATAGGTCACATTAAAAATAGCCGGAGCGCGGCCGCCGGGAGTTTCGGGAATTCCATAGGTATATCCGACGCCGGAACCAGCAGACAAATTTGGCAGGAACTCCGCTCGGGTGATGAGCGCGGAATGATCGGACAATCGCGCTTGAATTTTTGCCAATTGGAGGTCCGTGCTATTTTGGAGCGCAAGTTCAATAGCGCGTCGGAGCGTAAGGGCGGGAACATTTTGAGTTGGTGTTGATTGTCGCGCGGCATTGTCCACAGTTTGCTGTGTGCCAGTGCTGATCGCCAACGTAGTTCTTTCGTTAGCCGCGCTTTGTGCGTAGCAGACAGCAACTCCAAAGACCCCCAGTGCGACAATCGCGCATATCCGAATCGCGGTGCCGGCACGCTTAGGCAGACTATTTCGTCGATTCACATTCGCACCTCGTTGGCACAAAGCTTTTCTAATGACCCTTTTTTCGATGACAGGCCGTCACTCATACCGCAACGATTCAATTGGCTGTAGTTTGGCGGCCTGGCTGGCCGGCAAATATCCGAAGAAAAGTCCGGTCGAGCACGACACTACGAAGGCGACAATCACGCTGGTGGGTGAAATAGGTACTCGCAAATTTCCAGGTATCAGCGGTTGAATGCTTACCGGGATGGCCAAGCCGATTAAAATCCCCAACACAGCGCCGCCGCCGCTGATCAAGAACGCTTCAATCAAGAATTGATAGAGAATTTCTTTGTAGGCCGCGCCGATGGCCTTGCGGATACCGATTTCGCGGGTACGCTCTTTAACGGTCACGAGCATGATGTTCATGATGCCGATGCCGCTAATTAAAAGCGCGATGGCCGCAATGACCAACAGCACGACTGTTAAGGCCAGCGAAATGGTCCGCGCCGCACCCAAGATGGCCACGAGCGTTTGCACGTCGTATTCCGCATCCAGAGGATGCCTGCTTTTTAACAATTGGGTCATTTCGCGTTCGACGTTGGGCACCGCTTCGGGGCTCACGGCCTGCGCATACAACACGCGCAAAACATCTTCGCCGGTGTAGTACTTCATCAAACCCAGCGGGATTATCACCGATTCTTTTTGAATTTCAGAGAGGCCGAAGGTGGCTACGCGCTCGCGGAAAACTCCGATGACTGTGAACGTCAATTCACCCATGCGAATCGGACGCCCGATGGGATTTTCCAATCCGAACACGCGCTCGGACAGTTCCTTGGTGATAAGGCAGACTTTCCCGCGCGTCTCCATATCCTCGGAATCGAAATAACGTCCGCGATAAATAATCAGCCGCCGGATGGTCTGGAAACCTTGCGTTACCCCAATTAAATTTACCGGCCGTTCGACTCCGCTTACTACCACGGCCATAGGCAATTCGCGCGTTCCCGCCACCTCAAGCACACCTGGCTCGGCTCTCATCGCGCGCATATCGTCCATAGTGATTTCGTGGCTAAGAGGTTGGGATCTTCCTGGTGCGTGCACCATTTCCGCCCACACCAGATTCGAACCAACGCCTTCAATTTGGGAAATTACGAATTTCTTGCTGGTCAACGCCACGGTAACCACCAGCACGATGGAGGCGCTGCCGATAATCACGCCGAGTGAGGTGAGCGCCGCACGCAATTTATTACTGCGTAATGCGTCGATGGCCACGGACACCGTTTCACGCAGATGCATGTTCAGGCCTTCCCGAGGCGTCGCAGCGCTTCCTGCGCGGTTTTGTCTTTGGGATCGACGTGCAAGCTGGTGGAGTATTCCCTGGCGGCCGCGTCGCGATTGTTTTGATTTTCAAACAGGCGACCCAGCCAGTCGTGCGCCAGGGCCGGGCGCGGATATCCGGTGCGCCTCGGCGCGGTATTCAAATATTCCCGGAGTAGCGATTCGGCCTCATCTGGTTTTTGCTTTTGCAGGATCAAGGCAGCCGCGCGATAAAATTTCGCCCTCACATCGGTGGGAGAAGCCTTCTGGCCAGCATCTACAACCGCCAGCAAGCGCCTCGGTTGATTGCGCTTCATCGCATAATCCCCAATATCAAAGATCAAGTCCGGCGATTTGGCGGTGAGCAGAGCTTTATCGAACTCCGCTTCGGCGACGGGGTAATCTTTCTTTTGCCGCCGACAATTCCCTGCCGCGTAGTGGCCCTCGGCTTGGTCCATGGCCGCTAACTGTTCGATTTTTGGCAGCGCTTTATCTTCTCCGCCCCCTGCGATGCCGGGAGCGGCGCAATCAAATTCTATGAGGGCTTGAAACGCGGAATAGTTTTTCTGGTTCAGTCGAACGGCGGCCTCAAACTCTTGCTGTGCTTTCCTGGCCAACGACAATGCCGAAAACCACGAACTCTTGGAGGCTTTTTCACCTAGCGACCTGCCCAGCCATTCGTGGTATACCGAATTTTCAGGCGCCGCGGCGACGGCTCTTTCAGCGTTGGCAACGGCGGCGTCAAACTGTCGCAACTCGAAGTGACTTTTAGCCAGCAATAAAAGAAGTTCTCCATTACGCGGATTTTTCGCGGCAGCGTCCTGCAGAATGTTGACGGCTTTTTCGTAATCACTCAGTTCGTAAGCGCGCCGGGCGGCTTCCAAAGCGCTATTTTCCAAGGCTTGTGCGTCAGCCGAGGAAACTTCAAGACCCACCCTGAAAATCGAAGGTGGGTCACCCTCCGCTTCCAAAGAGCTGTCTTTCGGCGGCTGAGCACTAGCTAGCGATACACACGTTGCCAGCGCAAGGACAACTGCGGCGAGCGCAACCCTGAACCTAGCGGCCATCCGAATGGCCTCGCACATACGCGGCATCGGTATTCACAATCTTTACGGCCATCCCGTCGTGCAACACGGCATCGCCGGGCAATGCCACCATTTCGTTTTCCTGCAAGCCGCTGATGACTTCAAAATTTGTCGAATCGGCAATGCCTAACTGAAGTTCGCGGCGCGCCAGGCGAGATTTACCAAGCGCACTTTTAGTGACCACAAACACATATTTATGGCCGCTCTCGGCATCCACGGCGGCGCGTGGCACGGTTAACACATTCGTTCTCTCGTTGGAGTGAATTTTTACGTCGACATTGATATTAGGCAGCAATTCCAACTTCTGGTTATCCACCGCGCATAGCAATTCGCCGACACTACGTGTTCCACCATGCGGCACGACCTGCTTGGGAATGACCTCTGTTCTTCCGGTCCAGGTGCGATTTGGCAGCGCATCCCAGGTAATCTTGACCGGCTCATTGGGCACTAGCCCGCCGAGCTCCGGTTCATCGATAAAGGCGCGCACGCGAACGCGATGCAGGTCGGCCATCTCCGCCAGAAGATCGCCGGTCTTCACATAGTCGCCGGTCTTTACGGGCAGCGAGTACAACGTTCCGTCTGCAGGAGCAGTGACACGCGCGCTGGCCACCTTGGCTTTCAGGGAGGCGATCTCACTCTGAATTTGCTGTACCTGTAAAGCGGTGCGCCCGGCGTCGAGTTTGACCCCGTGCTCAAACTCTTGTTTGGCGGCCGAAAGTCTTTTCACTTCGGCCTGCGCGTTATTTAGCGCCAAGTCGTTAGCAGCCAACTCCTCGCGTGTAGCGGCTTGCTGGGCGATGAGGCGTTGCAGGGCATCATGATTTCTGAGGAGGCGGTCGCGATCTCCCTGAACTTTTGCGAGATCGGCGGCAACTCGAGCGGCTTCGTCAGGTTTGCCGCCGCTTCGCGCTATGCGCAACTCGTCTTGCGCGCGCAGCAACCTGGCCTCCGCGTCGTCCAGCTGCGCTCGCGCATCTCTGACATTCAATTCCACTAGCAGCTGACCCTTCTTGACCGGTTGGCCCTCGACTCCGGTCACTTTCTCGACAAAAGTGTCCAGCGGGGCGCGCATAACGAACGGGGAAATGGGTTCAACTTTTCCATTGCTGGAAATGGAGGAAACCAGGTTGTCTCGCACGGGAGTGACGGCGGCAATTTTCGCCACCGGTTCGCGGCCGCTGAGACGCACCAATATGTAAGCCACAATCCCGGCGAGCGCCAGAAATAGCAATATCCGGTTGCGCAGCTTACGCTGATCCATTTTTCCTGTTCATCGCGTTTCGCCCAATTCTTTATGATTTACCCGCCAGGCTGCTGCTTCACTTTGCGCCGAAGGCATTCAGCTGGTCGCCTGTTGAGTCGTAGTGATGGATGACACGGCAGAATACTCCATTCTAGCAAGGGGCTTGTATTTTTCTCCATAACGGTGACAGCAGGATTGCCTTACGGACACATTAAACCTAGCTCAAAATGGGGACCTTGGAATTAGATGCAGCCGCCAGTCCCGAGGCTATCTAGCGCTATCTACCACTGGGCAGGACGCGTTGTCAGCCGTGCGCAGGACTGCCGGCCGGTTTGCAAGTCGGACAATTTCTCTGGAATGCGGCCCGGCCGGATAACTTTGTAATTCTCCTCGCGTAGTACACTGGATCTTCGAAGACCTTCCCTTATACGCGAGGCCGTGGCGATGATCGAAGCCCGTAGTTTGTCCAAGCGCTTCCGCGACAAAAAACGCGGACAGATCTGCGCGGTGGAAAATGTCAGTTTTACCTGCCAGCCTGGCAGCATTTACGGATTGCTGGGGGCCAACGGGGCGGGTAAAACGACCACTCTGCGCATGCTCGCCACCATCCTCGAGCCTACCGACGGGACCGCATTGGTGTTTGGGAATGACATCGTCAAACATCCGGAAAAAGTTCGCTCCAGCGTTGGCTTTCTCTCTACCGCGACGGCCCTTTATCCCAGGCTTACCGCGCAGGAAATGGTGGAATATTTTGGCCGGCTCAATGGCCTGGACGAAACTACGCTAAAAAAGCGCATCGATGACATTTTCGATCGCCTCGATATGAATTTTTTCCGCGACCGGCGGTGCGACAAGCTTTCCACGGGCATGAAACAAAAAACTTCTATCGCGCGGACGCTCGTTCATGACCCTCCAGTGATGATTTTTGATGAGCCTACACTGGGGCTGGATATTATGGCCGCGCGCACGATCGTGGCGTTCATTCGGGAATGCCGCCAAGCGGGCAAAACGGTGATTCTGTCCACTCACGTCATGAGTGAAGTTGAAAAACTTTGCGATGTGATCGGGATTATCCACAACGGATCGCTGCTCGCGGAGGGTACGCCCAGGCAATTGCGCGAAAAGTATGGGGAAAAAGATCTGGAAGAAGTTTTTGTGAAAATCGTAACCGCGCACGTTACAGCGCGCGTAGCCCCGCACACCGCGGCGGACGTGACCGCGGAGGTTTCCTGAGAATGTCCGCTCGGAATATCGGTATCGTTTATCGCAAAGAGTTGCTGGAAACCGTACGCGACCGGCGCACGCTGATTTCCACTATTGTCGTTCCCATCCTGCTCTTTCCGATACTCACCGTGGGGATAGGCTTCGTCATTGCCGGCCTGATCATACAAGCCGACCGGGAGCCTGCAAGAATTATGATCCTGGGTGGAAATGACTCTCCCGATATCGTGAGTGAGCTGGTAAAAAACAAGAATTTAATCGTGGTATCGAAGCCCGCCAACTACGTGGACCTCATTTCCAACAAAAAGATTCGGGCCGCGGTGGAAATTCCTCCCGGTTTAGAGTCAGCGACCGGTACTAGCTATCCGCCAGTGAAAATTTATATGTATTCGGGAGATCTGAAATCCACGACGGCCGCGAAACGCATTCAAGAATTTTTCAGCGATTACCGCGACAGTTTGGCGCGCGATCGGCTGACGGCGCAGAAACTGCCGGCCAGCTTGCTCAAACCTTTCGACATCAAGCAGCAAAACGTGGTGTCAGAAGAAAAGGTCGCGGGAGAAACCGTTGGCGGAATTATTTCTTACCTAGTGATCATCATGTGTCTGACCGGGGCGATGTATCCGGCCATGGACCTTACTGCTGGCGAAAAAGAACGCGCCACGATGGAGACCATTCTGTCCAGCCCCATCTCGCGAACGCACCTGGTCTTTGGCAAGTTTCTGGTGGTGCTGACGGCTTCGCTGGTTACAGCCGCGCTGTCTGTTACTTCGATGGGCGTTTCTTCGTGGGTGTTCCAACACTTTCAGCAGCAGTCGTCGGGCCCGGCGTTACACATCAAGATAGGTCTTGGCGCGGTTCTTTCTGTTTTTCTGATGGCCTTGCCGCTGGCGGTGATGTTTTCGGCGGGGTTGTTTACCATCGCGCTATTCGCCAAGAGCTACAAAGAAGCGCAAAGCTACATCTCGCCGCTCATGATTGTGGTGGTGGTTCCGGCCATTGCGGCCATGCTTCCAGGAATAGAGCTCACGCCACGATTGTCACTGGTGCCCATTTTGAACGTGAGTCTGCTGTGCAAGGATTTGATTACCGGAACCTATCACTGGAACGCCATAGCACTGATCTTTTTGTCCACCTGCGTGTACGGGGGTGCCGCCATATTTATCGCGGTAAGAATGTTTCACCGCGAATCGGTGCTATTCCGCTCCTAATGATTGGGGCACTGCGATTGACAATTACAGGGAAAAATCGG
>Ga0193751_1002307_pt1 | contig 11627 bp, 11 predicted proteins | sample L1c2metaG_FD_143050 | JGI IMG/M metagenome (GOLD analysis project Ga0193751, IMG submission 143050) | Soil microbial communities from a riparian zone of the East river system, Colorado, United States - L1c2 | ecosystem: Environmental > Terrestrial > Soil > Riparian zone | place: USA: East River... | reverse complement strand
CGCCAGGGTGCCGCGTTCCTCCGCATTGTCGATGCTGCCGGCAAGATGCAGCCTCCGTCCGCCCCCGACCGTACGCCATCCCTCGATCAGGCGCTCGTGCAGCGAATTGTACTGGTCGGCCCGCTTCGGCACGATCGATCGCCCGATCGCGGCTTCCAGCCACAGCCATTGAAACACCGCGGTCTCGAACACGGCGGTCGGCGTGTCGGCATTGAATTCGAGCAGCTTGGCCGGCCGCTGCCCGTCGTAGCGAAAGTCGAAGCGGCCGTAGAGGCTGGGGTCGCCGCGTTTCCAGCTGGCGGCGATCCAATTCCAGTACGCGACCGGAATGGCGAGCCGCCGCATGATGCCCTCGTCGGCGACGGCGCGCGCGACGAGCTCGCGGCACATGCCGTCGAGCGCCGCGGTCGGCGCTTCGAGATCGCGCTCGATCTCTTGGAGCGTGAAGGCGTAGTAGGCGGTCTCGTCCCAGTACGGCGCGTCGTCGATGGTGTGGAAGACGAAGCCGACTTTTTCGGCCTGCTCCCGCCAGTCCGCCCGCTCGTCGCACGCGACGCGCCGCATCGAGATTCCGTCAGCCGCCGGAGAAGAAACTGCCGACGCGGCTGGCGAACCCGCCGAAGCCGCCACGCTGCACCGACGTACCCGCGGACGACGGGGTCGATGTCGCGGCCGCGCCGCCCGAGGGGGATCCGCTGGCGAAGATGGGATGCGACCCACCGGAGCCGTGCCCCGAGCCGGACCATACGGACCGTCCGCAATTCTGCCCGGGCGTTGCTTGCGGATTATTGGGCGCGCCGGGTTGGCAGGCCTCGTTGCGATTGCTCAGATAGAGGCCCGCCGCCGTGGTCGTGCCGAGCGCACCCATGAGGACCAGGCTGAGATGCGCCGAGCGCTTCATCGGTCCGCCTTAGTAGGACATGGCGGCGGCGCTCAGCAGCCCGGCGGTCACCGACACCAGCCCGAGCCAGAACGCCGAGGCCAATTCGCCCGCCGCGATCCGCTTCGAGAGATCGCGATCGGGAATCTGCGCCACGAAATAGGCGATGACCTGGACGATAAGCGCGATCACGCTCCAGATGACGCAATCGACGATGTTGGCGGAATGCGCGATGGCGCTGGCGACCGGCAGGGTGAAGCCGAGCAGGCTCAGGCCGAGCGCGACCGCCGCGGCCGGCACGTTCGCGCGGATCAGCCCGAACTCGTCGTGCGGCGTGATGCGCGTGTAGATGAACAGGTAGGCGACGACGAGCGCGGCGGATACGCTGAAATAGACAAGAAACGCCGGCAATCCGGCGAGCGACGACACGACCATGGTGCCTTCCCCCGTTGCGAGCATCGCGCGCTGAGGCGCGCGCGGCCGCGGTCACTGCTGGCGAATCGATGCCTTGGCAAGCTTATCAAACGCGATAAGCGTGCGAAGCAGTCCCTCCAGGTCCTTGAGCGGGATCATGTTCGGCCCGTCGGACGGCGCCTTGTCCGGGTCGCGGTGGGTCTCGATGAAGATGCCGGCAATCCCGACCGCGGCCGCGGCGCGCGCCAGCACCGGGACGAACTCGCGCTCGCCGCCCGAGGACGTGCCCTGCCCGCCCGGCTGCTGCACCGAATGGGTGGCGTCGAAGATCACCGGCGCGCCGGTCCGCGCCAGGATCGGCAGCGCGCGCAGGTCGGAAACCAGCGTGTTGTAGCCGAACGACACGCCGCGCTCGGTGACCAGGACATTGCGGTTGCCGCTCCCGGTGATCTTCGCGACCACGTTGGCCATGTCCCACGGCGCCAGGAACTGGCCCTTCTTCACGTTGACGGCGCGTCCGGTCTTGGCCGCAGCGACGAGCAAATCGGTTTGCCGGCAGAGGAACGCCGGGATCTGCAGCACGTCGACGACCGCGGCAACGGGCGCGCATTGGTCGGGCTCGTGCACGTCGGTGAGCACCGGCACGCCGAGGCGCGCGCGGATCTCCGCGAACACCGGCAGTGCCGCATCGAGCCCGAGCCCGCGGCCGCTCGCCGCGCTGGTGCGGTTCGCCTTGTCGAACGAGGTCTTGTAGACGAAGCCGAGGCCGAGCCGTCCGGCGATGTCCTTGAGCGCCGCCGCCATGTCGAGCGCGTGGTCGCGGCTCTCGAGCGCGCACGGGCCGGCGATCAGCGCCAGCGGCAACGCGTTGCCGAAGCGCACGTCGCCGACGGCGACGACCGCATGGGGGGCGGGTTCGACGGTCAAGACGATGTTCCTCGCGGCCGGACCATGCGTCGTGAGGCCCCTTCGGTCAACGGACCGGTCACGCTGCTTCAAACACCAGGGTGGCGCCGAGCGCGCGGTCGGGCCCGACCACCAGGCGGCCCATGTGCTCCGCCGCCGCAATCCCCGACTTGTCGAGCAGGGCGCGCGTTGCCGCGACGTCGCGCACCGCGAACTTTCCCGCCGCGAGCCGTGCGCCCGCCGCCACGTCGGGCGGCGCCACGCCGTAGTGCAGACGGAAGGCCGCCGGGTCCATGGCCTGGATCGCGCCGCGCGGCGTCTCGACCGTCACCCCGGTCGAGGTGGCGTGCAGGTCGCGCACGCCGGAAAACGCCGAGAGGAAGATGTGATGGTCGGTCGGGTTCTCGGCCACCAGCACGATGGCGGCAATCGCGCCGGCGCCGTTGGCGTGCCGCTGGAATGCCGGGTCCCAGAAATTTTCCGGATAGTGCTGCTGGCAGGTGAAGAAACAGGTGTCGGGCGCCCGCGGGTCGCGCGCAAACGCGAGCGAGAAGCCGAGCTTCACGGTCCGGCCGTCCGGCTTGCGGCCCTCGCGCTCGAACCGGAACGGGACGAAATCGCCGATGCCGGCGCGGCGGAATGCTTCCGCGTCGCCCGCCGCGTCGTGCCCTTCGAGCACCAGCATCGCCAGCCCTTCCCCGCGCGCCAGAAAGTCGTGGGTGAAGGCGCCGAACGAGAACGTCCCGGGCGCCGCCGCGGCGATCTTGTCGGGCTCGCCGATCGCCAGCAGCTCGATGAAGAAGCCGGGCAGCTGGACGATGCGGTTATGGGTGCCCCATGGGTGGCGATTGCGCGCCCCTACCGTGAAGCCGAGCCGCCCGTAGAGCTCCCCGGCGGCGTCGAGATCGCGCACCGCATGGACGAGATGATCGAGCCCGCGGGCCATCGCCGCGGCGCCGTCACTTCACCGCGGAGAACGACGTCGGCTGCAGGAACATGCTGGTGATCGACGCGACGATCTGGCCGTCCTTCTCGGTTTCCGCCCGCTTGGCGAGCCATTCGGGATCCGTCATGAACGCGCCGAACAGGCGTTCCCGTTCCGCCATCGATTCCCACGCCAGCATGTAATAGAGGTCCTGGTTCGACTCGCCGACGAGCACCGTCCAGAACCCGGCCTGACGGATGCCGCGCTTCTTCCACAGATCGAGGGTGATCGTCTCGAAGCGCTTGAGCAGCGCCGGAAGCCGGCCGGGAATGCAGTGGTAGATTCTCAACTCGTAGATCATGGGTCCTCCCTGCCGCGGCGGACGTGTTCGTGGATTTGCGGATGGCGTGCCGGCGGCGATTGCGCCATGCTCAGAGGTATCGGAATGGATTGAAAGTCAATGGGCGGCCGGGGTATGATCCGCCACCCCAATCCGAGGACCACGACCCATGCCGTCGAGCAAGGCGCTGTACCGCCTGATCCCGAATTCGGACCCGGTCGGCATCGTGCCGCCGCAACCCGCCGATACGGACGGCGCGGTGGCGCTCGCGTTTGCCGTCGCCCTGCTGCGGGCCTTGCGCGATCGCGGGACGCTGTCCCGGGCGGAAGTCGACGACGTGCTCGCCGATGTCCAGGACCAGGTGTCGGGCGGGAAGGCGTCCTACGTCGTCGAGACCGTGCGCCGCGATCTCGCGCGCGCCGACGACGAATAGTTAGTCCATCGCGGAAATTGCCATTCGCAGACGGGCGTGACGCCCGAAGACCGGCCGTGCCTACACCAGCCGGCTCTGCACCACCGCGGCCTCGATGAAGGACGCGAACAGCGGGTGCGGCTCGAACGGCCGTGACTTGAGTTCCGGGTGGAACTGCACGCCGATGAACCACGGGTGGTCGTCGTATTCGATGATCTCCGGCAGCACGCCGTCGGGCGACATGCCGGAAAAGCGCATGCCGCGCTGCTCCAGCCGTCCCTTGTAGTTGGTGTTGACCTCGTAGCGGTGGCGGTGGCGCTCGGAAATCTCCGTCGCGCCGTAGATCTCGGCCACCCGGCTGCCGGGCGCGAGATCGGCCCGATAGGCGCCGAGCCGCATGGTGCCGCCGAGGTCGCCGCCGGCCTTGCGTTTCTCCTGCGCGTTGCCGCGCACCCACTCGGTCATCAGGCCGACGACCGGCTCCGCGGTCGGCCCGAACTCGGTCGAGTTCGCCGCCTCGATGCCGACGAGATTGCGCGCCGCCTCGACCACCGCCATCTGCATGCCGAAGCAGATGCCGAAATAGGGCACCCGGCGTTCGCGCGCGAACTGGGCGGCGAGGATCTTGCCCTCGGCGCCGCGCTGGCCGAAGCCGCCCGGCACCAGGATGCCGTTGACGTGCTCGAGGAACGGCGCCGGGTCCTTGTTCTCGAACACTTCGCTCTCGATCCAGTCGAGGTTGACCTTGACCTTGTTGGCGATGCCGCCGTGCGAGAGCGCTTCGATCAGCGACTTGTAGGCGTCCTTGAGGCCGGTGTACTTGCCCACCACGGCGATCGTCACCGCCCCTTCCGGGTTGTGGACGCGCTCGTTGATGAGGCGCCAGCGCTCGAGGTCGGGCGCCGGCGCCGGCTCGATGCCGAAGGCGGCGAGCATCTCGGTGTCGAGGCCCTCGGCCGAATAGGCCTCGGGCACCGCGTAGATGTTGTCCACGTCGCGCGCCTCGATCACCGCGCTTTCCCGCACGTTGCAGAACTGGGAGAGCTTGCGCCGCTCCTCCTTGGGGATCGGCCGGTCGGTGCGGCACAGCAGGATGTCGGGCTGGATGCCGATCGAGCGCAGCTCGGCGACCGAATGCTGGGTCGGCTTGGTCTTGAGCTCGCCGGCGCTCGGGATGAACGGCAGCAGGGTCAGGTGGATGTAGATCGCGTGATGGCGCGGCAATTCGTTGCCGAGCTGGCGGATCGCCTCGAGGAACGGCAGCCCCTCGATGTCCCCGACCGTGCCGCCGATTTCCACCAGCACGAAGTCGAAGTCGTCGTTGCCCTCGCGGATGAAGTCCTTGATGGCGTTGGTGACGTGGGGGATGACCTGGATGGTGGCGCCGAGATAGTCGCCGCGCCGCTCCTTGGCGAGGATCTCCTGGTAGATGCGGCCGGTGGTGATGTTGTCTTGGCGGGTGGCCGGGCGGCCGGTGAACCGCTCGTAATGCCCGAGGTCGAGATCGGTCTCGGCGCCGTCGTCGGTGACGAACACCTCGCCGTGCTGGTAGGGCGACATGGTCCCCGGATCGACGTTGAGGTAGGGGTCGAGCTTGCGCAGCCGCACCCGGTAGCCGCGCGCGCTCAGCAGCGCGCCGAGGGCTGCCGCCGCGAGACCCTTGCCGAGGGAGGAGACCACGCCGCCGGTGATGAACACATACCGCGCCATGGGGCCCGACCTTTAGCCCGCCGCAACCGATTCGACGAGTCGCTTTTCCCTGGTCCCGCACATCGGGCAGAAATACTCCACATGTTCGAAGGGCCGGTCACCCGGCCCCTGCGCTTCACCTCACTTGGACTGCGGCACCTGGGGGCCGGTCGGCGCCTGCCCGGGCGCCGGCGCCTGATTGCCGCTGCGCAGCATGTCGAGCACGCCGCCGCTGGGCTGCTGGGCCGGCGCCGGCGCGCCGGGCGCCGCCGGCTGGGTCGCCGGCGTCTGCCCCTGCAGGATCGAGCGTGGCTTGCGGTCGACCCCGGCAAGGATCGACAGCGACAGGCTGGTCAGGAAGAACAGGCCTGCGAGGATCGCGGTCGTGCGCGTGAGCACGTTGGCGGTGCCGCGGTTGGTGAGGAAGCCGCCGCCCGAGCCGATGCCCAGGCCGCCGCCCTCCGAGCGCTGCAGCAGCACGACGCCGATCATCGCCGACACGATCATGAGGTGGATGAGGATGATGAAGGTCTGCATGGCCGTCCCAACGGAGGTCGAACGCGCAAAACCTGCGCCCGCGCGCCTGACATATAGGTGTCGCGCGGCTCTCTACACGATCCCCTGCGGCATTTCCACCACGGCGCATGCTCAGCGGTAGCCCGCATGGAGCGCAGCGTAGTGCGGGATCCGAGCCCCGGATTTCGCCATAGCCCGCGAAGACGGGCGTAAACGCCCTTATGGCTCATCCGGGCTACCGTGAAATCGCTGTATTTTAGATATTAAGAATTACACGTAAGCATTTGCAATACCCAAGAATTCATCCGCCTTCAGGCTGGCGCCGCCGACCAGGGCGCCGTCCACGTTCGCCAGCGTCAGCAGCTGCTTGGCGTTGCTGGGCTTCACCGAGCCGCCGTAGAGCACGCGCATGCCCTCCCCGGCCGCCCCGAAGCGCCCGGCGAGGCGCGCGCGGATGAAGCCGTGCACCTCGACCACGTCGGCGGGCGTCGGGGTGCGGCCGGTGCCGATCGCCCACACCGGTTCGTAGGCAACGACGAGGTTCGTCGCGCTTGCGCCGTCCGGCAGCGAGCCGTCGAGCTGGCGGCCGACCACGTCGAGGGTGCGCCCGGCGTTGCGGTCCGCGTCCGTCTCGCCGACGCACACGATCGCTACGAGCTTTGCGCGCCACGCGGCTTGCGCCTTGCGGCGCACGGTCGCGTCGTCCTCCTGGTGATAGGTCCGCCGCTCCGAATGGCCGACGATGACGGCGGCGGCCCCGGCGTCCGCCAGCATTTCCGCGGCGATGTCGCCCGTATAGGCGCCGGCCGGCTCGGCATGGCAATCCTGGCCGCCGATCAGGAGCCGCGAGCCCTTGGCGAGCGCCGCGAAGCCCGTCACCAGGGTGGCGGGCGGACACACCATGAGGTCGAGCCCGGGCGCCAGCGCCGCGGCCGCCTTGACGAGCTTGTCGACCTCGGCCGCCGAGCTTTTCAGCCCGTTCATCTTCCAATTGCCCGCCACCAGCGGGCGGCGCGCCGGCGCCATGGCTCGTACCCCGCGCAATTGCCGTTCCGCCAGGAGTTAGAGCATTTTCCGGAAAAGTGGGCACCGGTTTTTCGCGGAAAATGCGACAAGATCAAAAACCTGGATCGCTTTCCGATTTCAATCGAATCGGAAAGCGATCCAGCAGCCCGGCGCTCGGCGCGAAAGGCCGCAGGCACAACCGCGTGTGTTGCGGGGTTTGGGGGTGGTCCTTATGATGCGCGCCCTTGCGGGAGCGCTTCGGCGCCCGCCTCCTCCAACCACGATAGCTCGTCCATGCTCCGAGGTCTGCGCAACGCCTCCTCTTCCTGGCTCGGCAAAACCATCATGGCCGCCGTGGTCGGCGTCCTCGTCCTGGCGTTCGGCATCTGGGGCATCGGCGATATCTTCCGCGGGTTCGGCCGCTCGACCTTCGCCAAGATCGGCGGCACCGAGATTTCGATCGAGCAATTCCGCCAATCCTATAACGACCGGCTGCAGCAGGTCGGCCGCGAGCTGCGCCGCCCGATGACGGCCACGCAGGCGCACGAGCTCGGCATCGAAAGCCAATTGGTCAGCCAGCTCGTGGCGGAGACGGCGATCGACGAGAAGGCGCGGCAAATGGGCCTGCGGCTGTCCGACGAGGAGGTCGGCCGGCTGATCATGAACGACCCCGGCTTCCGCGGGCCGTCCGGCCAGTTCGATCGCCAGCGCTTCGAGTTCGTGCTGCACAATGCCGGTTACAACGAGGCGCGTTTTGCCGCCGAGCAGCGCCGGGTGAGCCTGCGGCGGGAATTGTCGCTGTCGATCGGCGGCGACCTGCCCGCGCCCAAAACCACGGCGCAGGCCCTCGACCGTTTCGAGAACGAGCGGCGCGCGGTCGACTACGTGGTGCTCGGCCCGGCCCAGGCCGGCGACGTTCCGGCGCCGACCCCGGAGGCGCTGGCGAAGTACTTCGAGGAGCGCAAGGTGCTGTTCCGCGCGCCCGAGTACCGCAAGGTGGTGCTGCTGTCCCTATCGCCCGCCGACGTCGCCGCCACGGTGGAAGTGTCCGATGCCGATGCCCGGCGCTATTACGACGACCACCGCGCGCGCTACGGCACGCCGGAAAAGCGGCGCGTCGAGCAGATCGTCTTTCCCAACGCCGAGGAGGCCAAGAGCGCGGCCGAAAGCTTCGCCAAGGGCACGTCGTTCGATGCCCTCGCCGAGGCGCGCGGCAAGAAGCCGGCCGATATCGATCTCGGCCTGGTGGCCAAGTCCGATCTCATCGACCGTGCCGTTGCCGACGCGGCGTTCGGGTTGGCGGAAGGCGGCGTCAGCGCGCCGATCGCCGGACGCTTCGGCTCCACCCTCGTCCACGTCGTCAAGGTCGAGCCGGAAAACCTGCGCCCGTTCGATGAGGTGGTGGGCGACATCAGGCGCGACCTCGCGCTCGAGCGGGCAAAGCCGGCGATCCAGGGCCTGTACGACAAGATCGAGGACGAGCGCGCCAGCGGCCTGTCGCTCGAGGAGGTCGGCAAGAAGCTCAAGCTCAACGTGCGCACGCTGGCGGCCGTCGACCGTTCCGGCCGCGATGCCGCCGGCACTCCCGTTGCCGATCTGCCCGCCGGCGTCGACGTGGTCGCCAGCGCCTTCGCGACCGACGTCGGCGTCGAGAACGATCCCCTGCAGCTGACCGGCGGCGGCGACGTCTGGTACGACGTGGTCGGCACCACGCCGTCGCGCGACCGCACCCTCGACGAGGTCAAGGATCGGGTCGAGGCGCGCTGGCGCGACGACCAGGTCGCCGAGCGGCTCGCCGCCAAGGCGACCGAGATGGTCGAGCGCCTCAAGGCGGGCGCGCCGTTTGCCGAGCTTGCGGCGGCGGACGGCCTCAAGGTCGAAAGCAAGGCGGGCCTCCAGCGCGGCCGCCCGTCCGATCCGCTGTCGGCGCGCGCCGTCGACGCCGCGTTCCGCGCGGCGAAGGGCGCGCCGGGCGCAGCCGAGGGCCGCAGCCCGACCGAGCGCGACGTCTTCGTGGTCACCGACGTGACGGTCCCGACCTTCGATGCGGCTTCGGCCCAGGGCCAGCGCTACAGCGAGGGCCTGCGCCGCGCCATGACCGAAGAGCTGTTCCAGCAATACGTCACCCGTCTCGAGCAAGATCTCGGCACCACCATCAATCAGGACGCGCTCGGCCGCATCCGTGGCGGCGGCTCCACCGAGCAGAACTGATGCAGATCGAGCCGGCCGCCAAGGACTTTGCCGCGCGCTACGCGGCCGGCGAGCCGCAGGTGGTGTGGACCAGCCTGGTGGCCGACCTGGAGACGCCGGTCTCCGCGTTCCTGAAAGTCGCCAACCGCCCGATGAGCTTCCTCCTCGAGTCGGTCGAGGGCGGCGCCTCGCGCGGGCGCTACTCGATCATCGGGCTCGAGCCCGACGTGATCTGGCGCGCGGTCGGCCGCCACGCCGAGATCGCGCGCGGCCGCGTTGCGCCCGATGGCTTTGCGCCCTGCCCGCAGTCCCCGCTCGAGGCGCTGCGCGCGCTGGTGGCGGAAAGCCGCATCTCGCTGCCGCACGACCTGCCGCCCATGGCGGCCGGGCTGTTCGGCTATCTCGGCTACGACATGGTGCGGCTGATGGAGGATCTGCCGGCCACGAACCCGGACCCGATCGGGCTGGCCGACGCCATCCTCACCCGCCCGACGCTGATCATCGTGTTCGACACGGTCAAGGACACGATCGCCGTCGTCACCCCGGTGCGCCCGCAGCCCGGCGTGTCCGCCCAGGCGGCGCTCGCCCGGGCGACCGAGCGCATCTCCGGCGTGGTCGACGCGCTCGACGCGCCGCTGGACAAGCAGGCGGCGGGCGAGGAGGCGGGCCCGATCACGGTGCCGGCGCAATCCAACACCGACCCGGCCGCGTTCAAGGCGATGGTGCTGCGCGCCAAGGAGTACATCCTGGCCGGCGACATTTTTCAGGTGGTGCTGTCGCAACGCTTCGAGGCGCCATTCGCCTTGCCGCCGTTTTCGCTCTACCGCGCGCTGCGCCGGGTGAACCCGGCGCCGTTCCTCTATTTCCTCGACTACGGCGGATTCGCGATCGCCGGCTCCAGCCCGGAAATCCTGGTGCGCCTGCGCGGCTCGACCGTCACCATCCGGCCGATTGCCGGCACCAGGCCGCGTGGGGCGAGCCCGCATGAGGACAAGGCGCTCGAGGACGAGTTGCTGGCCGATCCCAAGGAGCGCGCCGAGCACCTGATGCTGCTCGACCTCGGCCGCAACGACGTCGGCCGCGTCGCCGCCATCGGCACCGTCAACGTCACCGACCAGTTTTTCATCGAGCGCTACAGCCAGGTGATGCACATCGTCTCCAATGTCGAGGGCACGCTGGCCGACGGACGCGACGCGCTCGACGCGCTGGTCGCCGGCTTTCCCGCCGGCACCGTGTCGGGCGCCCCCAAGGTGCGCGCCATGCAGATCATCGACGAATTGGAGAAGGAAAAGCGCGGGCTCTACGCCGGCTGCGTCGGCTATTTCTCCGCCGCCGGCGAGATGGACACCTGTATCGTGCTGCGCACCGCGCTCGTCAAGGACGGCAAGATGTACGTCCAGGCCGGCGCCGGCATCGTGGCCGATTCCGAGCCCGCCTTCGAGCAACAGGAATGCATCAACAAGGCGAAGGCGCTGTTCCGCGCGGCCGACGAGGCGCGGCGGTTCGCCAATGCCGGGAAGCGGGGGCAGTAGGCGGGGCTCCAAACAATTAGTCAGTAGCTCCACCTATGGGGTTGTAAATACGAGCAAATTTCCGCCCCATACAAGATTTAGACATAATTAGGATCAGGGGTTGAACATATCTTCCGGTTGTGCAACCCTGCCTCTATAAAGCGCCGATTAAATTGGCGCGTGGGGCAGGGGCACGCGAAATCCTACTCAGACGTAGCGGTCAATTGGGCTGACGAACCCTTTTAGCCGACCGATTTCGGTGCTCCCATTTTGGGGGCTTCGATGACTTATTCTGTTTCGGCAAATCCAAATCCTGTGAATGAGAACGGCGGATCGGTGACCTTCACCATCACGCGCTCCGGTAGTTTCCCGGCGGAGACGCTTTTTGCCAGTACCCTGCAGGGATCGGCCAATGGTTACTCTACCAACAGCAGCGACTACAATGGGGTCGTCAATCAGCAGGTGGCGTTCGCGGCGGGCCAGACCTCAGCCCAGGTGACGATCTCGGTCATCAACGACACGGTCGTGGAGTCGGACGAGACCTTCGGCTTCATCGTCCAGCGCAACTCCACCGATCCGGTCTCGACCTTCCTCGCCAAGACCAATTGGACCATCCACGATGATGACGTGGCGCAACCGACCTATTCTGTCTCGGCCAGCCCCAATCCTGTGAACGAGAACGCCGGATCGGTGACGTTCACCATTACCCGCTCTGGCAGCTTCCCGGCGGAGACGCTGTTTGCCAGCACGCTGCAGGGCTCGGCCAACGGCCTCGACACCAACAGCAGCGATTACAATGGCGTCGTCAACCAGCAGGTGACGTTCGCGGCGGGCCAGAC
>Ga0193751_1002306_pt1 | contig 11629 bp, 12 predicted proteins | sample L1c2metaG_FD_143050 | JGI IMG/M metagenome (GOLD analysis project Ga0193751, IMG submission 143050) | Soil microbial communities from a riparian zone of the East river system, Colorado, United States - L1c2 | ecosystem: Environmental > Terrestrial > Soil > Riparian zone | place: USA: East River... | reverse complement strand
ACGGCTACATTCATCTGATGGAGTTGGTGCTTCCGCGGGACCGAACGATTGCGCAGTTCATGGCCCGAATGGATAGGGGCAAATTTCCAAGGCCTTTGGAGGAATGGCGTGATTTGTTTGAACGGTCTCTTGATGTGGAGCAGTTTGAACCGTATCCCTTGGGCACATTGGGACTCACACTGTGGAATATGATCTACTGCAAGGCCAAGGCAAAATCGTGACCGAAGGATTCCGGCTCTCGCTAGCCGTTCCTTTGCACAATGAAGAGAGCGTGCTGCCCGAGCTTCTCCGGCGCGCACTTGCGATGCTCGATTCTCTCGCTGGTGGTCCTCATGAACTTCTCTTCGTGGATGACGGCAGCACCGACCGCTCCGTGGCGCTGGTGGAACAGGCGACGCAGTGGGATCCACGCATCGTCCTTGTGACACTTTCGCGTAATTTCGGACATCAGGCGGCACTGAGCTGCGCTCTCGATCATGTGACGGGGGATGCAGTCGTCGTTATGGACGGCGATCTGCAGGATTCACCGGAGGCCGTCCCGCAATTGGTGGCGCGTTTCCAGGAAGGTTATGACGTGGTGTACGCGCAGCGCACAGGGCGCAAGGAACCATGGCCTTTGCGTCTCTCCTACTTCCTCTTTTACCGGTTGATGGCCAAACTTTCGGACACTCAACTACCGCTCGACACTGGAGATTTCGGCTTGATGTCGCGCCGTGTGGTCGACGAAATACGCCGGATGCCGGAGCATCACCGCTATCTAAGGGGTTTGCGCAGCTGGGTCGGTTACCGACAGACCGGGATACAAATCGAGCGTCTTGAACGCCATTCCGGTACTACCAAGTACGGATTGCCTCGCCTGCTTAAGCTGGCTGCCGATGGACTGTTCGCCTTCTCCATTGTTCCGATCCGGGCTGCCGCCCTGATGGGTGCGACCGCATGCGCTCTTTCTCTGTTGTTCGGTTTGTATGCCGTAGCGCAAAAGCTTATTTTCCATCGATCACCGCAGGGATTCACCGCGCTTTTGCTTCTGATCACCTTTTTCTCAGGTGTTCTTCTGTTCTTCCTCGGCGTGATTGGCGAGTATGTGGGACGCATTTATGAAGAAACAAAGGGCCGGCCAATTTACATCGTCAGTCAGATCTTCCGCAGTCGGGATCATCCGCTCAATCAACTGAGAGGCCACCCAGCCAGCGAAGAAGTGGCTTCCTTATCTGGTGTTCACGAGAAGGGAGGATGACCCAAATCGTCGCCATATCTTCGGCTACCGGATCGCTGGCAGAGTCTAAATCCCGACAGGTTGAATACCTTTCTCCACCAGCGCCCGTGAGCATGGCCGATCGCTGGTTCGAAATCGCTCCTATCGATCATTTCTGGGTTCGTCGTCGTTTTGAAGTTCTACAGCGACTCGCCGACGGGTTGGTTCCCGCTGCAGCGCAAATCGCTGACATCGGCTGCGGCCATGGTCTCCTGCAGCGGCAGGTGGAAGATCAATATGGCAAGGCTGTCACAGGTTTTGACCTGAATGAGTACGCGCTGAAACAGAATCTTAGCAACATGAGCAGAGTCTGTTGTTATGACATCCATCAGCAATTGCCTGCGCTACATCAGTCCTTCGATCTGATCTTTCTTTTTGATGTTCTAGAGCATCTTTCCGAGGAAACTCAGTTTCTCAACGCCGTTCTCTACCACCTCGCACCGCAGGGAAAACTGATCATCAACGTTCCCGCCGGCCAGTGGGCATTTTCCGGATATGACCGGGCCGCAGGGCACATCCGCCGATATTCCATCGAACATATGCGCGATGTTGCGCGTCGTAGCAATCTGCAAATACAGAGTTGGACCTATTGGGGTCTCCCACTGGTCCCGACTCTTGCCCTTCGCAAGCTCTGGCTCGCCGGTCAACACGACCCGCCCAAGATAATTTCCAGCGGTTTCGATTCCCGCTCTCCCGCCATCAACCACGTGTTGGGCCTTCTTTCGCGCTGTGAGCTTTTGCCTCAAAAACGACTCGGCACTTCGCTGATGGCCATCTTGCAGCGATCTGGCTCGACCGGTTGACCTGGCTCTTTATCGCCAGGACATCGGCCGCCCCCGTGACCTTGACCGTCCTTGCCGCCGCTTCTATTGTAAAAATTCGCACTCGTTCTAGGAGTTCTCATGCAGTTCCAGGGCACACTCGTTCCGCAAACGCGCAATCGGCTGCTCGGTTTGATGCTTTTGTTGAGTTTTGCCCTGTATGCCAATTGTCTTTTCAATGGCTTTGTATACGATGACCACTCACAGATCGAACGCAATCCCTTGGTACACAGCTTCAAATACACCGGCACACTTTTCGGAACTTCGCTTCTGGCGCAACAAGGCAAACAGGCAGTACCAAACTTCTATCGCCCCATGACCAACTTCTCGTTTTTGCTGGGGTACGAGCTATTTGGCTTATCACCCATCGGCTTCCACCTGGGGAACATTCTTTTGCATTGCATCGCGGTGTGGCTGGTCTTTTTCGTTGGCAGCGCCCTGTTCGGCAGCGAAACTCTGGGACTTCTTTCCGCTCTGGTCTTCACGCTTCATCCGGTGCACGTAGAGCCGGTCGCGTGGATCGACGGCGTTGGCGATCCCCTGGTGACGGTCTTTCTGCTGCTGTCCTTCTGGTTTTTTCTCCGGCTGGGGAAACCGGAAGTGCCGCGCCAAGGAATCGTTTATCTAGGACTGCTGGGGACATTTGCCATGGCACTGTTTACCAAGGAAACAGCCATAGTGTTTCCGGTCCTGGGGACGGTCTTCGAACACTTTTACCGCGACGATCGCCGGCAAACCCACCTGTCGCAAAAGCTTCTCCATTACGGCCCGGTGTGGCTCACGTTCTTTGCCTATCTAGCGGTGCGAATAGCTTCCGTCGGAAGATTAGTTCCCGCGAGGCTCCATACGGACATCACTCCGGTCGAAGGCTTCCTGAGCGCTTTTGCCCTGATTGGACAATATGCGCGGAAAATCGTCTGGCCTACGCCGCTGATCCTGTTCTACCCGTTCCAGAAGAGCACCTCGCTCTCAGATTCTCAGGTGCTGATCGGGCTCAGCGTGTGCGGTGGGCTGGTTGCACTTTTTATCTTTCTGTGGAAACGCGCCCACCTATACTCCTTCGCTCTTTTGTGGATGCTCCTTGGCATCGCACCCACTCTCAATTCCCGCTGGATGACGGCTTCCGTGTTCGCTGAGCGGTATCTGTACCTCTCCTCCGTTGGTTTTTCGTGGTTGAGTGCAGGCGCCTTGCTCTGGGTGTGGCAAAAAAGTGTTCACCACCGCGCTATTCGCTGGGGCATCGTTTCTGCTTGCGCTCTGCTCGCCGTATTTGCTGTTCGCGCCACATTTCTGCGGACTTTTGACTGGCGTAATGATCGCTCACTGGTCGTAAGTACCCTTGCCGTACTTCCCGATTCGCCGCACATGCATGTGGAAAACGGCATGTTCAAATGGACGGATGGCGATCACACGGAAGCCGAACGCGAGTGGCATCTAGCACTCCGCTATAAACCCGACAGCGTCGAGGCTATGGCCTATCTGGGCTTTGCCAAACTTGAAGAGAGTCAATACACCGAGGGCATTCCCTATCTGCAAAAGGCTATTGAACTGAACCAGCGCTATGCTACCCCGCACGTTTATCTATCAGAGATCTATGCGGCCCAGGGAAAACCCGAAGCCGCTGAAGCCGAATTCCTCCGCGCCCTGGAAATTCACCCTACAGACACCGCCGCCCTCAACGCGTTCGGCCAGTTCTATCTGGACCAGGGGCGTCTCGACGAAGCCGCACAGCAATTCCGTATGTCCGTTGAAATCTATTCCGAGCTTTCGGCGTGGTCCGCTCTTGGCAAGATCTACAACTCGCAGGAAGTTTCTGACAAGGCCGAGGAGGCTTGGCGGCACGTCTTAGAATTTGAGCGCTTCAGTCCCAGCGCACACCGTTCTCTCGGCCAGATCTACCTTTCCCGCCAGCAATGGAAAGCGGCTGAGGGGGAATTCCAAGCTTGTTTACTTCTGGACCCGGCTGATCCCGTCGCTCTTGCCGGTTTGAAGAAAATTCAAAACTTCTCTGGGGCACAGGCGCTTCCGGGTTCCAAGAATTAGCGAATATTTTTTTTTGGAAAAGCGCAAGGATTCCTTTGCGTACTCTGGTGTTCACGTTCCACCAGGAGCGCATCGCGCCGCCGGGCGCGAGGCAGATATGTTCTTTGCTTTCCCGTATTCAAAAAGAACGCAATCCAAGTATCTGGGATTTTTCCCGAGGAGCCTAGAAACCACGCAAGGCCGGTTCTATATCGTCAAAGCACTCGATGACCTTGTGCAGCCTAACAATCTGCATTACTTCACGCAATCGGACGGAAGGGTTAAGTAGTTTCAGCTTTCCGCCTCGGCTCTTAAGCGACAGCCAATTGCGCACCAAACCCCCGATTCCCTGGCTATCAATGACACTGATCTGGCTGCAGTCCAACAGGAAGAATCGACATCCTTGGGCGGCAAGGTCTTGAAGCTTGTCTCGAAGCTCATGGACGTTCTCGATTGTCAACCGTTCGCTCAACTCCAGCAAAGTGATTGGTCCAACACTCCGCTGGCGAAGAATTAGGGGCATCCAAACGACCTCTGGATGGTGAATAGTGTGCGCATTCTGAATCAGTTTTGCGCCCAGCGGAACCAAAATCTTCAGTTCAACGCTAGGGCCAAGCTGCAGGTTATGGAGAGTTCACAGGGACTTCAAGAACTCGATGATGGCATTCTGTTCTGGGCTTTTCAGTTTTTCAAATTGCTTGATGACGTGGCCAGCCTCACCACTATGTCGGGTGATAGCTTCGAGAAGTGTTAGGGAAGCACCGTCATGCATCAATCGTGGACGCAAGCGGACGCCCCATAAAGGAGCAGTGCGAATCTTGTTACGGCTGCTCTCAAAATCTTGTTTTGAAAGATACCCGGACATCTGTTGGAAGACTTGGTGGCCATAGTGCTCGCGCGTGGCCTGCAAGATACCGTCACCGGTGCCCACGTCGTGCATCAGGAAATCGCCGTACGGGTGCAACGTGATAGAGCCTAGCGCAGCGGGAATGGTAAACGTGCCACCATTAATCTTCGTTCCCGCGGGCGCAGTGGTCAGCGTTTCAACATGACAGGAAACACAACCGATTTTCTCGAACAAGCCCAGGCCCTTATTCGCGGCCGCACTACTGCCAAGCGCCGCATCGCGCGCGGGCGCCTTGGTAGCGCGAATGAAGCGAGTGAAGTGGTCAATGTCGGAAAGGCCATCCGGCCCGATCGTGTCATTCGGCTCGGTCACGGTGTTGCAGAGATTGGTTACCTCGTTGGGTTGCAGGCGATTGGTGATGCCCATCTCGTTGAGGTACGCGTCGCCGGCGAACGATAACAGACTGGCATGCTGATCTTTCCAGCCGAAGCGTCCCACGCCCATCTGTCCAGGCGCTTCCACGATGGGGACATAGAGAATCTGACCGCAGATTTTCCCGTGCGAAGATTTGCATTGTTGCTTGGAAAGATCGATGAGGGTTTGATCGGCAACGGCCTCAACGAAGCCATCGCCCAAAAGATTCAAGGAGAGGCGGAATGTGCGGATCGTCTCGGTCTCCGAATTTCCTTGTCGGGAAACGCCGCATTGGGGCAAATGGCGCGATCATTCACCAGAGAGCGGCCGGTAACCACCTCTGCTCCGTGAGCGATTGGGATCTCCGGAGTGCGAAAGTGTCCGTCCGCGCCCTGATGGCCGACCCGCAATTCCGTTACCTGCGACGCTCCGCCGGACACGGGATTCTGGTGACATTCGGCGCAGGACTGTGCATTGTACAGCGGTCCAAGACCATCACTCAGCTGCTCGACTTCCTCGAACTTCACCTGGTCAGCCTGGTGGGTTAGATCATCGATTATGCCGTTGGTTTTGTTGTCAAAACCGGTTGGGGCCTCTGGAAAATGCGTGGCAGCGGAAATTAAAGCAACGCTCAGGGCAACCGCTGCGATGAAGATCCTCATGGGTTCTCCCTCCTCAAGCGGATGGGTGCGGGCTTAGGTTCTAAATATCACTTTACGCGCGTACACCAAGCGCTCCTCCACCGACTCATACATTCAAACTCACCAGTCCCTTGATAGCGACCGTCCAAAGAGTCAGTGCGAGAGCCGCTTAGAGATGAGAGTCGCGTGAATTGTGCCGGGATCCCCCGGGGTGCCCTTGCAAATTACGTAGTCCCCTTCTTTAACCTGGCTGGGGTCAATGTCGCTGACCTTCTTGTCGGCGTGATACTGACTGACCCATTTCGTCGAGCTGTCGAACACACAGGTCTTCTCCACAGATCCACCCACCTGACGAACAGTCAGGGAAGACTGCTCCTTGCTGCTCCTTTCAACTCTACCTTCCCAGCGCGCCTCCTTCGACTTGGCCGGAGACTCTTGCGCGAACACTGCCGTCGCCAGCGGAAAAGTTAGTACCAACGCGAATAGCAGAGTGAGTTGCTTCTTCATTATGTTTTCTCCTTTTCACCGGGATCACCGGCAAAGACATGATGTGTAGCAAGAACTCTAGACCCAGGGGACCGAAAACAAAAACCTTTCAAAACTTTGGCAACGTCTCCCGCTGCATCGCTCACTGGTTGCCCCGCCAGACCATGATGCCGAAAAGAGCCACCGCCCATGGAGCTGTGCAGTTTACTTCGGTGGTTAAATGATTCAGTACAACACTTCGTTCTCACCTTTTTCAGCAATCAGCTTCTGGAGCTGTGCCACAATCTTATCCCGTCGCATCATCACCGCCTTCACCTCATCCTTGGTGAGATAGCGATTGGTTTTTTCTGTTAGCGTGTTCGCATCCAGGGCCTTCAGTTTCTGCAACAATTGCCGGTCGCAGTGCGTCAATTCTTTGGGATCTTTCGGTTCATTGTTGAGGCGAAACGCGCGGCTGAAATCAACCCTCCAAATCTGCCAATTCTCGCCGATTAGCACGTTGGTCAGATTGGGATCGGCGTCGGAGACTAATTGATCGAAGACCCGAACCTTGTACATCTGATTGTTCCAGGCGTCCACATCCGGTGGCTTTAATTTTTGCTTATGGAACTCCACCTCATCCATCTTCACCGGCAACCACCAACTGAGCGAGCCTACCTTGCCATCCCATTTGCGTTCGACGTATACCGGCAGCATGTCGTCCATGCCAATCAACTCAGCCAGCGCATAGGCGGCGATGTTGTACTTGTAGGAATCCACGAAGTTCAGTTCGACGGCACCGCTGGAAAGCTTCATCTCTCGTTTGTGTTCATCAATAGGTTGGAAAGAGGCGTCGTGGGTAATCGTTCCGTCCGACAGCGTAAGACGCGCTGTGTTGGTAGTGCCTTTCTTGGCCTCGTGACTCTTCACCACCTTGGCGGTGACAAGGAAGTGCTTGATCTGCTCTTTGGTTAGGTTTTGCTCGTCCCCGGCAACCGCGAACAGTCCGCCAATCAGACACGCTGTCGCGGCAAGAATCAAACGCCGGCGCAGATAGAGTAGGTTCATGGGAGGACCTCCACAGAATTGGTGGGACTTTACTCCTTTCCGCCGCAATGGACAACCTAAAATAGTCAGCATCGTCTTAGCTCCATAATGCTGTCACACCTTAACGGCAATGTGATTCTGTCACCTATGAAACTGGAGACATTCACGTTGAATCAGAAGGAACCGTAGCGAGTGAGCGTAATCAGCACATTCATCAAGAGAGATATGGTGTGGCCAGAGCCGCCGGACTGCTAGCTGTGAGCGTGCGCCAAATTAGGTCGCAAGGTACCACAAGTCAATGTCGCTGAAGATTCTCGGGAAGCCATAAGACATGTGTCTGAAGAGAGGGCAGATATATCGAAGAGAGATTTCCTCCACTGCGTAAGCCGACTCCTTCGCAGGGAGCGAAGGAGAAGAAGACATCGGCTTACTTCGGTCGGAATGAAAATGCTGTGAGGCGCGCGGAAAGTTGCACAGGGCTGTTTTGACGTTTCAGAAGAGCGGAGAAATGGCGTAAAGCGGCTCAAGGCTGAAATAGCGCTGATTTGGGCCTAATTTGGGCCGTTTTTGCTGAGCCGATAAGGGCACAAGAAGACCAAAAAAGGGGCTTGGCATCGACCATATTTTGTGGTACCATTTTGTCGCGTTTGATGCTCTTGTATCGCCTTTGGAACGTTGAAGAAAGCGGTCGCAAGGTCACACTTGCGGCCTTTTTTTGTGTACGGCCGAAGACGGCCAAGCTCTGTGAGGGGCTCGGAAAGGCACCAGATAGCTCAATTTAGTAATGCTCAGCCGTAACCCGGCTGACAGAAAAGAGTAACGCAGTGAGTAAAGAACAAGGAACAGTGAAGTGGTTTAACGCCAGCAAGGGCTTCGGTTTCATCCAGCGCCAGAGTGGAGAAGATGTGTTCGTGCATTTCTCCGCGATTGTGGCTGATGGCTATAAGTCGTTGAATGACGGCCAAGCGGTTGAATTCGAGGTTACCAAGGGACCAAAGGGCCTGCAGGCCTCTAACGTCCAGCCCCTCTAACCCACTTCGCAAAATTATAATTACCAGCGGCGCGCTTCGGTGCGCCGCTTTTTTTTTGGCGCCGCCTTTTTATAATGCGTTCGTCCCGCCAACTGACCCCCAAAAACCCCGCCACGGTTTCATTCGTTTGTTTGCGCCGTCCGATGGGCAAACTACCATTGTTGTTTGCGCTACGTAAACGCGCGCGGCTATTGCCCTCGACCATGCTTCAACGTGAACATGGAGCTACATAAGTCGATACGTCCATCTGCAATTTGGGGCACTGGATATGGCGAAATTCGATCGCGCAGAACTTGATCATCTCGAACGACGTGAATTACAGCTCACGATTCTGTCAGCGGTCTTTGTGTTCGTGCTGGCCGCCGGCTTGGCGATCTTCATGTATCCGCTGGTCTTCGAGCACCCCGAGGGCAACAAGTGGACTCTGCGCGTGGCCTATTTTGGTTTTTGCGGACTCACGCTGCTCTTCATCGGCTACCTGATTGACCGGCAGGGCATGGTCCGCAAATTGAAGCAGCAATTGCTGGAGGAACTGGAGCGCAACATAGAGATAAGCCACCAGGCCAGCGTGGACGTGCTGCAATCCATGCCGGACATCAACCATTTCTGGGACCGGCTCACCATGGAATTTCGCCGCGCGGTGGCTACGCAGAAAACGCTGTCGCTGTTGCTGGTCAAAGCAAAACCCGCAGCGAAAGCTGGGGCCGCCGGTGACGAAACTGAGGCCTGGGGCGACGCGGCGAGGGCCCTGGCGAGGAAACTGCGACCCACCGATTCGATCTATCGCCTGGGGACGGATTTGTTCGGAGTAGTCCTCCCGGAAACGGATCCTGCCAACGCTCAACGGTTACAGGAATCCTTGCAGGCCGTGCGGGCGAAGTTCGGCGGCACCTACGACATCAATTGCCACAACTATCCCGAGCAGGTTCAGAGCGCGCACGAAATGGAAGACATCGTAAAGTCTTTGCTGCCAGACGAGATGGGATGGGAAGTGCCGGTGGCGCAACCTACGCGTTAGGTCGCACGAGACTCTTGGCGATTAGTTCCCGCACGGCGTAATAATTTCTCTTCGGAAATTTACTTCAACGCCTGTTCCAGATCCGCGATTAAATCTTCCGCATCTTCCACGCCGATAGAAACGCGCACCGTACCAGGACTTACACCGGCACGCCGCAATTCTTCGGCGCTCATGTTGTAGTGCGAAGTGTAGAGCGGCAACGCCACCAGCGATTCCGCGCCACCAAGACTGACCGCCAGAAGAAAGAGCTTCACCGAATCGCCAAAACGCCGCGCCGCAGCAAGGCCACCCTTCAAATCAAAAGCCAGCATGGAACCAAATCCGCGCATCTGTTTTTTTGCGATGGCGTGATCGGCGTGCGATTTCAGTCCGGGATAGTGGACGGCCGCAACCTTTGGATGTCCCTCGAGGAATTTCGCCACAGCGAGGGCGTTTTCGCACTGGCGTTGCACGCGCAAACCCAGGGTTTTCATTCCGCGAATCAACAAAAACGCCGCCTCGGGATCCATCGAGCCGCCGAGCGAAATTACCATGTGCTGGATGCGATGCATCCATTGCGCACTGCCCGCGACGGCACCGGCGATGATGTCCGAGTGCCCGGCGAGTGCTTTGGTGGCGCTGTGCACCACCATGTCGTAGCCCATGGAAATGGGGTTCTGAAGTATGGGCGTAGCAAAAGTATTGTCGATAATGGAAACCAGTTTGTGTTTTTTCGCGAAAGCCACGGCTTTGTGCAGGTCCACAAGACGCAGCATGGGATTCGTGGGCGTCTCGACGTACAACACTTTGGTTTTGGAAGATAATTTTTCTTCCATGCCGGCCAGATCGGTTTCCACGTGGTGAACGGTGATGCCCATGCCCGGGAAAATATCGCGCATCAGGCGATAAGTTCCGCCGTAAAGTTGCGCGGTGGAGATGAGTTCGTCTCCCGCTTTCAGGCCGCAAAGTAATGCGGAGGAAATAGCGGCCATGCCTGACGCGGTAACCACGGCCGCTTCGGCGCCTTCGAGCGCGGCGATTTTTTCTTGGGCGACGGTGAGAGTGGGATTGCCATATCGCGTGTAGATGTACGCTTTGCTCTTGCCCTCGGCCCACAGCTTCATTTCTTCCGTGGAAGAAAATGTGAAGGTGGAGCTTCGGCAAATCTCCGTGCCGACGGGAGCGCCGACTCCGTGCTTGTTCGGTTCGCCGGCGTGAACTGAGCGTGTCTGCGGGCCCCACTTCCGCGTACTTGAGTTTTTCATGGTGCTGGAATTGTTGGCCTCATCGCCCATTCCGGGCAAGCACCATTTTGGCGCTCTACGGGTGCCAGCGCTATGTCTCGTCGTCAGGATGCTGATCGGCGTGCGGTTTGTGGGTGGCGATTACTTTTTCGGCCAGCTCGTTGGGGACGTAATCGTAGTGGGAAAATTCCATGGTGTAGGTGGCGCGTCCCTGGGTTTTGGAGATGAGGTCGTTGGCGTAGGTGAGCATCTCCGCGAAGGGGACCTGCGCCTTGATCACCACGTTGTGACCTCGCAGATCGCTGCCGGCAATGCGTCCGCGACGCGAGCTCAAGTCGCCCATCAAGTCGCCGGAGTATTGGTCGGGCGCGTAGACTTCTACTTGCATGATGGGCTCGAGTAGCGCGGGCTTGGCAGCCTTCATGGCCTCTTTGAAGGCCAGCGAGCCGGCGATTTTGAAGGCCATGTCGCTCGAATCGACGTCGTGGTATTTGCCGTCGTAGAGGCTTACGCGAGGTAGCCACGCGCAGCGGCGTCGCGAATGCCTTTTTCCACTGAAGGAATCCAGTTCTTGGGGATCGAGCCGCCAAAAATATCGTCGACGAACTCTATACCCTTGCCGCGCTCGGCAGGCTCCATCTTGATGCGGCAGACGCCGAACTGGCCGTGGCCGCCGGACTGTTTTTTGTGTTTACCTTCGGCGTCGGCTCTCCCGCGAATGGTCTCCCGGTAGGCGACTTTGGGCGGCTTCAACGTCAGGTCCACATGATAGCGCTTGTGCAGCTTGGCGACTACAACTTCTATATGTTGCTGTCCGGAACCGGAAAGTAAAAATTCCTTGGTTT
>Ga0193751_1002305_pt1 | contig 11631 bp, 13 predicted proteins | sample L1c2metaG_FD_143050 | JGI IMG/M metagenome (GOLD analysis project Ga0193751, IMG submission 143050) | Soil microbial communities from a riparian zone of the East river system, Colorado, United States - L1c2 | ecosystem: Environmental > Terrestrial > Soil > Riparian zone | place: USA: East River... | reverse complement strand
ACTTGATGCTGCAACACGCTGCCGAGCTGGGCGGGAATGCGGTGGTTGGCGCGCGGTACGATGCAACCGAGGTGATGCAGGGCGTGACCGAAGTTCTGGCTTATGGCACGGCCGTTTTCGTGGAGCCGGCCAAATGAGGTGGACGCAGCGACATCAGTCCGCACAAGCAGTGAATGCGGACAAGTTCGCCCGATTAACCGCAAACAAACTTCACGTGGCACCAGGTTGCATCGAACCTGCCTTTTTCAACGCTACCGTCCTTGAAATGGAGTTCATACTCGCCCGAGGAACTCTTCCCGTCTATGAACTCGTCGAGATGCAGGCTGCCAGAAGTTGCCGCCTCGCACGCGCCTGATTTCAGGCACCGAATCGCTCCCGCCTCGGTTGCACGCAGCTCGATTGAGTACGGAGTCGACTTCGGAAGGTTTCTCCAAATGGAAATCTTGACGAAGGGTTCACTGTACTTTCCGCACTCACTCTTCTCCGCGTCGAAATAGAAATCGAGGGCGAGAGCATCGGTCGGTGCGCAGCCATATTGTGCATAAGCGAAGGGGAAATGCGCGGGAGGACCAGCCTGCGGCGTGGAAGTCGCAGATTCAGGCAGAAGGAAAACGCCCAGCAGGCATACGGTCGCAGCCCCTTTCAACAGCCACGGCATCGCTTTCGTGCCCCCTTCAGCGTAGTTATTCCTTGTAGACAAATCCCGCCACCAGCGCGGCCATGATTGCGCCCAGCCACATGTCAATCATCCAGCCGAGAGGAAGCGCGCGGCCCACGGCGGACCATTCGGCTTGGGCGAAGTTGCCGGGGAAGCCGGCGAAGAAGCCTGCGAGAAAGCCGACCTTCAGCGCCGTGCCAGGCCCCGGACCCAGACCCGTACGCGCCCAGGCATAGAGATGCGCGATTGCGATGGCCATAATAAACAGCAGCAGGATCCACCAGACTGCAAAAAAGGGATAGCGCGGCGTCTTGAGAAAGTGGCCGGCATTCTGCGCCCCCACGTAGCGCGCATCGGTAATCACGAACTTTCCCATGATAAAGCTCCACAGCGTCCAGACCACGCCTCCCGCCAAACCGCCTAACCAGATTCTGCCTCTGTTGAGTGCCATGCAGCACCTCCTGTGATCTTGCCTTTTCAGAACAGGGCCCGGGACGAGATGCGCGCAGTGTACACCAAATTGTTGGGGGAGGAGTTGACGGTCTTGCGCCCGGCTGGACAGCCGAGGCGGCTGTCGCTACGTGAGCATCTTTAGTGAGCAGAATGGCGTGCCCGGAAACACTGTTCTCGCATTCATGCGCGGATTTCCACAAGAAAATCCGCGCCCCTCGCGGAGGTCAAGGGAAATCGTAGCGAAAGAATAGCGAAGGAACCACTGCCGTAAACGCAAGCCCTTGTGGTCGCCCGATTGGTTAACCACAAGCCTTCGTAGTTTCCCGAATCACTGTCCAAGTGGGTAGTCGACCATCAAGTTTCTGCTTGACAATAAACGACTTAGAGCTAAGATGTGGTACAAAGTGGTACGAAGTGGTAAAGACAGTTAAGGCTGTGGGACGCTGGAGCTGAAAACGAGGAGCCGGTGGAAAACCGACCCGAAAGCACGATGGACAGCCCGAATCGCCCGAGTTTGACTGAACTTTGCACCGCTTTTATCTCCTTGGTTGCTGTCGTAGTTCATAGGGAAGCGCGTCAAACGCACGATTTGTTCGCCCGCAAAGAACGCGGGCGATTCGCGCGACGCGCCCAGGTCCTTCGGCGACAAAAGGCATGTCGCCTCAGGATGACAGGTACCGAAAATGTTTCGCGGCAATCATCCAACTCGGGTCGACGAAAAAGGGCGGCTCAAGATCCCGGCCGAGTTCAAGCGGGTGATCGACGAGAAATACGGTCAGCAATTCTACATCACAAGTTTGGATGGCAGGGTTGCTCAAGTGTATCCCTTCGAGGAATGGGAGCGGATCGAGCAGAAGCTGGCAGGGCTCTCCAATTTCAATCCTACGAAGAAAAAGTTTCTGGACCGGACGAACTACTACGGGCAGCAGGTCGAGATGGACGGGCAGGGACGGTTGTTGCTGCCGCAGTTGCTGCGCGAGACCGGGCAGATCAAGGGCGAGGTAGCGGTTCTGGGGAATTTGACGTATCTCGTGGTCAGGAACCTGGAGCTGTTCAAACGGGAGATCGAGGAAGAAAAGTTCACGCCTGAAGATGAGAAGACGCTCGACGAATTGGGCATCTAGTGGACCATCGATCGGACGAGGGATCAACAGACGCCCCTCAGGGGGTTGGGCATGGTGGTGGAAGAGCGATCCGCCTTTCAGCAAATCATGTTCCCGTTCTTTTAAAAGAAGCGATCGACTTTTTAGCCGTGCGGCGGGGTGGGACCTATATCGACGCCACGGTGGGCATGGGCGGACACAGTTACGAAATCGCAAAACGCCTCGGCGCACTGGGACATTTGATTGGCCTCGATAAGGATCCTGCAGCGCTGGCCATCGCGCGCGAAAAGCTAGTCGTTAGTCGTTCGTCGTTAGTCGGTGGCGAACCCGATTGGCCGACCGTGACGTTACTGCACCGGTCCTTCGCAGAGTTGGCCAACGACCAACGACCAGCGACCATCGACGGTCTTTTGGCCGACATGCCGACGGCCTGCTCGCAGACATCGGCGTGAGCAGCCTGCAGTTGGACGATGCGGCGCGCGGATTTAGTTTTCAGGCGGATGGACCGCTTGACATGCGGATGGACCCGCGGTCGGAGCGTAGCGCCGAACAAGTGGTAAACCACCTCGACGAGCGACAGCTTGCCGATGTGATTTACGAATTCGGAGAGGAAAGGAGGTCGCGGAGAATCGCCAGAGCCATTTGCCGGTCGCGGCCGATACGATCTACCGCACATCTTGCGGGTGTCATATCAGCCGCGGCCCGGCCAATGAATCAGGCAGAACGTAGGATTCATCCGGCGACCAGAACCTTTCAGGCTCTTCGAATCTTCGTAAACCGCGAACTGGACGATCTGAAGGCGCTGCTGGAAGCGGCGCCGCGGATTCTGAAGCCGGGAGGAAGAGTGGTGGTGATCAGTTTTCACTCGCTGGAAGATCGCATCGTAAAGGATGCCTTTCGCGAGGGCGCGATAAAGGACAAGCACTTTCGAGTGCTAACCAAGAAGCCGGTGACGGCAACTGAATTAGAAAGCGATCGCAATCCGCGGGCGCGCAGCGCGAAATTGCGAGCGGCGGAAAAAGTTTAAAGGCTTCCGGCTCTCGGCTTCCGGCTTTCGGAAAAGCGAAGCGGGACAGAATTGCGGAAGCCGGAAAGCGGAAGCCGGAAAGCCGGCTTTTAGAGTTTGGCTCCGGAAAACCTGCCGGAGTTCCCGGCACAGCTGTAATGGCGTGCCGGGCCCTAAAGTTCAGGTCAAAGGCGGACGAAGATCCGCTAGGGAAAAGCTGAGAGCTGAAAGCTTTTCTTGTCGGTTTTGCGGGTTCCGTGGTAGGAATCCAATTTGAGGTAGCGGGAAATGCTTACAGGGACACTGATTAGCGATTTGATGGCGACGGTTGAGCGGGCCGAGCAGAAAGCGCGCGAAATCGTTATGGAGCAGGAACTGCATACGATCTTCGCCATGCAGATACCAGTGACAGAGATAGACCACAGCTTCATGGGGGCGGCATAATGGCAGCAGCGGCGGCAACATTTCACAGCGCGGTTCCGTTGACAGGTCGTCGTTCGTTTTGGACAGGTACACCCGAGATCTACTTCTCCAAGGCGATCGACAACTCCCGTCTGGTCAAAGTGGAAGATCCGAGGCGCAACCGGGAGATGAAACAGTTTGGCACCGCACTGGCTTGCCTGTTCCTGCTGGTCTTTACCTATGCCTGGCAGCACTTCAAGGCAATCGAGTACGGATATCAGATTGAATCGGCCAAGCGCGAACTCAGCGAAAAAACCGAAATGAATCATGCACTGCGGCTGGAAGATGCGTCGCTTCGCGATCCAGAACGCATTGATGTGTTGGCACGGCGGATCGGCTTAGTACCGCCGGAGCCGGGGCAGGTGATCCGCATGGACGCTACCTCGGCGGATGGTCAAGGCCCGGTAATGGCGAGCGCCGCGACGGTGACGGTGATCCCGGGGCAGTGAGGTCGCGGGCGGAAAGCAGCCGAGCTTCGCTCGGCATGGACGGCCGAGGGCGGCCGTCCCCACACGAACTTATCTGGCGGTCCGCCTCACTGGTGGGCCGCCATGTTTGTCTGAGGTAGTTGCATGGCGACCGCCAATTTCCATCTCGGCAAAAATTCCCGGCTCTACTTGCTTAGCGCCATTCTCGTCTTCTGGTGTGTCGCCATCTGCGGACGTCTGGTCTTCTTGCAGGTTTTCAGCTACGGCAAGTTCGTTAAGCAGGCTGGACACCAGCAGCAGCGCGCCATCCCGCTCGCCGCCAAGCGCGGAGTCATTTACGATCGCGCGGGCCACGAGTTGGCCATGTCGGTGCTGGTCGATTCAGCATTCGCAGTTCCCACGGAGGTTAAAGATCTTCCGACCGCGGTTTCTCTGATCACACGAATTACGGGCGATGATTACAGCGTGGTGTTGGCGGACTGCCGCGCCCACAGGACGTTCTGCTGGGTCGCGCGCAAGGCCAATGACGAGACTATCCAACGCATCAATTCCCTGAAGCTGCAGGGAATTCACTTCCAGAAAGAACCGAAGCGCTTCTATCCCGCGCGCGATCTTGCGGCGCAGGTGCTGGGTTCGGTCGGCATGGAGGATTCCGGACAAAGCGGCATCGAGCACGAGTTCGACGATCAACTTCGCGGAAGCCCGGGAAAAATGTTCATCTCGGTCGACGCGCGCCGGCAGTGGTTCGCGGACGTTGAAACTCAGCCTGATCCGGGCGACAACCTGGTTCTAACGATCGACAAGAATATTCAGTACGTCGCCGAAAAAGAGTTAGATCAGGCCATTCACGACACGCAGGCCATCGCCGGCACGGTGATTGTCGAGAATCCGCATACCGGGGAAATACTTGCGCTGGCTAACCGGCCAACTTTTAATCCAAACCTGCGCAAGCAGATTACGCCGGGGGCGCTGACCAATCGCGCGGTGAGTTATGTGTACGAACCCGGGTCGACCTTCAAGTTGGTCACGATTTCCGCGGCGCTGGAAGAAAAGCTCACGAACCCGAATGAAATTTTCGACTGCCAGATGGGTTCGATCGTTTACAACGGCATGCGCATCCGGGACTCCAAGCCGCACGGCTTGCTCCCAGTGTGGGGAGTGCTCGCGGAGTCGAGCGATGTGGGGTCAATCAAGATTGCTCTGCGGTTGGGCGAAGATCGTTACTACAAATACATTCGCGCCTTCGGGTTCGGGCAGCGGACCGGGATTGAACTTCCCGGCGAGACTCGCGGCTTGACTAAGCCCCCGAGCCGCTGGTCGAGAGTTTCCATCGCCGCCATCTCGATAGGCCAGGAGATTGGCATTTCGCCGATTCAACTCGCCGGACTGGTCTCGACCTTTGCCAACGAAGGTGTGTGGGTTGCCCCGCGAATTGTTGCGGGAACGCTGCAGCCGCGCGGCACGCCGCAGACGGTTGCCTTTCATCCTGGCGCATCGCACCGCGTGATTTCTTCTTACACAGCTGCGGAAATGCGCGCGATGATGCAGAAAGTTGTACTCGAGGGCACTGGCCGCAGAGCGATTCTCGAAGGCTACACGTCTGCGGGAAAGACTGGCACTGGGCAGAAAGTCGATCCGGCCACGGGAGTCTACTCGAAGACAAAATACATCGGATCGTTCGCCGGATTCGCGCCGTTGAATAATCCGCAGATTGTTGTGGCGGTGATCCTGGATTCTGCCGTTGGACCGCACCAGGGTGGGCAGGTGGCGGCGCCAGTCTTCCGACGGATTTCGCAGCAGGTGCTGGAGTATCTGCACGTGCCGCATGATCTGCCGCTGGCCCCGCAGCATCAGCTGTTGCTGGCGCAAGCGAAGATGAAAGATAAAGACTTGGAAGAAGGCACGCCGGATCATCCCGGCGAGACGCTAGAGACGGCTGAGGTGAACGGTGATTCTAGCGATGCAGCGAAGCCCAGTGCGGCGCGGGCGCCCACGCCCGTGAAGGCCGGCGGCGAGGGAAATGTCGTCCAAGCGGCCATGCATGACACGGTCTCGTCGTCGAATGCAGTCCAGGGAACGGATGGCGGAGTAGCTACAGCGAGGCCAGCCGAAACAACCACCTTGACAGGCAAATTGCCCTCCAGCGGAACCGTGGTGCTGGATGTCGAGCAAGGTGGCATCGAAGTGCCATCGTTCGTAGGCAAGACGGTGCGCGGTGCCGTGGAATCCGCCCAGGATATTGGCCTGCAACTCGAAGCCGTAGGCAGCGGCCTAGCGCGTCAGCAGTCTCCCGCGGCAGGCACGCATGTGGCCGCAGGAGCGCGTGTCACGGTGCAGTTCGGACGATAGAATATCAGCCTTGGCCGCTCTTTCTTGAAGGCGTCATCCCGATCCCCGGCGCTTTTCAGCCGGGGGAGGGATCTCGCGTGGGCCTGCTTCGTGCTCAGCCGATCTCCACGCAAGATCCTTCCCTCCGCCTGAAGAACGGCTCCAGTCAGGATGACTCCGTTGGGATTATTTTCGAAACTCTTGCATAGCATCGCTCACGGAAGCCTGCCCCGTTGACCCGCAGAAAAAGCGCGTGATACGGTAAGCAGTCACACCTATCCCAGCGGCCTTCCCGCTGATTGAGGTTTATTTTGTCTTCGGTTGAGGCGACCCCTGCCGTCCGCAAAACTGCGCTGAACGGCGTCCATCGCCAGATGGGCGCGAAGATGGTGGAGTTCAATGGTTGGGACATGCCGGTCGAGTATCCAGCGGCGCTGGGCGGCGGCATCATCGCCGAGCACATGGCAGTCCGCACCGGCGTGGGCATTTTTGACGTCAGCCACATGGGCGACATTCGCCTGGCCGGACCACAGGCGCTGGCCGCAGTCCAGCATATTTCCATGAATGATGCGTCGCGGCTGGCTGTGATCCAGGCGCAGTATTCCGCGTTGCTCTATCCTGAGGGGACGTTTGTCGATGATGTGATCGTGCACCGCCTGGGTGAGGATGAATATCTGCTGGTCATCAACGCTGGGACGCGCGAGAAAGATTTCAGCTGGGTACGCGACAATACGCGGCAGTTCGACTGCGCGGTCGAAAATCTCTCCGACGACTTCACGCAGATTGCGATTCAGGGCCCAAAAGCCGTGAATCTGCTCCAGAAGCTCACTGACGCCGACCTGAGCGCAGTAAAGTTTTACTGGGTAACGCATGGCACGCTCTGCGGCCTGAAGAATATTCTGATGGGGCGCACCGGATACACCGCCGAAGACGGCTTCGAAATTTACATCCCGGCTGACGAACGGCTTCGAAATTTACATCCCGGCTGACGAAGCGACCAGCGCCCGCGTCTGGAACGAGATTCTGGCTGCTGGCAAGGAATTCGGCGTCGTGCCCTGCGGCCTGGGAGCGCGCAACACGCTTCGCCTCGAAGGCAAGCTTCCCCTCTACGGACACGAAATTTCCGATACCATTGATGTCTGGGAAGCGGGGCTCGACCGGTTCTGCAAAATGGAGAAGCCGGAGTTCATCGGGCGTGCCCCTCTAGAGAAGGCGAAGGCCGCAGGAGTAAAGCGCACTCTGGTGGGCCTGGAGATGACGGAGCGCGGCATCGCCCGCGATGGATATAAGGTGCTGGACACCGCCGATCGAGAAATTGGATATGTGACGAGCGGCTCACCCGCGCCGTTCTTGAAGAAGAATATTGCGCTGGCCTACGTGCCGGTGCAGTCGGCGCAGGTTGGCACGGCGCTGAAAGTAGAGATTCGAGGTCAGGGCGTAGGAGCGATCGTTGTGCCGACGCCTTTTTATAAGCGTCCGAAGAAAACTGCATAACCGCAGAGGGCACGGAGCAGCACAGAGGATTTTGCTAGGAGCTAGAAGCTTTCATGGCATATCCGACAGATCGCAAATACACGAAACAGCACGAATGGATTCAGATGAACGGGACCGCCGGCACCGTCGGCATAACCGACTACGCGCAGCAGTCGCTGGGGGACATTGTGTTCGTTGAACTGCCCAAGGTAGGCGCCGAACTCACCGCCGGCAAACCGTTTGGCACGGTTGAATCGGTGAAAGCTGTCTCGGACCTGTTTGCCCCGGCGTCTGGCAAGGTGACCGAAGTGAACGCAGAATTGGCCACTGCCCCCGAGAATGTAAATAAAGACGCGCATGGTTCGTGGATGATGAAGATCACGCTAAAAAATCCAAGTGAACTGGACAAGTTGCTGTCCGCCGAAGACTACGAGAAGTTTGTAGCGGAAGAGGCGGGACACTGAAAGAACCGGACCTCAGCCATCAGACCTCGGACCGTCGTGCCGCGCCGACGTCTGAAGTCCGAGGTCCAAGGTCTCACGCCAGCACAATCCAAGTGACCCCGACGCACATCTAAAGAATTTCTATGCGCTATTTACCTAAATCTCCCGCAGACCGCCAAGCCATGCTGAAGGCAATTGGACTGCGCTCGGTCGACGATCTCTTTGCTCCGATTCCCGCAGAGTACCGTCTGACCCGCGACCTCCACATCCCGCGCCAGATGGCGGAATCTGAAATTGTCGACTTCTTCCGCCAGCGCTCGCGCGAGAACGGCGAAGGTTATACCAGCTTTCTGGGCGCAGGCGCCTACTTCCATTACCGTCCGGTGATCATCGATTCTCTGATTTCGCGTGGGGAATTTCTGACCGCCTACACGCCCTATCAGGCGGAGATTTCCCAGGGCACGCTGCAATCCATCTTCGAATTTCAGACCATGATCTGCGAGCTGACCGGCATGGAAGTGGCGAACGCGTCGATGTATGACGGTTCCACGGCCGCAGCCGAAGCGGTAATGATGGCGGTGCGCTTGACGGGCCGACGGTCCGTCCTCGTGGCGCGCAGTCTGCATCCGGAGTATCGCGAGGTCCTGGCGACCTACGCGACGCATCAGGGGATGCCACTGTCTGTCGCGAGCTTCACCGACGACGGCCGCGTGAACTTGAAAGAACTCGAGAAGGCGATCACACCGGACACCGCGTGTGTGCTCATCCAGTCTCCGAACTTCTTCGGAACGATTGAGGACGTTGCAGCGATTGCCGAGATCGCCCACAAGAACGGCGCGATGCTCGTAGTTTCGATTGCGGAAGCCGTTTCTCTCGGAATCGTGGAACCGCCGCGCCAGGCTGATGTTATCGCCATGGAAGCGCAGTCCTTCGGCGTGCCTCTGGGATTTGGAGGCCCGTACTGCGGCGTCATCGCCACTCGCGAAAAATATGTGCGGCAAATGCCCGGGCGCCTGGTGGGACAGACCGTCGACAAACAAGGTCGGCGCGGATTCGTCCTGACCCTCGCAACCCGCGAGCAGCACATTCGACGCGAAAGGGCGACTTCGAATATCTGCACCAATCAAGCCCTGATCGCGCTCATGGTCAACATTTTCATGACCGTCTATGGCAAGGTGGGCCTGAAGGAATTGGCCAAACAGAATCTGGCGAAGACGGCCTACGCGGCCGGCCAGTTCGCGAAGCACGGCAAGATTCTGTTTGGCGGTGCGCCGCGATTCAACGAGTTCGTGGTGCAGACCAGCGAAGATCCCTACGCGATCAACAACCGCTTGTTGGGTCATAGGATGGTGGGAGGTTTGCCGCTGAAGAAGTTTTATCCGGAACTGGGGAACGCGGCCTTGTGGTGCTGTACCGAACTGACCGCGCGCAGCGCGATCGACACTGCCGCGGGCTTGATGGCCGAAAGCGAGCGTTCGGTGCGATCGTCCAAGGAAGAGAATGTGGAAGAGGTGGCGCGATGAAACACATTCCCCGCAAAGCGTCGCTTCAGGTCAATCAGAACGAAGGTTTGATCTTCGAGAAGTCGTCGGCAGGGAAGGCTGCCTGGAAGTTGCCGCCGCTCGACGTGCCGGAAGTCGACACTACCAAGCTTCTCGGTGCGGCAGAAAGAAAAGATCTGGGCAACATGCCGGAAGTCAGCGAGATCGAGATCATCCGCCACTTCACGCGGCTCTCCACCTGGAACTACGCCATCGATCTCGGCATGTATCCTCTTGGCTCGTGCACTATGAAGTACAACCCGCGCGTGAACGAAGCTGTAGCGCGGGTCGAGGGAATTGCGAACGGTCATCCCTACCAGCCCGAGAAGATTTCTCAGGGCGCGTTGTACATCATCAAGACGCTGAGCGAGCAGTTGATCGAAATCACCGGCATGGATGCGATCACGCTGCAACCCGCCGCCGGCGCCCATGGCGAGATGACGGGCCTGTTGATGGTGCGTGCCTATCACGAGTCCGAGGGCAACGCGCGAAAGAAAATTCTGATTCCGGACTCCGCGCACGGGACGAATCCAGCCACGGCCGCGATGGTGAACTATGCTGTGGAGAATCTCAAGTCGGACTCGCGCGGGATGGTGGATTTTGCGGCGCTCGCGGCACAGATGAACGAAGATGTCGCCGCGCTCATGCTGACCAATCCCAACACGCTGGGTGTGTTCGAACAGGACATCCATAAGATCGCAGACATCCTGCATGCCAAAGGCGGCCTGCTCTATATGGACGGCGCCAACATGAATGCGCTGGTTGGCAAGGTGCGGCCCGGCGACTTCGGCGTTGACGTCATGCACCTGAACCTGCACAAGACTTTTTCTACCCCGCACGGCGGTGGCGGGCCCGGATCAGGCCCGGTGGCGATCAAGAAGGCACTCGAACCTTTCCTGCCCTCGCCGGTGCTGACTACGAACTCGGATGGTACCCTGGCTTTTGACTACAACCGTCCGCGATCCGTGGGACGCGTACGCGCCTTCTACGGCAACTTCGGAATGTTTGTTCGCGCGCTGGCTTACATTCAGGCGAATGGCCCAGATGGCCTGCGGCAAACCACCGAGGACGCGGTCCTCAACGCCAACTACATTCGCAAAGGCCTGGAAGGCACCTACGATCTGCCCTATTCCACGCCCACGATGCACGAGGTGGTTTTCAGCGACAAGCGGCAACTGAAAAAAGGCGTGCGCACCATGGATATCGCCAAGCGTTTGATCGATTACGGATTCCATCCCTATACGACAGCGTTTCCGCTGATCGTGCCGGGTGCGCTCATGATCGAGCCGACCGAGAGCGAATCGATCGAAGAGATGGACCTGTTCATCGAGGCGATGAAATCGATCGCGGCAGAAGTCGAAGAAGATCCGCAGACGGTGCTCGATGCCCCGCACTCCACCCGGGTTTCGCGGCTGGATGAAACTGCTGCCGCCCGGAAGCCGATTCTACGGTGGAAGCCGACGCCGACATCCAACGGCTGACGGTTGTCCACGCACAGTTGACGCTCAGCGAACAATCGGATCCATCGTTGTTACTTCCGTTCCGTGACTGCGTGGAAACCAAACGCTCTTCGCCTTGCCGCCCTCCTATAATGGGCGAGAGTGGAGGACGCCGGAGTTGTCGACTGCACCCGTCCGAACTAAACAGTTCGAAGCCCCAACCTCGTCTTCCGCGGGACTGTTTTCTTCGCCAGAGAAGCGGACGTTCGTTGTTTCCCTGCTGCTGATGGCATCCAC
>Ga0193751_1002304_pt1 | contig 11635 bp, 13 predicted proteins | sample L1c2metaG_FD_143050 | JGI IMG/M metagenome (GOLD analysis project Ga0193751, IMG submission 143050) | Soil microbial communities from a riparian zone of the East river system, Colorado, United States - L1c2 | ecosystem: Environmental > Terrestrial > Soil > Riparian zone | place: USA: East River... | reverse complement strand
CCGAGTGGCTTCGTCCCTCCTGAAAGAGGTTTACAACCCGAAGGCCTTCTTCCCTCACGCGGCGTCGCTGCGTCAGGCTTTCGCCCATTGCGCAAGATTCCCTACTGCTGCCTCCCGTAGGAGTCTGGGCCGTGTCTCAGTCCCAGTGTGGCTGATCGTCCTCTCAGACCAGCTACGGATCGTCGCCTTGGTGGGCCTTTACCCCACCAACAAGCTAATCCGCCGCGGGCTCGTCCCTGACCGGAGGCCGAAGCTACCTTTTCCGGCCGGCTCGAGAGCCAGACGGAGCATCCGGTATTAATCCGGGTTTCCCCGGGCTATCCCGGTGTCAAGGGTTGATTACCCACGTGTTACTCACCCGTTCGCCGCTGTCCCCAGGGCCGAAGCCCTGGTTCTCGCTCGACTTGCATGTATTAAGCGCGCCGCCAGCGTTCGTCCTGAGCCAGGATCAAACTCTCCGTGAAGAAGTTCGTCCCGAAGGACGATCTTTGTCACTTTGAGCTTGTGCTCAAAGTCCCATCCCGAAGGATGGAGACAGGGTTGATTCGCCGTCCCGGCCGAAGCCGGACCAGCGTCTCGACGTAAACGCACGCTGTTGAGTTTTCAAGGACCGAGCCTTCGGAACGGCATGAAAAAAGGCCTCGACTCACACCAGAGGCCTCGGGACTTGCTGGACTTCCTCTTGCGGGGAATCCTCCTGAGGCGCTCCGTTTTCGTCGTTTGCAGGGACTTTTCCATGCCGCCCTCTCGGGCAGCCGGGGAAGTGTAGCAGGGTGAAGGCGTGCGTCAAGCGGCTTCGTTGAGCCGAACGAAGCGCCGCTTGCCGGCCTGGAGGACCGCCCCCGCGAGCCGTGTTCGCGGCACGTCGAGCTCGCTGATTGCCTCCCCGTCGAGTTTTACGCCGCCCTGCGCGATCAGGCGCCGAGCCTCACTTGTCGAGAGACCGAAGGCGTCGGCGAGAAGCGCCGGGAGATGGACAGGGTCGCCCGCAGGCAGGGGGCGCTCCGGAACCTCCTCGGGCGCCTCGTGGCGGCGCACGACGCGAGTGAAGTGCTCCTCGGCCTCGCGTGCCGTATCCTCCCCGTGCGAGCGCGCCACGATGAGCCGCGCGAGCTCGAGCTTGGCCTCCATCGGCTCGCCCGCTGGAACGGGCCACTCGGCGACGAGCGTCCACCACTCCTCGAGTTGCGAGTCGGGGATCCGCATCGTCAGCCCGAACATCTCCTCGGGCAGCGCCGTGAGCGGGATGTTGTTGCCGACCGACGAGCTCATCTTCTCGCCGTCCCACGAGAGCAGGAGCGGCGTCGTCAGCACGACTTGAGGCTCGAGCCCGAAGGCATCCATCACCTCGCGGCCCGCGAGGAGGTTATAGAGCTGGTCAGTGCCACCCAGCTCGACGTCCGACTCGATTGCGACCGAGTCGTACGCCTGCATCAGCGGGTAGAGGAGCTCCGAGATCGAGATGGGCTCGCCGGCGCGGTAGCGCTTCTCGAAGTCGTCCCGCTCGAGCATCCGCGCGACCGTGACGATGCGGCCGAGCCGGACGACGTCCGCGTACGTGAGCTTCGACAGCCATTCGCCGTTGTAGCGCACCTCGAGCAGCTCGTCCTCGTCGCGGAGGATCACCTTCGCCTGCTCGAGGTAGCGCTGCGCGTTCGCGTCGATCTCCTCGTCCGAGAGGATCGGGCGCTCGCTCGAGCGGCCAGACGGGTCGCCGATCCGGGTGGTGTAGTCGCCGATGATGAGAACGCCCTTGTGGCCCTCTTCCTGGAACGCGCGCATCCGCTGGAGCGGGATGCCACGGCCGATGTGGATGTCGGGCGACGTGACGTCGATGCCAAACTTGACGCGCAGCGGCCGGCCGAGCTTCAGCTTCGCCTCGAGGCCGCCCTCGGGCAGCACGCTCACGGCGTTCCGGGTCAACTCCGCGATTCCCATCCGGGCGAGTCTAGAAGCGACGGCTCAAGAAGGGCGAGCCGGCCCATCCATAGCGCCACGGCTGCTCGACCGCCCGCGTGAGCCCGATCCTCGTGCCGACGGCGAGCGGCGGTTCCGACTCCCGCGCAAGGAGCTCGAACGGCGGCTCGTCGAGCGGTAGGCCGTCGTGGACACCTGTGAGAGCGAGCGCCTGGCAGAGCTTGCCAGGGCCGGAGCAGAGGGAGCGCTCCGCCTCCATCCCGCGCCGCTCGCGCATCGCCTCGAGCCGGCGCGTCGGCTCGAGCGCCCGCACGAGCGCCGCCTCGGCGCGGCCGTCCTCGGCGCAGACGAGGTTTACACACCAGTGCACGCCGTAGGAGCGATAGACATAGGCGTGGCCGGGCGGCCCGAACATCGAGGCCGTCCGCGAGGTCCGGCCACGGAAGGAGTGGCTCGCAGGGTCGTCCTGGTCGTACGCCTCGACCTCGACGATCCTCCCTCCCACGCCGTCCACGAGCAGCGTCGCGCCGATCAGCTCGGGCGCGACCTCGTGGACGGAGCGCGCGAAGAACTCGCGCCTGAGCCGCTCTCCCGACACGAGCGCGCTTAGAACAGCTGCTCGGGCTCGTCCGGCTTGGCGGTCTTCTCGAGCACGCGCCGCGCGCGACGGGCGAGGTCACGGAGGTCGAGCGGCCCCTCGTCCACGGCCTTCGCGACGCGCTCCGCGAGGTCGAGCGCGTCGTCGAGCGCAGCGCTCGCTGCCGCCGAGTCCTGTCCCATGTCGTGGAGGATCGTGCGCTCGGTGCGGCCGGCGAGGATCGGCTCCGCGATTCCCTCGACCCAGACGCGCGTGCGCCGGCCGCCGCCGCGCTCGTCTCCGGTGATCGGCTCGAGGGCGTAGATGTGGTCGGCGCGGGCCCACTTGCCGAAGCCGAGGAAGACCATCCGCGCGCCGCCGTCCGTCATTTCCGGATCATCTCACTACAAGGCCGACGCGAGAACCTCGGCGACGCGCTCCTGCGCCGCTGCCTCGATCCCCGTGAAGAACGGAAGTGCGAGCGACCGCGAGCTGACGTCCTCGGCGATCGGGCAGAGCCCCTCCTGGAAGCCGAAGCGCTCGCGCATGTAGGGCTGCAGGTGGATCGAGGGGAGGTAGCGGTTGTACCCGATCCCCTCGCGCTCGAAGGCCGCGATCACCCGCTCGCGCGTGGCCGAGTCCGGCAGGAGGACGACGTACACGAACCACGACCGGTGGTGATCGTCGTCGTCTTCGCAGGGCAATTCGACCCCGTCCAGACTGCTGAAAAGATCCTCATAGCGCTTCGCGGCTCGTCCGCGAAGCGCCAGTATCTCGTCGAGCCGCTCGAGTTGGCCGATGCCGAGCGCCGCCGCGATGTCGCTCAGCCGGTAGTTGAAGCCGAGCCGAACGTGCTCGAGCCAGCCGCCCGGTTCGGGCCGCCCTTGGTTGCGAAGGGAGCGGATGAGGTGCCATTCCTCCTCGGAGTGCGTCGTCACCATCCCGCCCTCGCCCGTCGTGATCTGCTTGTTCGGGTAGAAGGCGAAGACGCACGAGGTGCCTTGGGAGCCGAGGGGCGAGCCGCGATACGCAGCTCCGAGCGCCTCGCACGAATCCTCGATCAGCGCGAGCCCGTGCCGGTCGGCGATCGCGCGCAGATCGTCGAGCTCGCAGGGGTAGCCGTAGATGTCGACGGCGACGATCGCCCTCGTCCGCTCGGTGATCGCAGCCTCCACCGCCGCCGGATCGAGGTTGAGCGTCCGCCGGTCGAGATCTGCGAAGACGGGGATCCCGCCCTCGTGGACGAAGCAGTTGGCGCTCGCCGCGAACGAGTAGGGCGACGTGATCACCTCGTCGCCAGGCCCGATGCCGGCCGCGACGCAAAGCAGATGGAGGCCGGTCGTGCCGGAGGAGACGGCCGCGGCGTACGGCGCACCGACCCGCTCGGCGACCAGCTCCTCGAACCGGTCGACGGCCGGCCCGAGCGAGAGCCGGCCCGAGCGGAGAACCTCGAGGACGAGCTCCTCCTCCCGTTCGCCGAGATACGGCCCCGACAGCGGGACCGACTCCACCTCCGGCTTCACGCCTGCTTTGTGGCCGGTGCGAACTCGAGCCACTGGCTCCAGCGGTCACTGCGCCCGTGCACGGTGTCGAGGTACGACTCCTGGATCTCCAGGGTGACGGGACCCGGCTGGCCGACGACCTGGTCGTCGATCTCGCGGATCGGCGTCACCTCGGCGGCCGTGCCGACCATGAACACCTCGTCCGCGAGGTAGAGGTCGGTGCGGATAATCGGCTTCTCGACGACGCGGTGGCCGAGATCCTGCGCGATCTGGATCACGGTGTCGCGCGTGATGCCGACGAGGATCGAGGCGGAGAGGTCGGGCGTGTAGATGACCCCGTCGCGGACGAGGAAGATGCTCTCGCCGGAGCCGTCGGCGACGTAGCCGTCGGCGGTGAGGAGGATCGCCTCGTCATAGCCGGCGCGGTTCGCCTCCCCCACGGCGAGCATCGAGTTGACGTAGACGCCGGTCGCCTTCGCGACGTGTGGGATGACGTTCGGCCCGACGCGCTGCCAGCTCGAGACCTTGGCGCGGATGCCGTTCCGCTGGCCCTCCTCGCCGAGGTATGCGCCCCACGGCCACGACATGATCGCGACGTCCACGGGGTTACCCACCGCCGACACGCCGAGCTCCCCGTAGCCGAAGAAGGCGATCGGCCGGAGGTAACACGACGGCAGCTCGTTGGCGCCGATCAAGTCCCACGTCGCCGTGCGCAGCTCTTCGACCGAGTACGGGAGCTCCATGTAGAGGAGCTGCGCCGAGCGGTGCAGGCGCTCGAGGTGCTCGGTGAGGCGGAAGACGGAGGTGCCGCGCTCGGTCTCGTAGGCGCGGATCCCCTCGAACACACCCGAGCCGTAGTGGAGCCCGTGCGTGCCGACGTGGATCGTCGCGTCGGCCCAGTCGACGAGCTCGCCGTTGATCCAGATCTTCTTCGTCTCAACCATCTGCGGCTCGTCCCTTCGGTCGGGTGCTGGCCGTGGAATCGTACCCATAGGCCTACGCGAGATCGGCCGTGCGGGCCTGCGTGAGGCGGAGGAGGTCGACCGGCGAGAGGCCGGCCATGTGGCGCTCGGAGCCGGCTCCGACCCAGACTCGGTCGTGGACGAGCAACTCTGCTGCGATCAGCACCTGCGAGACGCCGGGCGCCGGGAAAGGCGCGACGCCTCCCGGCTCGAAGCCGGTGGCTGCGAGGACCTCGTCCGGCCGGGCCACACGTGCGGCCTTGGCGCCGGCCGCAGCGGCGACCTTCGTCTCGTCCGCGCGCCGGTCGCCGGGGACGAGGGCGAGCGTGGGCCGGCCGTCGCAGATGAAGACGAGCGACTTGACGATCTGCGCGCGGGAGCTGCCCACGGCCTTGGCCGCGGCGCCCGCCGTAGGGGTGCCCTCGGGAAACTCCTCGACCCGGGCGTCCACCCCGGCCCGCCGGAGCACCTCTGCGACTCGCGCGACGGGTTCCGGCCAGCGCTCCACTTTCGCACCGTAACCCGCGCGTAACGCAGACCGAGCCCTAGCCGCTACTCAGCGACGGGGCCGAGCTCGAGCACGCGGGCGTCGTCGAAGCCCTCGCCACGCAACCGCTCGACAAGCTCCGCAGGGGGCGCCGAGTCGACGGTGAGCGCCATCAGCGCCTTGCCGCCTCGCCGGCTCCGCGAAACGGTCATACCGGCGATGTTGATGCCGGCTTCGCCGAACATCGTCCCCACGCGGCCGATCACGCCCGGGACGTCGTCGTAGCGGCAGATAACGAAGAGCGGCGCGAGCTCGAGCTCGATCTCGAAGCCGAGGATGTTGACGAGCCACAGCCGGTGGTCGCTGCCGATGGTCGTGCCGGAGACTCGGACGCGAGAGCCTCCCCGGCCCGGGCCCGAGCTACGCAGCTCGACGCGGACGAGGTTCGTGTAGTCGCGGGCCGTCCGCGACCGCTCTTCGCGCACCTCGATGCCGCGCTCCGCAGCGATGAGCGGCGCGTTGACGTAGTTCACCGGGCGGTCGGCCCGCCCCTGGAAGGCGCCGTTGAGCGCCGCGACGGTGAGCAGCCGCGTGTCGTAGTCCGCGAGGCTGCCGTACGCCGTGATCGTGATCTGCTCTACGGAGCCGTCCGAGAGCTCCATCGCGATGCGCCCGAGGCGGGAGGCGAGCGGCACGTACGGCCCGAGCACCTCGAGGTCGTCGGCGCCGAGCACGGGGATGTTGACCGCGTTCGTGACGAGGCCGCCCTCGAGCGCGGCGGCGACCTGCTCGGCCACGATGATGCCGGCCCGGTCCTGCGCCTCCCCGGTCGAGGCCGCGAGGTGCGGCGTGACGACGACGTTGTCGAGCTCGAGCAGCGGGCCGGAGTACGGCTCCTCACCGAACACGTCGAGCGCCGCGCCGGCGATCCGGCCCGAGCGGAGCGCCCCGAGCAGCGCTTCCTCGTCGACGAGCTCGCCGCGGGCGGCGTTGACGATCCGCACACCGGGCCGCATCGCCTCGAAGGCAGCCGCGCCGATGGAACCGCGCGTCTCCGCCGTCAGCGGCAGATGCAGCGTCAGGAAATCCGCGGCCGCATAGACGTCCTCCGGCGACTCGGCGCGCTCCGCCCCGAGCTCGCGGAAGCGATCGGCCGCGACATACGGGTCGTAGGCGAGAACGCGCATCCCGAGGCCGAGCGCACGCCGCGCCACCTCCTGCCCGATCCGGCCGAAGCCGAGCACGCCGAGCGTCTTGCCGGCGAGTTCGATCCCACCGTACGCGCTGCGCTCCCAGCGGCCCTGCTTCAGCGCGGCATGCGCCTGCGGGATGTTGCGGGCGAGCGCGACGAGGAGGCCGATCGTGTGCTCCGCGGCAGAGACGACCGTGGAGTCGGGTGTATTCGCCACGATGATCCCGCGGCGGGTCGCCGCGTCCACGTCGACGTTGTCGACTCCGACCCCGGCCCGCCCGATCACCTTCAGCCGCGTGGCGCGCTCGATCAGTTCTGCGGTCAGCTTCGTCGCGGAGCGGACGACGATCGCGTCGTAGCCGCCGATGATCTCCCCGAGCTCGCTCTCTGCATCGACGTCGACCTCGAAGCGGGAGCGGAGGAACTCGACACCCGCGTCCGAGATCGACTCCCTGACCAGGACGCGCGGCGTCACGTGCGGGAGTCGCCGACGACGCTTGCAGCCTCGAAGGCGTCGAGCGCCGCCGTCACCGCGACGCCACGCTCGACGTCGACGCCGAGGTCGGCGAGCACGAGCTCGACCGCGGCGATCTGCGTCGTGATGTCGAAGACGTCGAACCAGCCGATGTGCCCGAGGCGGAAGATCTTTCCCTTCAGCTCACCCTGGCCGTTCGCGATCGTGATCCCGAAGCGATCGCGGACACCTCCGACGACGTCGGTCGCATCGACGCCTGCGGGGGCGCGAACGGCCGTCACCACGGCGCTCCGGTCCTCGTCGGGGGAGAAGAGCTCGAGCCCGAGCGCCTTCACGCCGGCACGCGCGGCCCTGCCGAGCCGGACGTGGCGGGCGAACGCGGCGTCCAGACCCTCCTCGAGCAGCAGCTCGAGGGCGACGTCGAGCCCCGCGACGAGCGAGACCGGAAGCGTGACCGGCGCGTCGAGTGTCTCCTGCCCCTTGCACGTCCGCTCCCAGTCGAAGTAGAAGCGCGGCGAGGAGCCGGTCGCGGCGAGGGCGGCGTCGGAGACGGCCGCGAGCCCGAGCCCGGGCGGGGACATGAGCGCCTTCTGCGAGCCGGAGACGACGACGTCGAGCCCCCAGGCGTCGGTCTCGCAGGGGACGGCGCCGAGGCTCGAGACGGCGTCGACGACGACGAGCGCCCCGGCCTCCTTCGCCGCCGCGGCGAGCGTGCGCACGTCGGCGACGACCCCGGTGGACGTCTCGGAGTGGACGAGCCAGACGGCCTTGGCATCGCGGTCGCGCAGGCGCGCGCGGAGGTCGTCCGCGTCGGGCGTCTCTCCCCACGCGTACCTGAGCACATCCACGTCCGCCCCGAACGCGGTCATCATCGCGACCCAGCGCTCGCCGAAGCTTCCGGCCGAGACGACGAGGTGCGGCTCGCCCGGCGAGACGAGGTTCGCGACCGCCGACTCGAAGGCGCCCGTGCCGGACGCCCCGAAGAGGAGCACGTCGCTCTCCGTCCGGCAGACCTCGCGCAGCCGAGTCAGAACACGCTCGTAGACGGGGAGGAAGTCAGGGCTGCGGTGGTGGAGCACGGGCGCGCCGACGGCAGCCAGCACCTCCGGCGGCACGGGCGTCGGTCCCGGCGTGAACAGGTACCGCTTCGTCGCCACGTCCCGAGCGTAGCGATCTACGCTGCCGGACATGGACGCGCTCGTAGCGTTCGCCGCGGCACTGCTCGCCCTCAGGCTCGCGGGCCTGCTCGCCGCGCGCTACCGGAGCAGCGGGCGTCCGGAGCTTCTCGCCTGGGCGGCGGGACTCGCCGCCTATGCCGTCGCCGCGGCCGCGATCGCGTGGGGCGAGGCTGCGGGCTGGGACGGCCGCGCCTTCCGCGTCTATTACGCGGCCGGGGCCCTGCTCACGGCGCCGCTGCTCGGCGCCGGCTCACTGCTCCTCGCCGGACGCCGCCGCGCGGCGCCGGTGGCTCTCGCCTACGTCGGCCTGGCGATCGGCATCTCACTCGCGATGCCGGTGCAAGGAGCGTTCGCAGCTCATGGAATCCCGGCGGCTCAGCACCACCTCGCCTTCCTCCCGGCTCGCCTGCTCGCGATCCTCGCGAACTCGGTCGGGACGCTCGCGGTGGTCGTGATCGCCCTGCGCTCCTTCCGGCGCCGCCCGCTCGGGAACGGGCTGATCGTCGCCGGAATCGCCGCCGCGGCGCTGGGCAGTGGCCTCCCCGACCTCGGCGCTGCGGGGAGGGCGGCCGGGATCGCGATCGGCGCCGCGCTGCTTTACGCAGGATTCGTCGCTCCTGCGCACATTTCAGGCCTGTTTCGGCCACGTTTCGCGCCTCGCTGAGTCACAAGCGTTGCCTTAACACCGTACTAACGTGGCAATCGCTACGCTTCTGGCGACGATCGCATAAGCCGCGCCGAAGCGGTGCACGTCTGAAGCGCGCATTTGCCCGCTCGGCCTCCGACTTGCAATCGACCCAGGGAGGTTAAGCATTGCGGCGCTCCATCCTGGCCTGCGGGCTCCTGCTCGCGTTCGCAGGCATGGCCACTGCGGTAGCGGCCGCCGCGGGCTCCAGCAGTACAGACGGTCTTCCAATCCCCAGTTCCAGCCCCAGCACTACCGTCGCCACGCCGGATTCCGGCGCGGCCGACCGGCGCGCGGAAACACGAGCGGCCAAACGCTGGCGCCGCCACATCCGAAGCTTCCGCACGGGCACGCGACGCTGGTTGACGACGGGCGTCCGCCGGCGCAGGACTCGCGCGAGCTCACCGGCCGTTCACTCGAGGGGCTCGAACAGCTCGCGAGGACGTGGCGGCACCGCGAGCACCGGGCGTGGTGGCGGGCGAACCATCCACCTGACCTCAGGGGATGGCTCTGCATCCACCACTACGAGGGCAGCTGGACGGACTCCGGTGGCCCGTACTGGGGCGGCCTCCAGATGGACCTCTCCTTCCAGGAGGCGTACGGCGGCTGGCTTCTGCAGCACAAGGGCACCGCCGACCACTGGAGCTCGCTCGAGCAGATCTGGGTCGCGGTGCGCGCGTGGCGCGTCCGCGGCTTCTCGCCGTGGCCGAACACGGCGCACTACTGCGGCGTGGCGTAGCGGCTCTTTTCGCCTGTAAATCGGCACTTTCGACGGCCTGCGACAGCGGGCCGTCGTCATCTTGGTGTCAATTCGACTTGACACTGACAGCGAAGTGATGTCATAGTGCCGCCATGCAGATCGAGGGTCACATCCAGGCGCTCCGGGAGGACCTCGTGCGCGTCGCGGCGCTCGGCGACGAGGCCACGTCGCGTGCGGCAGACCTCCTCTCGGTCGCAATCGAGGCGTCCCTGGGCCGGCAGATCCAGGACGTCCTCGCCGAGGCGGCGCTCGAGCTCAACGCACAGCTCGACGCCGCGCACGTCGAAGTGCGCATCGCAGGGCGCGACCCCGAGCTCGTGCTCGTCCGCGAGGACGGCACGACTCCGGAGCGGGTCGACGAGGCGTTCTCGGCTCGGATCACGCTCAGGCTCCCTGAGAGCCTGAAGCAGCGGGTCGAGTCGGCCGCCTCCCGCGAGAGCTCGTCCGTCAACACCTGGCTCGTCCAGGCGCTCCAGCGCTCGCTCGAGTCGCCAAACCGCTCCATGTCCGGCAGCCGCAACCGCCTCACCGGCTACGGCCGCAGCTGAAAGGAGGAGGCATGTTCACCGACCACCATCTCCCGTTCGACAAGCCCGAGCGCATGCTCCGCACCGACCGGCGCCCGCTTCCCCGCGCGAGCGAGATCCGTCTCCGCGTCAAGCGCGCGATGAGCCGGCAGGGGGCCTGACGATGCTCGAGCACACCTTCCCCACTCCCCTCCCGCTCACGCTCGAGGTCTCCATCCCAAGCGGAGACATCGAGGTCGAGACCGCTGACGGCGAGGAAACGTCATTGACCGTCGACGGCGACGAGCGGATGCTCGAGCACGTAGAGGTCCGCCACGACGGCGGCCGGGTCGTCGTCAGCCTGCGCAGCGACCACAACGTCGGGTTCTCGTTCTCGCTGGGCTCGCTCGTCTTCGGCAATGGAGGCCTGCGCGTACAGGCGCGCGTGCCGCACGGCGCAGCGGTCAAGGTCAAGACCGCTTCGGCGGACACCGAGCTCTCCGGGCACTTCGAGAGGCTCGACCTGAACTCCGCCTCCGGCGACGTGCGCCTGCGGGGCGAGGTCGCCGAGAACGCCACGGTCAAGACCGTCAGCGGGGACGTCGAGCTCGGCCGGGTCGACGGCGACCTCTCCGTCCAGTGCGTCTCGGGCGACGTCCGGGTCCGTACCGTCTCCGGCTCGGCCGACACGAAGTCGGTCTCCGGCGACGTCCGCCTCGGCGCCGTCACGGCCGGCGACATTCGGTTCGCGAGCGTCTCGGGCGACATCGAGATCGGCGTCGCGCAGGGATCCGTGCTCGACGTCGACGCAGGCTCGACCTCGGGCGACCTCTCCTCCGAGGTGCCGCTGGCGAGCGAGCCGCCGGCCGGCGAGTCCGCCGTGGCGGCCCCGACCATCGTCCTCCGGGGCCGCACCGTGAGCGGAGACGTCCGCGTCTTCCGGGCGGGCTAGGAAGCACAGGCGTGCGCAGGCTTCTCTCCTACCGCGCCGCGCGCCTTCTGCTCGCCGGCGAAAGCCTGTCGGCGTTCGGCGACTGGGCGATGTGGATCGTCATGGCGGTCTGGGTGAAGAGCCTCACCGGCTCTAGCGCAGCCGCCGGGCTGACGTTCTTCGTGCTCGGCTTCGGCAACCTCGCCGGCCCGCTCGGCGGGCTCGTCGCTGACCGCTTCCGGCGCCGGCCGCTGATGATCGCCACCGATCTCGCCCTCGGGGCCTCCGTGCTCCTTCTCCTCTTTGTCCATCACCGCGGCGACGTGTGGCTGATCTACCTCGTCGCGCTCCTGTACGGGGTCGGCGGGACGGTTTTCTACCCGGCGCAGGCGGCGCTGCTGCGGCTGATGCTGCCGGAGGAGCTGCTCGCCGACGCGAACGGCGCCCTCTCCTCGACCCGCCA
>Ga0193751_1002303_pt1 | contig 11637 bp, 6 predicted proteins | sample L1c2metaG_FD_143050 | JGI IMG/M metagenome (GOLD analysis project Ga0193751, IMG submission 143050) | Soil microbial communities from a riparian zone of the East river system, Colorado, United States - L1c2 | ecosystem: Environmental > Terrestrial > Soil > Riparian zone | place: USA: East River... | reverse complement strand
AAGTCAGCGGGATTCGGCGGCACCGGCCCGCAAAAAAGCACCGAAACACCAATGGGCGCGGCTTGCCATACCAGGCTTCGCCAGTCGCTATCCCCTGTGAGGTAGTTCACCAGTCCGGTCGATCTCGAAACTTGAAAAAATTTCTGCAAGCTCGGCCTTCGCAGGTCCGCGTCAATCAACAAAACCGAATCGCCCAGTTGCGCCAGCGAAGCCGCCAGATTCGCCGCCACCGTAGTTTTTCCTTCGCCTTGCTGCGCGCTGGTCACCAGCAGAGTCGCTGGGGGACGCTTCGCCGTCGACAGCAGCACTGAAGTTCGCAGTCCATGAAACGCTTCCGCCAGTGCCCCGTGTTGATGCCCACCGCTGTCCTGCACTTCGATGCGGTTCCACGGAGGCGCCAATCGCGTGCCATTTTTCGATCCGTTAGTTCCATTGCGGTCGTTATTTCCGTTTGTTCCGTTAACCTTCTCCGCATCCAACACGGCCGCAGTGGTCTGAAATCCATGCAGCCGTCTCGGATTGGCAGACAGCTCCATGGCCGGCACCGCGCCCAGCGAGGGTATTTGCAGAAATCGTTCAATGTCTTCGGAGCTTTTCAGCGTGTTATCCAGATGCTCCTGCAAAAACGCCGCTGCAATCCCAAGGCACATCCCCACAATCAACGTGATCGATAAATCCAGCAGGATACGAGGCCGCGCAAATTTTTTCGGCGGGTATGCCGGATCAACCACACGAATATTCGTCGCTTTCAAACTGCTCGACACTCCCGTCTCTTTCAATTTTTCCAGCAGCCCAACGTACAACTGTTTGTTCGTATCCGCCTCGCGTTTCAAAATATTGTATTGCACCGATTTTCCAGCGACATCGTTGGCCTGCCGCTCCTGCTCCGTAAACGCGTTTTGCAGCATCTCTTCGTGGGTCACCGCCGCTTTATAATCGTTTGCGCTGCCGCCCGCCTCGCGCGCGCGCTCCGCTTCCAGCATCGCCTTGCTTTCGTCGATCTGGCTCTGTAATTCTTTAACCCGCGGATAGTTCGGATTAAAATTCGCACTCAGCCGCGACTGTTCTCGCTGCAAATCCGCCAGCCTCGCCGTCAAATCCTGTATCAACTTGTTATCGAAAACTCCCGGCAGCTCCGAGTAATTCCTTTCTTCCAGCAGCCGATACAAAGACTCTTTCGCGTAACGGTCCGCTTGCGCCTTCGTCAATTCTTGCTGCAGCTCTCGCAGCCGCTGCACCACGATATTTTCGCTGGTGCCTTTTTCCGTCTCCAGAAAAAGCAACCCATTCCCCCGCCCATATTTCTGCAGCTCATCTTCCGACTTCTCCAGCTTGGCTTTCATTCCCAGCAATTGCTGCGATAGCCAGTCCGAAGCCTTCTGCGCCGCTTGCCACCGCGCTTCCAGATTTGCGTCGATGTATGCCGACGTCAGCGTGTTCACCACCTGCGCGGCAGTATTCGGATCATTAGATTCGAACGTCACCTCAATCAGCCGGCTCCGCTTTACTGGCTCGACCGTTAGTCGCTCCTCGAAATTTTTTAACACTTCTTCTGGAACTGTCTTGTCGGCCGCCGAGCTTATCCCAAATTCCGCGCGCACCGGTTCCGGCGTCGGCTTCTCCCGCGCAATCTGCCAACTCCCGCTGCGCCGCGTAAATTCCGGCAACTTCTCCAGCCCCAGCTGTGTAATCACCCGCCGCGCCAGATTTTCGCTTTTCAAAATCCGGTTCTGCGTTTCAATGTACGCATCCGAAACGCCTTCAATTTGAAACAGCTCCTGCAACGTCGGCACATCCGGATTTTCTTTCTGAATTTCAATCAACGCCCGCGCCTCATAAACCGGCTTCCCGCGGAAAGTCGCAAACAGTCCAATCATACAAACCACTAGCAACGCCACCAGCACCGTCGCATAACGCTTCTGAATTACACGCCAGTATTCCAGCAGGTCCGGAACCGCCTCGCGGTCTTCCACCGGATACGCGCCCGCGCCATGGTTCACGCGTTCCAGCGCGCTCTGTCGCGGTTCGTAAAGTTGCAATCTGTTTTGCTCGTCCATATTCTTATGGGTGAAAAATAGCTAGCCCAGTGGCGGTATTGACAACGGCATCCGTACTTCTGAAAAGTACCGTCTTGCCCGTGCTGCTTGGCACAAACACGATATCCGCAGCCTGCAAATTCATGTCCGGCGCTTTTCCATCCAGAATCTTTCCCAGTTGCACCGGTATTTCCGACCGCTTGCCGCTGCCCTCATCGGTCCGGATTATGCGCGTGTGCCCCTTCGATGACGTGCTCGAAAGTCCTTCCGCTAGCGCGATTGCCTTCAGCAGCGACATTTGCTCGTTCCCCTTCACCGTGAAGCCGCCGGGCTTTCTCACCGCTCCCACCACGTATACAATTCCCGCCCGCGTGACCTTAACAATGTCCCCCGCATAGATCGGCACATTTAATCCTGGGTCGCGTGAATTCAGCAGGTGCCGCAAATTGATCGCTAACGTGTCGCCCTGCTGCCCGTGTGTGGTGCTCGCATCATTTGTCCCCGCCATTGAAGCCATCTCGTTATTTTTTTCGGTAGTCGATGCGGTCGCATTATTTTTCAGCGTGCCGTCCTTCGCATTGTCCTCTGGCCCTGTCGCCCTTTTGATTCCGTCTGCGTCCTCGCGGTCCGTCTTACCACTTTCAGCTTGCGTTGTCTGCCCGCTGGCGTCGTGACCACGGTTGTATCCCGCATTCCTCATTACCAGAACTTCATCGCCCGCATCAGGCGCCAGTCCTTGCGCCATGGAAAGCATCTCCAGCAGCGTCTTCGATCCGCGCACCTGAAAAACCCCCGGCTTGTTCACTTCCCCAATCACCGAAACCGGATGACTCTCAATCCCGGTCACCATCACACTCACGTGTGGATCCTTCAAAAATTCCCGCAACTTCGCCGCCAGCGTATTCTCCAACTCCCGCGCCGTCAATCGCACTACGTGAATTCCACCCAGCAGCGGCAGCGACACTTCGCCATTTTCGGAAACCCGCACCGTGCGATTCAGTTCCGGCGCCTCAAAAATATTTATATCCAATAAGTCCTGCGGCCCGATCCGGTAATCGCCCGTTTGCCGCTCTCGTGTTTCGGCAAACTGTTCCCGCAACCGTTCCAGCTTCCGGTTGTAATCTTCAGTCGACTCCGCCGTCGCCGCGCTTTCCTCCACGCCCTGGGCTTTCGGCGCACCCTGATAATCCTGCGCGCGCAAATCCACTGAAGGCAGCATCCCGCTAAGAAAAATGCCCAGCGCCAACAGCCGCATAGTTTTAATCAATCTGAATTGTCCCGCCCTCACACCCGGTCCCGTAATGCGTCAGTGATAACGCCAACAGTCCAACCCCGATTAATTTTCAAAGTCGTATCCCTGCTAATGGACCACCCTTGGGCTTGGGCGGTTTTCTCCCATTTATTAGTCAAATCCTACACTAGCCCCACGTGTATTTCAGCGTTTTCCGAGTCGCTCGCCGGCAGATCACAGAACCCATCGTGCCCCAAGCTCCACACGTGATCCCGCCACTCCAGGCTCCCACCCATTTTTATAGATGCCGGTTTTAGCGTAAACTGTCCCCTATTAATCCGCTGGTGGGCGTAGCTCAGCTGGTAGAGCGTCTGTCTGTGGCTTATGCGTTGAACACGCTTATGCCGCCGATTCGGCACCTTTTATCTTAAGTCGATTTTCTCAAATCAACCCTTGAAATTGCCCTGCATTCCCTCTTGCGGGCTTATCGGTCAGTCCGGACGCACCCCAACAAAAAATGCCCATCGGGAAACCGACCAGAGCCGATCCCGATGGGCAACACTCGATCCTGAATCCCGAGTTAGAAGTTGAACTTGGCCTGGAATTCCAACACTCGTCCGGCTAAGGCTCCCGGCGAGCGGCCGAAGATCTGGTTTTCTACTCGCGTGTTATCGGTGCCGAATGAAAACGGTTGCAGGTTAAGTTTGTTGAAGGTATTGAACGAGTTTCCGCGCAATTCGATGTTCGCTCCCTCACCCCAAAAGCGGGTATTCGGCAAGCCGAACTTCTTCACGATGCTGAAGTCCACATCGAAGTAACCAGGGCCGCGGAAGGAGTTACGCCCAACAGCGGGAGGTCCCGGGCCTGGTAGTCGGGTCAGAGTTGGAACATTGTGCGTTTATGGTGCCGCCAGCTGGATTGGGAACGGTATCGCCTTCGTGAATGATTCCCGGGAAGTTTGCGTTAGGCGTTATGAACGAGCTGTTAGAAGTGTCGTTCAGCGCCGGATTAATCACTCCTGACGGACGTGTCGGGTTGATGGTGGCTGCGTTGGTAATAGGTATTGAATTGAGCCGACCTGTCACCGGTGTCCATGGGAAACCAGTGTGCCAGCTCATGAGGCCGTTAACCTGCCATCCGCCGAGAATCTTGCCTGCGAATGTGGACTGGTTGCGGAAGATCGGTAGATCCCACAAGGCGTACAAAGTGACGTTGTGTTTTACGTCAAAATCGGACGGTCCAAATTCTGTCCTGGGGTGTGCCGGGTCCGTTTGATTGGTTACGGCACCCGGCCCCTCGTTGGAAATCTGGTCAATGCTTTTGGCATAGCGGTATTGCACGTCGAACAACAAGCCCTTGCTAAACTGCCGCCGTAGGCGAAGGTTCAGCGCGTTATAATTCGCATCCACGTCACTGGTCGGGATGTAAACGGCAAAGAAAGATGGGTTCTGAGCCTGAAGGAAGTTCTGGTTCACCAGCCGAGTTAGCTTATGAGAATCGCTTCCCTGGTAGCCCGCCGTAGCGATGAGACTCCATGGCAAACGGTGCTCAACCTCCAAGGAGTAGATATATACATAAGCGTCGCGGTAGTTGGATGATCCGCCGTAGATTTCCACGGGAATATCCTTGGACGGAGTGCATGCGGGGTCGCCACAAATGCCGCCGGTAACGGGATCAATGCCTAGCGCCAGGGCAGGATTTGCGGGGTAGCTGTTGTAAGCGTTGCTGGCACCCAACGAGTACAAGATCTGGTTTTTGGCAAACGGGCTGCCAAAATCTGTGGATGCAGTGCCGCAGCAGATATTGAATCGCGCATAATCTGGAGGGTTGAAAGCCGCGTTGCCAAATAGCACGTCGTCGGGACGGTTATAGACGATTCCGCCACCGCCACGCACCACGGTGTTTCCGTGGAATCGATTCGGGCTCCATGCAAAGCCCACCCGGGGGCCGGCATCTCTCATGGTCCTGTCGATCAGTCGAGACACTGGCCTGAGCGTCGCGTCTGCCAGAATTCCGTTGGTCGGAAACTCAATGTTTGATAAATGATTTTGGGCATCACTGAAGGGGCTGAAATATTCGTATCGCAAACCAAGATTGAGCGTGAAGTTTGGCCTGACTTTCCAATCATCCTGGAAGAAAAAACCGTAGTCTTTCGAACGCAAGTAGCGCTGCGCGTTTGCGGGACCGCCGGTCTGGGGATTTGCATCGATCCCTTCAAAAATGGGCGTGTCATTTGCGAAGTTCCAAAGGAAGTGTTGCACATATAACGGTCGCGCTGCGCCGCTTAGGTTGTTATTGTTTTGCTCGTCGATAATGTCGATCCCCAAACGCAGAGCATCGCGGAAATCAAAACTGTTCTCCGTGAAAGCCGCGGGTGTAGTCGCCCCTTGCGGTGGACCGAATCGAATGCGGTCGAAGTTGTAGCCTTCGATCTCAATGCGCGGAATTCCGAAGTTTACATTCTGGCTGGTGGCAATCTGGTTGAAGTTGAAGCGCGTGAAATTCACACGGAATTCGTTCACCAAGGTGGGCGAGAAGGTGCGAATCCACGAAGCGGACTGGACCTGATTGAACGGCTGTATCGTCAAATCGCCTTGCGGGCGGCTGCGGCCCGGTGAATCAGCGGTCAGGTTATTCACCATCGTGAAATAGGCGCTGTAGGCGAACTGATTTTTTCCTAAGATGAAATCGAATCGACCATTGTATTGATCGCCCCGGTTCGTTCCGGGCAGGGCGAGCGTTACGTACTGAATGTCGGGTACGCCGTCAAAGCCGCCACCCGTCGGATTGTTTAGAGAAACATATTGGCCGGTTGTGCCGGTTAGAGAACCGAGGTCAAGTCCTCCGGGAACTTCCTGGCACTGCGATGAGGGCAGGGAGGCAAGCGCGCAGGTAGCTGGTAAAACCTGCGCGATGCGAGGCGCAATGCCGGCAGAATTGAATATAGCTGCGGCGATGCTGCCAGGCCTGTTCGCGATCACCGCTTGGCGGAACTGAGAGGTCTCCACAAATGTGGGGCTGCTGGTGTCCTGCGAGTTGCTGCGCAATCCTTCATACGAAAAAAAGAAAAACAGCTTATCTTTTAGAATTGGGCCGCCGATATTGCCGCCAAATTGGCGGAAATTATTGTTCACGCGGGTGGGCTTGGCACCGAGCGGTCCACCGTATTTATTGTAGGCGTTCCAGTTGGGGTCTTGATATTTGAAGAATCCGCCGCCATGAGGCTGGTTTGTACCGCTCTTACTGACGACCTTTACTTGCGCGCCGGAGGTGCGGCCATCTTCCGCGGAATAGGAGTTCGCTAAGACGGTGATCTCCTGGACAGATTGCTGGTTGGGCGTGATAACCGCTGATCCGCCAAACTGCAAGCTATTCACGCTAACCCCGTCTATGGTGAAGTTGTTGGTATCTTGCCGCTGACCGTTCGCGACCACCTGCACCGAATTTTCAATTTGGAAAATTGATGCGTTGGAACCGCCAGGTCCGGTGGAATTTGGGAGATTATTGGCGCCGCCATTTCCACCGCGCGAGCTATCGCCGAAGACGCCAGGCGTCAGACGCAACAATTCATAGGGATCCCGCCCAAACTGGGGCAGGCGATCTACTTCTTCCGTCGTTATCGTAGTGCCGAAATTGGCGTTCTCGGTGTGCAGGGCTTCACCGGACGCCGAGACAGTGACTGTCTCGCTTGCCGTACCGATTTGGAGGGAGACGTCAAAACCACGCGGCTCTTCCGCCTTGACCTCAATGCCAGTGGAGCTTGATTCTTTGAAACCGGTAGCGTTGACCTTAACTGTATATTTGCCTGGTGGAAGTTCTGAGACTCGATAAAATCCCTGATCGCTAGTCTCGGTTTCGCGAGAGGCCCCGGAAGCTTCATTTGTTACGGTTACTTTTGCGCCGGCAATGGCAGCCTGGCCGGCGTCCATGACAGTCCCTTGCAGGCTGGCTTTGAATTGGGCAAAACTGGAAGCGACACAGACAGACAGGACACACACACACAGAAAAAATGATTTCCACCGCATTTAGACTCCCCCGTTCCCCTTACTGTAAATTTACTAAATGCCACACCCCATCTGCATGTCAGGATGAGACTGGTTTGAGAGGCTGTCAAGAAGGGTTTCCATATACGTGGCGCATACAATTACTGGCGCAGGCCATGGAGAACGGCCAGCGAACTCTCTACATTATTGAGTATTGGCGGCAATTTTAGACTTTGGGGGGCGGCAGGTCAGCGCGCAATGAGGCAAGAACCACGGACTCAGCATGCAGCAAAACGAAAATGCACCGACAGCTTGTGGCTGGCGGCCGCATTTTTATCGCGAAAAGTGAGCTTTTAGTTTTTCGTGGCGTTAGCTCTGGGCTTGCAGAACTTCGCCGGGAAGCACGAATCGTGCCGGCTTTGGGGCGGTGGCGATGCGCGGAAGGTTTACCGGCAAGCGTCCTTGGGAACCAACGTGAGACATGATGGGAGCAGCGGTGCCATCATCGGCGCGCATACGCTCGATTTTGATTCCCAGGGTGCGTTCTAGTTGGAAGAGCTCGGAACGTTGTTCCTTGACGAAAAGCGTGGAGGCTACGCCATGTCCTCCGTTGCGGCCGGTGCGGCCAACGCGGTGGATGAAATTTTCGGCCACTTCGGGCAGGTCGTAATTAATGACGTGGGCGATGTCTTCGACGTGAATTCCGCGAGAGGCGAGGTCGGTGGCTACCAGGATGCGATAGCGTCCCTGCTGGAATCCCGTGAGCGCTGAAGTGCGTTGCGATTGCGAACGATCGCCGTGAATCATCGCTGAGGAGAAACCCTTGCGGTTGAGATTGTCGGCGATGCGCTCCGTCCCGCGCTTGGTGCGCGCGAATACGAGACAGCGTCCGGTTTCCTTGGCAAGCAAGCGCTGGAGCAATTCCATTTTGCGGTCCATAGCTACTTCAAAAGCCTGCACGCGAACGTTTTCGGAAGGCTTAAGAGTGGAGCCGAAGGACAGGCGCACGGGGTCCTTCATGTAATCTTTCACGACGCGAATCATGGAGCCTTCCAGGGTCGCGGAGAAGCACATGGTTTGACGGTCTTTCGGAAGAATGGAAACGATTCTGCGAATCGCGGGAAGAAAACCCATGTCCAGCATGCGGTCGGCTTCATCGAGGATAAGGATGCGCAAGGCGTTAAAGTGAAAAAGCTTGCGATCGAGATAGTCTTCCAAGCGGCCGGGAGTGGCGACTACGAAGCGCGCGCCTTTGCGGATGGCCTGGAGCTGCGCGCCTTCGGATAATCCGCCGACGACCAGCGCCGCGGGCATAAGCTGCTTGCCGCGCAGGGCGTTGTACTGCGCCACAACCTGCATGGCGAGTTCGCGCGTGGGCACGAGCACGAGGGCGTTGATGCCTGGGGTATTTTGCTTCAAGAGCTGTTCGATCACCGGGATGAGGAAGGCGAGCGTTTTGCCGGTTCCGGTCATCGCGGTAGCGAGCACATCTTTGCCGGCGAGCGCCTGAGGAATCGCGGCGGCTTGCACGGGCGTCGGCATGGAAAACTTCGCCGAGGTGAGCTTCTCCTTCATATAAGGAGATAGCGGCATTTCTGAAAAAGGTACGGAAACATTCTGCATTGAGTCGTTTAGCTTTCTTGCTGGTGGAGTTGCTCGCGGCACACACCTAGGTGCGTACTCAGGCGGCAACTCACGAAGCCAGCCTTAGTTTTGAATTACGCTGATAACGTACGGAGGAAACTGCAGGCGGGGATTCTCAGATGAAGTATTTAACAACCGAGGGACCGCACAACACAACCGAGGTGATAAGCGCAAAATCAGAGTAGCACAGATCGCGTTAAATTGACAGCGGTGCTTCTTGAGGTTATGCAGCGTGTTTGACAACCGGCGCGTAAGGCTGCGACTTGAAGTTATACTCAGCGCATGGAAATGGCTGCCCGCACTTTCTCGACGACGGACTGGAGTGAAATTCCGGAGACCGAACATGCTGGTGATACGGGGAAGGCATTGTGGCGGACGCAAAATTTTGGCGAGATTCGCGTGCGCATGGTCGAGTACTCTCCGGGTTACGAGTCGGATCACTGGTGCGCCAAGGGACATGTGCTTTTGTGTCTTGAAGGCGAACTGGAAACGCGTTTGGCTGACGGGCGAACTTTTACGCTCAAGCCAGGGATGAGCTATCACGTCGGTGATGGCGATCCAGCGCATCGGAGTTTTAGCCGCAGTGGCGCCAAGCTGTTTATCGTCGACTAAATTATTCGTTATTCGTACTAAGCCGCTATGTCCTCATCGATACTTTCCGCGCTGCAACAGTATTGGGGCTACTCCTCGTTTCGTCCGCTTCAGGAACAGGTTGTAAACAGTTTGCTGGCGGGGCGCGACGCGTGTGTGGTCATGCCCACTGGGGGCGGGAAATCGCTCTGTTACCAATTGCCGGCGGCGATGACGCCTGGGCGCACCGCAGTTGTGGTGTCGCCGCTGATTGCGTTGATGCAGGACCAAACTGCTCAATTGGAACAGATGGGCGTGCCCGCAGCGGTATTGAACAGTTCGCAAAGCGCCGCAGAGCAATTCGCTATTTTGCGCAACGCAAAAACAGGAAAGTACCGGCTGCTTTATCTTTCACCGGAGCGACTGGCGCGCGCTGACGCGCTTGCTTGGCTGCGCGAAACACCCATTTCGTATTTTGTGATCGATGAAGCTCACTGCATTTCGGAATGGGGACACGAGTTTCGTCCTGAATACCGGCAGTTACATTCCCTGCGAAAACAATTTCCCGAGCGGCCCATCGCAGCGTTCACCGCGAGCGCCACCCGGCAGGTACGCCACGATATTGTCCAGCAATTGCAGTTGCGCGATGCGGACAAGTACATCGCCAGCTTCCAACGCCCAAATTTGGGTTATCACGTGAAGCAGTGCGATCCGAAGAGTCAACGTGGACTACTGCTGAGAGCAGCGGAGCATTACGCCGGAAGCAACATCATTGTTTACGCGCCGACGATCACGCGAGTGGAGGAAACGGTCGCGTTCCTGAGGCACAGCGGGATCGCGGCTGTCGGATATCACGCGAAGATGGACAACGTGGTGCGAAGAAAAAATCAGGAACTTTGGATGAGCGATGAAGTGCGCGTGCTGGTAGGAACCATCGCGTTCGGCTTGGGCATAAACAAAGCCGCGGTGCGCGCGGTGATTCATTTGTCGTTGCCGAAATCGATTGAGCAGTATTACCAGGAAGCAGGTCGCGCCGGGCGCGATGGCGAGCCGGCTGACTGTCTGTTGTTATGGCAAAAACGCGACGTGGGACTCTTAACGTATTTCGTCGAGCAATTAAAGGATCCCGCAGAGAAAGCGCGGGCATGGCAACGTTATCGCATCATCCGAAAGTTCGTCGAGTCGAACAGTTGTCGACACCGGCAGATTTGTCTCCACTTTGGGGAAACGCCGAAATGGTTGGCGTGCAAGGCATGCGATGTGTGCAGCGGCGCGCCGGATTGGTTCAGCGCGACCCGAGTGGTGAAAAGAAAACGGGCTAAAAGTAAAGTTGTCCATGTAAAAAGTAACGTCACGGCTCAGCCGGCGTTTGCGGCTCCGCCCGTGCCTGCAGACGCCAATGCTGAACTCAGAGAACACTTGCGCGAATGGCGCTGGGACATCAGCAGGGAATTGAATGTCCCGGCGTACGTGGTGATGCACGATACAACGCTCGATGAACTGTGCGAGGTGCGGCCAAATACGCTTGCGGAGCTGCACAGAGTTTCTGGATTTGGGGATCGAAAGGTGGAGACCTATGGGCCACGAATTTTGGAGGCCTTGAAAAACTTCGAGTCAAAGCCGCGAAGATCTGGGGCCGCGGGCTGAGCGCCTGAGTAGTCGCACGCGTCCAAGCCTTACTCGGCCAAGTGCTAGCGCCTGACTCGGTAATCGGAACTGAACTGATCTAGAGTGCCTGCTCGCGTCTTGCGGGAAGCGGGTGGGGAGTGCTACTTTTAGGCGGTATTTTGGGGCGCTGGCGCTTTTGCCGGCGGGGTCTGGGCGCGGCTGACGACCAGTTCAGGCCATCTTATTTATGCGCGCAATAAACTCAAGTTAGCGGCCCTGAATTTAGGGGCGACGCAAAGAACGGCGTTAAGTGCGGCGTTGCGTGTTCATCTGATTAAATGTAACTGCTGATTGCAACTGTTGGCTGCGTTTGACAAGCTGATTACGCACCTGCATGTCGACTTCACACGACAATTCGAACAGTGCGCCTTACGTTGCCGATGGTTCCAGTACCGCTCCTGCCGCGGGCCAGCCCAGGGGCGTTACTTACTGGCGCGTAGAGGGGTCCTTGCTGGAGCTTGGGGCGCTGCGTCCGGTGCTGTTCTTCACCTGGAATTCGCGCAGC
>Ga0193751_1002302_pt1 | contig 11637 bp, 9 predicted proteins | sample L1c2metaG_FD_143050 | JGI IMG/M metagenome (GOLD analysis project Ga0193751, IMG submission 143050) | Soil microbial communities from a riparian zone of the East river system, Colorado, United States - L1c2 | ecosystem: Environmental > Terrestrial > Soil > Riparian zone | place: USA: East River... | reverse complement strand
TCCCTTCGAATCGTAGGTGCGCAGGGCTTCGGGATTCCGGTATTCGAGCTCGTGTTGCTCCCGATCGAACGCAAGCAGGCGATACGCACCCGGAGCCAGTCCCTGCGAAACGAAACTTCCATCCGGACTTACCCATATCTCGGTGAGCTGCCCGCTGCTGTCCGCAAGGGGAATGCAGTAGATATGCGCCGCAGCCTGCCCACCTAACGGTGCATAAAAAGTCCAGCCTCGCGCGTCGGCGCTTGCGCCGCCTGCGCCGGCTGCCCCGCCAGCATTGACCGGCCCCGGCGCAGGCGGCGTAACTCCCTCGACTGTGCCGCTGATCTCGGCGGTATCGTCGCGCATCGTGATCTCGATAGGAGACGCCGTCCCTCCCGCGCCGACGACCAGGGGCTGATGCTGCAGGTCAAGATTGCCGGAACGGATCGAGGCGGGGTAGCCGCGTGACGAATTGACTCGCACCCAGTAGCTTCCCGTCGGCGCACCCTCAATGACCAAAGCGTCGTCAGCGCGCATTGGGTCCCGCAGAGAAACCTGCGGCCCTACTCCAAAATCATCGGCGGGCTCGAGCGTTACGCTCAAATAGCGACGCGGCCCCTTGATCACCGTGTTGCGACCGTTGATGTTCCAAGTCATCGAACCCGGGTTGTCGGCAGAAGTGAATTCTTCCTTAACGTTGACTGGAATCGAGGTGTTGGACACGAGCGTCATACTTGGCCCATCAATGGGTGCGCCTTTGATGGAGATTGTCTGCAAACCAGTTACGCCATTGGGTCCGAACCTCGATGCTTCGATGGTGTAGGTTCCGTCGGGCAACATGCCTTCTATCGCATGGTCACTGTTGTTGTAGCCGAGGGAAAATCCCGGCCCCTTGCGCCCGTGAGCGTATACGCTGACGGCGATTCCGTTGTCCGGCGCATTGATGACCGGCACTTTGACGCGGTAATACGGCAGTTTCACCAACGAAAGGCTGACCGTCTGCGTCTGGCCGGCAGCTAATTGAATTGTGGCGGCAGATCCGAAATCGGGCGCGCTCTGGTAATAGACTGGCGGGTATCCGAACAGCTTTCCGATCGGGACATTGGGGGGAGGAAGGGTGAGCGGATCAGTGGTGAGCGGGTCGTGGTCGAGTAACTCGTGCGTCAGCAGCTTATAAGTGCCGGCCGGAAGATCCGCGAAACGAAATTGACCGTCGGACGTGGACAGAGCGCCTCCAACTGGAAGCCAGCGCGCGCGACCGTCCTGGACCTGCCGGCGGTAGACTTGCAGCGTGATGCTGTCGGGCGGCTCCGACGTGGGAAGAGTGACGGCGCCGACGATCAGACTCTCGGGTGTGAGCGTGAGTGTGAAGTCCTTCAACGCTCCGTTCTGAAGGTTTTGCGCCAGGCTGTTGGGATCGGTCAGGAAGCCTGGCTTACGGGCCATCAGCATGTAAGGACGATTGGGAATCGCAGACTGAATCTGGTCACTGACAGGAGTGGTCGAACCCGAACCGCCCTCAGGAACGGGGTCGGCCTTCGGTAAGGTGAATTCAAAATGGCCTTCACTATTGGTCAGGGTGGCGAAGCGATTGTCGGGGGAAGAAACCAGGGCGCGGGCGATCGGCTCATGTGTCACGCTGTTGATCACGATGCCGCGGAGGGTGTCGGTATTGTCGGACATGGACTGCGCGGTGGCGGCGGTCAGGCAGGCGACGATAAGGGAGAACAAGAGGATGCTTGCGCTTTGAAATGTTCGCCGCGATACTCGCGGGAATGAACACCGTAGAATCTTGCAAGGTAAAACATGCAGAGACACATGATGCTCGCTGGTCTTCAACTGGATTGCTCCAACCTTGAATTATTGTGGCCCAGCATCGGGGAATGCACAACGTAAGCACTAAGGAGTGGGAATCGCCTGGGCGCTTCGGGGTTGCCTTCGGGAGTGGGAAACCGGCCTCAGAAGAAGCGCGTGACGCCCTCTTCCAGTACTACCACCTTGTCTTTCACGCCGGCCTTCAGCGCTTCTCGCTCCAGTAACTGGAGGGGTTCTTCTATTGGCTCATGCGACAGGCGAAATGTTCCGTAATGCATGGGGACCATCCAGCGGGCATTCAGATCGAGAAAGGCGCGAGTGGCGTCGGCGGGACTGGTGTGGACATTGCGGAATTGGGGCGGATTGTAGGCACCAATCGGGAGCAGTGCTAGCTCGGGTGACAGGCGGCGTCCGATTTCGCGAAAGCCGGCGAAGTAGGCGGTGTCTCCTGCGTGGTAGACGGAGTGTTTGCCGCTGCGCAGCACGTAGCCGCCATAGCCGCGGTGCGAATCTTTGAGGATGCGCGCGCCCCAATGCCGAGAAGGTACGTGAGTGATGTCGAGCGTGCCGTGGCGATAGGTATTCCACCACTCGAGTTCGACGATTTGTTCGAAGCCGAGGTCGGAGACGAGGTCGAATAAATGATGGGGGACGACGAGCGTGGGCGCGGTTCCGGTCTGGCGGCGGGTTTGCCGCGCGATGGTGCGCAGCGACTGGCGATGCAGGTGATCGAAATGCGCGTGCGTTACCAGAACAACATCCATCGGAGGCAGGTCGCGCAGATTCAATCCGGGTTGACGCAGGCGCTTGAGGACGAACAGCCAGCGCGCAAAGTTAGGATCGATGACGACGTTCTGTCCGCCAATCTGCAGGAAGAAGCTGGAGTGTCCGATGAAGGTGACGCCGAGTTCGCCGTTTGAAACCAGTTGCGGTTTGTGGGTCTTGCCGGTGCGAGGCGTGACTACCGAATGCCGCACCAGGCGCGTGAACTGACTGGCTCGCTTGCGTAGCGCGGAATTTTTCAATGAGGACTTCAACATTGGTCCGACCAGTATGATTCGACCAGTATGATTCGCCTACTATGGTTCGACCGCTATGATTCGACCGGCATGATTCCCCCGGTACGGTTCGGCCAGTCCGACGGAAACGCCGTTGATTGCTACATTATCGGCTTTGTACTCTCAAGTCTCCAGCAAAGTATAGATGCTCTGGAGGCTGGCAGCGACACCGGGGTTGGGCGGTTTCTTTTGGGAACCGCTCGTTTCCTTGGGAACTGCTCAAGGTGAATCCGAGGCCTTAGAAACGAACATTTGGGGCGAACACCACGTGGAAAAACATCGCGAGAAGGCGCACCCCTGGCAGGCAATCATGAAACGAGCGATTCCCTCAATAAGTTCCAAACGGAAAAACCTTCGCCATCGCTGCCACTCTACTTTTGCGGGCCAACCAGGTCGCTCATCGGCGGCACGTTCGCGGTGTCGCAGGTAAATGCCAGACAGCCTAATTGCCAGCCATCCTCGATCGTTGCCAGCATTGATTGGTGGTTGTAGGCGACGCTTGAGGTACGGGGCGAAGGATCGGAGTGAGAAATGGCAATCGTCACGACATGTCCGCCGCCTTGGCCGGGAACGGAGTCGCAGCAACCGCTGTCGTCCCCGAACCCATTGAAGCCGGAGCCGGTGAAGTCGGATTCATCCCAAGCGATGAAGATGACTGAGTTGCCGGTCCAAGCCTGTGAATTCATGATGGCGCTGACCGTGTTGCTAAGAAAGGCATCGCCCGTGGCAATCAGCGCCTGCACCTGAGAAAAATCGCAGGGGTCGTCGGGAGTGGAGGCCCGCCCGTGCATGTCATGACATTGGTCAGGACTGATCCAGGTGTAGTCGGCCACTTTGCCGCTAGCCAGGTCGGTCGCAAACTGGCCGAAGTCGACAATATTGGCCACTCGCGCCGGGTTGCTCTGCACGTCCTGATACGAAATGAAAGGGTTGTGCTTGCGTTCGTAGAGCTGGTTGCCGCACGAGTGATCGAGCGGAGTGGTGCAAAGGGAGTAGGACTGCATGTAGGCCTTCCAGGTTTTGCGGTTGGCCTCGAGCTGATCCACGATGTTAGCGACGTTGATGGTGGTGTCGTTGTCGTCAGCGACGCCGTTCGTCGAACCGGAGGTGGCGGCAATGTAATTGGGCTGGCTGGGATGGGTGACGCCGAAGTAGTTGCTTGCCAGACCGTAGTTGGCAGCCGCAGCATTGGTGAATGGTGCGTTCGGGTTCCCCATCAGGGCGTCAAAGCCCGTGTTCTCCATCATGATGATGAAGACGTGCTGAAAATTCTTCATGGTGGAACGACCATTCTGCGCGGCGAGCAGGGACGGAGTGAGCGAAACAAAAATCAGGAGAAAACAGGCCGCAGTAATTCTGGACAGGCCGAGAAGACGCTGTGATTTCATGTGGACGCTCCTAGAGTTCTTAAATTCGATCTCCCTCAGGACTTCAAAGACGGCGACCATAGTACCCCATCTCGCCCGTCCGCAACACGGTGAAATGATTTTCACCTGAAGCGTGCTGGGATCGGGGTGCGATCCGTACCAGCACTGCTTAACTGCCCCCATTTGTGGCCTGCCTTTGCCAACCTTCATTGCCGTCAAACGCAAAATTCTCTGCGTTTGCCTTGACCGTCACTTTGCTGGTCATATCTAATCGCAAGCTTAGGCGAATTTCGTTTGGCTAGACTTTGGAAAGGACTGACGCTGATGCGCGTAGCTTTTCTTGGCATGGGAATTATGGGACGGTCGATGGCCGCCAACCTGGTCAAAGCTGGACACGAGGTCGCGGTCTGGAATCGGAGCTCCGGTAAGGATGTGGAAGGCGCGCGTAGCGCGGCTTCTCCGGCGGATGCGGCCGAGGGTGCGGAAGTGGTGTGGATGTGCGTCTCCGACACGAAGGCGGTCGATGACTTGCTGTTTGGCCCACGCGGCGTAGATCAAGTTCTGGCCGAGGGCATGATTATCGCCGACTCGAGCACGATTTCCCCCTCCGCCACGCGACGCTTTGCGGAGCGCGTGAAGGCGCGTGGCGTTGACTACGTGGACGCTCCGATGACCGGCTCAAAGATTGCCGCTGAAGCGGGGCAACTGATTTTCATGGTGGGCGGCGACGAGGCTGTGCTCGCTCGGCTCCAGCCACTTTTTCAGGCGATGGGCAAGCAGGTATTTCACATGGGCGAGACGAGCAAGGGACAGGCCACGAAACTGGTCATGAATCTGCAGATCGCGCTCATTTATGAAGGATTCGCCGAAGCGCTGGCGCTCGCCACCAAGCTGGGCGTGGAGGTGGAAAAGCTGTTGCCGCTGATCCAGGCGTCCATGGTGCGTTCGGGGGTGGTGGAGTACAAAGCTCCGTTCATTCTGAAGCGCGACTTCTCGCCGAATTTTCCTCTGCGGCTGATGCTGAAAGATATTCGCCTGGCGCTCGATGCCGCCAAGGAAGCGCGCGTGCGGCTGCCTGGACTGGAAGCGGTGGAAGAGGTATATGACGTCGCCGCCGAGGAAGGGCAGGCGGATCTGGACTATGCGTCGACGCTCACGCTGCTGGAGAAGTGGGCGGGGGTGGAAGTGAAGGCCGCATCAAAGTAGACGACAGCGGAAAGTCTCGTTGCTGGAATTGTGCAATTTTCCTGACTCCCGCCGTTCTTGAGGGTGGTGTTTCACGGTAGGCCCAAACTTCGCTGGTTCGAGGGCGTAAATGCGCGATAGTCTGGCCGCGGTCATTCTTGTTGTGTCCTCGATCCTTCTTCTTTCTTCTTCCTTCCTTAACGCCGCGGAAATCCGGGGCAAGGTGGTCAGCGTTGATCGGGGAGAACCCCTGGCGCGCGTTCAGGTCGCGGTGCTCGTCGAGGCACAACGGGAAGCCGCCGCTACCGGCGTTACCACGAAAGACGGCAGCTTCGTCATCAAGGGCCTGGCTCCCGGACACTACACTCTGCGGCTAAACGCTGTCGGGTATCGGCTCATCACGGTTGAGTTCTCGCTCGCGGCCGACGAAGCCGCGAAGGAGTTCGATATAACGCTGGTTCCCGATAACTTCCGACGCACGGAAAAAGTCGAAGTAAAAGGTGACATCTTCCAGGGGCCGGATTCGCCAGCGATCAATGAGATTAACCTGACCAGTTCGGAGATTCGCGAAACGTCGACGGTGCTGGCCGACGATCCATTTCGCGCAATTCAGACATTGCCGGGAGTTTCCGCGTCCGGTAACAACGATTTCTTCGCGCAGTCTTCGGTGATGGGGGCATCCTTCGACAGTACCAGTATTTACATTGATGGGATCCTTGTCCCGTCACCATTTCACGGCACCAATATCACCGAAGGCGCGACCCTGAGCATTCTTACCGGCGATACCCTTGAGGACATCAAACTGCTCCCGGCAGCCTATCCCGAAAAATATGGCGACGCAGTCGGAGCTGCACTCGACTTGCAGACTCGCGATGGCAGCCGTACTGCGCCAATCTTCCGAGCTTCCATCGGACTCGCTGACACGGAGCTGCTGGGGGAAGGGGAGCTGGGAAAGTCGAGAAAAGGGTCGTGGCTGGCTTCCGCGCGCAAGAGCTACCTGGGCTACCTCACCCGCAGCCGGTTGCACGATACCTCCGCTGATGTCTCGTTCTACGATGGCAGCCTGAAGTTCATTTACGACCTGCGGCCCAATCAGACTTTGAGTTTCTATGGCGTAGGCGGGCACACGCTTTACGAGTTGGTCAATCCGCACTTCAACCTGACTCCGAATAACTTCAAACGCGGGACCAACGATTTCATGATGGGCCGCGTGGGCTGGCGCTGGACGGTGAATCCACATTTATTAGTCGACACACGTGTGGCGTACCTGCAGTCACCAGAGTCGGTGTCGAATCTCTATCGGCAGTCTCTGGAGAACGATCACCACGCGGAGTGGGTAGTGGGAAACAGTCTGGTGTGGAGTTGGCAAAAGGATCACGTGCTGGAGGGGGGATGGATTGCGCGCCGCGTAACCAACAGCGGAGTGCGCACGTCCTACAACCCTGACGACACCGTTGAAGGACACGGCTACATCCGTGGGGTGGGCTGGAAAAACGACGGTTATGTTCAGGAAGCATCAAGCTTTTTTGGCAACCGGCTTCACGTAGTGGGCGGCCTGCGCCTGGATACGGCCGAACAATTCGATATCCATCCCGTCTCTCCGCAGCTTTCCGCTTCATTGCAGGTTGCCTCTGCGACGCAGTTGCAATTCGGGGTTGGGCGTTACAACCAATTCGATTTTCCGGCGAGCCCTCCGCTGCAGTATAAGGGCTGCACGTCGAGCGCAGAATTTTTGCAGACTGCGAACCACTTTACTGCGGGCGTGGAACAACGCATCGGGGAGAGCGCGCGTTTAAAGATTACGTTGTTTGACCGGCAGGACGATCATTCAGTCGATTTTTCAGGTTACAATCAAGTGACCAAAACATGCGATTCGTCACGGGGCTTTCAAAACTATGATCGGGACTACTCGAGGGGCGCGCAGATCGTCCTGCAGAGCCGAACCGCCAATCGACTGTCCGGTTGGATCGGGTACACACTGACCTACGCCCGCCAGAATTCTGTTTATAGTCACAATCCGTTCTACCCTACCTTGGACGACCAGCGCCACACGGTGAACGTCTTCGCAAGTTACCGGATTAGCCCCACCGTGCACCTTAGTGGGAAGTGGCTGTTCGGGTCCGGGTTTCCGGTTCCAAGCAACAACAACGCGATTCGAGAGGGTGACTACCAGCGCCTCGATGTACGCGCTGAGAAGGATTGGGCATTCACTCGCTGGAAGCTTGCCCTGTACGGTGAGGTGCTCAATCTGACCAACCACAACAATCCCCGGTATTTCTACACTGCACAAAATCCGGATGGGACATTCAACGTCGTGACCGGACAGGGCCTGCCCATCGTGCCGACGGCGGGCGTGGCGTTTGAGTTCTGAAAGCCTTGTCTACTTTCGCGCTACTTCTTCGCGAACGAGCGGATGTAGTTCACCATGTTCCAGATGTCATCATTCTTGGCGCGGTTGTCTTCCGGGGGCATGCTCTCTCCCTTGCCATTCCTCGTGATGTAGAAGAGTTCCCCGTCGGTACGGTTTTTCAACGCGTCCGGATGGGTGAAATCGGGGATGTTTTTGTAGTCCGCCCCGATGTCGCCCTTGCCGTCGCCGTTGTTTCCATGGCACATCGCACAGTCGATGCCGTACATCTTCTTGCCCTTGGCCAGCGACTCCGGGGTTGGCTTGACAGGATTTACCTTGGCGGCATCTTCAGGGGGAATCTTGGATTCCGGGGTGGGAGTTTTTGCGGGGGGCTGATCCTTCTGCGCCCATAATGCGAACACCAGAAAGAGCAATAGAAGAAGAATCAGCGGAGTCTTATTTTTCAACACACCCCTCCTGTTCGGGAGCACGGTTGAAACGTTCAACAATACTCCGCAACCCTCGAACGTGCACGGAAAAAATGCAGGCTAGAAGGCAGGCTTCGTTTCAGGTCCCATCGTTTTAGCGATGACCTAGACCGGAGCCGAGTTGGCTGCGCAGGCAGGCTGCGGCGAGGGGGCCTCCAAGAGCTTTTAGCTGGAACACATTACGCTCGTAACCCCTTTAACCAGCGAGGATTACAGAAGTATTACAAAGTAGTTCGTCGACTCTTGGTATTGTCTAAATAGACCTCAGCAAGACGGGTGTTTGGAGAAGAAAACGATGAGCGTGACCATGCGCGAGACCATGAACGAAGCAACCAGCCAGGAAATGAGCGAAACCGGGGAAGGCACGAATCGTAGAGAGCGGGCGAACCGCGATGGCTTCAATTGGGGCACCGCGATTGCTATGGGCCTGTTTCATGTGGGCGCAGTTGCGGCATTATTTTTCTTTACCTGGCCGGCATTATTCGCCGCCATTTTCTTGTGGTGGGTATCGGGCAGCCTCGGTATCGGGATGAGCTATCATCGGCTGCTGACGCATCGCGGATACCGGACGCCGAAATGGGTGGAATACTTCCTGACCTGGTGCGCGACGCTGGCACTCGAAGGCGGGCCGATTTTCTGGGTGGCGACGCACCGGATTCATCATCAGTTTTCCGACGACGAAGGCGATCCGCACTCGCCGATCGACGGCAAGTGGTGGTCGCACATGGGGTGGATCCTGATGGGCAAGTCGATGCATCACGACACCACGACTCTGGGCCGTTACGTCCCCGACCTGACAAACGATAAAGTTCACGTCTGGCTGACCAAGTATCACTGGACCTCAAACATTGTTCTGGGCGTGATCCTGTTTGCGATTGGCGGATTGCCGTGGCTGCTGTGGGGAGTGTTCGCGCGCGTCGTCGTCGGACTGCACTCCACCTGGATGGTGAATTCAGTCACACACCTGTGGGGATCGCGGCGCTTCGCGACCAAAGACCTCTCCACCAATAACTTGCTGGTGGCCCTTGTGACGTTTGGTGAAGGCTGGCACAACAATCATCATGCGCATCCGGTTTCCGCGCGACATGGCTTGAAGTGGTACGAAATCGACATGAACTGGTACGGCATCTGGGCGCTGAAGAAACTTGGACTGGCGCGGCACGTGTACAAGGTCGATCTCGATAGGCTCCCGCCGAAACCAGCTCTGACGCGGGATGTGAAGGCGGGTGAGGTGATGGTCGCGGCTGGTGACTAAGGGTAAGGTCTCAGGGATTAGGTCTCAGGCGTTAGGAAAGGCTCTCGAACTGGCCGCAAGTGGTCGGCGTCGGGAGCCTTTTTAGTGTAATCGCTGAAACTGCCAAGTAAGTGGCAAAAGCGCGTATCGCTTTTTCAAACCTGGCCTATATCGCCTTGGCTGCTATCAGAAGGGAGGTCGGATCGACGTCTCTCAGAGGCCACCAACCATCCCCTCCTCACCGAACGGACTGCTAATTCTTGTCTCCTTGCTTATCCTCTTCTCTTTTGTCCTCGATGCGTACGAAACCGTGCAACCCTCCGTTCCCCCCAGTGACCACCCCAGTAATTGTCCCCGCAGAGTTGATGCCGGCGGGATCGGTGCCGGTATAGCCCGGAGGATCGAAGGTCGTAACGGTCCCATCGGGAGCACGCAGGAAGCCGTGAGGCGCGCCGTTCGCGTCATCGTAGTATCCCGTGATCTCCCCTTTTGAATTGATGCCCGTCGGGACGGTCCCGGTAGCGCCCGGAACATCGAACGTCGTGAATGTGCCGGCGCGAGCGCGCAGGAAGCCGTGGCTCACGTACTGCGCGTCGTTGTAGCTACCCGCGATCTCCCCTGCCCGGTTGATGCCTATGGGGCTCGTGGTGTTGGTGGGGCCGGGGACGTCGAAGGTGGTCAATGTGCCGTCGCGAGCGCGCAGGAAGCCGTGGAAAAGTTGGTGCTTGTCATAGTAGCCCCCCGTGATCTCCCTCGCGTCGTTGATGCCGGTCGGGGCGGTAACCGTCGCGCCTGGAACATCGAACCTTGTAAATGTGCCGGCGCGAGGGCGCAAGAACCCGTGAAGTCTGGCACCGCCGTTATAAGTTCCCGTAATCGCCCCCGCCCCGTTAATGGCTGCAACCCCGGTGCCCGGCCCGCCCGGGTCGCTCTTCGAGCCCGGAGGATCGAAGGTGGTGAAGCTGCCGTCCGGAGCGCGCAAGAAGCCGTGCACCACAAAGTTCGCGTCAACGTAGCTCCCCGCGATCGCGCCAACCCGGTTCATGCTTTCCGGGAAGGTGTAGGCGGAGCCCGGAGGATCGAAGGTGGTGAAGCTGCCGTCCGGAGCACGCAGGAAGCCGTGGATCACGTACTGCGCGTCACCGTAGGTCCCCGTGATCGCTCCCTTCGCGTTGATGCTCTTGGGTTGAGTGTTGGTCGAGCCCGGAGGATCGAAGATTATATAGGTAACTTCCTGAGCATTTGCGGGATGGATCATCGCCAGTGTGCTGAGGGCGAGAAAAGAGAGGGCGAGCATTGCTTTCTGTCGAGTGGTTGGGACAATTTGGGCAACGAAAAGTGGAGGCCTGGTCATTGGTTCAGCTCCTTTGCAGAGCCTTCGGAGCATACTAAGTACGAGGAAGCCCCGAGTCGACTTTATTCGTTGCCGTCGGGCCTGCGGAGGTTGCACGCATCATCGGATGGCGATCAAGCGGAAGACTGTTCAAGAGTGAACAGTCTCCAAGGGTGCGTTAGGTTCTCGACTGACCGTTGGCGAAATATCTCCATTACACTAACAATCCTCCGTCCGACCCCTGACACCTGACACCTGCGACCTGACACCTGACAGCTGCCCCGCTACAATCTCCCTGTGCGGATCATTAGCCGGCAGAAAGCGATTTATTTCTTCCTCACGCTGGGCGTTTGCCTGGCGGCGGTGGCGTTCGCGGTCGGCAGCGGCTGGATCATCCTCAATTGGCGCCAGGGCATCAAAGTTTTTCTCGGCATCATTTTTTTTGGCGCCATCGTTGCCGGCCTCGTCCTCAATACGATTTTTCTTGTCCGTGAAATTCGCCGCAACGAGAAGCATGACAGTTTCATCAACGCGGTCACCCATGAATTGAAGACGCCGATCGCGTCCATCCGGCTCTACCTTCAGACCTTGCAGCGACTCGAAGTTGGAGAAGCGCAGCGGCGGCAGTTCTACGAGTTGATGCTGCTCGATACCGAGCGCCTGCTGCATACCGTGGAACAGGTGTTAAAAGCGGGTGAGGCGGCGCAGAAGAAAAGCCCGTCGCAGCGCTTGCCGGTGGAATTCAACTCGCTGGTGCGCGAGTGCATGGAGCTGGCGCGGGTCCGTCATCATTTGCAGGCGGACGATCTCGAATACCGTGAGCAGAAC
>Ga0193751_1002301_pt1 | contig 11639 bp, 13 predicted proteins | sample L1c2metaG_FD_143050 | JGI IMG/M metagenome (GOLD analysis project Ga0193751, IMG submission 143050) | Soil microbial communities from a riparian zone of the East river system, Colorado, United States - L1c2 | ecosystem: Environmental > Terrestrial > Soil > Riparian zone | place: USA: East River... | reverse complement strand
TTACAACCTTCGGATGGATCCCGGCCTGCAACGCGTGGGTCGCATGCGTGTGGCGCAGGTCATGGAAGCGGATGCGTCGCACGCCAGCGAGTTCAACCTGTCGCTGGAACCAGTAGCTGAAGAGCGCTGGATGTAGTGGGTCGCCGGAGTCGTCCGAAAAGACGAGGTTGCTGCTGCCCTTAAGATCGCCAACGGCGAGGCCGCGCTGCCGCTCCACAGTGCTCTGATAGTCCTGTAACACCTCAACGGTCCGCTTATCGAGATCAACGCGGCGGCGGCTCGCGGGACTCTTGGGACTCTCGACTAGGACATCGGCCCGCACGAGAATCACCGTCTGCAACACCTGCAGTACCCCATCGCCGAAATCGATGTCGCACCATCGCACGCCGAGAACCTCGCCACGGCGAAGCCCTGTCGACGCGGCGAGATGGAACGCCGGGTAGTAGGGATGCCGACGCGCTGAAAGCAGGAACCGCTGTAGCTCACCCGGCGACCAAACGGGAAAGACAGGCGGCCTGCACGCACCTGCTCGGGGCGGCTCAGCTGCGAGCGCCGGATTGGAGGCAACAAGTCCGCGTCTGAGCGCACGGTCGAAGACGCCGCGTAGTAGAACGTGCACCTTACGTACAGTGATCGGCTTCAGGCCACCGCCATTCCGGCGACCGCTTCGCAGTAGTTCGTCGTACAGGTCATCAAGGTGTCGGGCCGTCACCTGGTCGATCGGGATCTCCCTGAACACTCGCGGGATGTACAGGGAGGCGAGCGTGCGGTAGCCTCGCGCGGTGCTGACTTTGAGACCTCGACGTCCGCAGCCCTCCAGCCACTCCTCGAGGCAGTCTCCGAAGGTCACGCATGAGGGTGAGATCGTTGTCTCCACTGACGAGAATTCTAGCATGGCTAATCCTGGTTTTTGGCTTAACCATACGGTTCAACCGGCGTTTCTCACGTTTGACATGGAGTCGAACAAGGACCTGAAGTAGCCCGGGAGCGTTTCTCGCTCGGCCTCGTGCGGCGTTTCCGTCAGGACTGCGAGTACGGCGGCACGGTGCAAGGAAGCCCGGCCGGTGGCGCTTGCGGGCGTGACGCCGGTCGCAGCGGTCGTGCGTTCTTCGGGAGCGCGGCCGCTAGATCCGGCGGGATCCGCAGGACGGTGGCGTCGCCAACACGTTCGGCGTGCACGTCGGCGAGAGAGGTTGCGAGGAGGCGTCGTGCCCAGGCTTGGGTTCCCGGGCCTTCCACCACGACGCTGACGTGGTGCTGGAGGAGGAAGCGTCTGAAGGCGGCTCCGTTGTCGGGTGGAGAGACGCCGGCGAGGGCGCGGTACGACCAGTACCAGCGACATTCGGGCTTCGTGATCGAGCGTCCGACCCAGCCGCCGATCATCGTGAAGCGGAAATGGGTCTCCGCCTGCCAGAGCATCGACCAGCCGGACGGCCCGTAGGGCAGCACGAGCGCCGTCTCCTCGGGACGGAGGTGGGAGCGGTAGGCGGCGGTGCTGAAGAAGCTCGACTGTGGGACGCTCGAGCTCCAGCGAGCGCTGCTCGGGTTCGGTAGGAGCAGAACAAGGGCGAGCGCGCTGAGCCCGAAGCGCCAAGTGCGATCCCGGCCCGGTCGCGAGAGCCAGAGAGCCGCCGAAAGGGCGGCGAAGAGCGCGGTGTACATATCGAGCCTGATCGGGAGCGCGTCGTTGAGCGCGGGGAGGCGCTCGATCCAGATCCAGAACCCGCGTGTGATCTCGTTGCCGTCGACCCGCATCCGCGGCCCGAGCGCCAAAAGCGTCGACGCGGCGGCGGCGAGCAGTAGAAGCCAAGCGCCGCGGCCCCGTCGCCCGCGCATCCTGACGGGGGCCAGCACGAGGATCAGGAGAAGTGGGATGCCGAGGTAGGCGCCTTGCTCGGCGCCGTTGCTCGCGAAGTGGTGCGCGATTGTGGCACTGCCAGGCGGTCGCAGCCAGGTCGTCTTCGTCGGCACGACGACGTTGGCGAGGTCGGCGGAGGCTGGAATGACCCCGCGCGCAGGCGGCGTCGTATCGCGGGCAAACGCGTGTATCAGGTACGGCAGGGTGAGGATGCCGGCCAATCCGTAGGCGAGCGCGGTGCACGCGACCAGCTCACGCAGCCGCCTGCGCACGTCCGGCAGCAGTAGGAAGGTGAGCGCGAAGACGATCGCCGCCACCAGCGTCAACGTCGCGGTGATCTCGGTCGAGAAGGAGAGTTGGGCCACGAGCATGACAGCCGCGATCGCGACGTAGGAACGGCGGCCGACGTCGCCCTGCACGAAGGAGCGGCACGAGAAAGACGAGCGTGAGGTTGAGGTGACTACCCGACTGTCCCATGAGGTAGGGCGAGAAGCCGAACATGAGCCCGGCGACGAGGGAAGCGGGCACACTCCTCGTCAGCCGCCGCGCAAGGAGGAAGGTCGTCCAGGCCGCGAGCGCCGGGGCCGCGAGCGCCGCCACGTTGTACGCGAAGACGGGTCCGAGCGTCTCGCTGAGCGGCGCAAGCAGCAGGCTCGCACCGGGCATGGCTGTTACCCACGCGAGGTCGACCCCGTGCGGGGCCCAGATCGCGTGCGTCACGAACGGGTCGTGTCCGTGGACGAGCCGGTGAGGCCACCAGAGAAACGACCACATGAAGATCGTCTTGTCGGAAAATCTGTCGCCGACGACCCGGCCCTCCGGATGCGCGATCACGCCTCGGCCCAGCCACGCGAGCGTCAGCAACGCGTATCCCGCAAGCGGAAGAAGCGTCGAGCGCCAGGCGCGGGATGGCCGAGCCTCAGCTACGTCGACGGCCGGGATACCTGCGCCCTCCACTCCGCGAACGCTAATGCGATGCATCGCCGACTTCCAGGTCGGCGCGGCCGAAATCGCAGCTAGCATCGGCCGGTGCCCACCGCGCTCGTGACCGGCGGCGCCGGCTTCCTCGGCTCGCACCTCTGCGATTACCTGCTCGAGCGCGGCCACCGCGTCATCTGCGTCGACAACCTCGTCAGCGGCTCGCTCGCGAACATCGAGCACATCCCCGACGACGCCTTCGTCTTCCTTCCGCACGACGTCTCGGAGCCGATCTTCATCGACGAGCCGATCGATTTCGTCTACCACTTCGCCGCGCTCGCGAGCCCGGACGACTACCTCCGGATGCCGCTCCACTCCCTCAAGGTCGGCTCGTACGGCACGCATCACGCGCTCGGCCTCGCGAAGTTCAAGCGGGCCCGGTTCCTCCTTGCGTCGACGAGCGAGATCTACGGCGATCCGCAGGTGCATCCGCAGCCAGAGACGTACTGGGGGCACGTCAACCCGATCGGGCCGCGCGGCGTGTACGACGAGGCGAAGCGCTACGCCGAGGCGCTGACGATGGCCTACCACGGCCAGCAGGGCGTCGACACCGCGATCGTCCGGATCTTCAACACGTATGGCCTGCGAATGCGGCCGAACGACGGGCGAGCCATCTCGAACTTCGTCCGTCAGGCGCTCGCCGAGGAGCCGATCACGGTGTTCGGGGACGGCTCGCAGACGCGGAGCTTCTGCTACGTCGACGACCTGATCCGGGGGATCGTTCTCCTCGCCGAGAGCGGCGAGCACCTGCCGGTCAATCTCGGCAACCCCGACGAGCGGACGCTCCTCGACCTCGCGGAGATCGTGAAGCGGATCACGGGGGCGTCGAGCGAGATCGTGTTCGAGGCCCTGAGGATCGACGACCCGCTGCAGCGCAAGCCGGACATCACGCGCGCGCAACAGCTGCTCGGCTGGGAGCCGGAGATCCCCCTCGAGGAGGGGCTCTCCCGGTTGCTCCGCGAGCAGGGCCGCGAGCCAGTCGGCGTCTGAGCGCCGACTCCCTTCTCGTCCGCGTCCTGCGGCGCGAGCCGGCCGAGCGGACTCCGGTCTGGTTCATGCGGCAGGCCGGCCGTTCCCTGCCCGAGTACCGCGAGCTGCGTGAGCGGTACGGCTTCTTCGAGATCGCGGGCACGCCGGAGCTCTGCGCGGAGGTCACCCTGCAGCCGGTGCGCCGGCACGCCGTCGACGCCGCCGTCCTCTTCGCGGACATCATGTCGCCCGTCCTCGGCATGGGCGTGGACGTGGAGCTCGTCGAGGGAGTCGGGCCCGTGGTGGAGGAGCGGATCGACTCGGCCGCCGCCGTCGAGCGGCTTCGGGTCGTTGCGGCGGAGGAGTGGGCGGCTCCGATCCTCGAGGCCGTGCGGCTCGTGCGCCGCGAGCTCGAGCCGGAGCGCGCGCTGATCGGCTTCTGCGGCGGGCCGTTCACCGTCGCCGGCTACCTCGTCGAGGGCAAGCCGAGCCGTGACTTCGTCCAAACGAAGGCGCTCATGTACCGCGAGCCCGCGACGTGGCATGCGCTCATGGAGCGGCTGACGGAGCAGTTTGCACGCTACGTCGCCGCGACGGCGGCGGCCGGCGCCGACGCGATCCAGCTCTTCGATTCGTGGGTGGGCGTCCTCTCGCCGCAGGACTACACCGAGTTCGTCGCCCCCTACTCGGCGCGCGTGCTCGAGGCTGCCGGCGTTCCGACGATCCATTTCGGCACAGGCGTGACGACGCAGCTGCTCGCCGAGATGACGCGCGCGGGCGGCACCGCGGTCGGGGTCGACTGGCGCACCCCGCTCGACGCGGCGTGGGCGGTCGTCGGGGAGGAGCGGTCGATCCAGGGGAATCTCGAGCCGGCGACCCTGCTCGGCCCGTGGGAGCGGGTGGAGGAAGCGGCGCTCGACGTGCTCCGCCGCGCGGGGGGACGGCCAGGCCATGTTTTCAACCTCGGGCACGGCGTCCTGCCTCAGACCGATCCCAGCGTGCTCACTCGGCTCGCCGAGCTCGTCCGCGACTACCGTCACTCGGGATGAAGAGCGCTGTCGTGCTCATGGCCTACGGCTCGCCGGAGCGGCTGTCGGACGTCCCGGCGTACTACGCCGATATCCGGGGCGGCCGTGCGATCGCGCCCGAGCATCTCGCGGATCTCGTCGACCGCTATCGCCGGCTGGGCATCGAGGACTCCTCGCCGCTGAACGCGATCACCGAGCAGACGCGCGCGGCGCTCGGGGCCGAGCTCGACCTCCCGGTCTTCACGGGGATGAAGCACTGGACGCCCCGGATCGCGGACGCGGCGGATCTGGCGGTCGCCTCAGGAGCTGAGCAAATAGCCGGTCTCGTCCTCGCGCCGCACTACTCGGCGCTCTCGATCGTGGGCTACCGCGAGCAGCTCGAGCGCGCGCTCGCCGGCCGCGCGGAGCTGATCTTCGTCGAGAGCTGGCACGACGAGCCCGGCTTCGTCGAGCTGCTTGCCGACCGCGTCCACGGCACCGACGCGCACGTTGTCTTCACCGCGCACGGTCTCGGCGCGTGGAGCTTCTCGTTCCAGAGCGAGTCTCCGACGGGCGAGGCGTGGCTTGGGCCCGACATCCTCGACCACCTCGAGTCGCTGCGGCAACAGGGCGTCGAGCACGTCCTCGTCTGTCCCGTCGGCTTCGTCTCCGACCACCTCGAGATCCGCTGGGATCTCGATGTCGAGGCGCGGGAGAAGGCGGCCGGGCTCGGGATGCGGCTCGAGCGGATCGAGATGCCGAACGCCGACCCGGCCTTCGTCCGGACGCTCGCGGGGATTGTGAGACGCACGCTGTCGGTACCGTCACCGGCGTGAGCTCAAGGACCTGTCCCGACTGGCCGGAGCTGATGGAGATCGCGCCCGAGCTCCAGTTCAAGCACTACACCGTCGCCGAGGCGAGGCTGCCGGCAGACGCGCTGATGTACGTCGCGGAGGTCCAGCTCTCGGAGGTCGCCATCTGCTGCGACCTCGACCGGCACGTCTTCTATGCGGGCCACACCGACGAGCATGTGGCGGAGGCGCTCCGCGCCAGCCACTGGTTCGAGGTGCGCGGCTGGGTTGCGGCCGGTAGGCCGGGATCTCTCTAGGCGAAAACCTCGTTGGGGAGCGGCTCGCCGCGGGCGAAGGCGAGCACGTTGTCGACGAGGACGCGCGTCATCGCGGCCCGGGTCTCGACCGTCGCGCTCGCGACATGCGGCGTGAGCACGACGTTCGGCAGCTCGAGCAGCCGTTCCGGCACGTTCGGCTCGTTGGTGAAGACGTCCAGACCCGCCGAGATGCGGCCCGACGCGAGCTCCTCCACGAGCGCCTCCTGGTCCACGATCGCCCCGCGCGCCGTGTTGACGAGCGTCGCCCCGTCTTGCAGCAGGACGAGTCGCTCGCGCGAGAGCAGGCCGTGCGTCTCGGGCGTCAGCGGCACGTGGAGCGAGACGACGTCCGCCGTGCGCAGTAGCTCGTCGAGCGCCAGGCCGCCGCTGCGGCGGTGAAACGCGACTCGCATCCCGAACGCCTCGGCACGTCTCGCGACCTCGGAGCCGATCCGGCCCATGCCGACGAGGCCCAGCGTGGCGCCGGCGAGGTCGTGTCCGAGTAGCTCCGGTCGAGCCCAGCCGCGGCGCCAGCGTCCCTCGCGGACGAACCGGTCGGAGGCGACGAGGTGACGGCGACACGCCAGGATCAACGCGAACGTGAGGTCGGCGACCGCCGCGTCGAGGACGCCCGGTGTGTTCGTCACCGCGATCCCGCGCTCGCGGCAGGCGGCGACGTCCACGGTGTCGTAGCCGACGCCGTAGTTCGCGACGAGGCGAAGGTCGGGGAGGATGTCCAGCTCCGTCGTGCCGACCCGGGCGACGACCGCGACGAGGGCCTCCACGCCCGGCAGTCGCTCCCGCGGTGGCCACGCGTCCAGGAGCTCGACGTCAGGCAGCTCGTCCCACGCCGGCCCAGGCAGCTTCTGCGTTGCTGCGATCCGCACGGCGCCAGTATCTCCGGACGTAGGCTTGGAGCCGTGGCCACGGTCGTGATCCCGTTCGCCGGCGCGGAGGGGAAGACGCGCCTCCATTCCTCACGTCGCGTCCGCCGGGCGCTCGCGCACGCGATGTTCTGTGACGTCCTCGCCGCGTCCGCCTCGGTCGGCCGCACCCGCGTCGTCACCCCCGACGAGGAGGCCGCGGCGGCCGCTCTCGATGCCGGTGCCGAAGTAGTCCCCGATCCGGGCGGCGGCCAGGGCGCGGCGGTGCAGGCCGGCCTGGCAGGCGCCGGGCTCGGTGGCATCCTCGTCGTCAACGCCGACGTCCCGTGCGTCGTGCCCCACGACCTCCGCTCGCTGCTCGCGACGACGCCGGTGGGCTGCCTGGCGCTCGCCGAGGCCCTCGACGGCACGACGAACGCCCTCAGCCTTCCCTCCGCCGAAGCCTTCGCGCCGCTGTACGGCCCGGACAGCGCGGATCGCTTCCGTGCGCACGCCGCATCGCTCGGGCTGGAGGCCGTGTCCGTTGCGCTGCCCAATCTCGCCGACGACGTCGACACGATGGACGACCTGGCCCGGCTCGAATTGCGCGCCGGCCCGCGCACGCAGGCGTGTCTCGCGGAGCTCGAGGGGAGCGTCGTCTGAAGGCCGTCGTGCTGTCGGGCGGTGTCGGCGGCGCCCGCTTCGTCCGCGGCGTCGTCGACGTCGCAGGCGCGGCGGCGACGAGCGTGATCGGGAACGTCGGCGACGACGTCGAAGTGCTCGGGCTCCACGTCTCCCCAGACCTCGACTCGATCCTCTACGCTCTCGCCGGCCTGGCCGACGAGCGGCGCGGTTGGGGTCGTAGCGACGAGACCTGGCAGGCGCTCGAGACGGTCGGCGCGCTCGGCGGCGAGGACTGGTTCGCGCTCGGGGACCGCGATCTCGGGCTTCATCTGGTGCGCACGGAGGCGCTTCGGGCGGGGGAGCCGCTCTCCGCCGTCACGGCTCGGCTGACTGAGGCGCTCGGCGTCGGAACGCGGCTCCTGCCCGCCACCGACGACCGGCTGCGGACGTGGCTCGACACGCCGGCCGGGACGTTCCCGTTCCAGGAGTGGTTCGTCGCGCGCGGTCACCGGGACGAGGTCGACGCGGTCCGCTTCGAAGGGGAGGAGACGGCGCGGCCGGCCCCCGGTGTGCTCGAAGTGATCGCCGGCGCAGACCTGATCCTGCTCGCGCCGAGCAACCCCTACGTCTCGGTCGGGCCGATCCTCGCCGTGCGCGAGCTCCGCGAGGCGCTGGCCCGGCGGCAGGTGCCGTGCGTCGCGGTCAGCCCGCTTATCGGGGGGCGCGCGGTGAAGGGGCCCGCCGACCGGATGCTGCGACGCCTCGCAGGCGGCACGTCGCCCCGGCATGTCGCCGGCTGCTATCCCGGCCTGATCGACGCGCTCGTCGTGGACGAGTCCGACGCCGACGACCTCGGGGGGCTCGGAGACGTCCGGCCGATCGCGACCCGGACGCTCATGAGCGGCGGCGAGGCGCGCCGCCGTCTCGCCGAGGTGGCCTTGGGAGCCGTTCCGGCATGAAAGTTGCGATCGTCGGCGGGACGGGGGACTTCGGGCTCGCGCTCGCGCGCCGGCTCGTCGAGGCGGGCGACGAGGTCGTGATCGGCTCCCGTGATCCTGCGCGCGCGGAGGAGAAGGGGCGCGAAGTCGGGGCACGCGGCGACCGGAACGAGGCGTGTGTCGGCGGCGCCGACCTCGTCGTGCTCGCGACGAACGCCGACGGGGCGCTGGCCACCGCGGCTGCGCTGGCGGACGCGGTCGCCGAGACGCCGCTCCTCAGCGTGGCGAGCGAACTCCGCTTTACGCCGCAAGGTTCGCTTCCCGGAAGTGACCCGCGCTCGCTCGCGGAGCGGACGCAAGAGCTCGTCCGGGCGCCGGTCGCCGCCGGCCTCCACTCGCTCGCCGCCGGGAAGCTCGCTCGCGGCCGCCCCGACGAGGACGTCTTCGTCTGCGGCGACGACGCCGACGCGAAGGCACTCGCGCTCGAGCTCGCGGCGAAGCTGGTCGCCGGGCGCGCGCTCGACGCCGGCTCGCTCGCGAACGCGCGCGCACTCGAGGGGATGACGGCCGTGATCGTCAACCTCAACAAGCGCTACAAGGGCCACGCCGGCCTGCGCGCCACCGGCCTCCGCGGCGAGTGAGCGGGTTCTCGGTCACGCCGGTCCAGGGACTGCCCGAACTTGGGGAGGGAGACGACCTCGCGGCGCTCATCGCCGAGCGCACCGAGCTCGAGGACGGGGACGTCGTCGTCGTCGCGCAGAAGGCCGTGTCGAAGATCGAGGGGCGCGTCGTGGCGCTCGTGGGTGTCGAGCCGTCGGATCAGGCGCGTGAGCTAGCGGGCGACGACGCCGACCCGCGCCGGATCCAGGTCATCCTCGACGAGGCGGTCGAGCTCGTCCGCGTCCGGCCACCCCTCTTGATTGCGCGCACGAAGCACGGCTTCGTCTGCGGCTCGGCCGGTGTCGACGCGTCGAACGCGCCGGAGCCCGAGACGGTCGTTCTCCTGCCGCTCGACCCCGACGCCTCCGCGGCCCGGTTGCGTGAGGAGCTCCGCGAGCGGACGGGTGCGGACGTCGGTGTCGTCGTCACGGACTCGTTCGGCAGGCCCTGGCGGGCCGCCACGACGGACGTCGCGATCGGAGCCGCCGGCGTGGAGGTCGTCCGCGACCTCGAGGGAGAGCGCGATCCGGCGGGCTACGAGCTGCACTCGACCCGGATCGCTCTCGCGGATGAGATCGCCGGCGCGGCACAGCTCGTCTTCGGCAAGCTCGACCGCGTGCCAGTCGCCGTCGTGCGCGGCCTCGAGGTGCGCGGCGACGGCCGGGGCGCCGACCTCGTCATCCCGCCCGAGACGGATCTCTTCCGCTAGAACCAGTGGCGTGAGCGACGCAATCGAGGAGGCGAACGCACTTCTGCGCGAGCGGGGCTACGCGGAGCGCGACCTCGCCGTCCACACCGGCCCGCGGGGGAAGGCCCTGCTCAAGGGAAACAAGATCCTCAGCCCGCTCAGCGACGAGGCGGAGGTCGTCCTCCGCGTCGTGCGGGAGCTCATCCCGACTGACGCCGACCTCGGCGCGAAGGTCTTGCGTCCGGCCGAGCTGCGCGCGAAGCTTTAGGTCGGTGGAGACGCCGGCCGACCGCACGCGGGCGCTCGTCGAGGCAGGGATCGCGCTTTCGTCGGAGCTCTCGCTCGACTCCCTGCTCCAGAAGCTCGTCGAGACGGTGGCCGAGCTCACCGGTGCGCGCTACGCGGCGCTCGGCGTCCTCGATCCGTCGGGCCAGGCGCTGGAGCGCTTCATCACGAGCGGGCTCGACGACGAGACGCGCACGGCGATCGGAGACCTTCCGCACGGCCGCGGGATTCTCGGCGTCCTCATCCGCGACCCGAAGCCGCTGCGGCTGCACGACCTGCACGCGGATCCGCGGTCGGTCGGCTTCCCGCCGAACCATCCGCCGATGCGCTCCTTCCTCGGTGTGCCCGTGAGCCTCCGCGGCGTCGTCTACGGAAACCTCTACCTGACGGAGAAGACCGGCAACGCCGACTTCGACGAGGACGACGAGGCGGCGGTCGTGATGCTCGCCGGCCAGGCTGCCGTCGCGATCGAGAACGCGCGCCTGTACGAGACAGCGACGCACTGGGCAACACAGCTCGAGTCGCTGAACGAGGTGATGAACGCGCTCGTCACGGAGTTCGACCTCGACACGCTGCTCGAGCTCGTCGCGGAGAATCTCCGCGAGCTCATCGGCGCGCGCCTCGTCGCGATCGCGCTGCCGCACGGCGATGCCCTGCGGCTGGCGGCGGTCGCCGGAGAGGGCGCCGAGGAATACGCGGGGTTGGAGATCTCCGCCCGCTCGAAGACGATGCGCGTGATGGCGCGAAGGAGGAGCGAGCGCGTCGACTCTGTTCTCGACGACCCGGAGGTCGAGCAGGAGGCGGCCCGGCGGCTCGGCGCGCGATCCGCGCTCTACGTCCCGCTCCTCGTCCGGGACGAGGCGATCGGAGTCATCGCGGTGCACGACAAGATGGGCTCCGATCCGCGGTTCGCCGACGCCGACTTGCGGCTCGCGGAGGTCTTCGCCGCGCGCGCGGCAGTTGCCGTCGAGCTCCGGCAGCGAGTCGCGCGAGACGCGCTCGAGCGCGTCCTGAGCGCGCAGGAGGACGAGCGCAGGCGACTCGCACGCGAGCTGCACGACGAGACGGGCCAGGCGCTCACTTCGATCTTGCTCGGGCTGCGCGGCCTCGAAGACGCGAAGGATCCCGAGACGCTGCGGGCTGCGGTGGGGGAGGTGCGCGACCTCGTCCGCTCGACGCTGCAGGACGTGCGGCGGCTCGCCGTCGAGCTGCGGCCGGCGGCGCTCGACGATTTCGGCCTCGTCGCGGCGGTCGAGCGGCTGACGGAAAGCTTCGCCGAGCAGACCGGGATCGCGGTCGAGTTCGTTCCCAACGTCCCCGCCGACGTACGCTTCCCGCCGGAGGTCGAGACGGCGCTGTACCGAATCGTGCAGGAGTCTCTGACGAACGTCGTCAAGCACGCGCAGGCCGGCCACGTCAGCATCGTCCTCTCGCAGAGGGCCGGGTTCGTCTCGGTCGTCGTCGAGGACGACGGCGTCGGCTTCGAACCCGCGCGTGCTCGCGAAGGCGGCCTCGGCCTCGTCGGCATGCGCGAGCGCGTCGGGCTGCTCGGAGGACGCATCACTGTCGAATCGCGGCCCGGCGCAGGCACGACGTTCGTAGTGGAGGTACCGCTGAGGTGATCCGCCTCCTGATCATCGACGACCACCAGCTCGTCCGCT
>Ga0193751_1002300_pt1 | contig 11645 bp, 10 predicted proteins | sample L1c2metaG_FD_143050 | JGI IMG/M metagenome (GOLD analysis project Ga0193751, IMG submission 143050) | Soil microbial communities from a riparian zone of the East river system, Colorado, United States - L1c2 | ecosystem: Environmental > Terrestrial > Soil > Riparian zone | place: USA: East River... | reverse complement strand
AAGATCGGCTACGAACTGAACGGCAAATCGATTCTCGCGGGTAATTTTGTGGCCACCACGACGACTGAAGGCGGTTTACCTGACCGGGTCGTGTACATCGTAGGGGCGGACGCTGCTATCGTTAAGCGGTTGACCGCCTCGTTCGACATCTATGGGCAACGCTTATTTGGCGTCCCACAATTGTTTTCGACTTCCTATACAGATTTGGGAAAGTGCAGCGATATCGTCTGCACCACCCTGACACCCGGAACTACCCATCCGGACATCGCCGTTCGTCCCAACGTCGATTACAACATTACGAATGCCTCTGTCGGACTGAAGTACCGGCCCTTCGGCCATTTAGTAATCACAGGCAACGTTCTGATCAAATTAGACGATGGCGGTCTGCGCTCTACGGTTGTTCCACTCGTTGGCGCGTCCTATAGCTTTTAGTGGTGCGTGCAAGCTTGCTCCAGTTAAAATCTCCGCCTGCGCCGCGCAGTCAACGAGCGTTAACTAGAATTAAACTCAATACTTTCATTTCAAAGCAGAACGACAAAGCAATGCTAACAGCAAAAGCCTCAGCTGGCTCCGCTCGGGCTACGCGGGCTTCTCTGATCCGGCAACCGGCGACAAACGCAGTCATCGAACATCTGAATTCGGCGGCCGTGGCACATGATTTCCTAACTCATAATGATGCGGAATTGTGTAATAGAGCTGACCCGCTAAGGTCACTTACAGGGTTGGCGGACTAGCGGCGGATAAGTGATACCTCTAGCAGTACTGAGAGATTTAGACCAAAAATTCCCAGCATATTCATTGACCGGCAATGGCATCGAGACTAGAATCCAGTTCATTTCAAGCCCGAATTGAACGCCAAGCTATATTCCAAAATGCCACTGGACGTTCCCCTGGCGGCATGAAGGGCCGGGATTCTGCTGAGATAACGGAGACGTCTATGGCGATCAATGCAAAACTGCTGGTGGTGTGTGGTTAGATGTTGCTGGTTTCGGGGATTTGCGCGGCACAGGAGGGCCCTGGAATCCAGATCCCCTCGGTCGCGCACGCAAGGTCGGCTCCGCTGAGTTCCCATTCCCCACTGCCGCCTGGGTGGCGACCAGGTATACCGCCGCGCGTGTTTCCGGTGCTACCGACGAAGAAGCCGGGCGGAGGAGGAGGCGGTGGTACTGGCGGGGGAGGAAGTTGGACTGACCCTGATTTGCAGACGGCTTACAATACGGTGAACTTTACCGTGGGCTCCGTGTTTCAGGGACAGTCCTTTACCGGGGCAATCCCTCCCGACGACAACCTTTCCGTAGGGCTGGACCCCAGCGGGAACACGCAGATCGTGCAAGTGGTGAACACGAGCTATGCCATTTACAACACGTCGGGGACGCTCTTAACAGGCGGAGGAGACCTGGGGAGCGCGCTTTTTTCGAATTTACCGTCGACCGCGAATTGTAACGTCAATGCGGATGGTGGAGACGTAATCGCCCTCTGGGACCAGCTGGACCGCCGCTGGCTGATCAGCCAACTGGCCTACAACTCGACCTTCACACAGAACGATTTCTGCGTAGCCATTTCAGACAGCGCTGATGCGACGGGAAGTTATGAAGTGTACGACATCTCCTTCGGCGGCAGCGTGCCAGACTATCCCAAGCTGGCGGTGTGGGGGGATGGCATTTATTTCTCGGCGAATATGTTCCATTTGAAAGTAAATCCGTTTACTGGAAGCGTAAGTTCGACCTTTTTGGGCGCCCAGGCGTGCAGCTTTCCGCGGCCGAACTGGACTGGATCGGCACCAGCTACCATCAGCTTCACGTGCTCGGGAAGCGGAAATACGGCGATCTACAACATTCTACCCGCGGATATCGATGGACCTACTGCTGCTCCCAGCGGTTCGGATTATTACCTGCAGTTTGTGGACAATCTCAGCGCCACTTCCGGGAATGAGCTGAGGCTATACCAGTTTCAGTCGGGCAAGCTTGTGGCGCTCGGAAATCTGAGCGTTGGCGCGTTTCATGAAGCGTGTGGAGGAGGCACCTGCATTCCGCAATTTGGAACAACCCAACAACTGGACTCCCTAGGCGACCGGCTGATGTACCGGCTTTCCTATCGCAACTATGGGGGAACGCAAGCAATGGTGGTGAACCACTCCGTGCAGGTGAGTTCGGCGAGTAAGCAAAGCGGCATCCGGTGGTACAAGTTGTGCAATCAGAACGCGACCGTCCCGTTCAAGCTGTGCCAGCAGAGTACGTTCAGTCCAGACACAGCGACCTATCGTTGGATGGGGAGCATGGCACAAGACAGTGCTGGGAACCTGGGGCTGGGGTACAGCACGTCGGGCAGTTCGATCTATCCCGGCGTGGCGGTTACCGGGTTGGAATCTGGCGCGGATGGCGGAATGGAAACGGAATCGGTGATCTACAACGGGCCGAACTTCCAGGACATATATAGCCGCTGGGGTGATTACAGCAGCATGGCCGTCGATCCGCATGATGACTGTACTTTTTGGTACACGACGGAGTATTCGACGTCGACAAATCTCTTCGGAACTTACAACATTTTCTGGGGAACGGTGATAGGCAGCTTTCATTTTCCGAATTGCCCTGCCAACCCGTGAACGTGTGCTGTGGTTGAGAACGATTGCGCTTGCAGATAGGGAGCGTCGTCTTCTTGAAAACGCGCAACCCCCTCGATATGGCGCGATAGTCGGCAATGCGAGTACCCGGACCTTAGCCGCATGGTCCGAAGATAAACTCGGAGAGCCGACGATCGGAAACTACCGCAATGGTATTGGCGCCGCTACCGAGCGGACGCATGACGCTAACGCTTTATGTATTGGCGAACCTAAAACCTCATACTTGGTTTCCATTCCATGAAACCTTCACCGCAATCACTCGTGAGCGGACCGCATCCCAATCGCCCTATTACGAAACTTTTTCTGTTGGCAGCCGCGGTGATGCCGGTAATATTTTTTGGCACGCAAATCGTGGCCGCGCCGTTCTATCCGGGTTACAGCTTTTCCCAGCAGTCGGTGAGCATGCTCGGTACGCACTTCTCGCGACACCCGTGGATTTTCACCCAAATTTGCCGAAATATCTCGACATTTCCGCTCGGCTTTGTAATGTCAAAATCTTTGCTAACTAGTTTATTTAAAAGTGCTTATCTAACCTACGTTTGTCTTAATTTTTGCAATTTCACTTTTTTGCTCGGAGCACCTTTCAAACTATGTGCTGTATTAATAAAAACATTCGAGATGCTCTCTCGCAAAAAGTAAGGCTACTTCCGACCGTCCTACTGCCAACTATCACCACTCCATCCATTTCACGTGCTTCGACACCTCGGCGAATTTCGCGCGTGCTGCTGCCCGCTTACGCCATCCGTACTCAAGATGCCGTTCAGTTTTCTTCATCTTTGCTGTTACCCAATTTTTTATTCAGTTGAAAAACAATTCCATCACGCTCGCCATTTTGCAGCGCCTCGAGAATGCCAATCCACCGTAAAAATTCTCTTGCATAATAAGCGTCGTACCGAAGCACGCTGGACAATTCGTTTAGCAGACCACCAGATGTGTGTTCCGCGCTTACCTTAGAGCTGCCAGAAGCCATAGCAAACATGGCGATATCCTGTACTCGTTCTTCACTCGATTTATCGCCTGCCGCAAAAATTTTCTCCTCCACACAACCGATCAGTGCAATTCGGAGGATGCAGCACCACGCGCGGTCCAGTACGAATTCTTCGAATGGATCTCTTGGCCGGAAGCGCTCATAAAGCATGCGTTTAGTTTGCCCCAGTTTTTTCATGTCCTCGCCGGTCTTCGCAAGAGCCCTCCACGGGCTGCGGCTGAATATTCCGTTGGTGGCGTATGGCCCCTTGGTTTTCTTCTTTTTGGGCTTGGGTTGCTGTTGAGAATTATTCTCGGTCGCCACTACAGGTCTCGTTTCGGGTGTGCCTTCGACCTCCTTGGCGTCCTCCCCAGTTAATACTTCATCTTCATTTTCATTTATCATAATTCTTCCTAAGCAAAAAAAAGCGGGGCCGACTGGTGCGGTTTCAGTCGGTCCCGCGTAAGATTTTTTGAATAAAGTTTTAGCGGCAAAAAAACCAGCAACTTTACCGGATCTTCGCCGAATTTCGAAAGAAATCTACCTCGAAACTATTTCTGGCGTCAAGAGGAAAAAACGAAAAAATTTTCCAGACCTTATGACGCGGCGAACGCATTCCACCGTCGGCGGCTCCCTGTAGGTCCAATCGAAAACTCCCGCTCCGGATGGGTTAATTAACGGTTCAACTGCGCTCAGCGCCGTTAAGTCGCCATTCAGTTCGTTAACGCGCAGCGTCAAGTATAAGTGTCCTGATAATTACCTTACTGTATATATTTTCATTGAAATTCGTTGCGGTGCCAGTGTACAAACGGAAGTGTCCCGCTGGCGTCCTGAGCGGCAACACGCGGACTTTTAAATTCTTTTAAAATATCCTGGAGGCAATTATGAGTGACCCAAATATCGAGGCCCGAGGTGCAAAGACGGCGGAAGTTGCTCGCAAAAGAAAGCCAGATAGCAAATCCTCAAATCCGAGAGACGATGGATCCTGGATTGAGGCCGCCGTCGAGCGCGTAATGGCCGTCGTGAAGCAAGCTCCGAACTTCTCTACGTTGACTAAGGTCAAAGTGGCTTGGCTGGCACAGACGGAACGCTTATCTCGCATCGAGGAGCGAGAACAAGAGCTAGGCGTACTACTTCCCGGCTGGCATAAAGAGTTCGACGCGCTGCGTAGCCTCACAGAGGCAGTGATGGAAGCTGAATTAGCGGAAAAAAAGAATCCAGCCGGAGGCGGCTTAGAGGCGAGTCCAAAAGAGGACCTAGCGACCCAAAAACGCCGGGAACCAACTCCAGAAGAGGTTAAGTTAACCAAGCAGCTGCAAGCACGTTTCAAGGAGATTGTCGGTGACGACTTTGATTTCGGAGGGTGATGCATCGCACTTGCGCCCGCGAGATAAGACAAGTTAAAAAATCGGCAACAAGGCCAATTCCTGCGAGCGCACGCAGACTTAAAGAGGGACCAACAAGGACGGCATCCTGGCTGGCGGCGTCGTGCCACCGGCTTCGCGGAGGCGATCTACCTCGACTTTCCAATATCGGCGCGATGCATGTAGTTATCGGTGAAAGCGGCAGAGTTCCATCAATTTGGGTTCCACGAACGCGCTTTCGTTATTAATCGCCAGGTTTATGCGATACCGATTTTTCGATGCTGAGGAAGCCGAGAATTTTAAAATGCGCAGCTAGGCAATAGTTGAATAGCTGGCTACGTTTCTTCAGGTGGTGGACGTGCAGGTTCATTGTCGAGCAGCGACATTGGCATCCCAGCCGTTGTGATTTAAAACGTTGTTTTCAACTGGCTGATATTCTTCCCGCTTTAAGTTAAGCCGCCGGTCGCTTCTGACGCAATCCTCCATTGGGCCCTACTTATTAACTAACTTTTCCTCTAAGTGGCAAAGGAAAAATTCGGTAAGGTCGTTCGAACGACATCACCAGCAATTCCCATTGGTTTTCCGCGAAACGGATCCTGCTAACTTTTCCGCCATAGGACCGAAAAGCTTCCCGTTTCTTTAAACTCGGGTACTATCTTCGCGAGTGGCTTCCGTGTTTTTTATGACATGAAAAGTTCACCACAATCACTTATGAGCGGACCGCATCTCGATCGCCGCATTACAAGCCACTGTCTGCTTGCAGCCGCTGTCATGCCTATTATATTTTTTGGTACGCAAATCCTGGCCGCGCCGTTCTATCCGGGTTATAGCTTTGCGCAGCAGTCGGTGAGCATGCTCGGTACGCACTTCTCGCGGCACCCGTGGATTTTCAATGCAGGTGGAACGCTTACGGGACTGGCTGCGCTCGCCGGAGCTGTGGGCCTATATCAGATTTTCCGCACGAAAACGCATTTTTTACTCAGCATGCTGATTGGTTTTTCGGTCGCATGCATAGGTATCATGACGATTAAGGGCGGCATGTTTCCGATGCCAGATCCCCGCCATAATGCCTGGGGTGTTCTCCAGAACTTTGTCATCGTCACGCCATTTTTTCTGCTGATGGGAGTCTTGAAAGAGGCTCACAGGTCGGGTCTGCGACTCTATCTTCTACTCTCCGTTACGCTTTTGTTTCTTCTCGTTCCGTTGAGTTCTCGGATTGGACGGGGAACTCTGCAGCGCCTAATCACCGTGGGGTCGTTACTTCCGGTTGGCGTGGTCGGCTTAGCGTTTTGGCGAGAGCTGCAGACAGGAGTGTTGAATCCACGGAATTCGGAGAATACCTCGTAAAAGATGTTTGCCTAGTTTTCGTGGTGCTCCTTGGAATGACAATCCATGCACAATGTAATCAAATTATCGAGCACGTCTGATCCAAGACGGCCGCGAAACCTCAAATGGTGAACTTGCAGGTTTATCGAAGACCCGCAACATTGGCACTTCCAGCCGTCTCGCTGTAATACGCGGGTTCGCAGCTGGCCATATTCTTCGGGACCTAGAACGACGCGAGGTTGCTTCCGACGCAGTCTTTCCATGGTCCCTCTTTCAACCGGTTCAACAACTGTTCTCTGCGGTCGCCCGGCAGGATTCTGTAAAGTCGTTCGAGAGACAGCACCAACACTTCGGATTCGTTTTCCTGGGTACCGGATCCAGCTAAAAAGTCAGCGCAGATCATCTCGAGGCAATAACCACGCGATTTATCTGACCCGAGCATTAACGCGGCGGTCTCAAGCGCTTGCTCCAGGACCGGGAGCTGGCTTTTGTACAGTTTGAAGTAGATTATTTCCCATGGTTCCGTCTCTTTGCCGGTGAGATAGCGCTCTACTTCGTTTTTAAACCCCTCTTTCGGCAATTCCTTCGCTTTGTGCAACCAGGTTGCACAGTCAAAACTGTCCCCATCCTTACGAGCGACCTTCACCAATTCCGCAGCCTTACTCCATCCCACCTCGCGTAAATGGGGTTTAGGGATCCGGTTTAGCTTTTCGTGTATCGCCATCAGGTAATACGCTTTGCGCCGTGATGCGGGGAAGCGCTTTTCTAGGAAATGATCAAATGAACTGAGTTTTTCCAACTTCCAGTACTGTTTGGCGCGAACTTCGCATAGATATTCTCCCAGCTCAACAAATCGGACGTCCCGCTCCTGATCTTTGGTTTTCTCCCAGGACAGGATCTCATCGATTTTGCCCAGGACGAATATGGCACGGCGCGGGTTGATTTCTGGTTCCACCCTGGGCCGCCCGTCAATCCACAAGCTCGTCAAGCCAATCAAGGTCGCTCGCTCCTGCTTTGCGGATAAGATTCACAGATATTAATTGCTCGTTCCCAAGGCACAGGCCCAGATGAGAGCAACTGACACAACCGTTTTGCGGGAAGCGAATACCACTGTGCGAATCAAAGTGACACGCTTCAATTTGGTTTACCGTGGTCTCCACCAATCGGCCAAATTCTTTGCGTTGTGCTTCGGAAATGGTGGCCTTCAAATATTGGATTTCTGGATGGTGTTTGCGGACGAATACCACGAAAGCCACTTCTGGAATTCCGGTAAGCCAGGAATAACAGATCAACTGCGGATCGAGCGCCAGCAAGCCTGCGGGATTATCCGGATATCGGGCAGTAGTGGTTTTCCAATCGATAATGCAGCGCAGGCCATCGAGTTCACCAATGGCATCCACGTAGGCCAGGAAGTCACTTCCTCCCGGAAGTTGGTGCACAATTTTTAGTTGCAGGTCGTTCTGCGGATCGTGAACGCGAATTCGATCATCTTGCGCAAACCGTTCCAGCAAATGGATACCCTGATGGGCGAGACGGTCCCAGGTATCGCCCTTTTTATATTCGAGTGCCGCATTGCGGTAAGCGCTCCATTCCGTAAACAGTGCGGCGCCAGGATCTTCTTTCCGGAATAAAGCCCCGAGAGCATTTTCAAACGAACGACCGAAAGCCATGGACGCGCGAGTCTCTTTCTCTCGCCAGCCATCGAGGTAGCGATATCGATAACTACGCGGGCAGCGCAGGTACTGGCTGATTTGGGTATAGCTATAGGTCATCGGCATTACCATTAGGGTTGTTCTCGCCGATGGATTCACACACGCGCCCGTCCCATTCAATAGTCGGCGCGAAGGCATCGAGATTCTGATAAGAGCGGCCGTTCACAGCGGTGTGCGAGGTGCGCACCACACCGCGAAGACCCACCAGCGCTTTTTCATCGATCTGGTCGCGAGAAAGCAATTCCATGTCGTAGCCAAAATCACGAAGAAACCAATTTATTTTCCACAGTGCACGCTCGGTGCAATAGAGGCGGCCAGAAAAGGATTGCGACTCGGAAATCTTTGGTTCGAGCACAACAAATCGGAGACTGAGAAAAGGCTTTTGCGCGTGCCAGCGATAGGAAGCTTGGTCGACGCGTACCAAGAACAAGCCATCCAGATTGGTCACGGCAGCCTGTTGTCCCGAATAGAGGCCTGGAATATGGCGTCTCATTGGTTGACCTCCGCTGGCTGGGCATAGGAATTGAGCTTACAAATCAGGCTATCGCGATTCTCTTTGGCGGCTGCCGACAGATGAGAAATAAAAGATTCCACTAATTCCCGGCTGGCGCCGCTGAGAGTAGCCGTGCCACAGAAGTCCGCAGCGTACGCTTTCACCAGCGTCGCATCGAGGTTGTGCTGACGGATTAAAATGCAAAGTTGATCGCGCAGCCGAGGTTGCCCATTGCTCGAGCCATTGCGGTGTTGATAATTATCCTGCGCCGGCTTCACCGCTGGATCTGTTGAGGGCGACGACCCCAACTCTTCAACAGAGCAAATTCCAATTCCATAAGCTTTGCGCAGCGCCCGGTTAACGGCCCGGGTTTCAGCGATACGTAACTCCGCGCCGCAAACTGCGGAACTCACATTTGATGGCTCAGCATCTCCATAGCCCACGAAACCCTTGGAAGTCGAAGAGGGGAATACCGTCGCCCTGAAAGCCCATCGCCTTGCGGCCGAATCGCATAATTCCTTTAGTCTGACTAAATGTATTCCGTGGCAATGTTTTCGGCAAGAAAGACGCAGGAGCCCAGCATGGGTCACATACCACCGACCATTAATCAGCTGAACATCTCCTAACGCGACCGATAGATTGTAGGTGCCAGTTAAATCCTTGAGTGCAGCACGTGTGGTTATGGGTAGTGCCCCCCATACAATTTTCGCGACTTTAAGATTTGATCGCCACAATACCCGTTGAATTTTCATTGGTCCTCGCGAATACAATAACTTTTTATGCGTAACCGCCTACGCATAATAGTATGCGTAGGCGGTTACGCATTGTCAACTGGTTTTTCTTCAGTTGTGAAGAAATTGGGTCCGCATTAAACTTGCACTCAACATGACTTCTAAGAATCCTCACGCCGTTGCATTGGGGAAGATGGGTGGTTCGAAAGGCGGCAAGACTCGGGCGGCTAAACTGACAGCTGAGGAGAGAAGTACCAGCGCACGAAAAGCTGCATTAGCAAGATGGGCTAAGACGAAGACGATGAAAGAAAAAAAGCAACAAACTTGATTTTGGAATTGACCGCATGAGGCGGACCCTCTGGGTTAATTTTCCCCATCCAAGTCCACGTGAAGATTGAGTTCTAAAGCCAGTCCGATAGGTTCATTGGTCCCGAAGTGAATACCCCTTGGTGTTGCTCATGCATCGCGGCCCTAGCTTACTGCTGGGTCGTTTTCACTTCTCGATCGCTTACGCCCGAAAGCGATCTGGCGCCGACGAAGCTTTCTCCCGCTAATGGACAATAGGAAATTAAAGAATCTCGACGATCCTCAAGACCTCAAGGCACGATCGAAATCGTCGTACACCTTTATAGTCAATTTGGGATATAAACTCCGAGGATCTTATGCTCACGCTGGCTCATGCACCCCGAATGTGATAGGGCAGTGACCAATCGAGAGGCGGTGGCGGACGGGTGTTGCATATGTTACGGCGATAAAAATAATCATGTGCGCGGCCGAAAAGAGATGTAGGCTAAGGCCGAATCAAGCAAGACAATTCATACCCCAGATGACACCCTCGCTTCAGGAACGCCGGCGTCATGCCCGCCACCTTATCAGGCCGCGGCTGTATGTGGCATTGAATGGGGAAAGTAGTGGCGGGATTTTGAATGATGTGAGCGAAGGGGGGATGTCCCTCGACATTCTGGGTCCCAGGCCCGCCTCCAACGACGTGGTTTTGAATTTTGATCTCGCGGAGATCGGGCAGCGCTTCGAAGCGAAAGGGCGGGTCACCTGGTCCAGTAGGGCCGCGAGCGAAAATAGAGTGGGGTTGCAATTCGTCGATCTGTCTGAAACGTCGCGTTCCCACATAAAAAATTGGCTGGCGAAAAAAGTTAGCCCGCCGGAAACAGCACCGAATGTCGTGCTTCAAGACTGGGCGAGGGACGGTGCTCCTGCTCAATATCAGGCGCGTCAGCAAGAAACAGCAACGACCCTCACGCCCCCATGGGAAAAGGCAGCAAGTTCGGGGCGCACTGCACTGGCCACCGCGGGTGCGCAGACGGATGCAGATGTTTTGTTAGAGAAGACGCGCGATACGTATCGAAATTCGACCATCGCTGCTGAACCAGCTGTGACCCCACAAGTTCCTCCGGAACGAACTTCGCCGGATCGTAATGACCGGCTGGTAAATGGAATTCGGTCTTCTATCGCGCAACACGCCGCGGACCCAGATCGCGTACCGCCAATGGAGACTGAGCCGAAACGCGCGCCCTTTGACCGCGAGGCTTTTCAAAAGTGGATTTTGGCGGCGGTGATGGTTTTTGTGGTGATTTTGGCGGTAGCCGCCGCGAGATGGATCTATACCTCACCGAGGTTCGACAAGGTCGCTTTACCAGCGAGGGTCCAAGACGCAGTCGGCAGCATGTTTGGTCCGTCGACCAGTACTTCCAAGACGGCGGACGGTTCTTCGAATCCCAGTGCGACAAAAACCGGTCGACCCTCACACCGAGAGGCAAAAATTCCGGACCGCACCCAAGTGCGACCGGATGGCACGACTTCGCAAGTCCAAAAGACGCCCGCTAAACAATTCGAGGTGCAGGACGCCCAGAATGGCCACACAGTTTTGCCGACGAACGCCATGGGCGCGACACCCGAACCCGCCAAGCCGCGCGCAACCGATCTGCCTCAGGTTTCTGGAGGGCAGCCAGGTTCTGGTTCGCTGGCGCAGGAACCGGGCGCCTCGAAAGTTGGGCTGGTCTCCGTTCAACCATTGGCTCAGGTTCCGGAGAGCAAAGTGTTGCCAGAGTATCCGGTTATAGCGCTGCTGAAGAATATCCAGGGTCGCGTCGTGATAGGCGCGGTGATAGGCAAGGATGGAGCGCTACAAAATGTCCACCTCGTTGGCCCGCCGTCGATTTTGAGTGCACCGGTGCTGGAGGCGGTAAGAAAATGGCATTATCAGCCGCGCCTTCAGAATGGAGTCCCGGTGGAAGTAGAAACGCAGATCACGATTGATTTCGAAATCAACTCAAAATAATTTCGCGTATTAGGGAGTGATTTTCCGGCAGAAGTCTGTCTCGCGAAAGCTAACACAACACCTGCGGACGCCTCTACGAACCACAAATTTCACGATTGGACTATGCTACCCCATCCGTAGTTATTTAGTGTCCTCT
>Ga0193751_1002299_pt1 | contig 11648 bp, 10 predicted proteins | sample L1c2metaG_FD_143050 | JGI IMG/M metagenome (GOLD analysis project Ga0193751, IMG submission 143050) | Soil microbial communities from a riparian zone of the East river system, Colorado, United States - L1c2 | ecosystem: Environmental > Terrestrial > Soil > Riparian zone | place: USA: East River... | reverse complement strand
TTGCCCGCGACGAAATGCCGTGGAGCCGCGAAAACGAAGGCGCGATATCCCACTGCTGACACGGAAACGTCAATCCTGCTGCTCATCGCCAACCGGTCCGGTTGACGAAGCACCAGATAATAGCAGGAAGATTCCGATTGGCAAGGGCGAAATTGCTGAGACACTGCCGAGACCTTTCTGAGAGGTCGCTGAGAGATTGCGAAGAACGCCCGGAAACGACTATGACCCATGGCCGAATCCATCGCCAAGCACCTTAGACCCAAGCCCAGAGTGCCTCGACGGAAGGCCGTAAGTATTTGATAATATTGAGAAACCAGTGTCTTCGATCACTCCCATCGAGCTTTCCGACAAGAAAGGAGCAGCCGAGCTTCGCGCCGCTCCGGCCGAAGGAATCTTGCGCTCCACCGCACGCTATCTGCTTCGGACCGAAGTGCACACTTTCGCCTTTTCCGTTGCCGCCAACTTCATTCTGTCGTTCTTCCCGTTCCTGCTATTGCTGATGACGCTGATCCGATACGTCATTCGTTCCCAGGTGATGTATGGAGTCGTCGAGAATCTGCTGCGCGACTATCTTCCGACAGGCCAGGAATTTGTGATCCGGAACCTGAATGCGCTGGTCGGGACGCATCATCGGGCGGAAGTGTTCTCGCTGGCCATGCTGCTGATTACCTCCACCGGAATTTTTCTGCCGCTCGAAGTTGCGCTGAACCGTGTCTGGAGATTTCGCAACAACCGCTCGTACCTGCGAAATCAGTTGATGTCGCTCGGTCTGGTGTTTGCCTGCGGATCGCTTGCCCTGCTCTCGGTAGGATTGACCGCCGGAAACGTAACTATCCTGAAGAATGTGCTGCACGGCTATGACGGCTGGTACGTGCAAGTGGTGGACTTTGTGATCATGAAGATCTTTGCGATCGGAGCCAGCATCGCCATCTTCTTTCTCGTCTACTGGCTCTTGCCGAACGGCAAGGTGCCGGCTCAAGGAGTTGTGCCAGCAGCGGTGATCATGGGATTGCTCTCTGAGGCGCTGAAGTATGCTTATATATATGCCTTGCCCCGGCTGAATTTCGCAGAAGTGTATGGGCCGTTCGCCATCTCGGTCAGCCTGATGTTCTGGGCATTCCTGTCAGGGCTGCTGCTGCTGACGGGAGCGCACCTGTCGGCGCGAAAACATTTGCTGGGTTAAAAAGAGACGCGGCAAGCCGCGTCTCTACGGGAGATCAAACATGGCTCACAGTCTCCATCGAGTTGCGGACTGCGGAAAAGTTTTTTCCACAAAGCCGAAGACGCGGCTCGGCTGGACGCGGAAGATCGGTTCTCCCATGCTTCGCGGATCCATCTTGTATTTCTTCTTGTAGGCAATCGCGACGCGCTCCTGCTCCGCTGCATCCTCGGCTTGAGTCGCCGATCCCTCAACGATCACCGCCTCTTCGCCATCGTCGTTGGCAATCGTGCATGCGGGATTGGCAGCGAGGTTCTGACCTTTGCGGGATTTGCGTCCAGTCGAAAAGAAGAAAGCGTCGTCGAGCCACACTCCCCACACCGGCATCACATGCGGACGTGCGCGACCCGCGTGAATCGTGGCCAGCCAGAACGTCCGGCAGTTGTTCATTTTCCTGGCGACCCAGTTCCACGAGAGCAGCCCCTTACCGTCTTCCGCTCCGACAATGCCATAACCGGGAGCGAACGGACGGTCGGCCTTGGGTTGCAACTCCGCAGTCGTCGCTGAACGAGACGATGACTGCGACTTTGATTGCGACGATGATCGCTTCGTAGGACGCTTCGCCATAAAGCCCTGAGCCTCCGTACTATCTCTTCAACTCCTGCACCGCACGGTAGGCGTGATCGATGGCGCTGTCGGTGTAGGCGTACGCACCTGCGTCCGAGTTCGCGATCGCCAGCCGGCCGAATGGTTTGCGCGCCACCTCGCATGGCGTCTCGCCGCCTTCCAGCCAGAACTGGTCGGCCAGCGAATTGTATTCATACGCATAGCCGTGCGGCCAGCGATTGACCGTGATTTCCAGGATGTCGCGCGCGGGATCGAATCCACCTGGACCCAATATGCGCGCCAGTTGTTCGCGAATGTTGCGCTCGTACGCTTCGAACGTCGTGCTATAGAGCTGGATGCGCCCCAGCTTATGCTGCTCGCGCGCCGGGCGTCCCGGCTTGCAGGCTGCCTTCATCATGTGCACCACGATTGGCTCGTCCGGCTTTTTCGTACATTCATAGCCGCCGATGCTGACTGGAAGATCCAGGCTCACGCTGGTGTGGTACATGCCGGGCGAATAAATCGTACTCGCGCCCAGCTTCTGGAAGGCGCTCCAGTTGCGCACCAGCACGTTGTTGTAGAGCAGCGGAACTTTCTGCGCCGAAGCGAGCGCTTCTTTCTGCGCGTCGGGCAATTCCTGCGCGATGTACGGAATCACCACATGCCAGCAGGCCAGAATGCAGTTCGCGGCGCGCACCGTCTTCAACTTCCCCTCGGTAAAGTAGCTGACTTCCACGTCTTTCGCTGAGACGGGATCGCCGCGGTGATTCACCTTAACCACGGTGCTGTTCAGCCGGATGCGCGTCGAAGAAGACGGCACATCGAGTTTCGAGTAATCGGCCTTCGCCAGCACGACGCCGGTGGCCGAGTTTCCCGGAATCGCGGCTGGGATCAGCTTGCGCACCAGCAGCCGGGCGATCGAAGCGTTGCCGTCGGGAAAGTGAAAGAAGTATTTTTCCGCTTCATCGCTGTGGATGGCGTCGCGGTTCATCCCTTTGCCTGGTGTGGGATCGAGTTTGAGGCCCTTGAATCCCGGCAATTCCAGGCCCCAGGCGTCTTGCGCTGGGACCGCATCAATGCCCACGCCGAACAGCGGGTGCGGGAAGGCCTGGAACAATTTCACGATCTCATCGCTCACGCCGGCCGTGTCGGTCAGGTATTTCGCATAGCTCATGCGTGCCAGGCGCGCCTTCTTTTCGTCGGAGCTGAGGCCGGGGAAATAATCTTTCTCCTCAGTACGCAGACGCTGAAAATCTTCCTTGGCTTTCGGCGACAGCGGAGCTTCTTTCAGAAATTCCCGCAAGCCCGCTTCGCCGCCCACATCGTTGACGCCGCTCTCATCCCATCCGGTATGAACAGCGTTCGGGACCAGCTTGTCGGCCCCAAAGTTTTCCTTATCGAAGAAAATGCGCGGCCTCAGACCCAACGAACGGTAGAGATCCTTGCTGACGTACTTGGGATACGAAGGCACATCAATACCGAGCTCTTCGATCAGAGACTTCGCGACTGCGCTATAAGGCCATGGGCTTTCAATGGAATACGTGCCGCCGAATCCGAGAATGGTGCGGCTGCCCGCGCGAAATTCGTTGCGCTTGGCGTGTCCGCCGAAGTCATCGTGGTTTTCAAGAATCAGGATGCGCGCTTTGTCGCCCGCGGCCTTGCGGAAATAATGCGCCGCGGCGAGTCCGCTGATGCCTCCGCCCACGATCACCAGATCGTAGAATTCACGTGTGTCTACGGCCTTGGGAGCATCGTCCCAGAAAGCGCCGTCGCGGACTTTGTGCATGGTTTCGAACGACCCGGGATGACTTCCGCGCAAGCCGGTCTTGCCGGGAGGGTAGTAACCTGGGACGTCCTGCGCTTCCAGATCGGCGGTTGCCGCAGCCCACATTTCAGGCGGGATTGCGGCCGCTCCAGCAGTCACTGCGATTCCGTTAAGAAAATCCCGGCGCGTGATTTTCGCGCCCATCCCTAGTGCTCGGTCCCGTTCGCTTTTTGCAGATGGCCCAAGTTCGTCTGACACAAAACCCTCCGGCGAGGCAGTGTAACATTTCCAGCGCCGCGAACAGATTGCTGAAAAACGCGTGGCGTCGCGCCGCCGTCACTCTCAGCAGATGAAGAGGCTGCGGAAAAAGTCGGATGTCGATGACCAGCCCCTAAAGGGGCGTCTGATTTCGAGCACTTACGGTATCGCTAGAGCGATACCGTGATACGAAACCATTGTTTTTCCGCAGCCTCTGACGCCGTCATCTGAAGACAAGGCACTGATCGCAGCGGTGAAGCGCTGCGCCACCCAAAATCAAAAGCAAGATCAAGTTCTTTTTAGCGACCTGCTAATGCCCCGTCCCGCCGCCGTTTCCGCGGTCGTTCCCGCCGTCGGTCCCGCGAAGACTGGCCGCCTCCAGCCCAGACTGTGCCGTTGCTTCGAGCACCTCATCCCAAAACGAAGTATTCGGGTCGACCGCGGCCACCCCGATCTGACCCGCCGCCGGAGTGTCCTCTCCTCCTACCCACGTGACTCGAAACTGCTCTTTCTTGTGCAAGCGGGCGAGAGAGATTTTGTTGCCCGGCTCAAGCAGTCCGTGGATGCCATCCAACAGCGCTCCGCGCCGGCTGATATTGACCGTCATCACTCTTTGATCCAGAGGGCGACCGCTGACGTCGGTCCCGGTAAGCAGCACCGGCAACGCCAGATCAATCCGCGGGTCGCGGCGCTTGCCGAGCCGCTGCGCGCGCAAATCGTTGAGAAACTGCTCCGCGGTCAGCGACGCTCCCGATCGAACCAACTCCAGGAGCGGGTCGGGCGATTCGGCATCTCGCGGGGTGTCGGGCGCGGGATTCGGCGCCGCGTGCTGGCCTTCCTTCCTCCCAACGAAAATTCGCGGAACCTCGCGATTGCTCACCAGTCGGCCGATCAGTTCCCCCACCCGCGCCCGCTGATCGTGTGCTTGCCCCTGCGTGAACTCGACTCCCATTCCCGTTTGCGCATGTGACACCCGTACCACTCCCTCCAGCAGACACTCCGCGTTCGACTCCCGAATACTCAGCACCACCGGAGTATCGGCGGGAAATGGCGTAGCGGTCTCCAGAAAGCATGCGCCAGCGCTGATGTCGGTCAGGCGCCAGCGTCGCGATCGAGCCGGTTTTGCAGCCGCACTGGGTTCTTGATCTGACTGCGGCCGCTCTGCGGCAGGCGGTGGGATCTCTTCGATCCTCCAATCCGTAGGCGCATACTCGATTCCCCAGAAGTTGCCAGGGACCTCGAGTTCCAGGCCGACCAGCCAGGTCTCGGGATCACCGCCCAGTGGAACCACCTCCGCCACTCGCGCCGTGGTGTGCCGTTTTGCCGACACGATTTCCAGCCGGACCTGGATGCCATGCGCGAGCTCGCGTGGAACGATCAGCCCACATCCGTGCGCGTTCACCAGGGTGGTGTTGCACTGCTCGGAAAATGTTACGGCGGGGTTGAGGCTGGTCACGAGCACCGGAACTTCGAGCGGCAGCCGCGTGCTGCGCCGAATGGCGTGTTGTGTTTTTTCTGAAGGGCCCATAGGGTTAGCAGGCAAAAGGTTCTTCGGCCCGAAAGCGTCGATTTTAAAACCAGTGCCGTCGACTGCGGCAACAATTATCCACTGACCATGCTAGATCACAAGAAAGCTCCGGGCACGTAATTTCGCCGCCCCCGTTTACAGTTAGACACTAGGGGAACTCTGATTAAGTTGGTTTTGGGGGACAGAGGAGCGATCGAGATTTTCTGTAGAGACGCGGCTTGCCGCGTCTCCGGCCGCGGCAGAGACGGGGCGAGCGTCTCTGCAGTCGAACTGGGCAGCTATCCAATCTTGATCGCCGTATCGGGCACCTGGAAGGCGATCTTGTGGCTACCATCGCAGAAAGGCTTGTTGGCGGAGGCGCCGCAGCGGCAGAGAGAAAACGCCGTCTTGCCCGTCAGGTCGTATTTGTTGCCATCGGCGTCCACCATCTCAACAACACCGTTGGGATCGTCCACGCGCAAAGGACCGTTCTTGCGCACCGTAATCGTGACTTGCGACATGAAACCTCCGGTGAAGATGAATGCTTTCAAACTATCGCACATCGAAAAAAGTTGCCAGTGCTTGGAACCCGGTTCCCGGTTCCCAGTTCTCAGTTCTCAGAAAAATCTAAGGACGCGCAACCACTTGCGTGCATGTTCGGTGTTTTTCTTCACGTGCTTGTTTTGCAACTGAGAACTGAGAACCGGGAACTGAGAACTCCTCACTTCCGCCACCGGTCCGCCGCTTCCCACCACAGCATCTTCAGCCATTCATCAAAAGTGACTTTTGCCCATTCGCGGTTCGTCCACCAGGCTTCGCCGAATTGGGCTGGATTGCGAGCCGCGGCTGCGTTGAACTGGTATTGCGGCAGACGATGGCGAAAGATCATTAAGGCGCGGCGGGTGTGATATTCGGAGGTCACAATCAGCACCCGATGTGCGCTCAGTGACTGCAGGCATCGGCCTACATCGGCGGCCTCAGCCATGGTCGAATATCCGTCGATCGAGCATATCGAGACGCGGTTTGCTTCCCCAAGACTGTTCACGTACTTCTGCGCAATCTCGCCCAGTTTCTGATCGTAGATCACATCGCGCGTTTCAGCATCCAGAAACACGTGCGGCGCTACTCCCTGGCGCAGCAGTTCCAGAGCACGGGCCGCGCGGACGTTCGTCTCCCCAGCCAGCACCACAATGGCATCGGACTTTTCAGGGTCGTCCACCACGAGAAAGCGCGCCGCCTGGCTAGCGAACGCGGCAAAGATAACGAGCAGGAACAACACGATCAGTAGCCGGAAGAATCGCATTTTGAAGTACGTTACCGCACCCCGCATATTACTAAGGAAACCACCGCGCGGGCGAATTCGATTACGGCAGTAATCAAGATCGCAATCCGCCCCGTAAAAATCGCAGGAAAATCGTATGGCGACTGCAGCTTCCGCGGCCCAAGCGCAACTTCCAATGCTAGAATTATTTTTGCCATATTATGGATACTCAACTCACCGCTTCTTCCCTGTTTACTGACTTGAAGAGCCGCATCGACGCGCGCAAGGCTCGGGTCGGAATCATTGGCCTCGGCTACGTCGGATTGCCTCTGGCCCTGCTCTACAGCGAGCAGAAATTTCCCGTCACCGGTTTCGATATCGATCAAAGAAAAATCGACACCCTCGCCAGCGGCGGCACCTACATTTTCCGCATCACACCCGAGGAGATTGCGGCCGCCAAGTCGAGCGGCTTTAAAGCCACGGCCGACTATTCGCAGATCACCGCCATGGACGCGATCATCATCTGCGTCCCCACGCCGCTCAACGAATATCACGAGCCTGACCTCAGCTACATCACCAACACCGCCCACGCGGTAGCGCCCTATCTGCGCGCCGGGCAGATCGTTATCCTCGAGAGCACGACCTACCCCGGCACCACCGAAGAAGTTCTGATTCCGATTCTCGAACAAGAAAACAAGTCCGGCTTGAAGGCATCCCGCAAGGGCGCAGCCGGCGACAACGATGTCTGGGTCGCGTTCTCGCCCGAGCGCGAGGATCCCGGCAACACGCAGGTGGCTCGTCACGATATTCCAAAAGTGATTGGCGGACTCGATCCGCAGGCCAGCGAAATCGCGGCCGCGCTCTACGGCGCCATCTTTCGCCGCACCGTTCCTGTTTCGTCGCCCGCGGCGGCGGAAATGACCAAGCTGCTCGAGAACATCTACCGCTGCGTCAACATCGCGCTGGTCAACGAGCTTAAGATGCTCTGCCTGCGCATGGACCTCGACATCTGGGAGATCATTGACGCCGCCGCCACCAAGCCTTTCGGCTTCCATCCGTTTTATCCTGGGCCGGGGCTCGGCGGACACTGCATTCCGGTGGATCCGTTCTATCTTTCCTGGAAAGCAAAGGAGTTCGACTTCCGCACCCGCTTCATCGAACTGGCCGGCGAAATCAACGTGGCCATGCCGTACAACGTAATCGCGTCCACTATCTCCGCGCTCAACCGTCAGAAAAAGCCCATCAACGGATCGAAGATTCTGGTTCTGGGCGTTGCCTACAAAAAAGATATTGACGATCTGCGAGAGTCGCCCGCTCTTACCATCATCGAGTTGCTGCAAAAAGAAGGCGCCGTGGTCGGCTATAACGACCCTTACTTCCCCTTCGTCGGCCGCGGCCGGAAGTATGACCTGCAGATGAAATGCTCCTCGCTCGACAATCTTGGCCAATACGACTGCGTGCTCATCGTCACCGATCACTCCGACTACGACTACAAGAAGATCGTCACCGAGGCCAAGCTGGTAGTGGATTCGCGTAACGCCACCCGCGGCATCAAGAGCGACAAGATCGTGCACTGCTAGCGGGCAGTCTGTCAGCTCTCAGCTTTCAGCCGTCAGTTAAATCTTTTCTGGCGGAGCGGGAGAGTAAGAACTGACTCGTTCGCGAGCGCCTATCCGCAGCCGTGTGCTAGTATTTCGCGTTGAGCCGTAGCAGCGTTTGCATGGCACGTTGCGTCCATACAGTGTGCCGATGACGGTGTGCCAATGAAAGATACGCTCGGAATCTTGCTCGCCGGAGGCGCAGGCGAGCGCCTGTATCCGCTCACCCGCGACCGCGCCAAACCGGCCGTAACCTTCGGTGGCATCTACCGCATCATCGACATCACGCTTTCCAACTGCGTCAACTCCGGCCTGCGCCGCGTCTATATTCTCACTCAATACAAGGCGCTCTCGCTGAATCGTCAGATCCGCGAAGGCTGGAATATTTTTGGCCGTGAGATCGGCGAGTTCATCGAAATCCTGCCGCCCATGAAGCGGGTCAGCGAGAACTGGTACATGGGGACGGCCGACGCGGTCTATCAGAACATCTATTCCATCGGCTCCGAGCAGCCCAAATATGTGCTCATCCTCTCCGGCGACCACATCTACAAAATGAATTACGGCCGCATGCTCAAGCAGCACAAGGACGCCGGCGCCGATGTCACCGTCGCCACTCTGACGACCGACCCGGAGGAATGCCGCCATTTTGGCGTCGTCGACATCGACCACGACCATCGCATCATTGGCTTCCTGGAAAAACCGAAACAGACCGATATCCGATCGCCGTACGATCCCACAAAAATTTCAGCGTCGATGGGCATTTATATCTTCAACACCGACGTGCTCATTCCCGTGCTGCTAAAAGACGCCGAGGATCCCGATTCCAGTCACGATTTCGGCAAGAATATTCTGCCCAAGATGCTGGGGGATTACCGCGTCTTCTCTTTCAATTTTGTCGACGAAAACAAGAAAGAAGCTCTCTACTGGCGCGACGTGGGCACGCTTGAAGCTTATTACGAAGCCAACATGGATCTGGTTTCGGTCTCGCCCGTCTTCAATCTTTACGATGACCAATGGCCCATCCGCACCCACCAGCGGCAGTATCCGCCGGCAAAATTTGTGTTTGCCGAAACCGGGCGCATGGGGCACGCCGTCGATTCGCTGATTTCTTCCGGCAGCATCATTTCCGGCGGTTTGGTCCAGAATTGCGTGGTGTCTCCGGATGTACGCGTCAACTCCTACAGCGAAATCGAGAGCAGCATTTTGTTTTCGCACGTGAACGTGGGACGCAGTTGCCGCATCCGCAAAGCCATCGTCGAGCGGGACGTGCACATTCCCGAAGGAACCACCATCGGCTACGATGCCGAAGCCGACCGCGAGCGCTACTTCGTCACCGACACCGGCATCACGGTCGTGACCCGCGATTACTCCCTGTTTGAGAACCCCGTGACCGTGGATTACTTCACGAGTGAGTAGGGCAAAGGTGTCAGGTGTCAGGTGTCAGGTGTCAGGTGTCAGGTGTCAGGTGTCAGGTGTCAGGTGTCAGGTGTCAGGTGTCAGGTGTCAGGTGTCAGGTGTCAGGTGTCGGGTGCCAGGTCTCAGGTTTCAGAAGAAACATGGAAATCCGGCACCGCGAGATTTTCCTGACACCTAAGACCTGAGACCTTTCTTATGTCCCTTCGCCGCCTTTTCAAGAAAGAAAAGCAGGAGCGCCGCATCCTGCGCCAGATCGAGCGCACCGGCGATCGGCTGGAGCCTGAATATCATCGCCCGACGCCCGAGTGTCCGCATCCGGAGCGCTGGCGCATGTTCGATTCCATGACCGCCGAGGCCGAGGTGCTCGAATTCCTGCGCACCGTCGTCACCACCATCAAGCCCGAACTGGTGGTGGAGACCGGAACCTTCAGCGGCATCAGCACCCTCTGGATCGCTGAGGGACTGAAAGCTAACCGACGCGGGCGCGTCATCACCTGCGAGTTCGACTACAAGATATACGAGAACGCAAAGGCGCGAATCCAGGCTTCGGGACTCGCCGAGTGGATCGAACTCCGCAATGAATCGAGCCTCGACATGAAGGTCGAGGGCACCATCGATCTGTTCTTCAGCGACAGCGATATGCCCATCCGCGAGCAGGAAATTCGCCGCTTTTTGCCGCAGATCAGCCCCTACGGCCTGATCCTGATGCATGACGCCAGTTCGCATTTGAAAGTCGTACGCGAGGCTGCCCTCAAACTCGAAGAAGACGGACTGGTCTCGGCCGTGCTCTTGCCGACGCCGCGGGGGCTGGTCGTGGCGCAGAAGCGCGAAGGGCGGAGGTAGAGACGCGGCTTGCCGCGTCTCCTGCTGCCGGCGCGAGAGCCGGTGGCGCGGGCGGAGACGCGGCTTGCCGCGTCTCTACGGTGAATTTTCGGGGTTCGTATTAGGGTATCGTTTTTTGGATCGACGGGGATATTCAGTACCGATCCCGATCTGCGGACAGCAGTTCGGCGCCGCTGACGGCCAGCACCTTGTCGCCGTAGATCTTGCGGATCCGTGGCAAGAAATCAGGGATTGTTTTTCGCGGCTTTCGGCGCCCGGGGAGCGATGACACGTCGGCGCTTGCTGATTTTGATCTTTTCGTCTTCTTCATGTGAAACACCTAGCACCAGAAACTGTCTCGGCCGCCCTCAATGCTTCACCAAGTCCTCCGAGAGCAAGTGCGCCTTCTGCGCCAGCGTATTCGCCCTGCGCACATCGCCTTCCTTCAACGCCGAGCGCGCACCCTCCATATAGTTGCGGATCTGTCCCACCGTCTCCTGCTGTTTTGAGTCCAGGGTGCGTCCCGCCATCCGCTTCAGTTTGTCGTCGGTAGCGCCTAGCAACTGTTCCGCGTTGTGGCGCTGGCGGGTGGCTTCCGCGGGAGTCATGCCGGGTGCAATCTGCGCTGCGGGCTCGCGCGCACCGCCCTCGCGCACCACAATCTTGTGTGGAGCACCATTCGGCGCTGACGCGGCACGTTTGCGGCGTTTTCTGGCTCCGCTCGCCGAACCAGCGTCCGTCTTGTCCTTTGCCGCGCTTTCCGGCGCTGGCTTCACCGCATCCGGCGTCTGCGGATTAGCGGGCGCACCCGGCGTGGTCTTTGCCGGAAGCTGCTCCGCAGGCGCATGCTCTGTTTGCGGCTTTTCTGTCGGAGCCGGCGACTTCTCCGCCGGCGTGGTCTCTGCTGGAGTCGCGGGCGGAGCCGGCGTTTGTCCCGTGGCATTCGCGGAATCGGCCGGATCCTGTTGCCAGGGAGCCATTCCCGCAGCCGGGGAACTTAGCCAAAGCGCAATCGCGAGTCCACAGGCAAGTCGCATATCGGTGACAAAAAGATTGTTTCCCACCCGTACAAAGAACGCAAGGTCGGCGCGTCGTCCATACCAAAAAACCGGGGAAGCGTTTCCGCCTCCCCGCTGGTATTTCGGCTTGGAATGCAGTCTTACTCGGTGCTGCCGACTTCGGCGGTTGCGCTGATGGATTCGTTTTCCGGTTGCAGGACGACGCCATCAAATGGAGTCGCGCCTACGTAGCGTCCG
>Ga0193751_1002298_pt1 | contig 11649 bp, 10 predicted proteins | sample L1c2metaG_FD_143050 | JGI IMG/M metagenome (GOLD analysis project Ga0193751, IMG submission 143050) | Soil microbial communities from a riparian zone of the East river system, Colorado, United States - L1c2 | ecosystem: Environmental > Terrestrial > Soil > Riparian zone | place: USA: East River... | reverse complement strand
CTTCAATCACGCATCACCGCCCCCTCAGGGGTGTGTGAGGCATATTACGGCGCCTTCGCTTTCGAATTCAGACAACCTCTTCGTCTGCGCGCGAGTCACATTTTCTTTGCGGCACCGGCTGAGTCTGATCCGGAAGTAGTGGAGACGAAACGCCAGGCGGCCAAGTCGATCCTCGACCGCATTGCTCACGGCGAAAAATTCGAGGACCTGGTGGTGGAATCCGAGGACGAGGAAAGTAAGAAGCGCGGCGGCGACTTGAACTTTTTTTCGGAATCGCGCATGCCGCCCGATTTTTGGAATGCGCTCAAGGAAATGCCTGTGGGCGGGCCGGCGAAGCTGGTGCAGACACGCCTTGGGTTTCATGTTGTGACCGCGACAGACTCGCGGCCGGCAAAGCAGATGCCACTGGAAGAGGCATGTCCCATTATCATTACGAAGTCGCAGAACGCAACGCGGCAGACCTGGCTGCTGTCTCTGAGGAAGGTGGAATTGTGGAATAGGCGGCCCTCTAATTTACAAATACCGTAATTTGAAGATTGCGTCTGCCCGCATTTGACCGCAGTCTCATTCTGCGCCAGATCGCCCTTCGGCGGCGCGTTTATTGCAAAATGTCTCGTCGCACACGGAAGAATGTTGGAATTATCGGCCTCGGGATTATCGGGAGCCGCGTGGTTGACGTTTTGCGACGAAAGGGCTTTCACGTCTTTGTCTGGAACCGGACGCCGCGGCCGATCCCCAATTTTGTCGGGGCGCCCGCCGAGCTGGCTGAAATGTGCGATTGCCTGCAAATTTTCGTTTCGAACGACGAGGCTCTCGATTTTGTGGTCAGGCAACTCAGTCCCGGACTGGCCGCGCGTCACACAGTCATAGCGCATTCGACCGTTTCGCCTTCTTCCATTTTGGCAGCGGCCGAAGTGGTAGAGCGCCGGGGAGCCCGTTTCGTGGAAGCACCTTTCACCGGCAGCAAGGAAGCCGCCGAGAAGGGCGAGTTGGTTTATTACGTCGGCGGCGACGAAGCCGCCATCAAGGAAGCGCGCCCGATTCTGGAGGCTTCCAGTAAGCAAATCCTTGAAATCGGTGAAGTCGGTCAGGCGACAGCGATCAAACTGGCGACCAATATGGTAACAGCGGCCACGGTGCAGGCGGCGGCGGAAGCGCTCGCGCTCGTCCATGCCGTCGGGGTTCCCACTGAAATCTTTGCGAAGGCCATGGAGGGCAACGCCAGTAACTCGACCACGCTTTCCATGAAGTTGCCGAAAATGATGCAACGAAAGTTCGATCCGCATTTTTCGGTCAAGCACATGTTGAAAGACATGCAGATTGCGAGTCGTCTTGGTCTATCTCATCACCTCGAGCTGGGGGTCAGCTCCGCCGCGCGCGATCGTCTCCTCGAACAGCTCCAATCGGGGCACGGCGACGAGGATTATTCGGCAATCATCCGCAAATTCTTTCCGGACGTCCCCGAGCCGACGACCGACCAAAGTGACCTTGAGTTGTTTCAATCGCGGGAAGCGCCCGCGGAGGCGCCGAACACTCTCGCGGAATTGCAGATCCCCAAGGCCGCCACCATTTCCCCAAGTCCCGCCCCTGCACCCGCGAAGCCCCCTCCATCTGCACCTGCGCAGCATAATGAGCCGGAACCCTTCCCCCATCATCTCATGCCGAGTTCGTTCCCGGCCGCTGCCGCTGCCCATCCGGAAAACGAGGCGAATGGCGGTGCGGCCCTGATGGAAGAAGGGGTCGAAGAATTTTCGGCCGAGCCGACGGAGGACGAGCCCTCCCCGCAGCGCGGTTTTTTGAGCCGTCTCTTGCGCCGTTAATTGGTGACATCGATTTCAGGATCAGACGCGGCCGCCACGAAGAGTGAGGCGATGTTTTTCGACTTGTCTGCCCGCACCAAGCTTCGCATCACCGGCACAGACAGGCTTCGTTTTCTCAACGGCCAGATAACCAACGACGCGAGCAAGGCGACGGCCTCCTCCGTAGTGGCAGGCGCGGTCCTGAATGCCCGCGGCAAAATGGAGGCGCATATGTTTTTATCGCAGGGCGTCGATTGCTTTTTCGCCGACGCCGATCCGGAGCTGCGAGAGAAACTGCAACCGCGCCTTGAGCGTTATATCATCGCAGATGAGGTCGAGATCGCGAACATCAGCGAGGAGTTTTCAATTTTTCATCTGGCCACGAAGGAGCGACCAATCCTGCCGGATTTTTGCCGGATAGTGCAGGCGAACCGGTTCCGGACGGAGGGTTGGGATGTATGGGTGCAGATGTCGAAACGCGATGAGGTTTTCGGGCAACTCTCCGGCGTTCACTCCTTTTGCGACGATCCGTGCATGGAAGTCTTTCGCATTGAGCGGGGCGTCCCGCGCTGGAATCGCGAACTCACGGAAGAGATCATTCCAGTGGAAGCAAATCTGGAGGAGAATTCGATCGACTACGAGAAGGGGTGTTACATCGGACAGGAAGTGGTCTCGCGCATGAAAATGTCCGGTCAGCGGAATAAAAAACTGTGCGGTTTTGTTTCTCTTTATGATTCGCCCCTGGAGCCGGGCATGAAAATTTTCCCCATGGGCGGGGAGAAAACAAAGGAGGCGGGTTGGATTACGAGCGCCGTGCACAGTCGACGGCTCGGAAAAGAAATAGGACTCGGCTATATCAAGCGCCCCTTTTATCACGCCACCTATCGGCTCGATGCGATCGACCCGGACAACGTTGCACCAGCTCTCGTGCGAATTGAAATTGCCGATATTCCATTTACCGGCCCCAGTCCGCGGAAGTGATTGACCCATTTCGGGGGCTGCAACTACTCTACTGACCCGCTCGTCCATGGCGAAAGTCACCGTTCAACACGTCTACAAGATCTACCCGGGAGAAAAGGGGCGGGACGTTCCGGCTGTAACCGACGTCAGCCTCGAAATTCAGGACCGCGAATTTGTCGTCTTAGTCGGTCCTTCCGGGTGCGGCAAATCGACTACCCTGCGGATGATTGCCGGCCTCGAGGAGATTTCGAAGGGCGATATCTTTATCGGGGACCGGCGCGTGAACGATGTTCCACCAAAGGATCGCGATATCGCAATGGTCTTTCAAAATTACGCGCTCTATCCACACATGTCGGTTTACGACAACATGGCTTTCGGGTTGAAGCTGCGGAAGTATCCCAGGGCCGAGATTAAAAAGCGCGTCATGGATGCGGCGAGCATCCTCGGCATCGAAGAGTTGCTCGAGCGCAAGCCAAAGGCGCTCTCGGGCGGCCAACGCCAGCGGGTCGCGGTCGGTCGTGCCATTGTGCGCCAGCCAAAAGTGTTTCTCTTTGACGAGCCGCTCTCGAATCTCGACGCCAAGATGCGCGTTCAGATGCGCACCGAAATCACCAAGCTGCATCAGCGTCTTCAGGCCACCATGATCTATGTCACGCACGACCAGATCGAGGCGATGACCATGGGTGATCGAATCGTGGTCATGAACGGCGGCGTGGTGCAACAGACCGACACGCCGCTGGCGCTTTACAACGAGCCGGCCAATCTGTTCGTGGCCGGGTTCCTTGGCAGTCCTCCGATGAATTTCATCAATGGCACATTGAAGGAGGAACGGGATGCGTTGCTGTTCTCGGAGATCGAGGGAGGGACGATGCAGGTCCGATGGCCCGCGGAACGACGGGAGAGGGCGCGCGAATGGATTGGCCGGCCGATTCTGCTCGGCATCAGGCCCGAAGATATCGAATTGGCCCAATTTTCAGGAAGCGAAACAGCGACGGGCAGTTTTCCGGCGATTGTGGATATTGTTGAACCGATGGGAGCGGAGACGAACCTCTATTTGCAGACGGGCGCTCATACCGTGGTCTGCCGGAGCCAACGTCCTCTGGATCACCGGGAGGCGGGCCATCGCTTCCAGTTTGAGATGAGCCTGAACAAGGCACATCTCTTCGATCCAACCTCCGGCAGGCGCGTCGTTTAGGCCGGGCTCGTAATTTCCTTCGTGCCCGTTACTTGCGTAAATTTTGTTATTGTATTTTGAAGAATGGCACGTATAAACTGCGCCGAGTCAGTTCCTCGCTACGCCCATGAATCAAAGAATGCTTGCCGAAATCGGCCGTACCCAACGGCTGGAGATTCTCAATTCCCTCAAACGGTCTAAGGGCATGTCCGTCAATGAGCTCGTCCGGAAAATGAAGATGAGCTACATGGGAATCAAACAACATTGCCTCACCCTGCAACGTGACGGCTATCTCGATACCTGGCGCCGACCCCAGAAAATGGGACGGCCTGAAATGGTCTATCGGCTGACGCGCCGGACCCATGACCTGTTCCAGACAGACAGTAACACTTTCACGCTCGAATTGCTGAAGTCCGTCCAGGAAACATACGGTCCGAACGCGGCTGAAAAGCTCCTTTATAATGTCTTCGAGCGAAAGACCGCGGTGCTTAAGACAAAAGTGAAAGGGGAGACCGTGACCGAGCGCGCCAAGTGGCTTGCGCGCCAGCGCGATACCGAAGGGTATATGTCGCAGTTCAGCGCCGACGAAGCCGGCGGGCCCCAGATTCTCGAATGTCATACTCCGCTTCTGAATCTGATCGATCGTTACCCAATTGTAGGCCGGTTGGAGCAGGATCTCTTTGAGGCCGTCCTCGGAACCAGTGTGCGCCGGGAAGAGACCCGTAACTCGGGTCTTTACGAGTGCGCTTTCTATTTCGCGGTCTGATCGCGTCCCTTTGGACGTAATAGGCGAGATTTCTCCTTTCGCCGGAAGAGAATCTCAGTTGATTCATGGCCCCATGCTTCGGGCCTTTCCAGCAGTCGTCATTGAGAACTTACAGCCCTTGATCAATGGCGGCCGTTACCCGGTCAAGCGCGTGGCAGGCGAGGACCTGGTGGTGGAAGCGGATGTTTTCAAGGATGGCCACGACGTGGTGGCGGCGATTTTGAAATGGCGAGTCATGAGCGAGAGCCGCTGGCACGAAACGACCATGACATTGGTGGACAACGATCGGTGGCGCGGCGTTCTTACGGTCTATCAGGCGGCTGTGCACGAGTACACCGTGGAAGCCTGGATCGACACATTCCGCGGCTGGCAGCATGAGTTCACGACGAAGTTTGCGGCTGGAATCGCGGACCTGACGAGTGAGTCGCTCGAGGGGGCCGCGTTGCTCGAAGCGGCTGCGGAACGAGCCCATGATGAGACCGACGCCGCGCGTCTGATCGCGTTCTCAGAGGACATGCGAACGGGGGACCACACACAGGTCAACGCGCTGGCCGAATCCGCCGAACTGGAAGTGCTGATGGCGACCTATCCCGATCGCTCGACCGCTACGCAGTACGCGCCGGCTCCGCGCGTGGCCGTGGATCGAGTGGAAGCGCGCACGGCCGCCTGGTACGAGTTTTTTCCGCGCTCGGCAGGGGGCTCGGCCACAGAGGGATCCACTTTGCGTGAAGCTTTGCCGCGGATCGATGACGCGCGTGCCATGGGCTTCAACGTTATTTATTTTCCGCCGATTCATCCCATCGGTCATACCAATCGGAAAGGGCGTAACAACGCGCTCAAGGCAGAACCCGGCGAACCGGGCGTGCCCTACGCGATTGGCAGTGAAGCCGGCGGGCATAAGGCGATCGATCCAAATCTCGGCACGCTGGAGGATTTCGATTGGCTGGTCGGACAAGCGCGGCAACGTGGGATGGAAATCGCACTCGACTTCGCCATCAACTGCTCGCCCGATCATCCCTATGTGCGGGACCATCCCGAGTGGTTTTACCAGCGGCCGGACGGCTCCATCAAATTCGCCGAGAATCCCCCGAAGAAATACGAGGATATTTATCCGCTCAATTTCCGGTGCGAACACTGGCGCGAACTTTGGGAGGAGATGAAGAGCATTATTCTCTTTTGGGCCGGTCACGGCGTTCGCACCTTTCGCGTCGATAATCCTCACACCAAGCCATTGCCCTTCTGGGAGTTCCTGATCGCCGGAGTGCACGCCGAATACCCGGATGTGCTTTTCCTGGCCGAGGCCTTTACCAAGCCGAAAATGATGAAGGCGCTGGCCAAGGCCGGCTTCACTCAGAGCTACACCTACTTTACCTGGCGCAATTCCAAGGAGGAATTAACCGAATATTTTACCGAACTGACGCAGACAGATATGCGCCAGTATTTCCGGGGGAATCTGTGGCCGAATACCCCCGACATCCTGCCATTCGGTCTGCAAGAAGGGGGCCGCCCCGCGTTCATGATTCGTGCTCTCCTGGCGGCGACGTTGTCGAGCGTCTACGGCATCTATAGCGGCTTCGAATTGTGCGAGAACGCGGCCTTACCGAAGCGGGAGGAGTATCTCGATTCCGAGAAATATCAATTGAAGGAGCGCGACTGGGATGCGCCCGGGAATATCAAGGAATGGATTACGCGGCTGAATTTGATCAGGCACCAGAACCGCGCTCTGCAGTTGTACGATAACCTTCGCTTTTATCATGCGGACAACGACGCGATTCTTTTTTACGGCAAGATGACGGCTGCGCGAGACAACATCATCCTCGTCGCGGTCAACCTCGACCCATTTCGCCGGCAGAACTCGTACATCGATGTGCCGGTCGATGAATTTGGATCGATCGAGGACGACGTTTACGAGGTGCACGATCTGCTGAGCGACGCGCGTTATACCTGGAAAGGCCGCCGCAATTACGTGGAGCTGGATCCTGAGATTCAGCCGGCACACATCTTCCGGATCAGGCGTCGGACTCCGGACGGCGACTTCGCCTGAGAGGGCTAGGGTAGGGGGCGATTGACCCCAGTCGCCCGCTCACAAGATGTGGCTGTCTGAGCGGTAGTGAATCTGGTGGGCGGGCGGCTCGGTGAACCGCCCCTGCCATTGAACAACCAGCTGGCTGCCACCGTCTGTAATGAGTGCCAAAGGTAACGTTCAGTCCACCCAGCGGTTTAACCCCGGGAGCGGCTATTTGCATCCGCCGCCGCCCCCACTATCATTAGAGACCTTTTCAGCATGAAAATTCTTTTGCTGCCGCTTGCCGCGCTGGCGAGCGCCCCTTCACTGTTGGCGCAAGCCGTCACGACTGCGCCCGATCTCCCGCGTGTCACCTCTACCAAAAGTATTCTGGACGCGATCCTTACGGCCGGCCCCGTCATGTATGTACTGCTGGCCCTCTCCGTTTTCTCGGTCATGCTCGTGGTCGTTTATCTCATGACCATTCGCCGTGGAGCGGTCGTTTCCAGCGGCTTTATGGCTACGGCGGATGCCCTTCTGCGCAAGCGCGATCACCTGGGATTGCTGGCCGTCTCCAATCGCCATGGGGAAGCCATCGCTCGCGTTGTGCAAAAGGTTCTCGATTTCACCACCAAAAATCCAAACGCCGATTTCCAGCAGGTGCGCGAGATCGCGGAGACGGAGGGGACGCGGGTTGCCTCGAGCTTGAATAATCGGGTAACCTATCTGGCTGACATCGGAATGATCGCGCCGATGCTCGGATTGCTCGGCACGGTCATCGGCATCATCCGGTCTTTCGGCGCCCTCGGCGCCGACCTGGGGAGCGCGCGTTATGTTTTACTTTCGAAAGGCATCAGCGAGGCTCTGGTCAACACGTGCGCCGGGCTGGCCATTGGCATTCCCGCGATGATGTTCTACGCCATTTTCCGAGGGCGCGTCCAGAAGCTGATCTCCGATCTGGAGTCGGCCTGCACTCACATTCTGGCGCTGCTCTCCGTGCAATACGACAAGAAGAGTGAGCGAACACCGGTCCTATTGGAGGACGAGTTTTAGGTTAACTTTGGCTGTCCATTCGTAGTGAATCGAGTTTCCCCGGCGAGATGAACTTGCGCAGTCGTGCCCCTCTCCACCATCCCGGTATCCAATTGGCGCCGCTGGTCGACGTGCTTCTTTTGCTGCTCATCTTCTTTTTGATGACATGGAACGCGGCGCGCAATGAAAACGAGTTGGACGTCAAGGTGCCGAAGGCTTCCGCAGCCAAGGAAAAGAGTGCGCCGATCGGCGACGTGGTTGTTAACGTGAAGTCGGATGGCAATGTGGTGGTGAACCGGCGGACGCTGAACCCGGTCGAGCTGACTGATTTGCTGAAGGGATTGGTCCAGCTGAATGCCGAACAGGCGGTCGTGATTCGTGGCGACGAAACGGGGGCCTATAAGAACGTGGTCGAAGTGCTGAATATCTGCAGCCAGGCGGGTGTGAGCAACGTGGCTTTCGCTACGGCAAAATGAAGAGAGCGCTCGGCGCTGCGTGTCTGTCCGTCTCTTTATTGCTGGTCGTTGACCTGCCTTATCTCTTCTCGCAAAGCCAGCCGCCCGTGCGCCGGGCGCAGTCGGTTAACGAATCGCCCCCGCCACGCGCTTTGCCGGCTGATTCTTCTGCGGGGCCGCTGGCGGAGTCGCCGGAAGCCTCGCCGCAGGACACGGTTCCGCCCGCCCAGCGACAATTGGAATACGCCGACGGCCTTTTCGCGCAGAAACAGTACGACCTCGCCGTTCCTGAATTCGAGAAATATCTCGATCAACATCCGGGCGCGGCCGGTCGCGCCAATGCCCTGTTTTTTTTGGGGGAATCTTATCGCGCCCTCAACAAAGCCGGGGCAGCGCGCAAAACCTTTCAGGCCATCCTCGACGAGTACGGGGAGAGCGAGTTTGCCGCGCCGGCGGCCTACGTTCTGGCTGAAACGGCCTTCACCGAAAAAAATTACGGCGCAGCCCTGCCGCTCTTTCATCGGGCGGGTGCGAAATCGAAAGAACCGGCCGTGGTCCTTTCATCCCGCTATTTCGAAGCGCGCTGCCTCGAGAGTCTCGATCACAAGGACGACGCGGTGGGGATTTATCAACAGGTGATCGATGCGAAAAATCCGAATCCGTACCGCGAAGATTCACGTTCCGCGTCCGCCTCGATTCTCCTCTCGCGCGGAAAGAAAGCGGAAGCACTCAAGCAATACGAAGCTCTTTCGAATGAGGCAGCCAAGCCGGCGGCCAAAGCCGAAGCGGCTGTGCGCGGCGGGCTGCTTGCGATCGATTTGGTTCAGCCGGAACGGGGCAAAATTGACAAGGGCATGGTGGAAAGAGCGATGGTGCTGCTGCAGAGAGGCCGCGGCATTGCGGAGGCCGGAAAGTTTCGCGCCATCGCGGAAGTCGGAATTTTGCGGCTCGATTATTTATCGGGCCAGTATGCGCAATTGCTGACCGAGTATAAGAGAGAACAGCAGAAGTTACCGGAGGATGCCCGGCCCGAAGTGATGTTACTGGCGGCCAACGCCGAACGTCAGCTGCGGCACACCAAAGAAGCCGATCAAATCTACGGCGACATTATTGCCAAATTCCCGAAACGCGAAGAGGCGAAGGACGCGGAATATCAGCGGTTGATCAACATCTATAACTCGGATCCGCCGTCGGTCATCAGCGCCGTGGACGAGTTCCTGCAAACGAATCCCGCCCCGGAGCGGGTTGACCAGGCGAAACTGTTGAAGGCGGAAGCGCTCTACAAAGAAGGAAAATACGCGGAGGCCGCACCGATCTACGCCGAGCTGCGCGCCGCCCAACTTTCGCCGAAGCTGCGCGCGCAAGCCGCCTACAAGCTCGCCTGGTGCTACGTGCAAATGAAAGATCTGCCGCGCATCGTGGAAGCCTTTAGTTTCTATGTGCAGGCTTTTCCCGATACTCCGCAGGCGCCCGCCGCCCTGGCCCAGCGCGCCATGGCTTACCAGCAGGACAAAAATTACGACGTCGCGCTGGCTGATCTGAATACGATCCTGGGCAGATATCCCGGAGCGCACGAACGCGAAGCCGCTTTGCAACAGAAGGCTCTCATCCTCGGACAACAGGGCAATTCCAAGGGAATGAGCGACACGTTCCGCCAGCTTCTGAAGGAGTTCCCGAAGAGCAGGCCCAGTTCTACATCGGGAAAGCAGCTTTCGAAGCAAAGGACTATAAGGGCGCTCTTGCTCCCTTGAATGCTTCGCGGCAGCTGAACAAGGAGCAATATTACGAGGCCGCCACCATTCGAATCGTGTCGTGTTATTTTTATTTGAAGGATCGCAAGACGTTGACGAGCGAAGTCGATTCCTTCATGGCGGCCAATCCGAACTCCGCCATTCCCGCCGACATCCTGCAATGGTTAGGCGTGCAAAATTACAACGAGAAGAATTATGCGGCCGCGGAAAAATATTTGAGCGCTCTCGGAAAACTGGATAACCCGAGCAACGTGAAACCCGATTTCTGGTTTTATCTGGGGGATACGGAATCGCGCCTGAAGAATTTTTCGGAGGCGGAAAATGCCTATGGCCGATACTTGCAGAGTGCGACCGATCCGGCCGGAAAGGCCAAGGTGCTGCTGGCCCTGGGAGCGGCCAAGATTGGCGGGCACAAGGCCGATGACGCCCAGAAAATCGCGGAGGAAATTATGACGCTGCAACCGGAAGGCCAGGTCAACGCCGAGGCGCGACTACTCGCGGGCGACGTGCAGGTCGAGCGTGGAAGATTTGATGAAGCGGGCAAGGCGTTCATGGGAGTGGCATTGCTTTATGACGACCCGGCTATCACCCCCCGTGCGCTGGAGAAGGCCGCGGCCGCTTACCAAAAGGCGGGCAAAACTGACGAAGCGGAGAAAGCCTCCCGGCAGTTACACGACAAGTATCCGAATTACGTCGGGGGATAGAATCTCTTTGATTCTGGAGGGACACACGCCGTCGTTTCCTTCTTTAAAGGACCGACCGGCACGGCGCCTTCCAGTTCGATCGGCTTCTTGTCATTCCGACCGTCAGTGGAGGAATCTCTAACTGTCGTTCGGGGGCGGGAAGATTGGCTGACCGAAATAGTGAGAGATGTCTCGACTACGCTCGACATGACAAGAAGGCCACGAAAAAGAATATCAGGCACGATCCAATCCAAGCGTGAGGATTTCGATCGGTAACGGCGCGAGGAATTTTTCGGGATCATCCATTTGCAGAACAGGACGGGCCAGATGCGCGGCCAGAAAACTGGTGTCCGGTGCAGGGCCAAGACCGCCCTGGGCCATGAGCTGGCAGGCGGCAAGGCGGGCGACCACGCGTGACACTTTTGCGATCAGATGCCGCGTATCCGTAAATTGCACGGTGCATAACCCGGGACCGGTTGCTTCGACATAGGGAGTCAGAGTGAAGGCCTGCTCGAGAAGGATTTCCTGGACCGATTTTTCCTGCAGATCGGAACGCGGTTTAATCAGGAGACTAAGACATCGCGCGAGCGCCTGGCTGGGAGTCATGCCAGGCCGGACGCCGGCCAATTCCGCGCTGGCGTTGAGCTGAATGATGACCGGCTTTTTCGCCTGCTCGTCAATGAGAGCGATGGGACCTGACGGAGAAGTCGAGAGGTGGGCCGCACCATGACGAAGCGCCGCCTGTAAATAAAAATTGGGAATGTAAATGGTGGCGAACATCAAACGGCCTCCGCCTGCTTAAGATCGGTGCCGCAACCGAGGTGCGATCGTTGAATATGAAACCGCGCGTCGGCGATGGCGTCATCCTGCTCCAGAGTTTGCAACGTCCATTGATGTTCGAGCCCAATTTTTAACTGGGCGCTGGCGACCATGCTCTGGCGTGAAAGAACGAGACAAGCCGTGGCGGTGGGCTCGACCAGGCGTTGCAGGCGATACCAGTTCGGTTGAGGAATTTTTCTCAATT
>Ga0193751_1002297_pt1 | contig 11657 bp, 12 predicted proteins | sample L1c2metaG_FD_143050 | JGI IMG/M metagenome (GOLD analysis project Ga0193751, IMG submission 143050) | Soil microbial communities from a riparian zone of the East river system, Colorado, United States - L1c2 | ecosystem: Environmental > Terrestrial > Soil > Riparian zone | place: USA: East River... | reverse complement strand
CGAATGCTTCTATAATCCGAAACGTCGGCACTCGACGATCGGCTATCTGAGTCCCGTGGAGTTCGAGCGAGATGCAGGCGGGATTAGCTTAGGCGGGTGTCAACCAAACCGGGTGCAGGCCAGTCTTCAGGACGTTGAATGAGCCTAAAGATCGGAGTTTTCGTTGTATTTCCACTTGTCCATGATTTCTAAGCAGACGACACACGTCGCTGAGTTGCTGTCGCTCGCAGAAAGCGATGCGTCAGCGAGTAGAGTACTCCGCAATGCGGGCAGAAGTACGTGCGGCCTTCCAATACCGACCTACATGAGGCATGTTGACCTCCCGTGCCGCCTAGTCTGTCTCGCGCGGCACAGTGAGGACCCCACCGATAACGCCCGCTTCTTGCATCTTAGCTTGAAGCTCTTCCGCTTCTTCGTCCATCCCAATCCAGCGGAGTTTGCGGATGAGACGAACAATCTCCGCAGATGGCCGGCGATACTCTTGTTCCATATTGATTTTTCGGCCTTGCAAGCAGTTACTCACTGTATCCCTCCCCTTTTTTTGACGAGCAGTTCCGCGCTGCTAGCCGTTACGTTCGCGAAAACCTAATGGTGAACGGGCAACTATTCGCCGCGATCTGAGCACCGGTACCTCTTCGGCACGCCGCTCACCGAGAACCATTCTACCCAACTTTTTGACAATAGTTAACTATGGCCCCTGGGCGGGTTCGCGATTCTGGCTGATACTGGCGCTAAACTGATTGCTTATTGGAATCTTGCGACGGCAAGTAGTTGAGACGTTTTGGCGGAGAAAATGGAAAAATCTCAGACGAATTTTGCCTCGATCGGCGGATTAAGCGTTGCCAAGTCGCTACAGGCATTTATCGAAGACGAGGCGTTGCCAGGAACCGGCATTTCTGGCGCAACATTTTGGAACGGATTAGCTGTTCTGGCGCGGGATTTCGGGGAGCACAATCGCCAACTACTCGAGACCCGAGATGTACTCCAATCGAGCATCGATGCTTACTACCGGGACCAGTCCGGCCAGCCGCTGAACCTTGCCGACTACGAAAGTTTCCTTCGCAAGATAGGTTATCTGCTGCCGCAGATCGAGCACTTCACCATTCGCACCAAGAATGTCGATGAAGAGATCGCGCAAGTTGCCGGGCCACAGCTCGTTGTGCCCCTCTCGAATGCCCGCTACGCGCTCAACGCTGCGAACGCGCGCTGGGGCAGCCTTTATGATGCTCTTTACGGCTCCGACGCGATTCCAGAGGATGACGGTGCCACGCGCGCGGGCTCATACAACCCCGTTCGCGGCGAGCGCGTCATCAAGCGCGCCCGCGCGCTGCTCGATGCCGCCGTTCCGCTCGCGCAAGGCAGTCATCACGATGCCCACGCCTATTCAGTTGAAGGCGGCGCTTTGGTCGTCCGCCTGAGCGATGGACGCTGCACCGGTCTTACTCGGGCACCACAGTTCGTTGGTTACCGCGGCGAACCCGCAGCGCCTTCCGCGCTGCTATTGCGCAACAATAATCTTCATATCGAAATCAATATCGATCGCGCCAGTTTGGTGGGACGTGATGATCTGGCCGGGGTCACCGACATCGTGCTCGAAGCAGCGGTAACCACGATCATGGATCTCGAGGATAGCGTCGCGGCGGTAGACGCTGAGGACAAGGTAGCCCTCTATCGTAACTGGCTCGGCTTGATGCAAGGCACACTCACGGCAAGCTTCGAGAAGGGCGGACAGACCATCCAACGTCGGCTCAACCCTGACAAAGCTTTCGTAACACCCAATGGCGGCGAGCTGCGGCTGCCCGGCCGCAGTCTGATGCTCATCCGCAATGTCGGTCATCACATGTACACGGACGCAGTTCTCGACGCCTCCGGCCGGGAGATCCCGGAGGGCATCCTGGATGCAGCTGTTACGGTGCTGATCGCGATGCGTGACCTCTCCGGCGCCCATGCCCAACACAATAGCCGGACCGGATCGATCTACATCGTCAAGCCAAAAATGCATGGACCGGATGAGGTGACCTTCACCAATGAGCTATTTGGGCGACTAGAGGACATCTTGGGCCTGCCCCGCTACACGCTCAAGCTGGGCATTATGGACGAAGAGCGGCGCATGTCGGTCAATCTCAAGCATTGCATCTATGCCGTTGCCGATCGCGTTGTCTTTATCAACACCGGCTTTCTCGATCGCACCGGCGACGAGATTCACACCTCGATGGAAGCGGGGCCGATGGCTCGCAAGAAGGACATGAAAAACACGGCATGGATCAAAGCCTATGAGGATTCCAACGTGGATGTGGGCCTGGCCTGTGGGTTTCCCGGCCGAGCACAGATCGGCAAAGGAATGTGGGCGGCGCCTGACAAGATGGCAGACATGCTGACGCAAAAGATCGCCCAACCGATGGCTGGTGCGAACACCGCCTGGGTCCCCTCGCCGACGGCCGCCACCTTGCACGCGCTGCATTACCACGAGGTCGATGTTGCTTCGCGCCAGCGCGAACTCAAGGGACGGCTGCCGGCATCGCTTTCTGATCTCCTCACCGTCCCGATTGCGCGCTCCAATTTTTCGCCCGAGGAAGTGCAGCAGGAGCTCGACAACAATTGTCAGAGCATCCTGGGCTACGTGGTGCGCTGGATCGATCAGGGGATAGGCTGCTCCAAGGTCCCTGACATACACGATGTTGGCCTGATGGAAGATCGTGCAACATTGCGCATATCCAGCCAGCACATCGCTAATTGGCTGCATCACGGCATTGTCGATGAGGAACGGGTCCAAAAGACCTTGCGCCGCATGGCCGTGATCGTCGACCGTCAGAATGCGGGTGATTCCGCCTATCGGCCCATGGCGCCGGATTTTAGTGGTGTGGCCTTTAAGGCCGCTTGCGACCTGATCTTTAAGGGCCGTTCGCAGCCTAACGGCTATACCGAATGGATTTTGCACCGTCGCCGGAGCGAGGCGAAGTCGCTTACACGGCCATCGCTGATGAAAACCGACGTCGCTTGAAACGATCGTTCGTGATGTCATACGAAGCACGCAGCTCCAGTCTGGCGTCTATTTGTTCTAAGCCACTCGACCCAAAGCCGAGCCCTGGCCTACGGTAATTCGCGCGATCCACTATCGGGCATCTGCTGAGCTAAAGTTATTTAGCTGCGAGGGGCGCACCATGACAAATCAACACCTGACAGTCTGGCAGCACGTTACTGCTGAATTTAGCGGCCGTCCGCTCAGCGGATCCTATGCGATTGAAGACGGTATGGTGAAAGTGAAAACCACGAACGGCGAAAAAGCCGCTCACATTGGATCATTTAATCCGGGCTGGGTAGCGAGACGGCTATTGCAGGAGTTGGCCGAGGAAGGAAAAGCGTAGAAGCGGTCCCTAAAAACCAGAACAGGATTATTACGCCCGACTGCGGTAGGTAAATGCTGTGTTAGGATAGTTGTTCCGAAGTCTCTTATTCCGGGGTTCGCGCGCCCGATTGAGTAAAATCCGGCTTGGACAGCGGCGGCGAAATGTCCGCTATGGGTCATCACGTCATTTCGACTGTGCGTGACGCACTTCCGGTTTACTCCTGACTTCGGACATATCGGTGCAGCGCACTAACTGCCGCGACGGGCCATCAGTGAACATTCGCGACTTGACCTTTCCCCAAAACAGGCAGCCGCCTAGGCGGAGGTTCTGTCCGCCATTGTGCCGGATAGTATTAAGCGCTCAACGCCACGGCAAAACGGTGGCGATATTCACCGGGCGACGAGCCCACCACACGATGAAACACTTTGCGGAACGAGCTGGGGTCTTCGTATCCGATCGCCCAAGCGATCTGCTCGATCGTCTTTTTGGTGAATTCGAGCATCTCTCGTGCCTTGCCGACGCGCAGGCGTTAGCAATACTCGGTAGGCTTGAGACCCGTCGCCTTGTGAAAACGTCGCAGGAAGGTGCGCTCTTCGAGGCCGCTCGGAGCCAATACAAACTCCTAGGAGGGAAAACAGCAAGCGGTGCAGCCAATGCGACAAATAGACATGCAATCAGCAAGTAGCCCGCACGCGCTGCAAAGATGTTGCTTGCGAGCCTCTGCCGCCTTCTTTGGCGTGGTCATCCAGCATAGCGAATAATTCGTGCGGCGCATTAGCAGCCCGGCCTCTCGTTTATTTCCCAATCTTAGTCTCACAACTGTTGCACTTCTGCTGTGGGGTTAAGCTGACCTTTCGCTAATTGGCTTGCAACCCCTCTTGCACATCGAAGGTCGATTGACCTCCAATACGCTTTTAGGATTGGCAGTGATGAGCCCACTCAGCGAAGACAAGCTGGTCTCTTTTTTGGCAGAGATCCAGTCTGATATCCGACAGGTTAAGTCAGACTTGCAAGCGCTTCTAATGCTTTTGAAACAACAAGAGAAGGCGACGAATCCTGCGTCGTTCTCTGATGGCGACCACCTGGCGGAGCCCGCTGAGAGCGGGCAGTCAGCCTCGCCTGAAGACGTACTTCGCTATCTGCGAGAGACACGAGGAGAGGATCATATGGGAGAATAGTCACCGGCACAGGATGCCGAAAGCGTGATAGCCAATGTCCCTATGGGTCAGAGTCATCCGCTCACGCGCCGGTCGTCCATATCATTGGCGACTTCTTCGCAGATAGTGGCCAATTGCAGTAGTTCTTTCATAGCAGAAGAATCTTCTTCCTTTTTGGCCTGTTCCAGGTATTTCGCCGCTTGTTCTCGCAAATAGTCTGAGTGTTCAAACATAGCCAACACCCTGTCGTTAGTCATCCGCGTGCTGATGGCCTCTGTTCTCATTCTGTGGGTGACCTGTTGCCTGTTCGAGGCTCGACAGCGATCTAGCGCTGTTCTGGAAGGGTAATAGCACGTTACGCTTCGAGGCTCTTTCTCTTCGAGTTATGGTGTTGGATATTTACACACACGATCGCGGCTCTTGTAAGTTTGTAAATCTGGTGGGTAATAACTCCAATGCTTTGAGTCTTCGGCGGCTCACGGTGCTGAATTAATTGGATTGCGGTCGCCGCCCGTACAAAGATGGCGCGCAGAAAAGCTAGCGAAGTTCGAGTGTTGCAGAGAACCTCAGCTCTCGTATCGGGTCTTGCCGCGCCGGTTCGTATCGAGTGGCAAGTCCATAAAAAGGGGCTGGTGAGCGCGTTGCGAACAGGCTTGGCGTGGGCAGACGTGGCAATTGATGCCGATGCGGCTGAAAATGCGCTCGTCATCAAGATTGTAGGCGGCCGCGTAGCCGAGCTTCTTGGCGTATTTCAGCTCGCAGCCGAGTGACACAGCGAGCCGGTGGTCCTGCGCCTCGAAGTTGACCGTCGGACGATCAACCGTGCGGCTGATGGTGAAAAACCGATCACCGTCCGGCAGTTCGACAAATTGCGGGATGATGACACCGGCCAGGCGGAAGGCCATGTGCACCTTCCACACCGGACAGGCGCCGCCATATTCGGCGAGGTGGAACGAGGTGGGGTTGAATCGCTTCGTGACGTTCCCCGCTTTGTCGACGCGCAGGAAGAAGAAGGGCACACCCTGCGCGCCGGGCCGCTGTAGCGTGGTCAGTCGGTGGCAGGTCTGTTCGAACGACACCCCGAAACGCGCAGCAAGGCGATCTACATCGTAGGTCATCGCCTCCGCTTCACGCAGAAACGGCTCGTAGGGCATGAGGAATGCCGCCGCGAAGTAGTTGGCGAGTTCGACATGACAACGCGTGAGACTAGTCCCCGCGTTGATTTTGCTAGCGGCGGTCAGTTTGTTGAGCAGATCCCGTAGCTCAATCAGGCACAGCACATGAGCGAGCTGAAAGATCACATTGGAGTAGTCGAGCGCCTCGGATAGATAAATGACGCGGTTTTCCTTGTCGTAGACGCGAAGGGCCTGCGTCATCTCCTCGGTGGCGCGCCGTTTGATGCGAATGCCGTGCGTGTTGAGAAGCCTCGCCTTAAGTGTGGCGTAGATGTCGTCAGGTTCGTTGGCCTCCATTGCGCGCAGTGCCTCGGCGGCGACTTCGAGATCATGGAAGTAGTTTGAATTGTTTCGGAAGAAGTCGTGCACCACGGCTTCGGCCGAGGTGGCGAGCAGGCCATCGGTCATCGCACTCCTGCCCTGGCGCATCAGGCGCTCGAGCGTGTTGCGATGAACGCCGTAAAGGTAGAGGAAGTGCTCGACCAATCGCGGCGCATGATCGATAGCCGCGCGCAGCTCAATGAGATCCGGCGTGGCCGAAAACATTGGGTCCTTAATGACACTGCGCAGCTCAGCGAACAGGTTCGAGGTTTTATCGGCGACGATGTCACGCCAGTCGACGCCGTAATTGTCTGCCAGGGCCATCAGGAGCCGTAGCGACAGACTCCGCTCATTATTTTCGAGCAGGTTCACATAGCCGGCACTGACGCCCAGCACCTTGGCCATCTCGGCTTGGGTCTGGTGGCGCTCGCGGCGGAGCTGCCGAAGCTGCGGTCCTACGAAGGTCTTTGTCATAACCCGAACCTTACAAAATTACAAAATTAGAACTCTTGTTTGAAAACATACAACACGCCAACCCGAAAAGAAAAGAGTTGCGCGATCTGGCGCGTTAGTCCTGCAGCAGAACACGCGAAAAAGCCGAGTACGGGCAAGGAAACCAGCCACAAACAGGGAGGCGTGACGATGATTCGCAGAATTTTGATCCTTGGCGCGTCCTACGGATCCCTGTTCAGCACCAAACTTCTGATGGCGGTCCATGACGTAACCCTTGTCTGCCGCCGCGCTACGGCCGAGCTGATCAACACGCGGGGCACAGAGGTCGATCTCCCGCTCAGGGGCGAAACCGCCCCCCGCCGCATCCGCTCGATTGACCTGTCGGGACGCCTCGATGCCAAAACACCGGAGCTGGTCGATCCATCGGATTACGACCTCGTCGTACTGGCGATGCAGGAGCCGCACTATTTGCACCAGGCAGTGCGTGCCCTTCTGAATGAGATCGCGGACGCCCGGGTGCCGTGCCTTTCGCTTATGAACATGCCGCCGCTGCCGTATCTCAAGCGCATCGCCGCGATCGATCCGGTTGCCGCCGAAGCTGCTTACTCGGACCCGCGCGTATGGGATCGCTTGGATCCATCCCTCGTAACCTTGTGCTCGCCCGACCCGCAGGCGACGCGTCCCCCGAACGAACCGGGCAATGTGCTCGCCGTCAATTTGCCGACCAATTTCAAGGCGGCGACCTTTGCCTCCACGGTACACAACAAGATCCTGCGCCAGCTCGCACATGACATCGACGCCATCAGGCTCGACGGCAAGGATGTGCCGGTAAAGCTGCGCGTGCACGACTCGCTCTTCGTACCGTTCGCCAAGTGGCCCATGCTGCTTACCGGCAATTACCGCTGCGTCACCGCAGGCGAGCCGGTTTCAATCCGTGAAGCTGTTCAGTCTGATCTCGCACTGTCCTGCGAAATCTATTTGATGGTGGAGGCGATCGTGCTCCGCTTAGGCGGCAGCGCCGACGATCTCGTCGAGTTTAACAAATACGTCGCTGCGACCGACAAGCTCATCGCTCCGTCTTCGGTAGCGCGCGCGATTGCCGGTGGCGCCACAGCGGTCGAGCGTGTCGACAAGCTCGTCCAAATCATCGGCCGTCATAACGGCATCACGCATCCGACGATCGACCGCGCAGTTGCGTTAATCGATGCTGCCATCGCGCGCACGAGGGTTGCTGCCGCCTGACTAGGCGGTTTATTCGTCAAACAATGCATCAATTGGGAGTTTGCAAATGCCAGGATTCAAGGGCCTTGCGGTACCCGGCCCGTCGAACATGCCGTTCCGTATCCGCCAGGCAATGGACATCGCGCTCGAAGATCACCGCGCACCTGACTTTCCGCAATTCACGCTGCCGCTCTTTGCCGATCTGAAAAAGATCTTCAAGACCAAGGACGGACAAGTCTTTGTTTTTCCGGGTTCTGGTACTGGCGGATGGGAATCGGCCGTCGCCAACACGCTGTCGCCTGGCGACAAGGTGTTGGCTTCCGTATTTGGCCAGTTCTCTTTATTGTGGGTGGATCTCTGCCAACGCTTTGGCCTCAACGTCGACTCTATCGATGTCGAATGGGGCAAGGGCGTGCCGCTCGAGCAATACCTGCAGCGTCTGGCCGCGGACAAGGAACACAAGATCAAGGCCGTGCTTGTCACCCACAATGAGACGGCGACGGGTGTCACGTCCGATGTCGCCGGCGTGCGCACGATTCTCAACGAGCTCAAACATCCGGCCCTGCTGTTTGTCGACGGCGTGAGCTCGATCGCCTCGATCGACTTCCGCATGGACGAGTGGGGCGTGGACGTGGCGGTGGCCGGCTCGCAGAAGGGCTTCATGCTGCCGACGGGTCTCGCCATCCTCTGTGTCAGTCAAAAGGCACTGAAGGCAGGCGAAACGGCGAAGCTGCCGCGCTGCTTTTTCGATTATCGCGACATGATCAAGGCCAATGCGCAGGGCTATTTCCCCTATACGCCGGCGGCGACGCTGTTACGCGGGCTACGCGCGTCGGTCGACATGCTGCTCGAAGAGGGTTTGGAGAATGTGTTCGCCCGCCACAATCGCCTGGCCAGCGCCGTGCGTGCGGCTGTGAAAGCATGGGGTTTGCGCATCTGCGCGCAGGGGCCTGAATGGTACTCCGACACGGTGACGGCGGTCGTTGTACCGGAAGGCTTCGACGCCAATGACGTCATCAAGACGGCCTATTACCGTTACGATCTGTCGCTCGGTACGGGCCTCAATAAGGTCAATGGCAAGGTCTTCCGCATCGGCCATCTCGGCTGGCTCAATGACATCATGGTGATGCAGGCCCTCTGCGGGGTCGAACTCGCCATGCGTGACGTCGGCATTCCATTCGAGCCCGGCGTGGGTGCCGGCGCTGCAGTGCGCTATCTCTCTGACACCGGCCAAGCGATGCGAATCGCGGCTGAATAAATTTCACGGTGCCAACGACCCGTAAGGCGAATATCGCGAGCGTCTCCTGCGCTTTGGTGAGAGACTACAAATGAAAGCTGTCAAGCGGAGTTCGGCAGCGGAAAGCATGCCAGCATTCGACGCGGACCATACGATCAAAGCGGTGGATCCCGAGCTGTGGCGTGCGATCGAGCGCGAAAATCGACGCCAACACGATCACATCGAGCTCATCGCGTCTGAAAACTACGTCAGTCCCGCCGTCATGCAGGCGCAAGGATCGCAACTAACCAACAAGTATGCTGAGGGTTATCCTGGTAGGCGGTACTATGGCGGTTGCGAATTCGTCGACATTGTCGAACAACTCGCGATTGATCGCGTCAAGAATTTGTTCGGTGCCGAGTACGCCAATGTGCAGCCGCACTCAGGATCCCAGGCAAATCAGGCGGTGTATCTGGCTGTCCTCAAGCCCGGCGACGTGATTCTCGGTATGTCTCTTGCACACGGTGGGCATCTGACTCACGGCGCCCCGGTCAATGTGAGCGGCAAACTGTTTCGAGCGCTGGGGTACGGACTTCATCCGGACACGGAGGAAATCGAGTACGATTCCATTCAGCGACTCGCCGAAGAACACAAGCCGAAGATGATTATCGCCGGCGCGTCAGCCTACTCGCGCGTCATCGACTGGAGACGCTTCCGTGAGATCGCGGATTCGATCGGCGCTTATCTATTCGTCGACATGGCCCATTATGCCGGTTTGGTGGCAGCGCGGCTCTATCCAAATCCAGTTGGAATCGCCGACTTCGTTACCAGCACGACACACAAGACGCTTCGCGGCCCGCGCGGCGGCTTCATCCTTTCGGCCGAGCAGCACGCGAAGGCTCTCAACTCAATTGTGTTTCCGGCGCTGCAAGGCGGGCCATTGATGCACGTGATTGCCGCCAAGGCGGTGGCTTTTAAAGAAGCGCTCGATCCCAAATTCAAAGTCTACCAGAAACAAGTCTTGGATAATTCTCGCACGATGGCGCGCGTACTCACAGAGCGTGGTCTGCGGATTGTCTCCGGTGGGACGGACTCTCACATGTTTCTAGTCGATCTTCGATCAAAGAAGATCACTGGAAAAGACGCTGAGGCCGCACTTGGTCGCGCACAGATCACGATCAATAAGAATGCGATCCCGCATGATCCGGAAAAGCCCACAGTGACCTCCGGGTTGAGGGTTGGAGCGGCGGCTATAACGACGCGCGGTTTTGGTGAAGCCGAAGCGGTAAGTGTTGCCCATTTCGTGGCTGACGTGCTCGATGCTCCGGCTGACGCCGCCATCATGGCGCGCGTAAGCGGCAAGGTTCAGGCCCTCTGTGACGCGTTTCCAGTATACGCCAACGGGCGATCTTGGCCCATCTAGGTCGTGCGGACCGTAGCGATGCAGCACTCGATCGTGTTTCTCGACCGCGACACCGTTGGCGTCCCGCTGCGGGGACCAAATTTCCCGCACTCTTATCAAGAGTATGCAGTCACGCCCGTCGACTGCATCGTAGACCGGCTCAGGGACGCGACGATCGCCATTCTTAACAAGGTGCCAATGCGCGCGGAGACGCTCGCGCAACTCCCGAAACTCAAATTAATCGCTGTCGCGGCAACTGGCACCGACGTCGTCGATAGGCTGTATTGTCGGCAGAATGGAATTACTGTGGTCAATATTCGGCATTACGCGTTCAATACTGTTCCTGAACATGTCTTCGCGTTGATCTTTGCGTTGCGACGGAACCTCATCGCTTATCGCGAGGACGTGCGCAACGGTGCGTGGCAGCGCGCTAGCCAGTTCTGCTTCTTTCCGCATCCGATCCGCGATATCGCTGGCTCGACCCTCGGGATTATCGGTTTCGGTGAGCTTGGCAAGTCTGTCGCTCGCCGCGCGCTAGCCAGTTCTGCTTCTTTCCGCATCCGATCCGCGATATCGCTGGCTCGACCCTCGGGATTATCGGTTTCGGTGAGCTTGGCAAGTCTGTCGCTCGCCGCGCGGAAGCTCTCGGGATGCAAGTGCTAGCGACCGATGTCGTTGCGCAGCCCGGGCTCGTGGATCTTTTCACCATTCTTAAGGAAAGCGACATCGTCACCCTTCATGTTCCCCTCACGCAGCAGACTCGCAGCATGATCGGCGCGAAAGAGCTGGCGATGATGCGTCGTGATGCCCTCCTCATCAACACGGCCCGAGGCGGTCTCGTCGACGAACAGGCCCTGGCACTTGCATTGAAGACTGGTGTGATCGGGGGTGCCGGTTTCGACGTTCTCACCAGCGAACCGCCGACAAACGGAAATGTGCTACTGGGAATCGATCTGCCGAATTTCATCGTGACACCGCATATCGCTTGGGCCAGCCAGGAGGCCATGCGGATTCTGGCGGATCAGTTAATCGATAACATCGAAGCCTTTGTGGCCGGAAAACCGCAGAACGTCGTCTCGGATTAGCAGCAAAAACCCTAGATGGCGGAGATTGCGATGAAACGGGTGCTTCTACTACTTGATTCCGACCCGATACCGAATGCCTACGACATTATCGTTGGCTATGACGGAGGCGCCGATCACATCGTGAGCTACGGCGGGATGACGCCTGGCAATGTCGGCCCTTTGATCGATGGTGCAGTCTTCACCCGAGGACCCAGCGAAAAGAAGCTTACGGCAATGTTTATCGGCGGCGCCAACATGGCAGCTGGAGAGGAGCTACTCGCGGCAGTAACCAAACGTTTTT
>Ga0193751_1002296_pt1 | contig 11659 bp, 14 predicted proteins | sample L1c2metaG_FD_143050 | JGI IMG/M metagenome (GOLD analysis project Ga0193751, IMG submission 143050) | Soil microbial communities from a riparian zone of the East river system, Colorado, United States - L1c2 | ecosystem: Environmental > Terrestrial > Soil > Riparian zone | place: USA: East River... | reverse complement strand
CCCCGGTCTGGGGAGGGGTCGCGCTCGTCGTGCTCGGCATCGCCTTGCTGATCGTCGATCTCCACGCGCCGACGCACGGCGTGCTCACGATAGGAGGCCTCATAGCGCTCGGCTTCGGGCTCGCGCTCCTGTTCCAGAACGAACCTGCCGCCTATCGCGTCAACGAGTGGCTGATCGTGGGGGTCGGGAGCGCCATAGGCGGCTTCTGGGCACTCGCGCTCGGGAAGGCGTTCGCGGCGCGGCGCCAGCCCGTGCAGACCGGCGTGCAGATGATGGTCGGGCAAAGAGGCGAAGTGCGCGCGCCGGGGCTCGTCTTCGTCGACGGCGCCCTGTGGCAGGCGCACACCGCGGACGAGTCGGAGCTCGTGCCCGGCGAGCAGGTCGAGGTCCAGGCGGTCGACGGGCTGCAGCTCACAGTGCGGCGCTAGGGATAGGATCCAACCGTGCTCGGGTTTGTCCGGGTCTTCAGGGAGTACGAGCGGGCGGTCTTCTTCCGGTTCGGCCGGCTGCTCGATCCGCCGCGTGGTCCCGGCCTCGTCTGGAAGATCCCGATCGTCGACCAGCTCGTGAAGGTCGACCTGAGGACGATCACCCTCAACATCCCGCCCCAGGAAGTCATCACCAAGGACAACGTGCCGGTGCGGGTGAATGCGGTCGCCTACTTCAAGATCGTCGACCCGAAGAGCGCGATCGTCGCGGTCGAGAACTACATGGTCGCGACGTCCCAGATCGCGCAAACGACGCTGCGATCGGTGCTCGGCCAGCACTCGCTCGACGAGCTGCTCTCGGAGCGGGAGAAGATCAACGCGATCCTCCAGGGGATCATCGACGAGGCGACTGGGCCCTGGGGGATCAAGGTCTCGATCGTCGAGGTGAAGGACGTCGAGATCCCCAGCGGGATGCAGCGGGCGATGGCGCGTCAGGCGGAGGCCGAGCGCGAGCGGCGCGCGAAGATCATCAACGCCGAGGGCGAGTTCCAGGCCGCGGAGAAGCTGAAGGACGCGGCGGTCGTGATCGAGGCGCACCCGATCGCGCTGCAGCTGCGTTATCTGCAGACGCTGCTCGAGCTGGGCGCCGGCAACAGCTCGACGATCATCTTCCCGGCGCCGATCGACCTGATCCGGCCGTTCCTCGAGCGCGCCGACAAGGAGAAGTAGCTCAACCCGCAAGCCCGAGGAGCTGCGGGAGCTCGTTCAGCGTCTCGACGCGCGGCTCGAAGTCCGGGTGGAGGCGGTCGCGGTCGAGGAGGATCGCCCGCATCCCGAGCGCGAGCGCGCCCTCGACGTCGTCCGCGATCGTGTCGCCCACCATCGCCGCCTCAGCGGGCTCGACGCCGAGCAGGTCGAGCACGGCGCGGAAGATCGATGCGTGCGGCTTCGTGCGGCCGTGGTGGAAGGAGCTGATGCCGGCGTCGACGTCGAGGCCGTGGTGGTGGGCGAACTCGCGCACGTCGCGCGCCGAGTTGGAGACGAGGCCGATGCGGAGACCGGCTGCGCGGAGCGTGGCGAGCGCGTCCGGCGCGTCGTCGTAGAGCTCGAAGTTCTCGTGCCGCTCCCAGCCGCGCGTGATCTCGACCGCACAGGCGTAAGCCGAGTCGGCGTCCCCGCCCATCCCTCGCACGATCCGCTCGGTGAAGCGGAACCAGATCTCGTCGTCGTGCTCGTGCTCGGGATGGCGGCGGAGGTCGAGCAGCGCGGCGTCGCGGGCGGCCTCGTAGCAGGCGGGGTCGAGCCGGAGCCCGTGCCGCGCGCCGGCGCGGACGTAGCCCTCGGGCCCGAGCTCCGGCCCCGGCCGCGCGAGTGTGAAGTCCACGTCGAAGAGGACTGCCCTCAGCGCGGCCACGCCGCTACCCTATGGCGCGGTCTCGGGGTGTGGCGCAGCCTGGTAGCGCGCTCCGTTCGGGTCGGAGAGGTCCCCAGTTCGAATCTGGGCACCCCGATTTTGTCCTCTCAGGTGTAGGCCGCGCGGAGCCAAGCGAGCCGCTCCGCGAGCACCGGCCCGAGCTCCGGCCGGCGCGGCAGCGAGACCATGAACGACGCGTAGATCCAGGCCGCGTAGACGGGGATGAACTCCTCGAGCAGGTCCATGTCGTGATCGCCGTACGCATCGAGCGCAACGCGGGACGCGTCGTCGTCGCGCACCCGCGCGGAGAGCGCCAGCGCCGCGAGGTCGAACTCGCGCGGGCCGCGACAGGCCGTTTCGAAATCGTGCCAGAGCGGCCCGGGCAAGCAGTTGGCGAGGTGCGCGTCGCCGTGGAGAGCCTGCGACGTGCCGGCCGGCTGCCGCGTGCCGAGCTCGCGCAGAAGCTCGACGTCCGCGGACGGCTCGAGGCGATCGGTGATCCCGACGAGGTCGTCGGTGTGCAGGGACGGCAGCTCACCCTCGTAGTCGGCCAGCGCATCGTGGATGGCGCGCAGAGCCTCGCCGGCCGCCACCGGCTCGACCTCGCGCGGCGCCCCCACGTGCTTCCAGAACGCGACGACATGGCCGCCGTGGCGGTGCGGGCCGGGATCGAGCAGGTCGGACGGGGGCACGACCGATGCACCCGCGCGCGCCGCATGCGAGGCGACCGCGAGCTCGCGGATCACGTCCTCCTCCGGCGGCCCTTCGGGATACGGCCGCCCGTTGGAGACGCGCGCGACGAGCGGCAGCGGGCGCAAGTGAACGAGCACGTGCCACGCGTCGCGCAGCACGGTGGGATCGTCCGACCGGAGCCCCTGCTCGGCGGCGACGGCGACCGCGGCAGCGACGGCGCTCTCGCTCATCCGAAGCCGTAGGTGCCGGAGAAGCGCTCCGCGAGGAGCCGCACGAGCAGCGCCACAGGCAGGCCGACGACGTTGAGGTAGTCGCCCTCGATCCGCTCGACGAGCGCGGCGCCCTGACCCTGGATCGCGTAGGCGCCCGCGCGTCCCTCCCACTCGCCGCTCGCCACGTAGCGCGCGATGTCGCGCGGCGTCAGCCCACGGAAGGTGACCTGCGTGACCTCGCGCCGAACCTCCTCCCACGCCGGGGTGATCAGCGCCAGCCCCGAGACGACCTCGTGCGTTCGGCCGGCGAGGCTCTCGAGCATCTCTTCGGCGTCCTCAGGCCCCGCCGGCTTGCCGTAGACGCGCCCGCTGCACAGAACCTCCGTGTCGCAGCCCAGCACGGGACGCCCGTCCGCCTCGGCGAGCACAGACCGCGCCTTGCCGAGCGCGTGGGCGACGGGATCCTCCTCCGCCTCCTCGTATCGCGGCGCGACGACGTCGAACGGGATCCCGAGCTGCTGGAGGATCTCGCGCCGCCGCGGCGACGTCGAAGCTAGGAGGAGCGGGGGCGCAGACGAGCTCGCCATATCTCCTCCGCGGGCCACTTCCGCGCCCAATCGGAGCTCACGTAGTCGTAGCGCTGGTGGGTCTCGGCGTCGTCGGGCGCCTGGATCTCGATCAGGTCGAGGATCTCGAAGCCGTTCGCGCGCAGTAGCCGGATCCAGTCGCCGTGCGCGAGGTGATACTCGACGCCGCTGTCCGGGCACTGGAAGCGGTACATGCCGAACTGGGGCCGCTGAAGCGTCTCTTCCGCCGGCAAGTCCTCGTCGGGCGAGCAGAGTACGACCAGCGTGGAGTTGCGCAGGAAGACGAGCTCGCCATCGGGGCGAAGTAGCCGCGCCGCCTCCGGGATCCAGCGGTGCGGGTCGGCCCAGATCGAGGCGCCGTACTCCGACACGGCGAGGTCGAACGAGGCGTCGGGCAACGGCACGTCCTCGGCGTACGCCTCGATGAGCTCGAGCCCGAGCCCAAAACGCTCGTTGCAGCGCCGAGCCGTCTTGAGCTGCGCGGGCGTTGGATCGATGCCGACGACGCGCGCGGCGCCTGCCTTCTTGAGCCAAGCGCCGAAGTAGGCGGTGCCGCAGCCGAGCTCGACGACGTCCTTGCCGGTCACGTCCGGCAGGGCGTGGAGCTGGGACTCGAGGACCTGCCAGACGCCCCAGTCGATCTCCTCCTTGGCCCATGCCTGCTCGGCACGCGCATCTGTGTGCTCGGCGTTCGCCCGTGTCCAGGCCTCGACGGTAGGGTCAGTCACCGAACCAGAGCGCGATCTCACGCTCCGCCGACTCCGGCGAATCGGAGCCGTGCACGAGGTTGTCGGGCATCGAGGAGGCGAGGTCGCCGCGGATCGTCCCCGGCGCAGCCTTCGCCGGATCCGTGGCGCCGATCGTCGCCCGCAGCGTCGCGATCGCCTCTTCGCCCTCGACCACGAGCGCCAAGGTCGGGCCCGAGCTGATGAACTCGAGGAGTTCGCCGAAGAACGGCTTCTCGCGGTGCTCGGCGTAGTGCTCCTCCCCGAGCTCGCGGCTGGCTGTGACGAGCTTCGCCTCGCGGATCTCGAACCCGCGGGCCTCGAGCCGCCCGAGGATCTCGCCGGCGAGCCGGCGCCGCACGGCGTCCGGCTTGATGAGGATGAGGCTGCGCTCGACGGCCACTAGCGCATCGTCCTGCGCGTCCGCCGCGTCCCGAGCGCCGGCGGCGTCCCCGGCACCGCGGGCTCGATCGGGGTCTCGCAGTACGGGCAGACCTGCCAGATCGGCTCGAGCGGGGCGCTGCAGCTCGCGCAGGCGTGCTTGAGCTTCGTCGTGCACACAGGACAGACGAGGTAGCCCGAGTCCACCTCCGCGTGGCAGACCGGACAGCGGTGGTCGCCGGCCGAGATGCGCTCTTCGATGGCCTTGATCTCGAGCTCCCGTTCCCGCACGTCCTCGAGGTACTCGGGCGGGCGGAAGAGCATGTAGATGAACGGCCCCACGAACGGGATGACGAGCGCGACGAGCGTCGAGAGACCGACGAGCAGCGGATCCTCCATCCGCCGCCGCGCATCCTTGTACGTCCAGTAGCCCAGCGAGAGCCAGAGCACGAAGCCGAAGAAGGCGAGGCCGTTGAGGATGGCGTGCTGGGCGCCGGAGCTCAGGAAACTCGCGAGGGTCACAGGACAATCCTGCCTATAACCCAGCCGGCTGCAAAGGCGGTACCGACCGCCGCGGCGAGGACGAGGGCGGCGAGCGCGAAGATCGCGAGCTTCTCGTGCCGGCTTTCCGGGGGGTTATAGGTCGCGGTGCTCGCCACTTAGCTCCGCGAGAAGGTACAGGGAGCCCGTGACGAGCACCGCCCCTTCGGGCCCGGCGAGCTCGAGCGCGCGGGCGCGCGCGGCGGCCGGCTTCGGCACTGCCTCGACCCCCTCGAAGTGAGCGGAGGCGAGCGCCGCGAGCTCGGCGGCCGGAAGCGCGCGGCCGTTACGGCTCTCGGTCGCGACGAGCGTCGGGCCGAGGACCGACAGGGCCTCGAGCATCATCCCGGGGCGCTTGTCGCGGAGCAGACGATGGTCCAGCTGCCGAACGGCGCCGAGGGGAGCCGGGGCAGCAGCCATCCGACGCCCGCGAGGTTGTGGGCTCCGTCCCAGACCTCGAGCGGGCTCTCGCCGCGCCGCTCGAGCCGCCCCGGCAGCGCGACCTGGTCGGCGGCGTGCGGATCGACGGGCCGGCCGAGGAACGACTCCGCCGCCGCGACGGCCAGGGCGAGGTTGCTGCGCCCGGTGACGACGACCGCGGCCGCGCCGTTCTCCTCCGCGAGCTCGCGCCATTCCGGCTCCGAGAGCACGACGGTGCAGCCCGGCTGCACGACGGCGAGCTTCTCGGCGGCGATCGCCTCCCGCGTATCGCCAAGGACGTCCATGTGGTCGAGGGCGACGCTCGTGAGGACGACGACGCTCGTGCGGAGGACGTTCGTCGCGTCGTGACGGCCGCCGAGCCCGGCCTCGACGACCGCTACGTCGACGGCCGCCGCGGCGAACGCGAGCAGCGCGGCCGCCGTGACCGTCTCGAACTGGGTCGCGCCGAGCCGCTCCGACGGTTGCCGGACGGCCGCCACGACCGCGTCGAAGTCCGCCTCCACGCCGCCGACGCGAATTCGCTCGCCCCAGCCGCCCACGTGCGGCGAGAGGTACGTGCCAACCGAGAGGCCCGCGTCGGCCAGGAGCGCCTCCGCCAGCCGCGCCGTCGTCGACTTGCCGTTCGTCCCGACGACGTGGATGGCCGGGAACCGCTCCTGGGGGTCGCCGAGCTCGCGCAGCAGCGCGCGCATCCGCTCCGTGCCGAAGCCGTCGGCCGGCCACGGGCTGAGCGACTCAACCCAGCGCGTCGCGCTCTGCAAGGTATTGCACCAGCTTCTCGCGCTCGGCGGCGACGGCTTCGGGCGCTGCATTCGCGACGAACTTCTCGTTCGCGAGCATCCGCTCGGCCCGGTCGATCTCCTTCTGCACACGCGCGCGCTCGGCATCGATGTCGCCCGCGCCGTCCTCGGTCGGACGCACGACAGCCTCGAAGATCCTCTGCGCGTCGCCGGTCAGCTTGGTGCGAGCGCGACTGCGCCGATAGATGCGCGCCGCGGTCTGCGCGTCCTCGATCGGCCGGAAGTCGGCCTCGTGTGCCTCGGGCTCCGGCCACGGCGCGACGATCAGCCGCGTCTCGCGGGTGGGCAGGTTCGTCCAGATCTCCTCCGTCACGTGCGGCATCACCGGGTGGAGCAGCTTCAGGAGCCGCTCGAGCGCCGCGAGCGCCGTCGCCCGCACGTCCTTCTCGCCCAGCCGCGGCTTGATCGACTCGAGGTACCAGTCGCAGAAGTCGTCGAACGTGAGGTGGTAGAGCCTCTCGACGGCGTGCGCGAAATCGAAGGCGGCGAGGTCGGCCTCGAGCTCTGCGCGCGTCGCGTCGATGCGCGCGAGGATCCAGCGCTCCTCGACCGAGGACGGCCGAGCCGCCGGCTCCACCGCGCCCGCCATCAGCAGGAGCCGGCTCGCGTTCCACAGCTTGTTCGCGAGCTTCCGCCCCTCCTTGATCTGCTCCGCCGAGAAACGGACGTCCTGCGTGGACGACATCTTCAGCAGGCCGTACCGGGTCGCGTCGGCGCCGTACTCGGCGATCAGGTCGAGCGGATCGATCCCGGTGCCGAGCGACTTGGACATGCGCCGGCTGTCCGGGGCGAGGATCGTCGTGTGGATGATCACGTCCTCGAACGGAACGTCCCCCATCAGCTCGAGCCCCGACATCACCATCCGCAGCTCCCAGAGGAAGATGATCTCGCGCGCCGTCGAGTTGACGTTGCCCGGGTAGAACGCGCGCAGCTCGGGGGTGTCGTCGGGCCAGCCCAGCGTCGCGAACGGCCACAGGGCGGCCGAGAACCAGGTGTCGAGCACGTCCTCGTCGCGGCGCAACTCAGCGGAGCCGCATTCGGCACAGGCGTCCGGTTCCGTCTCCGAGCAGACCACGTGGCCATCGGGGCAGTACCAGATGGGGAGCTGATGGCCCCACCAGAGTTGGCGCGACACGTTCCACGGACGGATCGCGCGCAGCCAGTCGAGCGCGACCCGGTTCTGCGCCGGCGGGTGAAAGGTCACGCGCCCGGACTCGATCGCCTCGATCGCAGGACGGGCGAGCTCCTCCGTCGCGCACCACCACTGCAGGGAGACGAGCGGCTGGATGCGCGTTCCCGATCGCTCGCAGTGGCCGACCGAGTGCCGGTAGCTCTCGCGCTTCTCGAGCAGCCCCTCCTCGCGGAGCCACTCGAGCACGTAGTCGGCCGCCTCGTTCTCGGTCAGGCCGATCAGCAGGTCCGGGATGTCGCCGGTCATGAGGCCGTCGAGACCGATCACCGACGGCTCGGGGAGGCCGTGGTCGCGCCCGATCTCGAAGTCGAGAGGATCATGCCCGGGGGTGATTTTCAGCGCGCCCGTGCCGAAGTCGCGCTCGACCCTCTCGTCTGCAATCACCGGCACTCGGCGCCCGACCACGGGAACGACAACGTCGCGGCCGACGAAGTCGCGGTAGCGCTCGTCGTCGGGGTGCACCGCGACCGCTACGTCGGCGAGGATCGTCGCGGGCCGGACGGTCGCGATGGTGATGGATTCGTCGCCGTCCGCCAGCGGGTAGCGCGCATAGGTGAGCGCGTCGTCGACCTCGATGTGCTCGACCTCGAGATCGGAGATCGACGTGCGGCAGTCGCTACACCAGTTGACGATCCTGTTGTCCCGGTAGAGCCAGCCACGCTCGTACAGGTGGACGAAGAAGCGCATGACTGCGCGCACGTACGCGTCGTCCATCGTGAACCGCTCGCGCCCGTAGTCGAGCGAGCACCCAAGCCGCCGGAACTGGCCCATGATCACTCCGCCGTACTCGCGCAGCCACTCCCAGACGCGCGCGACGAACGCCTCGCGACCGAGGTCGAACCGGGTCGTGCCCTCCTTGCGCAGCTCCTTCTCGACGACCGCCTGCGTGGCGATTCCAGCATGGTCGTAGCCCGGCTGCCAGAGCGCGTTGAAGCCCCGCATGCGATGCCAGCGGATGAGGACGTCCTGGATCGAGCCGTTCAGTGCGTGGCCCATGTGGAGCGCGCCCGTCACGTTCGGCGGCGGGACCGCGATCACATACGGCGACTTGTCAGACGCCGGGTCGGCCTCGTAGAGACCCTCCTTCTCCCAGGTCTGCTGCCAGCGCTCCTCGACGCCCTGCGGTTTGTAGAGCGTTTCCATCGGGCGGATGTCGTCAGGCAGCGACTATGAGCGGAGCTTAGCGGGGGAGCGTCGCGGCTGTGGCCAGGAGCCGCCGACCTGCTCGAGGATCGTCTCGAGCATCGCGAACGAGGAGAGGACGTGCTCGTGCGCGAGCGCCCGCGCGCCTTCGCTGCTGCCGGCCACGAGCGCCTGCCGGATCGCGCGGTGCTGCTCGGCGTTCTTCGCGTAGAGGCCGTCGATCGAGTGGTCGCCCGGTGCCCAGACGGCGGGCCCGGAGAAGGAGCGGCGGGCGCTTTTCGCGAGCTGCTCGACGAGCGGGAGGTCGGCGACGCGGTAGATGACGTCGTGGAAGGCGTGGTTCGCGCGCACCCAGTCGCCCATGATCGAGCGGCGCGCTTCGCCGGGCTCGCGGGCGCGGAGGTCCTTGGAGATCTTGGCGAAGTGCTGCTCGGCCTCCTCGAGCTCCACCAGATCCTCCGCCGTCATCCTCGCGGCAGCGACCTCGGTCGCGAGGGCCTCGAGCTCGGCGCGCACCATGAACGCCTCGTGCAGCTCGTCGCGCGAGATCGTGCGGACGCGGACGCCGCGGTTGGGGACGAAGGAGACGAGCCCGAGCGCGGCGAGCCTGCGGAGCGCTTCGCGGATCGGCGTGCGCGAGACCTTGAACTGCTCGGAGAGCTGCTCCTGGCGAAGGACGGTGCCGGGCTCGAGCTCCCCGGCGACGATCGCCTCCTCGATCACGAGCGCGATGTCGTCGGCCTTGGTCGTGTCGAGGCTCATGCGGCGAGTGTACGCCTGGCCTCGCGCCTACTCGTTGTCGTGGTCGCGCTCGCAGAAGTCCGGGCAGGTGCACTCGGCGAGCTCGGCGGTACACGGCGCGTCGGCGTCGAGTAGCTCGTCCTGCTGCTCCTCGGTTCTGACGATCGTCTCGGTCATTCCTCCACTCCTCCTCAGTCGAGTCGTTCGTAGGCGGGCAGGGTCAGGAAGTCCTCGAGCTCCTCGGAGAGCGCGACGGCGGCGAAGAGCTCCTTCGCCTCGTCCCCCGCCTCGACGAGCTCGATCTCGTGCCGGACGAGCTCCTCGTCGACCCGGCCTTTGCGCACCCACTGCCAGATCTGCGAGCGGGAGATCTCCGCCGTGGCGGCGTCCTCCATCAGGTTGTCGATCGCCGCGGCGCCGACGCCGTGCAGCCACGAGTCGAGGTAGCGGACGCCGACGGAGACGTTGGTGTGGACGCCGGCGTCGGTGATCTCGCCCGGCGTATCCGGGATGGACAGCAGCGCAGCCTCGTCGGGCGTCACGTCTTCGCGTAGCCGCTCGAGCTGGTTCGGCCGCTCGCCGAGCACGCGGTCGAAGACCTCGGTGCAGACGGGCACGAGATCCGGATGCGCTACCCAGCTGCCGTCGAAGCCGTCGCCGGACTCGCGCTCTTTGTCCTCCCGCACCTTGGCGAGCGCGATCTCGTTGACCTCGGGGTCCTTGCGGGACGGGATGAAGGCCGCCATACCGCCGATCGCGTGCGCGCCGCGGCGGTGACAGGAGCGGACAAGCAGCTCCGTGTACGCACGCATGAACGGCACGGTCATCGTCACCTGCACGCGATCGGGCAGCACCCAGTCCCGCGCTCGGAACTTCTTGATGACGCTGAAGATGTAGTCCCAGCGCCCGGCGTTGAGCGCGCAGCCCCAGTCGCGCAGCTCGTAGAGGATCTCCTCCATCTCGAAGGCGGCGAGGACGGTCTCGATCAGGACCGTGCAGCGGATCGTCCCCGGCGGCAGGTCGAGCGCCTCTTCCGCAAGTGCGAACGCGTCGGCCCAGAGGCGCGCCTCGAGGTGCGACTCGAGCTTCGGGAGGTAGAAGTACGGGCCGCTGCCTCGCGCGAGCTGCTCGCGCGCGTTGCGCGCCATGTGGAGGCCGAAGTCGAAGAGCGAGGCCGAGACCGGCTCGCCGTCGACCTGCGCGTGGTGCTCGGGCAGGTGCCAGCCGCGCGGCCGGATCAGGAGCGTCGCGATCTCCTCGTTCAAGCGGTACGCCTTGTCGGGTGTCTCGAGCGAGATCTCGCGGCGAATGGCGTCGGTGACGTTGCGCTGGCCCTCGACGACGTTCTCCCACTTGGGCGAGCACGCGTCCTCGTAGTCGGCCATGAAGACGCGCGCCCCCGAGTTGAGCGCGTTGATCATCATCTTCCGGTCGACGGGGCCTGTGATCTCGCAGCGCCGGTCGCGGAGGTCGGACGGAGCGTCGGCGACGCGCCAATCGGCGTCGCGAACGTCTTTCGTCTCGGGCAGGAAGCGCGGGAGGACGCCTGCGTCGAGGTCGGCCTGCCGTTCTCGCCGCTGCTCCAGCAGCTCGCGGCGCCGCGGGTTCAGCTCGCGGTGCAGGCGCGCGACGAGGTCGAGCGCCTCGTGGGTGAGGACCGATTCGTCAGCCGCAGCGAGGATCTCGACGTCCGCCACTGCGCTCATCTCGGGGCCCCCGGGAAGTGCGCAGCACTTTCTGGGGATTTCATGCGGGCTCCTTCGTGAACTGCGCCTCCTCGGTCGAGCCCTTGAGCGCGAGGGTCTCGCTGTCCGGCGCGACGGCCCGCGTGACGAGGTCGAAGTAGCCGGCGCCGACCTCGTGCTGGTGTCTCGTCGCCGTGTAGCCGAGCTCCTCGAGCTCGAACTCGCGTTCCTGCAGCCGCACGTACGCCGGCATCTGCTCCTCGGCGTAGCCGTGGGCGAGCTCGAACATCGCGGCGTTGAGCGAGTGGAAGCCGGCGAGCGTGATGAAGAGGAAGCGGTAGCCCCACTCGCCGAGCATGTCCTGGAAGGACGCGATCTCGTCGTCACTGAGGTGTTTGCGCCAGTTGAAGGACGGCGAGCAGTTATACGCGAGCGGCTTGCCCGGGAAGCGCTCGTGGATCGCCTCCGCGAACTCGCGCGCCTCACTGAGATCCGGGGTCGAGGTCTCGAACCAGACGAGGTCGGCGTACGGCGCATACGCGAGCCCGCGCGAGATTGCGGCGTCGATCCCGTCGCGGACGCGGTAGAAGCCCTCGGCTGTCCGCTCGCCGGTGACGAAATCGCGGTCGTACTCGTCGACGTCGCTCGTCAGGAGCGCCGCCGAGAGCGCGTCCGTC
>Ga0193751_1002295_pt1 | contig 11659 bp, 10 predicted proteins | sample L1c2metaG_FD_143050 | JGI IMG/M metagenome (GOLD analysis project Ga0193751, IMG submission 143050) | Soil microbial communities from a riparian zone of the East river system, Colorado, United States - L1c2 | ecosystem: Environmental > Terrestrial > Soil > Riparian zone | place: USA: East River... | reverse complement strand
GAACCGGGCGTCAGGCCAGCGTCGCGATAGTGCAGGACGGGCAGCGCCCACGGCCACGACGTCGAGGTCACGGTGCCGACGGGGGCCGTGACGCCATTGCGGTAGACCGAATAGCGCAGCGTGCCGTCGTCGGCGTCGCTCACCCCGGTGAAGGTCACCGACTCCACCCCGGCCGAGGTGCTCGTCACCGTCGGCGCCAGGGGGCGCGCGGGCGTGGTGGTGTCCGGCCCTGGCTCGAACCGCGCGAAGCCCTGCTGCGGCTTGTTGTTCACCGTGGTGAAGTCCCCGCCGACGAACAGCTGGGTGCCGTCGGTGGCCAGCACCCGCGGTCCGAGGCCGCCGACGCTGGCGATGTTGGTGTTCGGATTCCAGTGCCCGATCGAGCCGTCGGTGAGCGACTGGTCGAGCAGGTGGTGGGCGATCGTGGTGCCGCCCGAGGTGTTCACCTGCGGGAAGCCGCCCGGCGCATACGCGCAGTCGTGGGCGTGCGAGCCCTTGTACAGCCAGCCGTTGACGATCGCCAGCGACTGGGTCGCGCCGAGGCAGTCGTTCTGCCAGGCGAGCGCGCCGTTGCTGATGCTGGCGGCGAAGTCGCCGTCGAAGCAGCCGCCGCCGGTCCCCTCCGCGGAGATGTAGGCGGTGGTGCCGCTGACGATGATGTCTTTCACGGCAGAAGAGCATCCAGAGAAGCGGGGCACGATCGTCGCGGCCCACGGCTCACTGGCTCCGGTGGCCGGGTTCGTCGATCCGATCGCCTGCTGCGTTACCCCGTTGATCGCCGTGAAATAGCCGCCGACCAGGACGCGCGAGTCATCAGGCGCGACGGCGACGGACGTCACTGAGCCGTTGAGGCTCGGCGCCCATGCCAGCAGCCCGCCCGAGGTGTCCACCGCGCCGGCACGGGTGCGCACCTGGCCGTCGAGCTTGCCGAAATTGCCGCCGACATAAATGGCCGCCCCGTTCGGAGACGGGGCGATCGACAGCACGCTCGACCCCGCGTTGGGCGCCCAGCTCTTCAGGGCACCGGTCGCGGTGCTGAAGGCCGCCAGGTGGTTGCGGAACGACCCGTTGACGTGGGTAAAGCTGCCGCCGGCGTACAGGGTACTGCCGTCCGGCGATACCGCCAGCGCCGTGACCTGCCCGTCGAGAGCGGGATCGAAGGACAGCAGACTGCCCGTGCTGGCCGCAAACGCTGCCAGGTAGCTGCGCGCCACCTCGCCGGTGCCCAGCGGATCGCCCGGCGGCCGCACCGAGGTGAACTGGCCGCCGACATACACCACGCCGTTCACGGAGGTGACCGCCCAGACAATATTGTTCGTCTGCCAGGACGATGCGGCCGTCGCGCTCAGGTTCTGGCCGGGCCCGCTGCCCGACGCCAGCGGCTTCGCCCTGGCCGAGGTAGCCGCCGACGCCTGCAGCGCAGGGACGGTCGTCACCGCCGCGGCGAGCGCCAGCGCGGTCACTCCATAAAGAATCCTTGCCCTCATTGCCGTCCTCAACTCGGCGCTGCTGTGACAGCCGACCCAGTATGGCGCAAAGTACATCACGTCGCTCCAAGCTGACTCATGGACCGCCAATAGTGGGACGCACGTGGGCATAAGTCGGATGACGCGCGCACCTGGCTGCCCAGGGTTCGGCGCCACGGCGCCGGAACGAGGGGGCGACGCGCAGCCAGCCGCCGAGCTGATCGAGGTCGCGACCCGATGGATGTGACTTTCAGCGGGTTGGCGGCCAGCCGGCTGCCGATTGAGGAACACCACGCGGCAGGTACGCGATCCGGCGGTCGCAGAGTCGCCACCCGGGATTTTCGGCGGGGCATTGCTGTATCTCAGCCGCTTCGCGCCGCTCTGGATAGGGCGAGGGGACGAGGGCTCCCTGGCGAGCGCTCAGCGGCTCGCCCACGCGCTCGGGCCGGGGTATGTGCGCCCGCGGCGCGCTGTCGAGGCTGAGAGCGAAAGGAAACGACATGACTACCCTTACCGACCTGGCCAAGGGACTCGCGGGTGCCATCGGATCGGATTTCCGCAGCGGGAGCAACCAGCTGCTGTTCGTCGAGTTCGGCGGGAAGCTGTCCAGCCTGGACCTCTCGCCGACCGTCTCCTACACGGTGCTGGGCACCGGCTACAACCAGCCGGAGGACGTGAAGGCGAGCGCGGACGGCCAGCACGCCTACGTGATCGAGCGCACGGGTGACCTGCTGCGCGTCGCCTATGCCACGGGAAACCGCGCCAGCGCCGCGATAGTCAGCTCGGGCATGACCGCGCCACAGCAGATGTTCCTCGACGAGCTCAGCAACGTGGCCTACGTGGTGGAATACGCGCCCAGCGGCCGCCTGATCCGCATCAGCCTGACCAGCGGCGCCCAGACAGTCCTGCTCACCGGCCTGAACAACGCGGTCGGCCTGACGCTGGACGCCAGCAGGCAGTTCGCCTACATCAGCGAGCAGACCAGCGGGCCGGACCAGGGACGGGTCAGCAGCTTCCGGCTGAGCGACGGGTATCGCCGGGCGCTCGCCACCGGCCTGACGAACCCGTTCATGCTCACCTGGGCCGATGCCGGCCAGACGGCCCTATTCGTCCCCGAGCGCGACCCAGCCAACCGGCTCACCAGGGTCAGCGTCGGCGCTCCCGGCCACCACGTCATCGCCGGCGGCCTGCCGGTCCGCCCCTCCAGCGTCACCGTGATCAGCCCGGGCACGCTGCTGGCCTGCTGTGACCAGATGATCGACGAGATTTCCTTCAGCCCGGCATTCGAGCCGGACGGCGCGCTGGTGCCGAGCATCGGCTTCATCCCGCGCGGCTGGATCACTTCAGCCGGCCTGGCCGACACGGCCAGCCACGACCCGAGCTACTTCTACCAGGTGTCCAACGTTCCCTTCGGCGGCTCGCTGCCGATCATGGTCAACTACACGCGGGCCGCGCACGACGGCGCGAGCCACTACCGGGTGAAGGTGGACGGCCACGTCCGCACCGATCAGTTCAACGGCGCGATACGCAGCGGCGGCAGCACCGTCCCCGCCACGATCACACCGCAGACCCTCGGCGGCAAGCCGGGCTACTACCCGGTCCTGTCCAGCACGGAGCTGGCGAACTGGATTCCCGATCCGCCACCTGGCTGCTACCTGGACTCGACCAGCCTGGCCAGCGGCCAGCTGCACACCATCGTGGTCGACTTCGTCGACGCGAGCCTCCATCACATCGAGTCCAGCGCCCCGCTGAAGATCTTCGTGGACAACAATCCGTGCACCGCGAGCATCGGCATGCCGACCCTGGACGGCGCCACTGCCAACGCCTGCGGCTACCTGCCCTACGCTCCGGGCTCGACCGACCAGGTCAGCATCGCCTTCACGGCCCGCCAGCCAGAAGATTTCGCGACCTACTCCTTCGAGGTGATCAAGGGGGCGGGCACCCTGATGCTGTCCCAGGGCGGTCCGGTGAGCTCGGTCTCCTCGCCGGTCACCGACTCAGTGCAGAACCTGCTCGGCGGCTGCCTGGTCGCTGCGTTCGCTGCCGACCTCTATGTGGCCGCCAGCGCGAACAGCGGGTGGAGCAGGCAGGGCCAGTACGACGCGTCGGCACTGATCGCCTTCGCGCTGGCGCCGGCCTGATCACCGGCGGGGGGCCCGGGAGGGGAGGGCTCCGGCGGGGGCCCGAGCCGCTGGCCGCTATGGCCAGCGGCTCGGCCACCGGTTCCGCCGACCGGAACGCGAAGTCCGCGCCCCACGCTGCCCTACGGTCTCCTGATCGCGTCCGGCGGTGAGAATCCTGATGGTCAGTGTGACGAACGCGAGCAGGTCCACAGGGGGCTCCGGTTCTAGGGGCTCGGGCTGGTGGCGGCACGCACGGCGGCCAGTGCCGCGTCGGCCAGCAGGTCGGGATCGGGCCAGGGCAGTTCGGGCTTGGTGATGCGCAGGTCGACGATGCCGTGCAGCGAGGCCCACAGTTCGGTCGCCAGCGGGAGCGCCGCAGCGCGGCGGGGCGCGGGCAGGCACGCGGCGACTGCGTCGATCAGCTCCCGGTAGGACGCTGCGCCTGGATGCTCGGTCTCGCCGTGCAAGCCCAGGCCGGCCGGCCCGGCATTCACGGCACTGAAGAGCACCCGGTAGTGGCCGGGCTGTTCCAGTCCCGACCGGACGTAGGCAAGGGTCATCGCCTCCAGGCGTGCCATGGGCTGGCCGCCCGCCGACGCTGCGGCCGCTCGGAGCATGCTGGCGAATTCGTCGAAACGCTGCGTGATGACCGCGCGGACAAGGGCCTGCTTGTCCGGGAAGTGGCGGTACACCGAGGGCGGGGTGACGCCAGCGGCGGCGGCGACGGCCCGCATCGTCAGGGCGTCGACGTCGCCAACCTCGGCCAGCAGATCGGTCGCGACCCGGATCACGAGGTCGCGAAGCTCGTGCCCGGTTCCGCGCCGGCGCCGGCTTGCGGTCACCGGGCGGTCGTGTCTTCAGGCAGCGAAGACGACAGGATCGCGGCCGGGACCCGGTTGGCCAGCGACGTCCTGGTCATCACGCGCTCCCGGATGGCCGCGGCCCGCCCAGCCGGCGGCCCATCTCTTCGGCCAGCGCCTGCAAGGCGGCCAGGGGCCGCAGGAACACGGTCAGGTCCGAGATGCGGCCGCCCGGCTCGGACCGGACGACCAGCAGCCCGTCAGCCCGGCCAGGGAACTCAGCGACCTGTGTGGTGAACATCAGGACCGCGGCGTCGTGGCCGTCGATCGTCTCGCTGACCTCGATGTCGTGCAGCACCCCGTCCAGGACGGCGCCGAGGATCTGGGCGGCGGCCGGCCGGCCCTCGAAGGGCTGGTCGTGCACCGCGACGCGCAGGGTCACGTCGTCGGCCATGGTCTTGACCACCGCGGCGGCGTCTGCCGCCTCGAGGGCGTGTGCGAGCTGTTCCAGCATATTCTCTCCCTAACTAAGTTAACGCACGTGTGCCAGTCCCGACCGGACGAGCTGGTGGCCGAAGGCATCAGCGTCGGCTCGACCACCTCATGATCGTGGTTGATAGGGCATGATTTGATGCCCGATCCACCATTATCATGAGGCCGGGGTCGCGGGTCCGCGATCAATGAGGTCAGGGGTCGCCGACTGCCGGTCTAGATGCGACATGGCCATGTCGGGCCTGGCTAACTGGCGCCGCGGTCAGATTCCCTTGCCGGGGTTGAGGATGCCGGCCGGGTCGAGGGCGTCCTTGATGGCGTGGTGCACGGCCATCGACTCCTCGCCGAGCTCAAGGGCCAGCCACCGCCGCTTGATGACGCCGACGCCGTGCTCGCCGGTCAGCGTGCCGCCAAGCTCGAGCGCGGCCCGGAACACCTCGTCCGCGGCGGCCCAGACATTCTCCGGCACGTCCGGCAGCCCGCGCTCGAAGACGAAGACCGGGTGCAGGTTGCCGTCTCCGGCATGCGCCACGGTGGCGATGAAGACACCGTGCCGCTCGGCTGCCCGGCCGATGCGCTCGACCATGTCCGGCAGCGCGGAGCGGGGCACGCACACGTCCTCGACCAGCGTCACCCCGAGCCGCTCGACCGCCGGATAGGAAAGCCGGCGGATGTCGAGCAGTTGCCGCGACTCCGCCTCGCTGGCCGACACGTCAGCCAGCACCGCGCCCTCGGCCATGCAGAGGTCCCGCATGACGCCCACCCGCCGGGCCGCGTCGTCATTGTCGGACTGGGCGATGAGCAGTGCCTCGGCCGAGTCGAAGCCGAGGTGCTTCCAGTCGTCGATGGCCCGCAGCGTAGCCCGGTCCAGCAGCTCAAGCAGGCTCGGCGCCAGCCGGGCGCGCAGGATCGCGGTGACCGCGCGGGCTGCGGCCGCGAAGCTGAGGAAGCTGGCGGCCAGGGTGGCGGGCGGCACCGGCGGCCTGGGCCGCAGCCGCAGGGTGGCCGAGGTGATCACCCCGAGTGTTCCCTCCGAGCCCACGAACAGGCTGGTGAGGTCGTATCCGGCCACCCCCTTGACGGTCCGGCGGCCGGTCCGCAGCACGCGCCCGCCGGCCAGCACGACCTCAAGCCCGAGCACCGCGTCCCTGGTCACGCCGTACTTCACGCAGCGCAGCCCGCCGGCGTTGGTCGCCAGGTTGCCGCCGATCGTCGAGATCTCGTAGCTCGACGGATCGGGCGCGTACATCAGGTCGTGCGCGGCGGCCGCCCGGTCCAGGTCGGCGTTCAGCACGCCCGCCTCGACCACGGCGAGCTCGTCCGCCGGATCCAGCTCCAGGATCGCGTTCATCTTCGTCAGCGAGAGCATCACGCAGCCGTCGGTGGCGGCCGCGCCGCCGGCCAGGCCGGTCCCGCCGCCGCGGGGCACGACCGGGACCTCGTACTGGCTGGCCCAGCGCATCGTGGCCACCACGTCATCGGTGCCGCGGGCGGCGACGACGCACAGCGGCCTGCCGGGCGTCACGACCGGCGTCTGATCGCGCCGGTAGGCATCGACGATGTCCGGGTCGGTGATCACCTGACCGGCGGGCAGAGCGGCAAGCAATGCGTCCAGGTCGTCGGCCACCCGGCCAGCCTAATGCCCTGGCCTCACGTTCCAGCAGGCCCGGCCGTCTGCTCAGTAAGAGCCCCCGGAATCTGGAGCGATGAACGATGCCAGCCCTGCACACCACCGTCAGCTCACCGGTCGGCGACCTTACTCTGGTCGCCGATGACGGCAAGCTCACCGGCCTGTACTTCCCGCACCACTGGTACCGGCCCGACCCCGCCACCTTCGGCGCCTTCACCCTGACCGGCTTGCAGGAGGCCAGGCACCAGCTCGCCGAGTACTTCGCCGGCGACAGGGAACGCTTCGAGCTGCCGCTGGATGCTCGCGGTGACGAATTCCAGCATCGCGTCTGGGACCTGATCGGCCGCATCGGCTACGGGCAGACGGTCAGCTACGGCGACCTCGCCACGAAACTGGGCGGCCAGGTACAGGCCAAGGAGGTCGGCGCCGCCGTCGGGCGCAACCCGCTGTGCGTGATCGTGCCGTGTCACCGCGTCGTCGGCAAGGACGGCAGACTGACCGGGTACGCCGGCGGGCTGGCCGCCAAGAGGTACCTGCTCGACCTGGAGGAGCCGGCCGCGCGCAGATCCGCGAAGCTGTTCTGACGAGCCACCTCACATTCCGGCGACCAGGGACGTCTACATCACGTGACAGCCAAACAGCCGTTCGAGGCAGTCGTCGCGCGGCACGGCGCGACCGTCCTTCGGGTCTGCCGCGCCGTCCTTGGCCGCGGCGACGCGGACGACGCGTGGTCCGAGACGTTCCTGGCCGCCCTGCGGGCCTACCCGGAGCTGCCCGGCGACGCGAACGTGGAGGCATGGCTGGTGACGATCGCGCATCGCAAGGCGATCGATATCACCCGCGCCGCCCGGCGGCGCGCGATCCCGGTCGCCGAGATGCCGGAGAATCCCTCCGCGCAGCGTGCGGACGGCCGCGATCTCGACCTCGCCACCGCGCTGGCCGGGCTCCCGCGCAAGCAGCGTGCGGCGGTCGCCTACCACTACCTGGCGGGGATGCCCTACCAGGATGTCGCCGCCGTCATCGGCGGCAGCGCCGACGCCGCCCGCAGATCGGCGGCCGACGGCATCGCAAACCTGCGCAAGAGCTACCCCGGCACCGCAGCCGGAGAAGGAGCGGCACGATGACCGCCAGCGACGAATCAGCCGTGCAGGACCTGCTCACGGCCCTGCCCGCCGTCACCGAGGCTGACCTGAGCGCCCTGCATGACCGCCTGGCCGTCAGCGCGGCCGCCGAGGGCATGCTCGACGTGGCCTACCGGACGCTCGACACACCGCTCGGCACGCTGCTGCTCGCGGCGACCGAGCAGGGGCTGGTCCGCGTCGCCTACGCCACCGAGGACCACGACAAGGTCCTGACAACCATTGCAAAACGGATAAGCCCCCGGATCCTGCACGCCCCCCGGCGACTCGACCTGGCGGCCAGTGAGATAGACGAGTACTTCGCCGGTCAGCGGCGCAGCTTCGACCTGCCGCTGGACCTGAGCCTGTCCACGGGCTTTCGCCGGGCGGTGCTCAGCCACCTGCCTGACATCGGGTACGGCCACACTGCGACCTACGCGGCCGTCGCTGCCGCCGCGGGCAGCCCCCGCGCCGTCCGGGCCGTCGGCACGGCATGCGCGACCAATCCGCTGCCCGTCGTCGTGCCCTGCCACCGCGTCATCCGCGCCGACGGATCGTTCGGCGGGTATCTCGGCGGGCCCGCGGCCAAGCGGGCCCTGCTGGAACTGGAGGCAGCATGAACACCGCCGCTGACACCATCACAACAACCACGTCGGCATCCCAGTCGGGGCCGGTGTCGAGGCCGGCCCCGGCGTCGGCGTCAGCCGGGGCAGCCGCCAGCCCGAAGGATGCGGCCCGGCTGAGCAGGTGGCAGCAGCGGGTCGACAGCGCCGACTGGAATTGCCTCAGCCAGGAAGTCGGCGAGCGCGGCTGCGCGCTCACGCCGCCGCTGCTGACCCCGGCCGAATGCGGGCAGATCGCCGGGCTTTACCACCACGACGAGCGCTTCCGGGCCACGATCGACATGGGACGATTCCGTTTTGGTGCGGGCGAGTACCGGTACTTCCTGCGGCCGTTCCCTGAGCCTGTCGAGCGGCTGAAGCAGGCGCTCTACCCGCGCCTGCTGCCGATCGCGCGCGACTGGTACGACAAGCTCGGCCGCGATGCGCCCTGGCCAGACACGCTCGATGAATGGCTGCGGATGTGCCATGCGGCCGGGCAGGTCAAGCCGACGCCGATCCTGCTGAAATACCAGGAGAAGGGCTGGAACGCGCTGCACCGCGACCTGTACGGCGACCTGGTGTTCCCGCTGCAGGTGGTCATCAACCTGAGCGACCCTGGCGTCGACCACACCGGCGGTGAGTTCCTGCTGCTCGAGCAGCGGGCTCGAGCGCAGTCGCGCGGGACCGCGGTGCTGATCCCGCAGGGCCGCGGGCTGGTGTTCACCACGCGTGACCGTCCTGTCCCCTCGAAGCGAGGCTGGTCGGCCGCCCCGGTCCGGCACGGGGTATCGGAGATCCGTTCCGGCCAGCGGTTCTCCCTAGGGCTGGTGTTCCACGACGCGACCTGAGCCGGCGGCCGCCGGCCCGGCGCTGACCTGCGCCGGGGCTGGTGTTCCACGACGCGACCTGAGCCGGCGGCCGCCGGCCCGGCGCTGACCTGCGCTGGGGCTGGTGTTCCACGACGCGACCTGAGCCGGCGGCCGCCGGCCCGGCGTTGACCTGCGCTGGGGCTGGTGTTCCAGACGCGACCTGAGCCGGCGACCGCCGGCCCGGCGTTGACCTGCGCCGGGTCTTCACCTAATTTGCTCTCAATGAGCAATTCTCTGGCTGACCAGGCCCGTTCCCGCTTCAGCTCGCTGGGTGACGACTTCGTCTTCCTCGACGCGCCCGGCGGAACCCAGACTCCGGACGAGGTCGGCGCCGCCGTGGCCAGGGTCTACCTCGAGGCGAGCGGCAACACCGGCGCGCCCTATGCCACCAGCAGGCGGCTCGACGCGCTGGTCGGCGAGACCCGCGAGGCATCTGCGCGGTTCCTCGGCTGCAGCCCGGAGGAGATCATCTTCGGCGGCAGCATGACCACGCTCAACTACACGCTGTCCCGCACGCTCGGCCGCGAGCTGCGGCCAGGGGACGAGATCATCGTGACCCGGCTGGACCACGACGCCAACGTGGCGCCCTGGCTGGACCTAGCCCGCGACCTGTCCCTGCAGGTGCTGCTGGCCGACGTGCATGCTGACACCACCCTGGACCTGTCGGACCTGGAGCGCCTGCTCGGACCGCGTACCGCGGTCGTGGCCTTCCCGTGGGCATCGAACGCCGCGGGGACGATCGTGGATGCCAGGGCGGTGTGCGATCTCGCCCGCCAGGCCGGCGCCCTGGCCTGGGTCGACGCCGTGCAGTACGCCCCGCACGAGCCGATGGACGTGCGCGCGATCGGCGCGGACGTCCTGCTCTGCTCGGCCTACAAGTTCTGCGGCCCGCACCTGGGCATCGCCTTCGGCCGCCGGGAGCTGCTCGAGTCATGGCAGCCTTACAAGGTCAGGCCCGCCCCGATGGAGCCGCTCGGGCACCGGTTCGAGACCGGCACCCTGCCCTATGAGCTGCTGGGCGGACTGCTCGCCACGTTCGGCTACCTGGACAGCCTGGGCGGGCCGGCGGAGGTTGCCGACTGGGAGCGGCAGCTGGGCGACCGCCTGCTCGCCGGGCTCCCGGCGGAAGCCAGGCTCTACGGCCTGCCGACGATGACGGGCCGGGTTCCGACCTTCCTGGTGAACTTCCCCGGCATCTCGTCGGTCCTGCTGTCGCAGGCACTGGCCGAGCTCGGCTTCGGGGTGTGGGGCCACGACAGCTACTACGCTCCCGGCCTGCACGAACGGATCGCCTGGGGTGACGCGCTGCGGATCGGCCTGGCGCACTACAACACCCTGGACGAGATGGACCGGTTCAACCAGGCCCTGGCCAAGGCCGTGGCGGCCGCGTGAGCTCTGGCGCGCGGTTCACCCGGCGGCTCGCGCGGATCCCGCCGGGCTCGCGGGTCGATGGCACGGCCGGAACCGCCGGCGAGCTGTGGTTCGTGATCGACGGAACAGGCCGGCTCGAGGTCGATGATCATCCTGCCCTGCCGCTGCAGCGGGACCGGGGACTCTGGATTCCGCCCGGAGCCCGATACCGGGTGGCCGGCGATGGGGCGGATGAACTGCGTTTCGATGCCGTGTGCTTGCCCGCGGCAGCCGCAGAGTCAGCTGACCGCACGGCTGGCACGGCAGCGGGTTCCGGCCCGCCGCTTGCCCGCGACCTGCTGGACTGCGAGGTGGAGCGGACCGGCGACCGGCAGTTCCGGGTGCTGTTCGGCCCTGGCCGCGGCTGCTCGGTAGCCACGCAGTTCGCGGGCGAGATCCCGCCCGGCCGCGCTCCTGACCACAGCCATCCCTATGACGAGCTGGTGCTGGTGCTGCAGGGGGAGGGCGTGCTGCACCTCGGCGACGCCGACCGTGCCATGTCCCCCGGCATGAGCGCGCACCTGCCGCCTGGGCAGATGCACTGCATGGAGAACACGGGGACGACCACGATGCGGGTACTGGGCGTCTTTCATCCGGCGGACAGCCCCGCGGCCAAGGCGCACGCCGGCAGCACCTGACGGTACGCACCCGGCGCCCGCACCCTAGACAGCGGCCTGGCGACGGCGGAGGCCAAGCAGCTGACGACGCTGGAGGAAGCCGGCTACCTGGAGATCCGCAAGAGATTCGTCGGCAAGCGGCCGCGTACCTCAGCCCGGCTGAGCCGGACCGGCCGGGCCGCGTTCGAGATGCACGTCGCCGCGCTGCAGCAGATCGTCGCCCGGTCCGGCGCCCCGGTCCTCCCCGGCTGAGCCGGACTCCTGGCTGACCGGCTGAGCCAGAACTCCCGGCTGAGCCAGAACTCCCGGCTGAGCCAGAACTCCCGGCTGAACCAGAACTCCCGGCTGAACCAGAACTCCCGGCTGAACCAGAACTCCCGGCTGAACCGATGTCGGGCCAGATCGTACGCTTGACCGGCTAATGTCGGTGGCTGGCTAATGTCGGTGGCTGGCGCTAGCGTCGTTGCGCCGGAGGCTTCGAAGGGAGAGCGGTCGCAGTGTCTGCAGGCAAGCTGGAATCCGCGCTGAGCGC